>Ga0194132_10007711_pt1 | contig 15847 bp, 13 predicted proteins | sample TA2KigOf80mmetaG_FD_148612 | JGI IMG/M metagenome (GOLD analysis project Ga0194132, IMG submission 148612) | Freshwater microbial communities from Lake Tanganyika, Tanzania - TA2015054 Kigoma Offshore 80m | ecosystem: Environmental > Aquatic > Freshwater > Lake | place: Tanzania: Lake...
GTGGTCGACAAGCAGATAGCCGACATCGCCCAGTTCCATGCGCTTCGCTCACTTTTTGAGGATCGATGCAAGTCTCGTGAAATTTGCCGCCTGGACGTCGTCACTGATCGTCAGCGGCTCGCGGAACTTGTCAACGACTTTGAGACACCAGCCCGCATAAATTAGTGAGTTTCGCCTCCCTCCGGCGGGCGGGGCTTGGGCGGGTTGATCCAGACAGCATCTGGGAGCGGTGCGGGCCGCGGTGGTTTGCGGACGAAGCGCTCAGGGTGCTGCTGGAAGGCTGCGGTCAGGACGCGCTGGCGGCTGTCGAGGACGTCGGCGGCGAGCCCGTAGTGAACCATATGCGGCGTCAGCATGGCGATGCCGCTGTGGTGATGTTCGAGGTTGTACCAGTGGAAGAACCCCTGTCCGTGGACGCGGGCGTCTTCCAGCGAGCCGAAGCGGTCCGGGAACTGGGGCCGATACTTCATGGTCTTGAACTGGCTTTCCGAGAACGGGTTGTCGTCGGAGACGTAGGGTCGGCTGTGCGACTTGGTCACGCCGAGATCGGCGAGTTTCAAAGCCAGCGTTTTGCTGGTCATCGACGGTCCGTTGTCGGCGTGGAGGTGGACTTGACCGGGTGAGACGCCTTGCTTGGAGAGGCTCTCCTGGATCAGCTTCTTGGCCAGTTCCGCGCTTTCCCCAGGGGCCACCATCCAGCCGACGACGTAGCGGCTGAACAGGTCGAGGATCACGTAGAGATAGAAGAAGGTCCACTTGACCGGACCCCGGAGTTTGGTGATGTCCCAGCTCCAGACCTGATTCGGCCGGGTGGCCAGCAGTTCCGGTTTCTGGTAGGCCGGGTGCCGCAGTTGATCGCGCCGTTCGCGCAGTTCGCCCTGCTCTTCCAGAAGTCGGTACATGGTGCGCGGCGAGCAGACGTAGATACCCTCGTCCAGCAAGCTGGCGTGGACCTGGTGCGGCGCCTGATCCACGAACCGCTCCGAATGCAAATGCATCAAGGCGGTTTGGCGCTCCGTGTCGCAGAGAGCCCGCGCTGGTTTGGAGCGCGGAGCGATGGTGTCGGGTTCCGGTCGTGGCGTTCGCGCCCGGTAGAAGGAGGCCCGAGGAAGATCCAGCGCGCGGCATGCCGCCGCGCAGCCAACCGAGGTCGCGAGTTGAGTGGCCGCCGTCACGAGTTGCTCTCTTCCCGGCCCGCCTCCGGCAGCGCGATCCCCAGCAGGGCCGAGACTTTTTTTTGAACGTCGATGATGATCTCGGCCTGCTGCAGTTTCTTCTTCACCTGCACCAGTTCGGCTTTCAGCTTGCAGTTCTCCTCGGCCAGGGGATTGCGGGTCGACTTACGGCCGCGCTTCTTGGACAACGCGCCCAGAGCGCCGGCGTCGCGGAGTCGGCGCCACTCGACCAAATGGGACGAGTACAACCCCTCGCGTCGTAACAGCGCCCCGATCGCGCCCGGATCGGTGGCGCGGTCGGCCTCCTCGACGACGCCCAGCTTGTACTCGGCGGTGAACTTGCGACGCCGGGCTTTGGCCACGACTTCGGGATCCGGAGCCGGCGGGGCCGCGGCTCGCCTCGAGTTGGCAGCCCCTCCGCTACGGGAGGTCTCGCTGCGCTCGCCCTCCCTGCGCTCCAGGGCCGCCAACTCGACCATGCGGGAATCTCCATTGAGCTTCAAATCGCCTACCATGATGTCTCATCTCTCCGCCCCCTGAAAGGTCAGTAATTGCGGGCAGGGTAGGTGTCTCAGTCATGTTGGCACAGAGGGTCGCACGCGATTGGTTCTCTGACGCTAATCCGGACTCACTATTGGAAACAGCTATGAGCAGCCAACCACTTGATGAATTTGTTGGCGAAGTTGTCATTTTCGGATCCATGCGGTGGTGGCGGGCGAAGCTGCCGGGGCAGTCAACCTATGTCGCCGGCGGGGACGATGGTTGCTCGCCGCGCACCCAAGACCGTTGACCGGGAGGCCGGGAAGCGCCTCCCAGATCGTCTATCTAAACACGTGGCCGAACTCTTGCGGCAAACTCACCACTGGCGTCACGGTGCCGCAGTGGTCATCCATCCTGATGCTGCGAAATCTTAAGTCGCCTGAGACGTACTTTCAGGCTGCATTCCGCGTGCAGTCGCCGTGGTGCATCGAAAATCCGAATGGGGACAATCCAAACGAGGAAGAGGTTCTAAAGCCCGTCTGCTTCGTCTTCGACTTTGCTCCGACTCGCGCATTGAGGCAGCTGTCGGAGTACGGCATCGGCCTCTCGCCCAACGAATTGAATCCGGAGAACGCGGTCAAGGATCTCGTGTCGTTCCTGCCAGTGCTTGCATATGACGGCGCAAACATGACGCAGATCGACGCCGGTGGCATTCTGGACATAGCCATGGCAGGAACCTCCGCCACGCTGCTGGCCCGCAAGTGGGAAAGCGCTCCGCTAGTGAATGTGGATAACGATACCTTGCGTCGCATCTTGGCTTGGACAACCCCGAGGCCATGGCCGCCGTTGAGCGCATAGAAGGCTGGCGTTCGCTGGGTGAGAACATCATCGACACAATCATCAACAAGAGTGAAAAGGTCAAGGACCTCAAGAATAAAGCCAAGAACAAGGAACGGACGGCCAAACAGAAAAGGGAGCTCACTGAGGCGGAAAAGGAGTACAAGTCCAAGCGCAAGCTGGTTCAGGAGAAGCTGATGAAATTTGCCACGCGAATCCCCGCTTATGTATACTTGCCCGAAGCTCAGTTCCAAAATGTACTAGCAGGAGTCATCCAACAATGCTTTCCACGACGCTCATCCGGTTGGCCTTGTTCGCCCTTTGCCTCTCCGTTGTTCCCGTGCAGGCGCAGATCTTGTACGGATCGCTAGTCGGTACCATCAGCGATTCAACCGGCGCCGCCATGGCAAGTGTTCAGCTGGTTCTCAAGAATTCCAATACGGGCCAGCTTCGCCAAGGTGCCAGCGACGCGAGCGGCACCTTTTCCTTTGTCACCCTCCTGCCCGGCAACTACGAACTGACGCTGTCTAAAGACGGTTTCAAGACCCAGCGCGAACAGGGCATCGTGGTCATCATCAACAACGTCTCCCGCCGTGATGTCGTCCTCCAGATCGGCCAGGTCACCGAGTCGGTGAACGTCGAAGCTTCCGCGGGCACTCTTCAAACGGATCGCGCAGAAATCCGCGCCGAAGTCACCACCCGGGAACTGCTCAACGTACCCACTCCGCCAGGCCGCAACTATCAGAATCTCTTCGTCACCATCCCGGGGTTCTCTCCTCCGCGCAACGCTCACTCGGTTCCCGCCAACCCCTCCCGCGCCCTGCAGTTCAACGTCAACGGAACCAGTTCCAGTTCCAACAACACGCGCATTGACGGCGCCTCCTCCACCAACGTATGGCTCCCCCACATCGTCGCCTACGTGCCCGCCCTGGAATCCATCGAAACCGTTAACGTCGTCACCAACTCCTTCGATGCCGAGCAAGGCCTGGCCGGTGGCGCGGCGATCAACGTCCAGATCAAGTCGGGCACGAATGATCTCCACGGCTCAGCCTTCGAATACTACAACTCGAACGCCACCAAAGCCAAACCCTTCTTCCTGCCGCAGGGCCAGAGCAATCCCAAGTACATCCTGAATCAATTCGGCGGCACCGTCGGCGGTCCGATAATTAAGAACAAGCTGTTCTATTTCGCCAGCTATGAAGGGACACGTGACCGCAAATTCGCTTCCTCGCTGGCATCCATTCCCACCCCTGAAATGCGCCAGGGAGACCTCTCCGGCGCGCCCTCCGCCCGCCCCATTTTCGACCCCGCAACCGGTACCGCGGATCACTTCGACCGTTCTCCGTTCCCCAATAACCGCATTCCCGCCAGCCGTTTCAGCCCGGCCGCGGCCCGCATCGCCGCTCTGTTCCCGGCCCCCATCGCCTCCGGCACCGTGAACAACTACTTCGCCGGCAGTGGTTACAATTTCGATCGCGATACCCTCGATACCAAAATCAACTACAACCCCTCCGACAAACTCACCACCTACGCCCGGGTCTCCATCCTCGACTACCGCTCCGCCAACCCCGGCTTCTTCGGCGAAAACCTCGGCGGACCTCCCGTGGCCGGCGGCCAAGTCGGCCTCGCCACCGGCAACTCCTACTCCACGACCTTCGCCGCTACCTACGTCCAGAGCCCGTCCTTTATCATCGACGCCTATTTCGGCTGGACCCGCATGCAGGGCGATTCCCGCCAGCCGCGACTTACCGAAAACGTCGGCCGGGATGTCCTCAGACTTCCTGGTACCAACGGCTCCCGCTTCTTTGAGGGAGGATTGCCCCAGTTCCAGGTCGGCGGCTTCACAAATTTCGGCCACCCGAATAACTTCATGCCCTACATCAATCGCGATCCCCAATTCCAGTACGTAGGCAATGCCAACTGGAACAAGGGACGCCATCAGATCCGGTTCGGCGCCGATCTTTACCAGCAGCAATTGAACCAAACCCAGCCCGAGTTCGTCGGCGCTCCCTGGGGCGCCGCCGGCGGATTCGGTTTCGCCGCCGGCCAGACCAGCTTCCGGGCCCGCCCCGGCCAGCCTGCCGCTCCCAATACCTCCGAATACAACTCATGGGCCTCGTTTCTACTCGGCCATACCAACAATCTTGGCCGCCTCCTGATGGTGCCCGATCAATTCACCACCCGCTTCTCCCTCTACTCCGCCTATCTCCGCGATCAGTGGCAGGTCAGTGAAAAACTCACCGTCAATTTCGGTGTCCGCTGGGAATACTTCCCCTTCCCCACGCGCGCTGACCGCGGACTGGAACAGTATGATTTCGCCCAGAACAAGATGCTGGTTTGTGGCGTCGGAGTCGTCCCCAAAAACTGCGGTGTTAAGGAAAGCAAAGGCAAGTTTGTGCCCCGCGTTGGCATCGCCTACCGCATCACCGACGACTTCGTTGTCCGGGCCGGTTACGGCATCACGAACGATCCCTACAACCTCGGCCGCCCATTTCGAACCAACCATCCTCTGCTCATCCCCTTCAATCAAACCGCACTCAACTCCTGGACCGCCGCCAGCCGCTTTGACGACGGCATCCCCGCCATCGTCGCTCCGGCTCTGGGCAATGGCATTATCGACATCGGCCCCTTTGTGGAGGCAAACACCGTGATCCCCGGCCAATGGACTCGCGGCTATATTCAGAGCTGGAACTTGGCCGTGCAGAAACGCTTTTCCTCCGGTTGGGTGGCGGAATCGGCCTACGTCGCGACGCGCGCCGTCAACCAACTCGGCAACCTGAACCGCAACGCCGGCCTCGTCGGCGGCGGCAATCCCAGCCGTCCTCTCGCCGTCCGCTTTGGCCGCATGGCGAACACCATACAGGTCACCGGCCTCGGCACTTACAAATACGACTCACTCCAATCCAAGCTGGAACGGCGCTTCTCTCAAGGCTTCCAAGCTCTTTTCGCCTACACCTTTTCCAAGAACATGGGCATTGCCGGTAACATCAATTCCGACGGCAGTCCCCGCATCCATCTGCCTGAGTTCTTCCACCTCAATCGCGCCGTCACCGATCTCCATATTCCCCACAACTTCCAGTTCAGCGGGGTTTATGAGCTTCCCTTCGGCAGCGGCAAGAAATACGCCACCTCCGGCATGGCGGCGAAGTTGATCGGCGGCTGGCAGATCAACGGTCTATTCTCGGCGCTCTCCGGCCAACCCTACTCTGTTACCGCGCCAGGAACGGATCTCAATGCCCCGGGCAGCGCCCAGCGGGCCGACTTGCTCAGCTCCAGCGTGCAAAAGTTAGGTGGTGTGGGTCCCGGCCAGCGGTGGCACGACCCCGCCGCCTTCGGCCAAGTCCGGCAGGCCCGCTTTGGAACCGCCGGCTGGAATATACTCGAGAGCCCCGGCATCATCAACTTCGATGGAAGCATCTTTCGTTCGTTCCGGGTCAACGAGCGCATGAGCCTCCAATTCCGCGCCGAGGCCTTTAACGTCACCAACACCCCGCATTTCAATGCGCCCATTTCCGACGTCGCCAATAGCCGTTTCATGGAGATCACCTCCACTCGCGGTGTCGGCAGGGAAGGGATCGACGAACGCATGTTTCGTTTCGGGCTCCGCCTCGGATTCTAAACGATGTTCCGTGCCCCGCTCCAACTAGTTCCTTATCAAACTCATACGCGTCGTGATGAGGGCTCAGAGTCGTAGCCGCTGATCCGGAAATTCCAGCCCAATACAGGCAGGTGTTGCTCAACGACATCTGCCATTTAGACCCCCCGCCACGGTCTCGTTGAATCGGTCAACTGGCATATATGCAACGTAAGGGGCGGAGGAAGGAGGAGCGTGTGGACGAGATGCTTGGAGCAGGTGGGAGTGGAGATGCGGTCGGGTTGGGCGTAGAAGGGGCGGCGGGAGGAGGAGAGCATAAAATAAAAGGATCGACAGGAATAAAACATTTCTTTCAAGAAATGTTTTATTGGGATTGAGGCAGAAGGAGTTGGATGCGGGAGCCGGATACGGAGAGGCGGAGGGGGGCGGGGTGGGATTCGCAGTCGGGGATTAGTTTATTGGAGTAGTAGTTGAGGCCGTAGTGGAGGGTGCGGTGGAGTTGGTCGATGCAGATGCCGGCGTTGGGGGGGATTTTGCGGTGGAGGGAGCGGGCGGAGACGGTTTCGTCAAGGATCGGGTAGGTGTGGTGCTTGGTCCAGGTAACCGCGGCGATGGTGAGGGTTGTGATCAGAAGGAGGGCGGGGCGGGTAGGGATGCGGAGGATGAGGAGGGAGGTGATGAGGGCGGCGGCGAGCCAGATCCAGGGGATGGGGGGGAAATCGGCGCGGGAGATGCCGCTGCGTAGGGATTGGGGGAGGATATCGGCGAGCACAGGGATAAAGGAAAGGAGCAGAGCGGAGAGGGCGAGGGGCCAGCGGGTGGAGGCTTTGTCGAGGGAGATGCCGAGGAGGGCGGCGAGGGGGGGAAGGATGGGGAGGAGGTAGCCAGGGAGCTTGTTCACCGAGGCGGAGAAGAAAAGGAAACCGACCAGGAACCAGAGAGTTAGGTAGCGTATGCGGAGGTCGTGCTGGAGGGGGTTCTTCAAGTGATACAGCAAGGCGGTGAGAGGGGTCCAGGGGAAGAGGCCGGCGAGGAGGACGGGGAGGTAGAACCAGAAGGGTTGGACGTGCTGGAGGTCGGTTGCGGAGAAGCGGGAGAAGTGGTGTTTGAGGATGAATTCGTTGAAGAAAATCGCGCCATTGATTTGATAGCAAAGGAGATACCATGGGGCGGCGGCGGTCATGCAGATGAGGGCCGGTGGCAGGAGTTTTGCGAGGTGGTTTCTGCCCATCCAGAGGGCCGGAAGGATGAGGATGAGGGGGACGAGGCCTTTGGCGAGGATGGCGAGAGCGAGGAAGAGGCCGGCGGGCCAGAGGCGAGAGGTGGGTTGGCCGGAGGCCCAGGGCATGGCGAGCAGGAGAGCAGTGGAGAGGGTGACGGCGAGAGGTAGGTCGGTGACGCCGATTTGGGAAAAGGCGAGCCAGCCTGCGGAGGTGGCGAGGATGAGGGTGGAGTAGAGGGCGGCGTTGGGGTTGAAGTGGCGGCGGAGGAAGAGCCAGAAAAAGAGGAGGAAAGCGGTGGATGCAAGGGCGATGGGGAGGCGAACGGCGATTTCGTGGTGGAGGCCGGCGCGGAAAGCGGCGCCGATCATCCAATAAAGGAGCGCGGGTTTTTCAAACCATGGCTGGCCCCAGAGGGTGGGGGTGATCCAATCGCCGGATTGGGCCATGTGGCGGCCGATGGAGGCGTAGCGGGGCTCATCGGCGCTGAGCAGGCCGACGTTTCCGATGGCGTGGAAGAAGAGGAGGTAGGCGGCCAGCGCGGCTGCGCCGGCGATGAGGATTCGGCGGGGCACCTCTTCAAAGTATAATGAGCGGAATGCGGAGCTTGGGGCTCGGAGCCTCACTTTTTCTGACAACGGTGATGATGGCGGACGTGTCGAGTTGCGCCTGCGATCCGGCGAAGCCGGAGACGATGGAGGCGCGCGAGTGCAGCTTGTGCAAGGAGGCGGAGAAGCAGCCGGCGGATGCTGAGATTTTCTATTTGAAGGATAACAGTCCGCGGAAGCCGAACCGGTGGCTGGCGCTGCCGCGGGTGCATGGATCTGGCGGGCATCATTTGAGCGAGCTGCCGAAGAAGTTGCAGGCGAAATTGTGGAGGGGCGCGATTGAGAAGGCGAAGGAGCATTGGGGAGAAGAGTGGGGGATCGCCTACAACGCGTACACGGTGAGAACGCAGTGCCATGCGCATGTGCATATCGGGAAGCTGCTGCAGGGATTGTCGCCGGGGAGGTATAAGGATGTGGACGGGCCGGAGCAGATAGCGGCTCCGGCGGATGCGACGGGGATCTGGATCCATCCGGTGGGTGGGAAGCTGCGGGTGCATTTTGGGGAGCAGATTACCGAGACGGTGTTGCTGCGGTAATTGGTACGCTAGAGAAAGATAGCCTCGCCTATGAGTCTGGTAGAAATTGCAAAACCGCCGACGGCGGAGAATGCGGCTATTCATTTGAGTGGCCGGGATAATGTCGCGATTGCCCGGGTGCCGCTGGCGGCGGGACAGCCTGTTAGGGCCGGTGGGCGGGAGCTCGAGGTGAAGGATGCGATACCGGCGGGGCATAAGGTTGCGCTGGAGAGGATCGCGGCGGGTGGGGAGATTGTGCGGTATGGGCAGGAAATGGGGCGCGCGCGGGTGGAGATTGAACCGGGGCGGCATGTGCATGTGCACAATGTGGCGTTTGAGGAGATTCACTTCCACTACGAGTTTCCGAGCGGGGAGATTGCTTTGCCTGTGACGCCCAAGAATGCGCCGACGTTCCGCGGGTACTTGAGGGAGGATGGACGGGCGGGGACGCGGAACTATGTGGCGGTGGTGGCGGCGAGCAATTGCGCGGCGCATACGGCGGAGTTGATCGCGCGGAGCTATGAGCAGGAGAAGCTGCCGGGGAACGTGGATGGAGTGGTGGCGTTTCCGCATGGGGAGGGGTGCGGGATGTCGATGGGGCCGGACTTCAAGCAATTGCAGAGGACGCTGGCGGGGGTGCTGGATCATCCGAACGTGGCGGCGGCGATTATTCTGGGGCTGGGCTGCGAGGTGAACCAGGTGGAGCATTACCTGGGACCGGGGGCTCCGCATGCGAGCCGGCTGGTGGGGATGACGCTGCAGAATACGGGGGGGACGAGGGCGACGGTGGAGGCGGCGCGAAAAGAGATTGGGCGAATGATTGAGCAGGCGGCGGGGGTGGAGCGGGTGGAGCTGCCGGCATCGAAGATCGTGCTGGGGCTGGAGTGCGGCGGGTCGGATTCGTTTTCCGGAATCACGGCGAACCCGGCGCTGGGCTATTGTTCGGACAAGCTGGCGGGGTTGGGCGGGATACCGATTCTGTCGGAGACGACGGAGATTTTTGGGGCGGAGCATCTGCTGGTGAAGCGGTCGCGAAACCGGGAGGTGGCCGAGAAACTGCTGGCGATGGTGAGCTGGTACAAGGATTATCTGCGGCGGATGGGAGGGAGCTTCGACGATAATCCATCGCCGGGGAACAAAGAGGGCGGGCTGACGAACATATTAGAGAAGTCGCTGGGAGCGGTGATCAAGGGCGGGGCGTCGCCGCTGATGGATGTTCTGGAGTATGCGGAGAGGGTTCGGACGCCGGGATTCAATTTCATGAACACGCCGGGGTATGATCCGGTGTCGCTGACGGGGATGGCGGCGGGAGGAGCGAACGTGTTCGTGTTCACGACAGGGCGCGGAAGCGCGAGCGGGTTTCCGACGGTGCCTGTAGTGAAGGTGGTGACCAACAGCGCGACGTACCGGCGGATGAGCGAGGATATGGATGTGAACGCGGGGCGGATCGCCGATGGGGAGGCGACGGTAGAGAAGATCGGGGAGGAGATTTTCGATTTAGTGCTGCGGGTGGCTTCGGGCGAGAAGACGTTTTCCGAGAGTTTGGGACATAAGGAATTTGTGCCGTGGCGGATTGGCCCGGTGATGTAAGAGGAGATGGACAAGTGAGAGTACTTGGGTTGTTATTGGCGGGAATGGCGCTGGTGACGGCGCAGCAGGCGGGGGAGAAGCCGAAGTCGGCCATGGACAAGCAGACGCTGGCCGATTATGTGAGGCACGTGGTTCCGTACAGTCCGCCGGTGACGGTGACGGTGGGGGAGATGAAGGCGTCGGAAGTGCCAGGGTTCAAGGAAGTGATGGTGCGGGCGTCGCTGGGGAATGTGAGCGAAGAGAAGCTGTTCTATGTATCGAATGACGGGCTGAAGATATTGTCGGCGACGGTGTACGATGTGCGGCAACATCCGTTCAAGGCGGAACTGGACAAGCTGAAGACGGATTTGCAGCCGAGTATGGGGACGGCAGGGGCTCCGGTGGTGATTGTGCTGTTCAGCGATTTTCAGTGCGGGTATTGCCGGGAAGAGGCGAAGATGCTGCGGGAGAAGCTGCTGAAGGCGTATCCGACGCAGGTGCGGCTGTACTTCAAGGATTATCCGCTGACGCAGATCCATGCGTGGGCAAAGCCGGCGGCGGTGGCGGGGCGGTGCGTGTTCCAGCAGAAGCCGGTGGCGTTTTGGGATTACCACGATTGGGTGTTTGAGAACCAGGCATCGATCACGGAGGCAAACTTCAAGGAGAAGGCGGGGGAGTTTTACAAGGCGAAGTCGCTAAATGCGGCGGCGATTGAGGCGTGCGTGGCGGGGAAGGCGGCGGAGGCGGAGGTGGAGAAATCGATGGCGGAGGCGCGGAGTTTGATGGTGAGTTCGACGCCGACGATGTTTTTGAATGGGCGGCGGCTGGCGGGATCGGTGCAGTGGGAGGCGCTGCGGCAGCTGATCGATATGGAATTGGGGTATCAGGCGGTGCATAAGAACGCAGGAGAGAATTGCTGCCAGGTGAGTTTGTCGCCGGCGGCGACGCAGAAATAATTATGAAACGGATTATCGGGGTTTTCGCGGCGGGATTGGTTTTGTGCGGGGCTTCGGCGCCGCCGTTTGACGCGCAGCGGTATGTGGGTCATGTGAAGCACCTGGCGTCGGAGGAGATGAAGGGGCGTGGTTCGGGGACGCCGGAGTTGGAGAAGGCGGCGAACTATATTGCGAAGCAGTTCAAGAGTTACGGGTTGCAGCCGCTGGGCGACGGCGGGTATTTGCAGCCGTTCCAGGTGACGACAAACGCGAAGCTGGGAAAGAACAACCGGCTGGAAGCGGTGACGGAGAAGGGCGCGCAGAAGCTGGAGTTGAACAAGGATTATGTGCCGTTCAATTTTTCGGCGAGCGGAACGTTTTCGGCGGGGGTGGTGTTTGCCGGATACGGGATCACGGCGCGGGAGTACAACTACGACGACTACTTTCATTTGGATGTAAAGGACAAGTTCGTGCTGGTAGTGCGGCATGAGCCGCAGGAGTTCGATGAAAAGAGTGTGTTTGCGGGGAAGGTGTACACGGAGCATTCGCAGTTCTTTTCGAAGGCGGTGAATGCGAAGATGCACGGTGCGCGCGGGGTGATTTTCATCAACGACAGCGCGAATCATGAGAATTCGGGCGATGAGCTGGAGACGTTTGCGCGGACAGTGGGTCCGAGCAATGCGGGGATTCCGTATATTCATGTGAAGGCGGAGGTGGCCGAGAAGTGGCTGTCGGCGGCGGGGAAGGATTTGAAGGATCTGCTGGGAGCGATTGATAAGGATCTGACGCCGCAGAGTTTTCCGCTGGCGGGGAAGCTGACGCTGAATCTGAACGTGGAAGTGAAGCGGGAGACGCGGACGGTGCATAACGTGGTGGGTTACGTGCCGGGAACGACCGATGAACATGTGGTGATTGGCGCGCACTACGATCACCTGGGGCTGGGGTATCAGCATTCGCTGTCGCCGTCGCAGGCGGGGACGCCGCATCTGGGGGCCGATGATAATGCGAGCGGGACAGCAGGGGTGCTGGAACTGGCGCGGTATTTCGGGTCGCGGCCACGGATGACGCGGGGCGTGGTGCTCATGACGTTCGCGGGGGAGGAGCTGGGGCTGTTGGGTTCGAGCTACTACGTGAACAATCCGCGGTATCCGCTGGAGCGTGCGGCGGCGATGATCAACATGGACATGATTGGGCGGATCAGGGATAAGAAGGTGTACGTGGGGGGACTGGGGACGGGGACGACGTTTAAAGAAACGGTGGAGAAGCTGGCGGGTGGAGCGGGGCTGAAGTTTGAGTTTTCCGATCAGACGGGGTATGGGTCGAGCGATCACACGTCGTTCACGGCGAAGCAGGTTCCGGTGCTGTTCTTTTTCAGCGGACTGCATGCGGATTATCACAAGCCGAGCGATACATGGGACAAGATTGCGGGGGCGGAGGCGGCGGAGCTGCTGGGGTTCATCGCGGGGCTGACGGAGAGGCTGGCGGGTGATGAGGAGCGGCCGAAGTTTGTGAAGGTGGAGGCGCCGGCGCGGCCGGTATCGGCGGGGTCGGGAACGGGGTCCGGGTATGGGCCGTATTTCGGGAGCATTCCGGACTTTGCGGAGCCGCCGAGCGGGGTTCGGTTTTCGGATGTGCGGGAGGGGTCACCGGCGGGGAAGGCAGGGTTGAAGGGCGGAGATATCTTGGTGGAATACGGAGGGAAGGCGATCCAGAACCTGTACGACTTTACGTACGCACTACGTTCGAGCAAGGTAGGGGAGACGGTGCGGGTGAAAGTGTTGCGAGATGGGAAGCCAGTGGAAGTGGATGTGGTATTGGAGGCGAGGAAGTAAGGGCAAAGCCTAACATTCCCGCGCGGAACAACCGATGAGGAGGGAGAAATGGCGATGACCGACTTGACGGGGCCGAGGAGCGGGAAACGTGTACTGCCGCCGTTGATATTGCATCCGTTTTCCGATTCGAGCGGTCCTGGGCGGCTGGTGGAGAGTTCGCGGGCAAGCTTGATGCTGCAGGGGCTGCTGCCGACGGGTGAGTTGAGCAAGGATGAGCTGGAGCAGAGGCTGCTGGACGGGCGGTATTGCGAATTGCGGATGCTGTTTTATGTGGGGCGTGATCTGACGCGGTGGATTGAGCAGTGCCTGGATTATGCCGAATCGGAGCCGGCGATCCGAGTGAAGGGGTACAAGTTTCAAAGTTTCGCGCAGATGCTGGTGGATCAGACACCGGCGAAGGTGGTGACGAAGCTGAAGCAGTGGGGCGTGGCGGATTACAAGGCGATCTTCATGCGAGCGATCGGGCTGAACTGCATGCTAGCGGAGGTTCCTGGGCGGGAGATGCTGACGGAGGAGTTCGTGCGGCATTATTACCGGTACTCGGATCATCTATATATGTGCCGGCAGCATGCAACGGTGTTTGCGGAGATAGCGGCGGGGGAGTTTGAGTTCGAGCTGTACGCGTCTGGGGAATATGCGCGGATGTTGGAGAAGCAGTGGGGGGACCGGTAGGCGAGCGGGCGGCGTAAGGCGAATCAGCCAAGGCGGATTAGGGGATTCCTCTGATGGGCCTTCGCTGCCCCAAGATGCTAAATATGGTTTGATGGCACGTGTATGCATGCGCGGCGGTAGGTTGGTGGCGGGATTGGGGCTGGTGGCGACGCTAGCCGGGGCGCCGAGGGTGAGCAGGCTGCAAATGGGGGCGGAGGCGGACGACCGGGGGTGCGCTGTATCCAAGCAGGGGGAGAGGTTCGAGGTTCGGGATGCGCAGGTGTTTGTGAGTTTTCAGGCGGGCGGGTTGAGGCGCGGCGATGTTGTAGGAGTGGAGTGGATTGAGCCAGGCGGGCAAGTGGCGCTGAGAACGAGTTATCCGGCGATGCCGGCGGCGGCTCAGGCGTTGTGCTTTGTGACGCAGATGCCGGTTGCGGGTTTTGCGGCGGCGTCGCGGCCGGGCAGGTGGAAGGTGCGCGTGTTGGCGAATGACGCGGGGATGGCGGAGGGCACGTTCACGATAGAAGGAGCGGCGGAAAGGGGCGCGGCCACGGTGACGGGGGTGGAGCAGGTAAATGGGGAGGGGCGGACGCGGCTGCGGATTGCGGGTTCCGGGTTTCACGGGGAGTCGGTGGTGAATATCGCGCGGTACACGGCGTCGGGCGGGTGGAATTATCTGCATCATCTCTTGGCGGAGGAGGGTTCGGCGGAGCGGCTGGAGGTGAGCTATCCGACGCTGGAGGCGGGCGAGTATATGTTACTGGTGAGTTCGCCGACGGGCGGATCGAGCTTGCCGTTCCGGCTTGCGATTTCGACGAATGGATACAAGTTGCCGACGCCGGCTGGGGTGCCGTGGGTGGTGACGCAGGGTCCGCGCGGGGGCTTTTCGCATTGGGGGAACAGTCTGCACGCCTATGACATTGCGCCGCGCGGCAACGCACAAGTGGTGGCGATGAGAGGCGGGATTGTCACGGCGCGTGATCTTGGGCTGCGGCAGAACCTGCGGACGCGCGGGTTCGGCAACTACGTCACGATTGATCATGGGGACGGCTTCTACAGTCACTATGCGCATCTGCTGGCGGGATCGGTCCGCGTGCGGACGGGAGATATCGTGCAGCAGGGGCAGGCACTGGCGACGGCGGGTTCGAGCGGCTACAGTTTTGGGACGCACCTGCATGTGCACGTGACGCGCGGGGAGAAGATATCGAGCCAGAGCATACCGTTTGTGTTCGAGGAGTTTGCGCAGAAGGCGCCGCGAGCGCAGACGACGGTGGTGTCGAGCAATCATGCGCCGGGAGCGGCGCTGGCGATGGGCGGCGCTCCGGCAGAGGAAAGGGGTGAGCCACCGGAGGGGCCGGCGATCGAGAAACGGTTCGAAGGAACGGTGGCGGTTGAGCAGTGGTGGACGGAACAGTTCACGGTGCCGAAGAATTCGCGATCGGCGTGGGTTCACGTGATGTGGTCCGAATACAAGCACACGCTGGAGCTGTATTTGACGAGTCCGTCGGGGCGGCAGTTCGGGCCTGGTGCGGAGGAGATGGGTTTCACGCCTGGGCGGATTTCGAGGCGGTGGGACATGACGAATCCGGAGGCGGGGCTGTGGCGGATGTCGGTGATCGGGACGCGTGGTTCACACCGCCCGATGACGTTCCGGGCACGGGTGTCGGTGAACACGGGCCCCGTTCGAAAGCGGTAAGGCGGTACAATACCGCCATCATGACGCGACGGCAATATCTGCTTGCATCTTCTTCGGCGCTTGCTTCGGCATCGTGGGCGGGAGCGAATGACCGCGTGCGTGTGGCGATCGCGGGAATGGGAGGGCGCGGCAACGATCTGTTGCGGGAATGCTCTTCGCTTCCCCATGTGGAGGTGGCGACGCTGATCGATCCGGACGGGAATCGGACGGAGGCGGCTGCGAAGACGCTATTGGATAAGACGGGCAAGCGGGCGAAGCTGGAGTCAGACCTGCGGCGGGCGCTGGAGGACAAGGAAGTGGATGCGCTGCTGATCGCGACGTGCAATCACTGGCATGCGCTGGCGGGGATCTGGGCGTGTCAGGCGGGCAAGGATGTTTATGTGGAGAAGCCGGTTTCGCACAATATATTCGAGGGTGTGAAGTTGGTGGAGGCGGCGCGGAAGTATAAACGCGTGATGCAGGGCGGGACGCAGCGGCGTAGCTGGGGGCGGTTCCGGAAGGCGGTGCAGATGGTGCACGAGGGCGTGGTGGGCGATGTGTATCAGGCGAAGTGGTTCTTTCCGGGGAACCGGAATTCGATCGGGTTCGAGCAGCCGTCGGAGCCGCCGGCGTGGCTGAACTGGGATGTGTGGCTGGGGCCGGCGCCGATGCAGAGGTATCACAAGAACCTGGTGCACTATAACTGGCACTGGTTTTGGGATTTCGGCAATGGGGAGCTGGGCAACAACGGGATT
>Ga0194132_10007713_pt1 | contig 15845 bp, 15 predicted proteins | sample TA2KigOf80mmetaG_FD_148612 | JGI IMG/M metagenome (GOLD analysis project Ga0194132, IMG submission 148612) | Freshwater microbial communities from Lake Tanganyika, Tanzania - TA2015054 Kigoma Offshore 80m | ecosystem: Environmental > Aquatic > Freshwater > Lake | place: Tanzania: Lake...
ATCAGGATGCCAATACCGCTGCACCGTCCGGGCCGTAAAAACAGGCCGCATGCACTCCATTACACTGCTACGGCTCTTTAGCACCCTCGGCCTAGAACTCCCCTCCCTCCCACCCCCACTCGGTCAACCCCGTTTATGAGCATTCCCATTCAGGCCGCATCTGAACTGAAGACGTTCACCGACAAAGACAAGATGAAAGAAGCCATCGAGCTGTTGGATCTGATCGGCTCAGGTGCAACTGTTGCTGAGGCGGCCCGACAGCTCCAAATCTCACGCGGAACGGCATTCGCTCGACTCAAGCTGGTGCAAGTTGATGCGGATCAAGGAGTTGTGACGTTGATGCGTGCGGCCGGCGCGCGGGTGTTTGATGACTGGTTGACGGCGAGCCAGGTAGCAGCAGGGAAGGGCGATCACCGGCCGGCCCGTGACATGCTGCTCTACAGCGGCCAGGTGGAGGAGCTGCAGGGGGATAAGCGGCCTGGTGCCCACGTGCTGATTCAGATAGGCTCGCCCGAACGTCCATTGCTCGAGCGGCCGCCAGTCGTCGAAGTCGTGGAGGCTCAACGGGTTAGCCCTCCAGAGCCCGACAGCTCGAGCTAGGCCGGCCGGGGGGGTTGTGCGCGCGGATCGCCGGGAGGCTCCACCCCGCCCCGCCCTCACAGTCCACTCGCAGCATCTTTCGTTTCTGTCGGCGTTGTGGGCTGTGGGTTGGAATGGGCGGAATGGGCGGGAACATGCGGATTGTCTCTGGGTGAGGGGTGGTTATCGGCCTGGAGGGTGTGTGGTGGGCGTCTGGGTGAATTCGCGTCAGGACGGGTGAATAAGGGGGTGGTGGTGGGGAGGTGTGGGGGTGTCTGAGCGGGAGCGGGTGGATATTGCGAGTACGGAGACGAGTCATGTGGTGTGTTGTTTGTGTGGGGTGTCGCGGCTGAAGCGGATGAGGGGGGTGGGGGGGTGGACGCCGTGGATGTGTTGGGAGGAGGGGTGTTTTGGGCGGACGATGGCGTGGGCGATTCGTCGGAGTGTGACGGATCGGCGTGGGCGGGAGACGGGGGAGCGGGTGTGGGTATTTGCGCCGGTGGCCAAGCAGGTGGTGTTTTTGGAGCGGGCGCGGGCGTTGCGGCGGGCGTGGGCGGGGGCGCATCCGGGGAGTGCGGAGCGGCCGGCGACGCGGATTTTGTATGGGGGGAGTGCGGGGGCGAGTAAGAGTCATGGGTTGCGGCACGCGTTGTATCGGGAGTGTTTGAGTCATCGGGATCTGACGTGTTTGATGTTGCGGCGGACGTATAAGCAGCTCAAGGACACGCATTTGCGGCAGATGGTGCGGGAGCAGCATCGGATTGGGGCGCAGTTTGTGGCCTCGGAGATGGAGATGCGGTTTCCGGCGACGGGGGCGGTGATTGTGGCGGGGCATTGTGAGTCGGACGCGGATGCGGAGCAGTATTTGTCCACGGACTATGATCGGATTGTGTTTGATGAGTTGGTGACGTTCAATGCGGAGCCGGCGCAGGAGATTATGTCGCGGGCGCGGACGCCGATGACGAAGGAGTCGGTGTGGGCGGATGGGGGGGCGCAGGTGTGGGCGGGGAGTAATCCGGGGGGGCGTGGGGCGGCGTGGGTGAAGGAGTTTTTTGTGGATCGGGAGGTGGATCGGGAGAAGTATCCGGGGTATCTGGCGGAGTTGTATGACTTTGTGCCGGCGAATTTGGATGACAATCCGTATTTGGATCCGGGGTATCGGCGGAGTTTGATGCAGTTATCGACGGTGCGGCAGCGGCAGTTGTTGGACGGGGATTGGAATGCGTTTGCGGGGCAGTTTTTTGATTTTCAGGCGACGCGGGCGGGGGCGCCCTGGCATGTAGCGGATGTGGGGGTGACGGCTTCGACGCTGTCGAATTTGCGTGTCGGGTTGGCGTTGGATTGGGGCAACTCGTCGCCTGGGTGTGTGCTGTTTGGGTGTGCGTTGCCGGACGGGCACGTCCACATTTTCGATGAGTATAAATTCCAGCGGCAATCGGCCAAGGAGGTGGCGGAGGCGGTGCGGGCGCGGTGTGAGGCGTGGAAGTTGACACGCGTGCCGTCGTGTGCGTGTGATCCGTCGTTGTTACCGGCCAAAACGGGGGAGCGTGGCGAGTGGATTGGGCAGACGCTCATTCGGCATGGTTTGCCGGTGATGCGGGTGTCGAACGAGCGGGTGAGTGGGTGGCAGCGGGTGCATGAGGCGTTGGCGGTGGATGCGGGGACGGGGACGCCGTGGTTGACGGTGCATCCGCGGTGCCGGTATCTGGCGCGGACGGTGCCGCTGATGGTGCAGGCGGACACCAACCCGGAGGATGTGGATTCCAATAGTGATGATCACGCCTGTGATGCGTTACGGTATTTGTTGATGGGTGGGTTGCGGCCCGCCATGGCTCGTGCGATACTGCCGCCGGTGGAACCGTATTCGCTGGCGTGGTATCGGCAGCGGTTTCGCACTCAGCCTCGAGGAGTCTTGGCGTGATAAACGATCCGGATGTGTCGGCGGCCTCATTGATGACTGCGTCTGTGCCGAATCCGCTGGTGACGGTGCCGCTGTCGGAGGAGGATCGCACGTTTTGGCGGGCGGAGATTGAGCGGGCGCGGGTGTTGCGCCGCCAGGTGATTGCCCAGTGGGACAGTGAGGGCAATTTGGCCCGGTATACGCCCCCGTCGGTGCGGCGGATGGAGGGGGGGGCGATTGACGCGCAGGTGAACTGTGCGGCGGACTTTTCCGATGTCCAGATTAAGTCGGCGGCGCTGTTTTATGACACGCCGCAGGTGACGTTGGTGCCGGATCCTGAGACAAACGGGGCGGCGTTGCCGTTGCACGCGGAATTGATCAATGCGTTGCTCAGTGACAAGAAGATGAAGGCGCTGGCGACGATTCGGCCGACGATTCAGGATTGTCTGGTGGTGGTGCAGCCGTGCCCGACGGAGATTGGGTATGACGCGGTGACGGTGCAGGTGCCGCAGCCGGTGATGGATCCGGCGACGGGGCAGCCGGCGCTGGATGGGATGGGGCAGCCGGTGATGCAAGTGGTGCCGGTGGTGGTGTGGGAAGAGTTTTTCTGGCGCAAAGTGAGTGGCAAGGCGAGTCTGATTCCGGCCTCGTTGCGGCACACGCAGTATGACGCGGCGCCGTGGCTGGGGCATGAGTTTTGTTTGCCGTTGTCGCAGGCGCAGAAAACCTATGTGTTGCCGCCGGATTTCCAGGGATCGGAGGCGCCGTCCGGCGAACGGCCCTATTTTCAGCCGCTCGGCGAGAGCCGTGACACCAACGAACCGATGGTGAGCGGGTGCAAGATCTGGTATCGCGCCTATTTGCGGGACGCACAAGTCGTGCATCCCGAGGTGATTCGCGAGCTGGTGCTGGTGGACAGTCTGGAGACGGAGGTGGTGCATCGGCCCTGCCCGTATCAAACGATTGGGCCGGATGGCCGCCTGACGCCGGATTCGATGATTGGCTACCCCGCGCATTTGCTGGCGTTGCGGGATTTGACGGATGCGCCCTACACGGCGGCCGATTGCACGATTACGGCGCGGCTGACGGACGAGCTGAACAAGTATCGGACGCAGGTGGTGCAGAAGCGCGACGGATCGAAGCTCCACATGCTGGTGGATGTGAGCAAGATCACGCCGGAAGTGGCGCAGAAGATTGAAGACGGGGTGGCCCCGAAGATGATTCCGGTGGCGCCGGGGGCGCTTGACGGGCCGTCGGACTCGATTATGCGGCAGGTGCCGGCGATTGATTTGGGCCGCGAAAATTACACCGGCCAGCAGATTATCGAGCACGATCGGGCCAAGGTGCTGGGCATCGACGCCAACCAGGTGGGCGTGACGTCGAGCAGCAGCCGTACGGCGACGGAGATTTCGACGGCGCAGCGCAACAGTGATGCGCGGTTTGAGGCGGAGCGGCAACGGGCGGTGCGGTGGTTTTTGGCCGGTGTGCAGAAGCTGTCGGCGCTGGTGCTGCGCTACGGCGATCGGATGGCGCTGGAGGTGCTGGGGCCGCAACGCGGCAATGCCTGGGCGCAGGCGCGGGCACAGGGGTTGTTTGCGCGGTTTGCGTGCGAGATTGTGGCGGATTCCGGGAATTACCTGGACATTAATGATCGCAAACGCCAGGACATGCAGCTCTACAACCATACGGCGCAGGATCCGACGCTCAATCGCGGGGTGATTCAGACGCGGCTGGCGACAGATTTCGGGTTAGATCCGGCGCAGTGGATTCAGCAGAAAGCCCCGGAGCAGAAGCCGGAACCGATGACGACGAGTTTTAGCGTGAAGACGGAAGATCTCAATCCGTTGTCGCCCGCGTATGCGAATGTGTATGCGATTTTGACGGCGCAGGGTGTCAAGGGATTGCAGCCGCCGATGGCGGGGCCACCGATGATGGCGCCGCCGCCGATGGTGCCGGCGCATGGCGGGATGGCGGAACAGGCGCCGCGGTTGAACCAGCACCAACTGGACGAGACGGGTGAGCGGGCCGGGCCGCCGGTGATGTAATCGTGGACGATCAGTCGATCCTGCTGCAGTTGCTCGGTGTCCCACCGTCGACGCCGTCGCCGACACCTGAGCAGATGGACGCCCATGAGCAATTTGCGCGTGGGTATCAAGCCACGGGCTGGCGGCGTCCGGCACGGAAAACGCTCGAAAGTGTCCAGGATTTGCTGCTGGGGGCGCTGGGTTTCCCCACTGACACATCGTTGTCGAAGGGCGCGGAACTCTTCTCGGCAGCGATTCCGGTAGTCGGTGGGGCGAAGTCGGCGCTGACAGGGGCGAAGGCGCTGACACGCATCAAGAATCCGATCAAGGCGTGGCACGGGACGCCGCATGATTACGCGGCCGAGCGGTTGATTCGTCGAGCGGATGGCAGCATGGAATATCTCGTTGGGAAGCCTGATGTGCTTCCGGATGTCCCACCTGGTGCTACCGTCATCGAGGATTACCCGCTCGGGCGGCAGCGCCTCGACAAGATCGGGACGGGGGAAGGGGCGCAGGCGAAGGGCCACGGGTTGTATGCGGCGGAAGCGGCGGACACGGGGCGCAGTTACCGCGATTCCGTGGGTATGTCTCGCGGCGGCGGTATGCGGGAGTATGACGCCGAACTGAAGATTGGCGGCAGGCGAATCGAGGACGTGTACTCGTCTATGGAACGCGCTGCGAGTCGGCTCCCGATTGAGCAGGCGCAGCGCGAATACGACAAACTTCAGATTCTTGAGGATCTAGGACATGAAGGCGACGTGTTGGCGGTTCAGGAACGCGCCAAGCTCGGATTGTATTCCCCGGAGTCGTTGGCGTGGTTTGAAAAGCACGTCGCGCCGAAATTCACCCGCAAGGGCCGTCTCTACGAAGTCAATCTCCACGTCGATCCCGACGAGCTACTGGACTGGGACGCGCCCCTGAGTCAGCATAAGAGGGCACAGGCGTTTGCGGAAGATTTAAAGCATGGACGAGTCGATCCGGGCGACATAGGTGGATTCAGTCGTGACGATCAACGTCATGTGTTTCGCTCAATGGGCCCAATGACTACGGGGAAGCGTTTTTATAGCTTGTTAGGCGCGGATCCATCAACCTCTGATGTGCTTCGACATGCGGGTATCCCTGGCGTCAAGTATTTCGAGGGGGAGTTCCGATCTGTCGATCCAGACGTGGTGCGGAAAAATCTCGCAGCAGCGCGGGCGCAACTAGCGAGGTGGGGCACACCAGAGGCAACTCGTCACCCGAACGCAGCCAATCAACGGGAGATGTTCCAGAAACGGATCGACGGCCTTGAGAAAACACTAGCCCACGCAGAGGCGAATCCACGAACGCGCAACTACGTGATATTTGACGAGAACCGAATCGAGATCGTCAAGAAGTTTGGCATTGCACTGGCACTTGGGGCGGGCCTGATCTCCCAAGCGGAGGCGGAACAGTTGAAGGCACAGGGCTACCAATGACAGACGAGTCGCTTGATCAACAGGCGCTTCTCGAGTTGCTTGGTTTCGTTCAGCTTCCTTCTGTGCCAGAACCAACACTGGCCCAGATGGACGCCCATGAACAATTTGCGCGTGGGAAGCAGGCGGCGGAGCGCGGCTGGAAACCGGCGGCGCGGAAGACGCTCGAGAGTGTGCAGGATCTGTTGATGGGGGCGCTCGGCTTTCCGCAGAATGACTCGCGCTCGTCGTTAGCCGGGGAGATGCTGTCGGCGGCGGTGCCGGTGGTGGGGGGATTGAAGGCGATCCGCATCAAGAATCCGATCAAGGCGTGGCACGGTTCCCCGCATGACTTTCAAAAGTTTGACATAAGTAAGGCTGGATCAACCACAGACGAGGGGCTGCTTGGGAGGGCCATGTATTTCACAACGAGTGAAGACGCCGCGAAATTAATGGGCCGTCACAGATACGAGGTTGAGCTTGACATCAAGAACCCGCTAAGGATTCAGCAGACGGATTGGGATTGGAGAACAAAGGGGCCAATCACTCGCAAGGCGCTAGGATTGTCTGATGATGCCAGCGCGGAAGCTGTGAGAGACGCAGCGGTATCTCAGGGGTTTGATGGTGTCGAGTTAGATACTAGTCCCCTTGGATTCAACCATAAAGAGTATGCCGTATTTGATGACAACCTTATCAAGATCGTGCAGAAGCTTGGCATCGTCGGTGCCGTTGGCGCTGGGTTAATCACACAGGCGCAGGCGGAGCAGTTCCGCGCACAGGGCTACCGATGATGACATCCATTTGCGAGATGTGCGGTTCGGAAATTTCCGTGTCCGACTGGCCGTTCTGCCCCCACGGGCCATCCCGGCTGGCTACCATCGGTGACGACATTCCTGGAGGCAAATTTTTTGAAAACGGCTGGAGCGTCCCCCGCAAGTTCTACTCCCATTCCGAGCATCGACGGGCGTTAGATGCGGCAGGGCTGGAAATTCGGGCGAAGAACGCCGGCCCCAACGACAAGCACTGCCCCCGGTGGGATACCGTTGATCTGGAGGCGGCGGCGGCCCTTGTCCGGCGGGGTGAGGAGGCTCGAGCGGCCAAAGATACCCGCTGGGCCGACGCCAAAGCTGATATTACCGTCACGGTGCTGGACGAGGCGGTGAAAGCGAGGGATCTTGCTGATTAGTTCTGTGGGGAAGCCGCGGCTGAAGATGTCCCCGATCCAGATGAGTTACGTGATGAGCCTGGATCACCTGGTGACGGCGCACGGCCTGACGCTTGTCTGTGCGCGGTGTGCCCGAGAGGGCGATTTCCGGCTCGACGTCGCGAACGATACCAACGATCTGGAGTGGAAGATCGACTGCGCGTGCCGGGAGCGGCGGATTGCACGGGCCGATGTGCCCACCAAGTTGCAGGATGCGACGGGCGATCTCTTGGCCAATGCGGAAAAGATGCTAGAAGATCTCTCCTTGTCAATTCGCTGTCTGGAGCCGTCATGTATCCGCCACCCGATGGAGACGTATCGCCAGGCGCAGGACGTGATTGTGGCGTGCCGGTGCGCCAAGACGACGTTCCACCCTGTGCGACAGACAGTCCACTAACCTGCCCCAAGTGCGGCACCACCGGGGTGCCCGTCCGTCTGCCCAGTGAGCGTTCCCTTTGTAGTACATGCGGAATTGTTATCAAGCCTACGATGCCCGTACCGGCGAGGTTTTAGGATCAAATGATCCGACTCGCCCACGACGCGGTGTGCGAAACAGCCGCAAAGGATTGGGCCGTTGGACGAGACGACTGGAGCCACAGCAGTAGCGGAATCTCCGTCTTCAACACCTGCGAGTCCCTCTTCGAGCAATACACCGGCCGATAGGCCCACGTCTTTCGCGGAAGCGTTGGCGCGGGTGGGAACGACGGCCACTCCCAATCCCGGCGTTTCTTCCTCTGCGGCGAATGCCCCGAGTCCTGCCACGACAGTGCAGGCGCAGCAGACAGAGACATCGGCTAGTGAGACGGCTGCCCCGAGCCAGGCACCGCAAGGGCCGATTCCCTTTGAACGTCACACCGCCGCGCTCAATAATGCGCGGCTTAAGACGGAACAGGAAATCACCCAGCGGTTCCAGCAGCAATACGGCGCACACGTCACACTCGGTGAACGTATTCAGGCGGATCCGATTGGCACTGTGATCGGGATGATGTCGGAACTGTCGAATCATCCAGAACACGGGCAAGCGATGGTGTCTGCACTGGCGCGGGCGCTCAGCGCCCGGCGCGGGCAGCAGCAAGCGCGAGCTGAACTGGATCCAGCGGACGCAGAACCGCAGGCGGATTTTCAAACGGCGGACGGCGCACAGTTTTACAGCGCCGCGCAGTTGGCCCATCTGCGGGAGATGGATCGTCGGCGCATATTAGCCGAGGTAGATCAGCGGTTACAGCCGCTTCAGGCGCGTGAAAACCAGACGGTGGCGCAGGAACGATTGTCGCACGCAACGACAGCCGCCCGCGCTCGCATGAGTCAGGAAGTCGCGCCGCTGCTTCAGCAACCGGAATTCGTTCAGCACAAGGCCGCCATTATCGAACGGCAGCAAGCCTACTTCCGCAATGGGGACGCAGGTTTGAGTCCGCAAATGGCGTTGTCGTTGGCCTATACCGATGTGTTACGTGATGTCGTCATGCCCGCTCGAGCGGCCCAGCAGAAGGATCAGCTCGTTGCCGATGCTGTCAGAAAGGCGACGGGTTCGACGAGTACACCGGGTGCAGCACCCGCCAATCCCGCTGGGCGTCCCACAGATTTTGAGACGGCCTTTCGGAGGATTTCGGGCTAGCACCCTTTGACGTGAGGGGATCGCATGGCAAATCCGAATGTGGGGCAGGAAGTCGCGGCACAGTGGCAGGCTGTGATCGGCGACAAGCCCGAAGACAACATCTTCAAGGAATATTCGTTCCTGGCGATGTTGGAGAAGAATAAACCTGCAGCGAAAACCGGTGGCCGTTCGGCCATTGGCACCATCGAATATGCGGTGAATTCCACCGTCAAGGCGATTTCCGATACGGAAGCGCTGGACGTGACGCGGGTGGCCGTGTTCGATGAAGCGGAGTACGTCTGGCGGCAATACGCGGGCGACTTCGTCATTTCCACCTACGAAGATGCCATCAACCGTGGCGTCAGCCAGAAGATCGATTTGCTGGCGGGCAAGGCCGAGAACCTGCGTCAGTCGATGCGGAAGCAGATCAACTCGGACTTGTTTGCGGCCGGCACCGGGTTTGGCGGCAAGGCGCTCGGGGGCTTGCAGGTAGTTGTGCCGGATTCACCTACCACGGGCACCCGTGGCGGCATCAATGCGGCCACCTACAGCTTCTGGCGCTCCCAGCAGACGACAGGGACGCAGACTTCGTCGGCCTATGACAACCTGCGGGCGGCGATGCGGACGATGAATACGTCCTGCTCGACGGGCCAGGGTGTCGAGGAACCGACGCACTACTTGTGCTCCCCCACCACCTGCAACGGCTACGAAAGCCTGCTGATCGCCAACGAGCGCATTGTCAGCAAGGAAGCCTCGCAAGCCAATGCGGGGTTCAAGTCGGACGCGTTTGCGTTCAAGGCGGCGAAAGTCGTCTATGACTTTGACTGCGCGGACACCCGCATGTATGCCCTGCGGTTTGGGCAGGACGGCCTGCGGTTGGCGTATCAGGCGGGCCACTGGTTCAAAGCCTACCAGGCGGTGAACCCGGCCAATCAGTTGCTGGACGTGGTGAAAATTGAAACGATCACCCAGCTAGTGTCCTTTAACCCGCGCCATCTTGGCGTGATCACCGCGATTTCGTAATCGCAGGACACAGGAGACACCATGAGCTACCAACTGACTTCAGATCCCCAGGCGGCGGGCCAACCGCTCTACGAGTCGTCCTCCACCCAGTACCACATGCTGGGTGAAAAGCTCGTCACGGCTGACGGACGAGTGTTCCGTTATTGTAAAGCGGGCGCGTCGGACACTGTCGCCGGCAATTGGCTGCAGTCCCCGGCCCAGATTGCCAACCACCAGAACCTCTCGGTGGCGGCGGCGGCGATTGGGGCCACGTCAATCACGGTGACGCTGGGGGCTACGGCGGCCACGGCGAACCAGTATGCGGGCGGACAGGCGGTGGTAACGATTACTCCCGGCCTCGGCCAGCAGATCGTGATTGAAGGCCATCCGGCAGCGTCTGCCTCGGCGACGCTTGTCCTTACGCTGGCGGCACCGCTCCGCGTGGCGCTCACGTCGAGCACGCGCATCGATCTGTGCCCCAACCAGTACAACGGCGTCATTCAGGCGCCCGTCACCACCCTTACCGGGACGGTGGTGGGTGTGTCCACCTACATCATCTCAGCCACTGAATACGGCTGGGTGCAGCGGGGTGGCCTGACAGGCGCGTTGATTGCGGGCACGCCCGCAGTCGGCCTAACCGTGGGCTTCCCCACTTCAGCGGCCGGCGCGGCCGTGATTGATGATGCGGCGACGGCAGGCTTTGTCGCGTGCGGCAACATGGTGAGCACGGGCGGCAATGGCGAGTGCAACGGCGTCATGCTGAAGCTCGACTAACGACGGCGACGGGGCGCTCGCTCTGGTGGTGCGGGCGTCCCGCGCTTGTGAAAGGAACATGAAATGCCGAAAGCCAATGGACTGACGCGGGAACAGCGGCAGGCGTTGATGGCCGATTCGTCCGATGACGTGACGGAACCACAGGACATTGCACCGGAGCCGGTGCCCCCGTCCTACCAGCCGGAACCGGCCGTGCCGCCGGCGCCAGTGTCTGCGCTAGATCCGGCGGCCTTGATTCAAATGCTAACGGCGGCGTTGCAGCAGTCGGGCACCACCACGGCGCAGGCCATTCGTGATGGCCTGGCGCAGGCAACAACGTTGGCGCGGGAGCCGATTCCCGAAAACAAAATTGCGCCGGGCTTTAGCGTATACGCACATCCGCTGGGCGATCAGGCGCATCCGCGCACCAAGCTGCGGTGCCCGATGTTCCTGGGCGTGTATGACGAGCGGGGCCGTGCCGTGTCGGTGTTTGAAATCTTTCAGGACACCTGCACCGAATTGGAACGCACACAGTTAAACCTGTTAACGCCCGGTTCCACCATGGTGACGCGCAATGACGGCCAATCGGCGTTCTGGAAAATTGTTGAAGAAAAAGATGCGCTAAACCAAGTCACGCGCATGATCATTGCCGTGCCGACGACGTGGTTGGCAGCGGATCAACAGGCTCAGATGCCGGGGCAGCCGCAGTTTCTGCAGCAGTTAACCGCGCCGACATTAAAGACGGCCTAAACAGATAGGCGGTTGAAATGCAGGTTGTCGAAGAATGTTCCTCGTCGATTGCGCTGAACGATACTACGCATTGCCTCCCGAAGTTTGCCGCCATTGATGCGGCCTCCAGCGGCGATAACACCATCGTAGCGGCGGTGACGGACAAGAAAATTCGCGTCTTGGCCGGTTCCATGACAATGACAGGCACGGCGGTAACACTGCGCTGGGAGTCGGGCGCCAGTGGCACGGCGTTAACAGGCCAGATGACGCCGTCGCAAGGCAGCACGATTGCGATGGCGTATTGCCCCCTGGGCCACTTTGAAACGACGGCCGGGGCGTTGCTGAATCTGGAACTCGGCGGCGCACAATCCGTCGATGGCTGGCTCGTCTATATCGAGGTGTAAGCGCGATGACGCGCCTGGAACTGCTCACCCAGTGGGCGTATCGGCTGGAGAAGACGCCTCCGCCGGACATGGACGCTACCACACAGGCGCGTGCCCTTGGCTATCTCAACCAGCGGCAACGGCGTCTGCTCACGCTGGACGGCCTCGCGCACCTGCGTGACGCCACCGTCACCTTCTCCAGCGTGGCGGATCAAGTCTCGTACGTCTTGCCCAACATTGCCAAAGTAGCTCGAATCTTTGATCCCACCAATCAGCGGGTGCTGTACGAGATGAGCCAGCAGGACTATCGGCTCGTCGATCCGGTGCCGCTGTCGGGGACGCCGGAAGCGGTGATTTGGACGGGCCGACAACAGACGGCGAAACAGCCGTCGGACGCCTCGAGCTTGTTTGTCAAATCGTCCAGCGCCAGTGACACGACGCAAACGGCGTATGTGGTGGGCGTGATCACGGGAGGCTATCAAGCCTCGGCCTCGGTGACGCTGACGGGCACAACGGCCGTCAATGTCAGCAGCACCACTTCCACTTGGGAGCGCGTGGACAAGTTTTTCTTGTCGGCGGCGGGGGCCGGTTTTGTGACGCTGCATGAAGACAGCGGCAGCGGTACCGAACTGGCGCGGATTCCGATTGCCCAGACGTATTCGCAATATTTTGGGTTTAACTTGTGGCCGACACCGTCTGGCGTAATTTCCTATTCGGTGGATTTGACGCGGGCCATCACCGATTTGGCGCAGGACACCGATGTGCCGGTGTTGCCGGAAGACTTCCATGACATTTTGATGCTGGGCGCGGTGGCGGACGAATATCAGCGGTTGAAGGATGAGCGATACACCATTGCCATCTCGGAGTACATGGCCCGTGTCGGCGAGTTGCAGTATTGGCTGTTTGAGACGCCAATTGGCAAACCCCGGACGTTGGTGCGCCGATGGCAGCGGCCGTCGCAACTGGGTTCGTGGTATCCCGCAGGCACGTAAATGAATCAACAGTGGGTGATTGCCGGGCCGGCCACGCTCAATGAGCGCACCAATGCGCTGTTGACGGAGGCACCTGTCGAACTAGTCAATGCGTACATGTTGTCGGAAGCGGCGCTGCAAATGCGCCAGGCATTTTCGACAGAAACGTATTCCGCCTCGGGCCTGGATGGGCCGGTGGAGTGGATTGCGCGGTTTGTCACCAATACCGGCAGCGAGGAGGCGTGGGCCGCAAGTAACAACGCGGGGACAGCCGAGCTGGGGCGCCGCTCAAATAACGTGTGGGCGTCGGCGACGTTTTCGGATACGGCGGCGGCCGGCAACCTTCGCTACATGCACTCGGTGGGGCAGAACGGCAAATTGTTTTTGTGCTATGACAGCGACGTGAACCGTCTGCATGTCTGGGACGGTTCGACGGTGCGGCGCGTCGGGTTGGCGCAAGCCTCGGCGGTGACGGCCGCGACGATGGGCGGTGCAGGGCTAACGTTTAACCGCTGGTATCGCAAGCGAGTGGCGGTGTATGTCAGCGGGGTGCTGGTGCGGCAGTCGGAGCCGTCGGCGTCGTATGTCAACGTGTCAATCACGGATGACGCCGGCGTCACCGTGACGCGTGGCACCGTGCCTGGTGAAGATGAAACGCACTGGATCGTGGAAGCGTCCACGGACAGCGGCGGCGCCCCCACGACGTGGTATCAAATTGCCAGCGTGGCCATTGCCACAACCACCAGCAACGATACCAACAGCACGATTACGGGTTTTACCGCCAGTCCCACGACGGGGTTGTATGTGCCGCCGCCGTCGGCCAAATACATCGTGTCGGACGGGGCGGTGTTGCTGATGGCGGGGGCGTGGGAAACCAATGCCGCTAGCGGACAGACGGATCCGGTGCAAAACCGTGTGTGGTTTACGCGCCCACTGGGCGAATCGAACATTAGCGACGATGAATCTATTCCTGACACCACCACGCAGGAAAACTGGATTGATGTCGGCGATGCGGGGCCGATTACGGGGCTGATCGGCCCGGTGTTTGGTGAAATTTTCGTCTTCAAGGCCAGTTCGCTGTACAAGCTGGTGCCCACGGGGGATGCCACGACACCGTATTCACGTGTGTTGGTGAGCACGGCGTATGGGGCGGTGGATCAGCGGGTAATTGCCGAAGGCGATCTGGGGGGTGTGCCGGCGGTGTATTTTGCCGATCAGAGTGCGCTGTATGCGTGGGCGTCTGGCGGCATTGTGAACGTGTCGGAGCCGATTGCGCGTGACTTGCGGCAGACGGTGATCACGGCTTCCTCGAGCTTTGTGGCGTTTGATCCGTATCAGCGGATTCTGTTATTGCAGGAGTCTGCCACGCCGTCGCCGACTACCGGCACGTATCGATCGCACATGTTTGATGCGGCCAAACAGGTATGGGGCGGTTTTGAACTCGCCGGCACGACAGGGGGATGGGTAATTGGGGTGGGGGTGTTGGACTCCACCACCATCATTGGCGGTTCGGGCGCGGAGATTATCAACGGCGCCTTCATTGAAGATCCCAATGGCGGCCGGCGCATGTATCTCTCGGGGCAGACAGCGGCCTCGACGGGGGCGCTGTTCAAGTGGGCCGGCCAGATTGGATTGGATGCGTCCAGCGCCTACACGTCCGGCGCCCGCTACCGCAAATCGTTTGCGGCGATCACCGGCCGCAAGGTGAATGTCGGGAATCCGACGGTGTTTTATCGCAACCCCCAGGGCACGACAACGGGGACGTTGACGCTGCAACTGTCGTATATTCGCGATTTTAATGAAACGCGCACACAGAGCGTGACGTTGGACGTGACGGACGACGAAAACGGCATTGCGGTGAAGCAGAAGTCCTTGGAGTCGTTGATGGCGGCAGATGTGTCCACGCTCGACGTGCGGGCGTATCTCACGTATAGCGGCACGGCGTTTACGTCGTCGCCGGGGCCATCCATTGATGCGATTGTGGTGCCGTATACGGTAGGGAGTCCGGTGACGCAATGAAACTGGTGCTGCATTTTCGATCCATCATTGCGTCGTTTTCGCAGTCGCTGGCGGCGGAATTTGATCAACTGTTGGTGCGGCTGAATACCTGGGGAGCTGTGCAGCACAATAACGACGGGACGCACAGCGCGATTAGCGTGACGGGGTTGACGTTCGGCGGGACAACGCAGACAACGGTGGGGGCGGCGGGCAGCGCCGCGGCGTTGCCGGCGACACCGAGCGGCTACTGGACGATTACGATTGACGGCACCCAATACGTGGTGCCTTATTACGCAAAGAGTTAAAACATGCCTGCAGTCTGGACAACCCCACGAACGTGGGTGGCCGGAGAAACCGTCACGGCCACCATCGCCAATAGTGCGTGGCGCGACAACCTGATGTACCTGAAAGATTCGCCCGTATTTGACGGCAACGTCTATATCACGGGGACGCTCACGCAGGTAGGGGTGGCGACGTTCACGGCGGCGCCGGTGTTCTCGAGCGCGACGGCGTCGCAGGCGGTGTTTACCAATGCGTCCAAGGCGCTGGTGAGCAACGCAATTACCGGCACCGGCAACGTGGTGATGAGCACGTCGGCCACGCTGGTGACGCCGATTCTGGGTACGCCGACGAGCGGGACGCTCACCAACTGCACGGGGTTGCCGGTGTCCACCGGCATTAGCGGCCTGGGTACGGACGTAGCGGCATGGTTGGCGACACCGTCAAGTGCAAATTTGGCGGCGTGTGTTACAGGTGAAACCGGCTCGGGTGCGTTAGTGTTCGCTACGTCACCCACGCTTGTCACTCCTGCCCTTGGCACGCCAGCCAGCGGGACGTTGACGAATTGTAGCGGGTTACCTGTCTCGTCAGGCATTAGCGGCCTTGGCACGGATGTGGCGGCATGGCTGGAGACACCCTCTTCCGCGAATCTGGCGGCCTGCGTCACGGGTGAAACCGGTAGCGGGGCGCTGGTGTTTGCCACCTCGCCGACGCTGGTGACGCCAGCTTTGGGCACGCCTGCCAGTGGCACGCTCACCAATTGTAGTGGCTTGCCTGTTTCGTCGGGCATTAGTGGACTTGGCACGGATGTCGCCGCATTTCTTGCCACGCCGTCATCTGCAAATTTGCGGACGGCTGTTACCGACGAAACGGGATCGGGTGCTTTAGTCTTTGCCACTTCCCCCACACTCGTCACCCCCGCTCTCGGGACGCCCGCCTCAGGCACGCTGACGAATTGCACCGGCCTGCCAGCGGCCTCCGTCGTGGCTGGCACGT
>Ga0194132_10007714_pt1 | contig 15843 bp, 17 predicted proteins | sample TA2KigOf80mmetaG_FD_148612 | JGI IMG/M metagenome (GOLD analysis project Ga0194132, IMG submission 148612) | Freshwater microbial communities from Lake Tanganyika, Tanzania - TA2015054 Kigoma Offshore 80m | ecosystem: Environmental > Aquatic > Freshwater > Lake | place: Tanzania: Lake...
TTGTTTCATGTCTTGCCTCGTGGCTCGCGAATACGTCCTCCCAATCAGAACGTACCACTGGAATTCGCGTTTACAGAGCAATCGGGGACTTATTCAGCGCTTCCCTAAGTTCCGGATCGAGCACGCGCAACACCTGGCGCAAAGCGTCGCGGATCAAAGGGTGATCGTCGACCGCAAGTATTTTCACTTGTCGCCCCCGGTCGTGGAGCGATGATTACGCAAAGTCAGCATGGGCACCGGCCATCGTTATATAGAACCTAGGTACTAGATAAGTGTATTACAAAGCGTTAACCAGTTGAATATAACATAAGTATTTGATTAATAAATAAATTTTGTGATTTTTAGGTTCGAGCGCAGGCCGCGCCGTTACAACGGCGTAACACCTTTGTCGGATACCGCAAAAGGTTGCGTATCGCAACAATGGCGGCGTGGCAAATCAAAGCTTGCGCGATCCCACGAGAACGGAGACGAACCATGATAAGCACGCACGAACGATCGCAGTTGGTGAACGAGTACCGCGGCCGCCCGGCTTCGGTGATGGGACTGCTCGTGACCTGCGTTCTGGGTTTACTGCTGCTGCTGGTGGTGGCGATGATCGGCATCGACATCCACAACCATTAACCGCATTCGCGTGCAACAACAACCAAGACAATATGAGCGTTTACACCAGAACCGCGCAAGGCATTGAAGGCTTACCGACGGTGAATGATCCCAGCCGGCTGCAAAAACTGCACCACATGGTGCGCCAGGAATTGCGTTTGATCGCCAGTGCCGCGTTAAAGATCGGCGCCGTGTTGTTGATTCTGGAAGCGCTGGCGTGGTTTGCGGCGATGGGCGAGCCGCTCGCGCCGCAGGCGGTGGCAACGTCCGAGCACACGCGGCAGGTGGAGAAACCCGCCGCGCCCAGGGCCGAGAGCGATACGCGAGCCGTTCGTTAAGTGGCGCCTACAGCCACCGGCCGCTTGCGGTCACTCACCCATTCGCTCCACGAGCCGGGATACAAGCGCGAGCCGCCAAGGCCCGCCACTTCCATGGCGAGCAAGTTGTGACAGGCGGTGACGCCGGAGCCGCATTGATGCACGATGTCGCTCGGGTCTTGGCCGTTCAGTAGCGCGGCGAATTCCTGCTTTAGCGTTTCAGCCGCTTTAAACGTGCCGTCCTCGCGTAAATTGGTTTTAAAAAAACGATTGGCGGCGCCCGGGATGTGCCCGGCCACCGGGTCGAGTGTTTCGTTTTCGCCGCGAAACCGGTCGGGGCTGCGCGCATCGAGCACACGCAATTTGCCGCTGGCAAGATTGGCGGCCACGGTTTGCGTGTTCACCGCGAGTTGCGGCTGCGGGTTGGGGTTGTAGGTCGCGGGTTTGCTGTCGGGTGCCGCTGTGTTGAGCGCCTTGCCGGCTTTCACCCACGCATCGATGCCGCCATCGAGCACCGCTGCGGCGGTGTGGCCCACCCAGCGCAGCATCCACCACAAGCGTGCAGCGTAAACGCCGCCGGCGTTGTCGTAGGCAACGACTTGCTTGCGGTTGTCGATGCCCAGCGCCGCCAGCCTTAACGTGAACGTGACCGCGTGCGGCAGCGGATGGCGGCCGTTCACCCCCGTCTTGGGGCCGGAGAGGTCTTCATCCAAGTGCAAAAACCGCGCGCCGGGAATGTGCCCCTGGGCGTACGCGGCGCGCCCCGCGCCGTATTGCATCAAGTCGTGACGGCAATCGCATACCACCCAGTTTGGATCGTCGAGATGTTCGGCGAGCGCGGCAACAGAGATCAGCGTGTTGAAACTCATGGCGGCGAAGCGCAGGGCGGAAACGGCTGCCAACGGTAATCGAAAAATTTGCCGTTGCAAAGGGCGAGGTTTTAGTTCAACCGCTTCACCGCCGAGGCGCTAAGACGCAGAGGAACCGTAGAGAAAACAAAAAATTCAATTAAATCAAATACTTACATTAGGTGGTTGCTCTGCGCAACCTCTGCGTCTCTGCGGTGAAGGGGTTAGCCCTGAACCAAATGTGGCCTGATCTCCCGCCGCAAAAATTCATGGAAGTGCCGCATGCCGTCTTCCATGGGCGATTGATAGGGGCCCGCGTCGCTAACGCCTTGCTGATACAGCGCCTTGCGGCCCGCGGTCATGCGGTCGCAAATTTCGCGGTCTTCCACCGCGGTTTCGTGATATGCGGCTTGTTCGGCTTCGATGAATTCTCGCTCGAACAGCACGATCTCTTCGGGGTAATAGAACTCGACCACGTTGGTGCACGCTTCGGGGCCGCGCGGAATAATGTTGCTCACCACCAGCACGTGCGGGTACCACTCGATCATCAGCGCGGGGAAGTAGGTCAGCCAAATCGCGCCATGCGCCGGTGTATTGCCTTCGCGATAACGCAATACTTGCTCGTGCCAGCGTTTATAAATGGCGCTGCCCGGTTTGGCGAGGCCTTGTTTGACGCCGCAGGTTTGCACGCTGTACCAATCGCCGAATTCCCACGCGAGATCGGCGACGTTTACAAAACCGCCGAGCCCCGGGTGAAACGGCTCGACGTGATAATCCTCGAGATACACCTCGATGAAGGTTTTCCAGTTGCAGTTGTACTCATCGATTTCCACGCGGTCGAACATGAAGCCGTTGAAGTCAAGATCGTTCGCCACGCCAAGCTTGGCGAAGTCGCGCGCGATGTCGCGCTGGCCGGCGAACAACAAACCGTTCCAGTTATTCAACGGTGTTTGCGCCAGATCGAGACAGGGATTTTGCGCGAAGTGCGGCGCGCCTTTGAGTTTGCCGTCGAGCCCGTAAGTCCAGCGGTGCAGTGGACACACAATATTTTTGGCGTTGCCACGGCCTTTTAACATTACCGCCTGGCGGTGGCGGCAAATGTTGCCGAGCAGCGAAATGCCTTTTGCGCCAGCGTAATTTCGCACCAGCGCTTTGGCGTCGCCCGTCCACGCGAGCGCGTGGTAGTCGCCGACTTCCGGCGCCATCAATTCGTGGCCGGCATAGTTGGGGCCCGCGTCGAACAGCAGGCGTTTTTCCAACTCGAAAATTTTCGGATCAAAGTAACAATCAACGGGAAGCTGCGAGGTGCTACTCCGAAATGCAACAACGCTGGACAGGTCTGACATGCAGTGGCCGTACTATAAAGGGAGTGGTTTGGTCGCCAAAATTTGGAGTGATAGATGACGTCTAAAGGACTGATTTTCAAGACTTTTAGGGCGAAAAAGAGGCGCTATTCTTCCCCAGGGCCCGGCAAAAAGCAATGACTAATTCCCGTTACTCGCCCGCTACTTCTTAAGCTCATGTTTATTAAACGAAATATCACCAAAAAAAGCGGTGGCCGACTCGCCGGTGTTATCGGTATCGGTGGCGATCGCCACCGCAGTAACCATCGGCGCGACGTCGCCAAACGCGGCCTTGAAATCGGTCGCGATATCGCGCTGCACCGTAAGCCATTGGTTAACGCGGGATGCGCCGCTTTCGACGACAATCACGCGCACGCGCTCAGTGTAGGCCGAGGGCGCAATGGTGCCGGCGGGCGCCTTGCCGTCCCACACATAACACAGCGTCGCCGCCGGCAGGTTGGGATCGTATAGCGCGCGCGCCAAACGGATTTTGGTGCGCTCGGCGAAGGTGAGTTTTTCCAGCGGGTAATCGAACATTACGTAAATGCGCGCGGGGAAATCGTCGCCCGCTTTGGTAGTGAGATCGCTCGCTTTCAAAACGTTGGTGATTTTCCAGCGCCAACGCAGGATCGGATATTCCGCGGGATTGACTTTCACCGCGCGGCTCAAACCGGAGGCCGATGCGTTGGCGTCCGCGCGCATCACCGTGGCGCCGTTGTCGTCCACCAGCGTGTAGCGCGTGCGCGGCACGGTGTTGGAAACGCCGAGCGGCTTGAAGGTTTCAGGAATGGCCGCGTTGGGTTTTAACGCGGAAAACGCGGCGACGGTGATGCTATCCGCCTGCGCCCACGCGAGCGCGGCGGCGGCGCACGCGGCGATGGAGAGCGTGATACGGCTACGCCGACTGCGATTTTTCATTGAGAATGGCCAGCTCCGACCAGCGGCGATAATCCTCGGGCCGGTCGATGTCCCACAGCGTTTCCAGTTCGTGCCAGCGCCATTTGAGTTCGCGCAGGCGCTCGCGCGTTGTCGCGAGCACGGTGTCGGTGCCCCAAGCGATGTGGTCGAACAAGCGGTTGTCGCAGCGGGTTAAGCCGATCAACGCATAGCCGCCGTCCTCGGCGGGAATTAACACCGCGTCGTGGCCGTGTTCGAGCGCGCTGGCCGCCTCGTGCAAATGTTGCGCGGTCAACACCGGGCAATCGGTGCCGATGATGAGCACCCGCCCATGGCGCGCCAGTGCTTCATCAAACGCATTGCGCAGCCGCACTCCCAAATCGGCGCCGCGCTGCGCTACCAGTGCGACGCCGAAACGCTTTGCGCAATCTTGCAAGTACGCGTCGTTGACATCGGGCGCGGCATGTAACTCGACCGGCCCCAAGTCGGCGCTGGTGGCGCTGGCCAGCGTGCGCTGCAGAAGTTGCCGGTGCAGCGCGGCCGCGCCCTCGGCGCCGAGCAACGGAATCAAACGCGTTTTGACTTCGCCCGCGCGCGGCGCTTTTGCAAATACCAATGTCAGCGCGTTACAGCTTGTGAGGGGCATATTGCTTGGCCAAGTTAACCGGATCCGCGCCCAGCCAATACTGGAACCGTAGCCGCCACATCAGCAGCACGGTGCGCCAGACGCCGTGTTTCTCCCAGCGCCGGCCCGATACTCGCATGCGATGACGCAAATTCAACGGCGCGCCGTAGCGCTTGAGCGTTTTGGTGAATGCAATGTCTTCCATCAACGGGATTTGTGGAAATTTGCCGGCGGCCTCGAACAGCGTGCGCGTGATAAACAAGCCTTGATCGCCGGTGGACACACTGGTTAAACGCGAGCGCGCATTCATCAGTGCCGCAATCACGCCGAGCATCGCGCGCTCACCGCTGAGTTCGACATCAAACCGCCCCCAGGTTTTGCGCGCACGATTCAAACCGTCGGTGATGAGTTGATCGGCCTGCGCTGGCAGCCGGCAATCGGCGTGGAGAAACAGCAAGATGTCGCCGCGCGCCGCCGCCGCGCCCGCGTTCATCTGCAGCGCTCGCCCGCGCGCGGCGCTCATCACTTGATCGGCAAGCGGTTTGGCGCATTCGACGGTGTTGTCGCCGCTGCCGCCATCGACCACCACCACTTCCACGCCGCGTGCACGCAGCGGCGCGAGCGCTTGCAGCGTTTCGGCGATGCCGTCCGCTTCGTTAAGGCACGGGATAATAATCGTGAGCACAGGACGCTATAGTAACTTACCGTACCGGCTCGAAAAACCGCCGTCCCGCGAGCGGCAGTTTGTAACGATGGCACAACAACAAGAGCACGATGCGCGCGAGGCTCAGCACGATGCCTTGCGCCACAAACCGCCGCGCGTCGGTGACCACGGTGAGCGGCAGCAGCACTGGTGCCGCGCGTTCGCGCAGCCGTTCGGAAAGTTTCACGTCTTCCAACTCGCATTCAGGAAAGCCGCCTACCGCGTTGAACACGGCGCGGCGCACGAACATCGCCTGGTCGCCGTACATGATGTGCGTTTTGCGGCAGCGCCAGTTGTGCAGCCGCGATACGAGCTTTAATAGCGGATGCGTGCCGCTGTCGCTGAACGCCTGGTGAAAACAGCCGGCTTCGATGGCGGCCGGCAGCGCCGCTATGGCTTGCAGCGCGCCCGGCGGCAACAGCGTGTCGGCGTGCAAAAACAGCAGCCATTCGCTCTTCGCAGCAACCGCGTGGCGCGCGCCGGCGTTCATTTGCGCGCCGCGCCCGCGCTGCGCGTCGATGCAGGCGGCGCTGGCCTCGCGCGCGATGCGTGGCGTGGCGTCATTACTACCGCCGTCAGCGACGATCACTTCATGCGACGCTCGTTGCGCGGCGACATGCGCAAGTGTGCGCGGCAACGCGCGTTCTTCGTTGAGCGTCGGGATAATAATGGAAATCAATGGGCAACCGCGGCTCGTGCGTGCCATTCGGTAAGGCGTCGCTCGACCTCGGCCCAGTACGCGTCGGCATCGAAGCGCGCATCGTCGACCACACTGGCGACTTCCCGCGCCACCGAGCGGCCGAGCGCGCGATAGCCGTCGAGCACCGCGCCGTCGGCCTGCCCCATCGTTTGCAGGCAGCGCGCGCCCAGGCGCACGTGGCCGCGCTCCTGCGCCAACACCCGCGTGCGCAGCGCGTGCAACAGCGCGCCGGCGGGATGCTGGCGTTCGCCGAGCACTTCCAGCAGCACTTCGCCCAGATGCTCGACCACGCCTTGCAAGCCCAACAGCGACTGCGCGAGGCGGCCGCGATTCAGATCGAGTTCGAGTTGCCGCGCGATGGGTGCCATCATCGCCGGGCGCGGCGCGCGGGCGTCGATGAGTCGAGCCGCAGTGGCGGCCATCGCCGCGTGGCTGCGCTCTTGCGCCGCTTGCACCGTGAGCGCGCGCGCCATCCACAGGGTTGGCGCCTGCCGCGCCTGCCGCCAGGCGACGCTCGCGGCAAGCCGCTCGCCGCTTTCCAAAACGCCGAGCAGGCGGGCGAGCTTGCGAGATGCGGTACTCACGGCGTTAGCGTTTGCTATCGTTCAAGCCCCAGTCGTATTCGAGATGGCTGATCGGCGCCTTGCCCTCGCGGATGAGTTTTTGATGCTCTGCGTTGTCGGTGAGCAGGTTCGCATACTTGGCGAAAAAGCTTTCCAGCGTTTTTAAGCCCTTGTGGCCCTTGCGGAAATCATCGCCGTACCACGGGCGGGAATCGAAAATTTTCGACACCTCGAGTTTGCCGTCGGCCGCGGCGCGGTTGCGCGAACGGTCGGACATAAAACGCACGGTTTGTTCTTCAAGTTGCGCGTCGATGCGATCGCCGACGTAAGCTTCCTCGCGCAGCATCGGGCAGCCAATGGAGGCGCAGTTCACCGCGAAATGGATGCGCGGATCGTCATACGCGCCCGGCGCGCGGATGGTGTCGTGCTCGACGTTATCCAGCGACATTTTTTTGCCGAGCAGGCTGATGAAGTTATCCCTGAACGGGTTGCCGATCAGCTTGCCGAAATCCCACACCGATTTGATGTTGGGATAACGTACGAGAATTTTTTCCACCATGTTGGCGTTGTAGGCGTTGATCAAAAACGCAAGCTGCTGGTTTTTGTTGAACGCCTTGAATTCGGCCTCGCTCACCTTGGCGAGCGTGTCGAGATAGGTTTTGAGTTGCGCGCGGTCGGCGGCTATGCCCGCGTAACGCAGTTGCGAGGCCTTGCCGCCATCCACCAGCACGAGATGTTTTTTGAGCAATGCGGTCCACTGCGCATGCGAGTGGTCGAACTGCGCCGACGCGCCGCCCATCAACGTAAACCACAACGCGAAAAACGTAAGTATTTGATTTAATTTATATTTTTTCAAGGCACTCTCCGCGTCAATGTTGTTGTTCCTGCAGCTTCGCGCGCGTGCCGCCGCCCAATAACCCAAACGCACTGCCGATCACCGCGCCGACACCGCCGGCACCGCGGCGCCAGTTGTGAAACGCCTCGACAAATCGCAGTTGCTCCTCGGTGGCCTGCGCTTTTTTCCATACGCCCGCAGCGTACTTGTTGGCTTCGGCGAGCGTCGGGTAGGTGTGGATGGTGCTCAAAATTTTGTTCAAGCCGAAGCCGTGCTTCATTGCGGCGACGTATTCGACCAGCAGATCGCCGGCGTGTTCCCCGGCGATGGTGCAGCCGAGAATTTTGTCGCTGTTAGGCGGCGTGATCACTTTCACCAAACCGTGCGCCTCGCCGTCGGCGATCGCGCGGTCCAGATCGTCGATGCCGTAGACGTGTACTTCGTGCGGAATCTTTTTTTCTTTCGCCTCGGTTTCGTTCAAACCCACGCGCGCGACTTCCGGGTCGGTAAACGTGCACCACGGCACCACCGAATAATCGACCTTGAATTTTTTGAATTTGCCAAAGAGCGCGTTCACCGCGCAAAACCACGCCATGTGCGCCGCGGTGTGCGTGAACTGATACGGCCCGGCGACGTCGCCGCAGGCGAAGATATTCGGGTACAGGGTTTCGAGATATTCGTTCACTTCCACCACGCGTTGCGCGGGAATGCCGAGTTCTTCCAGCCCGTAGCCCTTCAGGTTGGCCACGCGGCCCACCGCGCACAGCAACTCGTCGAAGGCAATGTGCTTTTCCACGCCATTGTTTTCGACGACGAGGATTTTTTCGCCGTTTTCGACCACGACTTGTTTGGCCTTGTGGTTGGTGAGCACGGCAATGCCTTCGGCCTCGAAGCGCTTGGTCACCAGCGCTGAAACCTCCGGGTCTTCGCGGATCAAAATCCGCGGCAGCATTTCCACTTGCGTCACTTGCGAGCCCAGGCGCGCGAAGCACTGTGTGAGCTCCGAGCCGATGGGCCCGCCGCCCAGCACCACCAGCCGCTTGGGCAGCTTGCGCAGGTTCCACACGTTATCCGAGGTGAGCGGGTTGCACTCGGCCAAGCCGGGGATCGGCGGGATAAACGGCCGCGCGCCGGCGGCGATGACGATGTTTTTGGTGGTGTAGGTTCTTTCGCCATTGGCGGTTTTCACCTTCACTTCCCACGGCGAGACGATTTTCGCCTCGCCTTGCACGCAATCCACGCCGAGATTCGAATAACGCTCGACCGAATCGTGCGGCTCGATGTCCTTCACCACGCGTTGCACGCGCTCCATCACCTCGGCGAAATCGAATTCGGCGCTAGCTTGGCGGATGCCGAATTCTTTAGAGCGCTTCACGTGCGACAACAGTTTCGCCGAGCGAATCAGCGCCTTGGACGGCACGCAGCCGGTGTTCAAACAATCGCCGCCCATGTTGTGTTTTTCGACCAGCGTCACCTTGGCTTTGACCGCGGCGGCGATGTAGGACGTCACCAAACCCGCCGAGCCCGCGCCGATCACCACTACGTTACGGTCGTAGCTCGCGGGGCGCTGCCATTTAGCGTAGACCTTGCGGGCTTTAATGGTATTAACAATCCACTTCGCGATCAGCGGAAAAATGCCCAGCAATGTGAAAGATATGATCAACCCTGGCGACAGAATTCCTTTGAGGGAATCGATTTTGGAAATTTCCGTTCCAGCATTGACGTATACCATGGTGCCGGCGAGCATGCCGATTTGGCTGACCCAATAAAACGTCCAGATTTTAAGCGGCGTTAGTCCGATTACTAGGTTGATGACGAAAAATGGAAATGCAGGCACTAATCGAAGCGTGAATAGGTAGAACGCACCGTCTTTATCAATGCCTTCATTGATCGGTTTGAGGTATTGCCCGAACTTGGCTTGAATGGAATCTCGAAGCAAAAACCTTGAACTGAGAAACGCAAGTGTTGCCCCGATCGAGGCCGCAAAAGAAACGATGATCGTGCCCCAGAGCAAGCCAAAAATCGCCCCCGCGACGACTGTCATTAGCAAAGCACCCGGCAGCGACAACCCGGTGACCGCGACATAAATCAGAAAAAAGATCGCGCCCGCCTGCAGCGGATTGGCCGCGACGTAGGCGTCGATCACCGCGCGCTGCGATTTAAAAAACTCGAGGCTGAAATATTGTTTCAGGTCGAAAATAAAGAACGCCGCGATTGCGGCGGCAATCACGATGAACAGCAACAGTTTGCTCTTTTTCATGACGATCTTTCGTGGGTGGCGTTCGGTGTCAGCTATGGGTCGCGGCGTCACCGCGTTGCTTACAGTGTTGGGTTGCGATGTGCGGCGCGCGCGGCGCGTCCCGCCCGCGCACCGCCCTTGCTTTGGCATTACGCGAGCCGCGGTATTGTGGATGCAAGCAACGGCGCCAGCCAGAATAATGTAAATATTTGATTTTATTCATTATTATTACGATTGTTGATGCTCTCAAGCTTGCGCCGACGCCAGGCCCAGGCCATAGATCCGTGTTGCAACGCTGTCGTCGAACTGGCCGGCCGGCACGTCGACCACCACCGCGCCGGCGGTCATGCCGGCGATGCGGTCGGCATAGGCGCGGGCGAATTCGAGTTGATGCAGGCTGCACACCAGCGCCACGCCGTCGTTGCGCGAAATATCGCGCAGCAATTCGAGGATGCCGGCGCTGCTTTGCGGGTCGAGGCTGGCGATCGGCTCATCGGCGACAATCACATCGGGCTGCTGCGCCAGCGCGCGCGCGATCGCCACGCGCTGTTGTTGCCCGCCGGAGAGCGTATCGGCGCGCTGCCGCGCGCGGTCGATGAGGCCCACGCGGTCCAAGCACTCGAGCGCGAGCAACTGATCCTTGCGCGTGAAGCGCCGCAGCACGCCGCGCCAACTGGGCACATGGCCGAGCCGGCCCGCCAGCACGTTTTGCAGCGCGCTTAGGCGCGGCACCAGGTTAAATTGCTGAAACACCACCGCGATGCGCCGCCGCTCACGGCCTTTGAGTTCGAGCACGTTGACACCATCCAGACGAATCTCGCCGCGCTCAGGCACGGTCAAGCCCGCGATGCAGCGCACCAGCGTGGTTTTGCCGGCGCCGCTGGGCCCCAGCAGCGCAAGAAATTCCCCGCGCGCGACGTCAAAGCTCAGGCTCGAAAGCACGCTTTTGCCGCCGTACTGTTTGTGCACGCCGCGAACTTCCAGCGTGGCCGGTGCGCCGCGCGTCATGGCCCCACCAATCTTTTGCGCAACCACCCGGCGAGTTGATCGATGGCGGTGACGACGATGAGAATGATGATGAGAATGGTGGCGAGCCGCGGAAAATCGAGCAGGTCCATGCTGTTCTTAAGTTCGTGGCCGATGCCGCCGGCGCCCACCACGCCGAGCACGGTGGAGGCGCGCACGTTGAATTCGAATAAATACAGCGTGGTGGAGAGCGTTGCCGGCAACACATCGGGCAGCAGTGCGTACGAAATCGCCACCGGGCGGCTCGCGCCGGTGGTTTGCACCGCGTGCAAGGGCCCGAGGTTGGCGTTTTCGACATAGTCGGCGATAAATTTTGCGGCGCTGCCCCAGGTGTGCAACGCGATGCCCAGCACGCCGGCGAACGGCCCCAGCCCCACCGAGGCCACGAACAACAGCGCGAATACGAAGGAATCGACGCCGCGCAGCGCGTTTAAAAACCAGCGCACCGGGTAATACAGTTTGGGAAACGGCGTGATGTTGCGGCTCGCCAGGATCGCCATCGGTATCGCCAGCAGCGTCGCCGCCGCGGTGCCGATCGCCGCCATGGCGATGGTTTCGCCGGTGCGCAGCAAAAACACCGGCAGCTCGTCGAGCTTGGGCGGCCACGCTTGCGAGAGCCAAAACCACAGCTTGGGCAGCCCGCTGGCAAGGCGCGCAAGATCGACTTGTGCGAGTTGCCAACTGCCAGCGAAGAACACGATGAGCACGATGGCGAGCGCCCAGTGCTTGAGGGTGTTCAAACTCCAGCCGCTGTGTTCGCGCTCGAAGGCTTCGAGCGCGCGCCGTGCCGCGTCATTGTGGGTCATTGCGGCTCGCGCATCTTGAGGCTGCCGCCCAGCGCGTCGCGCACTTCAAAAGCGGGGCCGGCGACGATGCGTTGGAAATACGCTGCATGCGCGGGCGAGCCCGGCGGCCAGTCGGCGAGAAAGCGTTCGAGCCACGCCGCGTGGTCGTAGCGCACCGGCAGCGCGTCAAAGCGCACGCCGTTTTGCGTGATGCCGTAAAGACTCTCGACCGGCACGCGCGGGTCGATGGAAATGCGCGTGATCAAACCAAAATGGGTGTCGGCGAAATTGGGCAAGCCCGCCGCGCCGTTATTCATGATGAGCCGCGCGCGGCAATCGACGGTGTAGTCGCGCGCGTGCGCGAGGCAGGTGTGGCTGCTGGCGAAGGCATCGACGCCGGAATCGCGAAAATAACGTTCCAGCGTTTGCAACGGCGTGAGTTCGGCGCCGGCGTCGTCGCCCGAACAGCATTTGCCGATGGGCGATAAACGCTCGGCGGCGAAGGCCCAGCCGGCGAGCATTTCCGCGTCGCCGTGCACGATGCCGATACGCGCATCGCCGATTTGCAGGGTGCGTATCAACGGCAGCGCCTGCAACGCCGCGCACAGCGCGGGAAACTCGCGCGCGGTGGCTTGCAAGCGGCCCATGATGGCGTTGGAGCGCGCGACGTATTCGGCGTTGACGTAAGCCGGGTAGTTGCAGCCGCAACCGGCGTCACTACCAGCCGCGATCTCGGCTTCGACGTTACCGCGGATGGCGATGCTTTGTATAGTTAAGTTATTGATTTTATTGAATATTTTTTTATCGATGTCAAACCAGTTGTGATCGCCGTTAAACACCAGCGCCACCGGCGTGCCGCGCTTGGCTTCCGCCTCTTGCATGCGCAAGATTTCATGCAGCGCATCGACATTGCCATACAAACCGCCGATCACATACACCGTGTCGGCGCGGGTTGACGGCGCGGTACGAAAATCGCGCGCGGCGTAGCGGTATTCGATGGGGCAGGAGGTGCTCACGTGTTGCTCACGCGTTACCCGGCGCGGCGCATGCTGCGAAGTTGCTCCGCGCACGCCACGGCTTAGCGCTTGGCCTTGATACGGCCCACCGCGATGCCGGCCGCCTCAATGGTCTTGTAGCTCGCGTGTGTCGCCGCGACAAAGCCGGTGTAGCGCGGCGGCATGAGGGTTTTAGCTTGCTCGACGCTGATCGCGGTCAAGATGCCTTGCACTTGTTGCATGAGATTACGCGAAGCCGATTTGGGCAGCGCGAACGCGTCATTGGGCAGCGGGTCGGAGGTCCATACGATTTTGGTGCTGGCCTCCTTGATGCGCCCGGCGGCGATCATCGCATTGCGGTTGCGGTCGAAATCGGTGGCGAGATCGACCTGGCCGTTGGCCACCGCGATTTGATTCGCCGGGTGCGAAGCGCCTTCGCTGTATTTCCAAAACGTCTTCGGGTCGATTTTCCAAATTTGCGTGGCGTAATAAGTGGGGATCAGCCAGCCCGAGGTGGAGCCGACATCGGCAAACGATATCGAGCGCCCACGCGTGTCGTCGGGAAACTTCGCGGCCGCCAGGTCGGGGCGGCCGACGATGATGGCGTGATAGGTCGGCTTGTCGTCGTATTTCACCGTCGCCACCGCCTGGCAATCGGTGGCGTTGTTGGCGATGATGTAGCCCCACGGCCCCATCCATGCCGCGTCGAGCTGGCCCGAACCCATCGCTACCGCCAGCCCGGCCCAGTCCGTGCTCACCGCCAAATCGTATTCCGCCGCCCCCAACTGCTTGGCCAGGTGCGCGAACAGCGGGGTGAACGCCTTGCGCGATTCTTCCGCGGTGGGCATGAAGGGGCCGACGCCAAAGCGCAGCTTGCGCGATTGCGCGAGCACCATCGGTGCGGCGACGGTTGTGGCGGTGAGCGCGGCGGTGCGGGTGAGGAAGGTTCTGCGTTGCATTTATTCAGTGTCAGAGTAAGTCGTGGTGGATGCGTATCATGCGGCCAGCGCGCCGCCGCAGCTTGAGCCTTGGCCCGCGGTGCAGCCGTAGCAATGATCTTTCACCACGATCGGGTTGTGGGTGAGATCGGCGCTCATCAGCTCGCGCAAATGCGTGCGCGGTTTTCCTCGCCACGCGAGCGGCAGCCCCAGCATTTGATTGAAATCGCAGTCGTAAACGTAGCCCTGGTAATCCACGGAGAGCAGCGTGCGGCACATTACGTTGTCGAGATTCGCCGGCTGATAGGCGTTTTTCAGCAAATCCATGTAGTGCGCGAAGCTGCCCTTGGAAATCAGCGTGCTGCCAAAGCGCTGGATCGGCATATTGGTCAGCACAAAAAGTTCGCTGAACTCGATGCCGAATTTTTCGCCCAGGTGCTTGCGGTAATCGTTCTGCAGCGGGCCTTGCGCCGGCGGCAGCACGGGGCCTTGCGGGTTGTAAACCAGGCTTAGTTTGAGCGGCGAGCCGGCTTTGCCAAAACCTTTTTGGTTGAGTAATTTCAGCGCGCGCATGCTCGCGTCGAACACGCCTTTGCCGCGTTGCTTGTCGACGTTGTCTTCGAGATAACAAGGTAACGACGCCACCACATCCACTTCGTTGTCGCGCAAAAAATCCGCCAGTGTTTCCTGCCCCGGCTCGTGCAAAATGGTGAGATTGCAGCGATCCATCACCGTGACGCCGATGTCGCGCGCGGCCGTGACCAGCATGCGAAAGTGCGGATTCAACTCCGGCGCGCCGCCGGTGACATCCAGCGTTTTAATGTTCGCGGCTTTTAGAAATGCGATCACCTCGAACACCGTCTCGCGGCTCATCATCTCGGTGCGCGTGGGGCCGGCGTTGACGTGGCAATGCAAGCAGCTTTGATTGCACTTGTAGCCGAGATTGACTTGCAGCGTGTCAAGCTGCTTGCGGCGGATGGCGGGGAAATCGCTCGCTTCCATCAGCGGCAGGGTGGCATGCATTCAAAAAACTCCGATGTTGTTGTTGTGGGCCTACCTGTGCGCGCGGCGCGGGGAGCGAAACGTGATTTTGCTCGTGGGTTGCTCCGGCGCGCATTACCTTTCACATTGTCTCGCAATTCGGACAAATATCATAAGTATTCGTTTACCGCAGAGATTGAATTCTAGTGAAGGTTCGACGGTGTTCACGGCATTAACGTATTGTTAATGCATATTCACCATTTATTAATGTGGCTGCCTGTGTTTCCCGCGTAACCGGGTGGATTGATTCTAGTTAAAATTGAACGGCTTCCAAGGGTTGCGTGACGTAATACGTGAAATACCGCACGGAAATTCATTTGGAATGGTTGCTGCCGGCGGTGAAGTTTTGCGGCTGTGTTACAAGGCTTGCTTGCGATAGCGCCGCAGTGCGCGCCGGTTACTGCACGCGCATGCCGCTTACGCTGATGACCTTCTCCCATTTCGCCATTTCGCCGCGGATAAACGCGTCGAACTGGGCGGGCGTGCTGGTCATCGCTTCGGCGCCCAGCGCGGCGAACTTCTCGCGCAGTTCGGGCGATTTAAGCTGCTGCATCACCACTTGATTGAGCTTGTCGACGATGGCGCGCGGCGTGGCGGCGGGCACGATCAAGCCATTCCAGATGTTTGCCTGATAACCCGGCACGGTTTCGGCGATCGCCGGCACTTCGGGCGCGAGTGCGCTGCGTTGCGGCCCGGTGGTGCCGAGCGCTTTTAATTTTTGCGTGCGCACGTGCGGCAGCACCGAAGTCAAACTCGCCATCGCCGCATGCATATGGCCGGCGATGACATCGCTGGTGGCTTGCGGCGTGGTTTTGTATGGCACGTGGGTTAACCTTATCCCTGCCATCATATTGAGCAACTCGCCGGCGAGGTTGTTGGGCGAGCCGACACTGGCGGTGGCGTAATTGATTTGTCCGGGGCGCTGTTTGGCGTAAGCGATCAACGCCTTCACATTGTCCGCGGGCAGGCTGTTGGCGGCCACCAGCAGCATCGGCGTGGAGTTGGTGAGGCTCACCGAGGCGAGATCTTTTAACGGATCGAAGGGCATTTTTTTGATCACAATCGGATTGGTGGCGTGGCCATTGGCTACCCACAACAGCGTGTGCCCATCGGGCGCCGCACGCGCGGCGATTTCGGAACCCAACACGCCGGAAGCGCCCGGCCGGTTGTCGATGATGATCGCTTGGCCGAGCACTTCGGCCATGCGCGCGCCGGCCAGACGCGCGAGGATGTCGGCGTTGCCGCCCGCGCCGTAGGGCACGATCAGCCTCAGCGGACGCGCCGGGTAGGCTTGCGCGGCATGTAACGCGGGTGCCAGCAGCGCCGCGCCAAGGATGCACACGGCGAAATAGAGTGTTTTCATAAGTGTTTGATTTTATTGAGTATTT
>Ga0194132_10007715_pt1 | contig 15843 bp, 17 predicted proteins | sample TA2KigOf80mmetaG_FD_148612 | JGI IMG/M metagenome (GOLD analysis project Ga0194132, IMG submission 148612) | Freshwater microbial communities from Lake Tanganyika, Tanzania - TA2015054 Kigoma Offshore 80m | ecosystem: Environmental > Aquatic > Freshwater > Lake | place: Tanzania: Lake...
CGACGTCGCCCCTGGCGCTTCGCAGGTCGGCAATCAGATTGCCGCCCGGATGGAACACCGATACTTCCTGCGCCGGATGCAATAGCGGCGCACCGACCTTGATTGCATCGTCTGGCGACAGAACGGGCAAAAGGGGCTCGTAGTCGACCACGACCAGATCCGCTGCCGCCTGCGCTGCCTCGAGCGTATCCGCGGCAATGGCGACCACCGGCTCGCCGACGTGCCGAACGACGTCCTTCGCCAGAATCGGGGTGTCGGGAATGAGGGAACCTACGTACAGCCGATCGCCGGGGATGTCAGCCGCGGTGAGTATGCAGCGGACCCCCGGAAGGGCGCGGGCCTTCGATACGTCCACGCCGATGATCCGGGCATAAGGATGGGTACTGCGAACGAAGCAGCCATGCAGCATGCCGGGCATGGTCAGGTTCGCCGCGTAAGCAGCCTTTCCCCGAACCTTGTAGAGAACATCATTGCGCGGAACGCTGCGGCCGAGATATCGCGGGTCAGAATCCTTCTCGAACTTCGCCACCATGAGGCGGTAAGCATCCTGCCACGGCGCCTGCTCCTGCTCGGTCCCGAGTGCGAATTTCTCGCCGTCTACAAGATTGATGTCCGTCATGGATCTTTCAGTGCGAAGGTTGTCCGGATTGACGCCCGAATATCAACAGATCAAGTCGGCGTGCATCGCTGCAGCAGCTACATTGTATTCATACAGAAGTATGACACAATTCTTTATGCGCGGGGCAGGTCCCGAACGGCAGGCAGCTTGAAGACTTAAACAGGAGATTCGATATGCCGGACATTTTCCCCGGGGAACCCGACTGGGAGATCCAGACCTTGCGCGTGATCGCCGAGGCTGCGTTCGGAGGAGCTGACTATTTCGAATGCGTGCGCACGGCCGGGAAAATACGGCCAGGGGATAACGAAAGCTGGCATCGCGAATGGCACGCGCTGGCACGCGAACTCGAGACGGCCGGCCGAGCGGACCTGGCGGCCGGCAACAGGGTCTCGGCCAGCCAACGGCTGTTTCGGGCCTCGAACTATTACCGGCACGCCGATTTCTTCCGCCCGGGGCTTGATCCGATCAAGCGCGAGAACTTCGTTCGCTTGGTGGCGTGTTTTCGAGACGCGATCAAGCTTGGTTCACGCCGTGTCGAAGCAGTGCAGGTGACTTGCGGAACCGAAGTCTATGACGGCTACTTTTGCCATCCCGTGCATCCCGCCTCTGTACGATGGCCGGCGGTTCTCTGGCTGGGCGGTGCCGATTCGCTAGCCGAGGAGAACTATTTTTTCGGCGCTTCCGAAGTTGCCGAGCGTGGCGCAGCTGTCCTGATTCTCGACACGCCGGGCCGCGGCTCAAGCTTGCGCCTCAAGAATATTCCTTCGCGTTATGACTACGAGGTGCCGGTCAAGGCGGCAATCGACTACCTAGCGGCCCGGCCCGAGGTTGATCCCGCCCGGATCGGCTGCGTTGGCGTAAGCATGGCCGGTTACTACGCCCCGCGCGCGACCGCCTTTGAGCCGCGCATCAAAGCGCTGGTGCTGTGGTGCGGCTGCTTTGACGTTCTGGAAGAGCTCTACGATTGGTACCCGCCGATACAAGCCCAGATCCAGTGGATCCTTGGAGTCGGCAGCGATGCCGAGGCCCGCCGCAGGCTTGAAAAGTTCAATCTCAAGGGCGTCGCGCGGCAAATCCGCTGCCCCACGCTGATATCGCACGGCGTGGGTGACATGGTGATGAACGTGTCAGGCGCCAAGCGGCTGTACGAGGAGATCGGCAGCCGGGAGAAATTGCTCAGGTTGTGGGATGGTTCGGAGGGCGGCGCGATTCACTGCAATTACGACAACTGGAGCGTCTCGATTCCGTTTATGATGGATTGGTTGATGAAACGACTCTGAGAGAGGAGGTTGGCGATGAGGACCATGCTCGTTTGCCGGATTATCGTGGCGACCGTCCTGGCTGCGCACTTGGCGCCGGCATTGTCGCAGACTTTCCCCGGCAAGCCCGTGCGTATCGTTATTCCGTTTGCGGCCGGGGGGGTGGTTGACGCCATCGGGCGCATTCTGGCGCAAAAGCTCGGCGAAAAATGGAGCCAGTCGGTCGTCGTCGATAACCGCGCCGGCGGTGCTACCGTGATCGCCGCGGAATATGTTGCCAAGTCTCCGCCCGACGGCCACACGCTATTGGTCGCCGCCGCCGAGACTCTCGCCATCAACCCAAGCCTGCTTCGCAAGATCAGCTATAGCCCCACGCGCGATTTCGTATTCGTTCAGGGGATTTTTGCGACCAAGCACGTCCTGGTTGCGCATCCGTCCTTGCCCGCCACATCGCTTGCTGAACTTGCCTCACACCTGGCAGCCAATCCCGGAAAGATCTTTTATGCCTCGGCGGGCAATGGTTCCCCGCAGCATCTCAATATGGAGTTGTTTCTTTCGATGACGAAGACATCGGCGGTGCACGTGCCCTTGAAAGGCGCGGCGCCGGCGACCACCGAGCTGCTGGCGGGGCGGGCGCAGTTCGGGCTGGCCAGCATCGGCGCCGTTCTGCCGCACCTCAAGTCCGGCCGGCTCACGGCAATCGCGCTTGCCAGCGACAAGCGTAGTACGGTATTACCCGATGTGCCCACGCTCGCCGAACGCGGATTCCCTGGCTACGATTCGGTATCGTGGTTTGCGCTGGTAGCTCCTGCGGGGACGCCAGCTGCGATCGTGGGACGCATCGGCAGCGACACGTCGGCCGTGATGAATCTGCCCGAAATCCGCGAGCAGAAGCTCCGCGACCAGGGACTGGAGTCGTTCGACCTCGCGACGGACCAGTTGGTTAGCCTGGTCGCACGGGAATCGGAGAAGTACTCGCGCATGATCCGCCAGACCGGCGCAAGCGCAGATTAGGAACAGAACCGTCTTGGCCGAGCGAGTTCTTGTCATCGGGGGCATGGGTGCAATAGGGATGTGGGTCACCCGGGAACTGGTTGAGCTTGGCCATACGGTGGTTGTTCTTGATACGCGATCCGATTTTCGCTTCTTGCGGGATATTGAGGGAAAGTTCGAGTACCTGGCGGGGGATGTCACCGATCTTGCCCGCCTCGTCCACATATTGCGCAATGGCGCGATTACACGCGTCGTCCATCTCGCCGCGATCCTCTGGCAGTGCGAGGAAAATCCGCCGCTCGGGCTGCAGGTCAACGTCCAGGGGACGATCAACGTGCTGGAGGCGGCGCGAATCACTGGCGTGCGGCGCGTCGCCTTTACCAGCGCCAAGGCGGTCTATGGCCAGATTAGGGGAGTACATGCACATCCGCATTACCAGCCTGTCCCGGAAGACGCGCCCAAGAATCCGGATTCCATTTATGGCGCTACGAAACTCGCCGCCGAGCATTTCGGGCTCCACTACGCCCGGAAATTCGGCGTTGATTTCGTGGCATTGCGGCTGGCAACGCTGTACGGGCCCGGGCGGCTTGCGCGACACGGCGCGGTGGCAATGATGAGCGAAATGCTGGAACGGGCTCGAAACGGCCTGGGCATGCAGATCACGAAAGGCACGGAACAGGGTGACGACCTGCTCTACACCCCCGATGTGGCCTCCGGCATCGTCCGCGCGGTTTTCGCGGAAGCGCTAAAGGACCGGGTCTTCAACATCGGTTCCGGGCACGCGACGACGCTAGGCCAGTTCGCCGCGGCGGTTCGCGAGGTATTTCCCGAAGCGAGGATCGAGGTTGGTCCGGGGCTCGACTACTGGGGCATGGGAAAGCTGTACTACTCCGTGCTCGACGTTGGTCGGGCGCGCAGTCAGCTCGGCTTCACCCCGAGGTTCTCGCTGGTGGACGGCATCCGGGACTACGCCGGGATACTTGATCGCGCGCAGGCGCCGGCGTAAGCCGTGTTCGCAGGCGCCAAGGTGCAGAGCAACCGTCGGTGAGCTCACTCAGGGAATTTATCAATGCGCTTCCTGCAAACGAAATCATCCGGATTCGGGCGCCACTCGATTTCGTCCCAGCAGCCCTGGCCTTCGAACTTGAGCAAACCGATCCCCAGCCGGTAATCTATGTTGAGCCGGAGGACCCTGCCGGGGTGCCTGTCGTACGAAATCTTTTCGCCGACAGGAACAGGATCGCGCGTATTACCGGCTGCGAACCACAGAATTTCAGTCTCGCCTGGGCCAAGGCCCTGAGCACCCCGTTATCGCCGCGGCAGGTGCTTTCCGGGCCGGTGCAGGAGCAGCAATTTTCCGCCTCCAACGTGGATTGCACGACCCTGCCGATATCGCGCCAATTCGTCGAAGATGCGGGTCGCTATGTCAACAGCGGCATATTCGTCTGCAAAGACCCGGACACCGGCGTGCGCAATCTCAGCTTTGCAAGGATGCTTCTCAAGGGGCCGCGCCACTTTGGCGTCAACCTGGGATCGAGGGGCGATCTGTGGGAGCATCATGGCCGGGCGGCGGCCCGGGGCCGCAACCTCGAAGTGGCGGTCGTGATCGGCGCCCCGCCGGCTGTCTATATCGCGGCATCGGCCAAGGTCGCGATGGAGGTCGACGAATACGAGATCGCAGGTTCGCTGCTCGGCAAGCCGCTCGAGCTGGTGCGTTGCAAGTCGGTGGATATCGAGGTACCGGCAGATGCCGAGTTCGTTCTGGAAGGCGAGATACTTGCGCTCGAGCGCGAGGATGAAGGGCCGATGGCCGAGTATTCCGGTTACTCAAGCCCCCGATCCACGCGCAACGTTTTTGTGGTCAATGCGCTGACTCACCGGAGACAGCCGATCTACCTCGACATCACGCCGGGTGCTTCATCCGAACACTTGCTGTTATTGACCACCGCCCGGCACGCGCGCAATTTCATCCGCATGAAGGAAATGATCCCCGGACTGAAGGCGATGAATTTTCCACGCTCGGGCATTTCGTTTCATGCCTATGTTTCGATAAAGAAGATGGCCGAAGGCGAGGCTAGGCGGGCGCTTGCCTTGCTGTTTGGACTCGATCCCTATGTAAAGCTTGCGATCATCGTGGACGAAGACATCGATGTCTTCGACGAGGAGGAAGTGCTTTGGGCGCTTGCGACTCGCTTTCAAGCCGATGCCGATGCGTTCGTGATCACGAAGGTATTGTGCAATCGAGGCGATCCTTCGGCTTTCGAAGGAATGTCCGCCAAACTGGGCCTGGACGCCACTGTCCCGGCGGGGTGGCAGGAACGGCGCGCCGCCGTTTCTGCAGAGGCGCTCATGGCGGCGCGTAAACTGATTACCGGCCGGACGGCGGGAGGCGGATGATGGTTTCGAATTCTCATATGCGCAGCGCTCAAGCAGCGGTTCTGGTCGCGCCCCGAAACATCGAGACGCGCGAACTTGCCTTGCCTGCGATCGGCGCCGATGACGGGCTGCTGCGCGTGGAGGCCTGCGGGCTGTGCGGCACCGACTACGAGCAGTGGCGGGGCCACGTTCAGAACTGGGGAAAGATGCCGATTATTCCCGGCCATGAGGTCATGGGCTGGATCGAGGCGATCGGCGCCAATGCGGCGAAAAGGTGGGGGGTCAAGGAGGGGGATCGGGTTGCGGTTGAACCGATCCTGCCGTGCGGACATTGTCCGCAGTGCGTCGTCGGCGCCTCCACGCGTTGTGAAGCGGACATGGGCTACGGCCTGTATCAAGGCACCGACATCGCGCCTTCGCTCTGGGGCGGCTATGCAACGCACATGTATCTTCATCCTCAGTCGAGGATACACAGGCTTCCGCAGGCTGCCCGGACCGAGATCCTCGGTCTCCTCAACCCGCTGTCCAATGCGGTGCGATGGGTCTACGAGGTTGGCGGCGTGGGGCTCGGCAGCAGCGTCGTGATCATGGGCCCGGGACAACGGGGGCTTCTCGCCACTGCCGTCGCCCGTCAGGCCGGTGCATCGAATATTTTTGTCACCGGGACGCAGGCCGATGTGCGTCGCCTTGAGGTTGCCCGCCAACTGGGCGCCACCGCGACGATCAACGTCGATCGCGAAGATCTGGTGGCGCGGGTGCGGGAGTTGACCGGGGGGAAATTGGTCGACATCGTACTGGATGTGTCAAGCGGCTCGAATTTGCCTGTAGTCCAGGCTGTTGACATGGTCAAGCGCGGCGGCAGGATCGTGATGGCGGGCTTGAAGGGAAATAAACCGATCGAGGGCTTGTCCAATGACAAGGTGGTGTGCTCGGAACTCCAGCTCGTCGGGGTGCTGAGTGCGGGGTGGACGTCCACCGAGCTTGCGCTCGATCTGATCCGCAAAATCGGCGAAAGCAGCCTTTCGGTTCTGTGCTCCCACAGCTTTGGCCTGCACGACGCAGAACTGGCCGTCAAGACGCTCGGGCGGGAAGTCACCGACTCGGCGGAGCCGATTCATATCACCCTGAATGTCGCCGGCGCTCGAATAGGCCAGGCTCAGGATCGATGATCAGGCCCGAAATCCGTCCGCTACCCGGACATCCAGAAGATGGGGTCCTCCGGCCGTCAGCGCTTCACGCAGCGCTGGGCCGATGTCGCGAGGGTCGTCGATGCGGCGCGCCGCGAGGCCGAACGACTTCGCCAAGCGGACGAAATCGATCTCGGGTTCTCGCAAGTCCATGCCGACGAACCTGCTGGTGGAGCGCATCGACTTCAGCCGCTCCCTGATGATCCGATAGCCTCGGTTGTTGGCGATGACATAAGTGATCGGCAGTTTATGGTGCGCAGCCGTCCAGGCCCTGCACGCCATACATGGCGCTGCCGTCGCCTACTACCGCCAGCACCGGCCGCCCCGGCAACGCAAGACTGATGCCGACCGAGCCGGGAATCGCGAACCCGAGCCCTCCGCTTGCAAGACCGAAGTACGACTTCGGATCCCGTAGCGGCAGCAGCGCCGGAAGCGGAAAAGTGCTCACCAGTCCTTCGTCGACCACGACCGCATCCTTCGGCAGCACGTCCGTGATGCGCAGCATCAGGTATTGCGGGTCGATTGGCCTCGTTTCAGCTGCCTGCATTGCCTCGACCTGGGCCTTGGCGCGCCGGGCGCTCCAGTTCAGCGGCTTGAGCTTCGACAGGCGCTGCTGCGCTTGCGCGTCGAAGTCGGCCGTCCTTCTGGCGCGGAAGAGCGGCAGCAGCGCCCTCATTGTCTCCTTCACGTTCGCGTGTATGGCGCGATCCGTGCGGTAGTTCTTTCCCAGTTCGTTGCTGCGCTCCGAGATGTGAATGACCGGCAGGTTTCCGGCAGCGGCTCGACCGGGCTGTAGACCGACATGCGCAAAAGATCTGCCCCGAGGCAAACGAGCAGGTCATGCGCCTGAAGTGCTGCCCGCACCTGTTTCTGGGATCGCGTGAAGGCTCCGACATAGGCCGGGTGCTCGGTCGGAAACTGGGCAGTGTAGGGAACCGGAGACTGGTACACCGCCGCTCCAAGCAGCTCTGCCAGCTCGGCGGCCTCCGCAAACGCGTCGTGAATCGAGAGCTCCTGACCTGCGAGAATTACCGGATTGGCAGACGCGAGCAGCATGTCGGCCAAAGTGGCAAGCGCGCGGTCCGGCGGACGCGTCGCGCCGTCCAAGCGTACCGGCCGCCCCAGGTCCATTTCCACCGTCTCATTGAGAACGTCCCCTGGCAGGCTCACGAATACCGGCCCGGTGGGCGCAGTCAGCGCGATCTTGGCGGCACGATGCATGACGCGCGGGAGATCCGCCGCGCGCGTTACGTCGACCGCCCACTTCACCAGCGGTTGTGCGATCGGCACCAGCGGCTCGTAGAGCAGGGGCTCTAGCAGGCCATGGCCCTGTTCCTGCTGCCCGGCGGTAAGGATCACGGGCGAGCCGGAAAACTTGGCGTTGTAGAGCGCGCCCATCGCGTTCCCCAGCCCCGGTGCCACGTGCACGTTAACCGCCGCCAGTTGGTTGGACGCCCGGCAGTAACCGTCCGCCATCGCCATCACCACGGCCTTCTGCAATCCAAGCACGTACTTGAGCTGCGGATAATCCGGCAGGACTTCCATGATGGGCAGTCCGGTCGTCCCCGGATTGCCGAACAGATGGTCAACCCCCTCATCCACGAGGAGCTGTAAGAACGCTGCACGGCTCGTGATGCGTGGCATCAGGCTGCGCTCCTGTCGGCGCCCTGATCGGAGTTGATGAACGGGTACCTCATGGCGGTGCTCGCTGCGTGCTCCGAAGGGGCTTATCTCATTCAAGAAGCCGGATGCGAAATGGCTCGCGATCTTGTCCGGCGACGCCAAAGCTGCAAGCATGGCCATGTGACGCACATGTACCACATAAGGAACCTGCGAGGGCCCATGCCCCTCATGCCACCTACGCAGCGCGCCGGAGCGTGGACGGTCGGCGAGCTGCTGTGCGCGCAGGCGCGCCGGGCACCGGAGCGCATCGCGCTGGACGACGGCGAGCGCAGGCTGAGCTACCGCTCCCTCAATGCGCGCGTCAACCGGCTGGCCCACCTGCTCGCGAGGCTGCGGGTTGCGCGCGGGGCGCGCGTGGCGATCCTTGCGAAGAACCGCAGCGAATAAAACGAGGCCGCCTAAGCTTGCGCGAAGCTGGGCGCGATCCTGTGCGCGCTCAACTGGCGGCTGGTAGCGAAGGAACTAGCGCATTGCGTGAACCTGGTCGAGCCCGCGGTGATGCTCGTCTCGCCGCGCTTCGAGGCGGCCTACCGGGCGCTCGGCCGCGACGAGGGCATCGTCATTGTGCTGGGGCCCGACTACGAAGGCCGCATCGCCGCCGCGCGGGGCACGGAGCCGCCGATCGCCGCGCAGCCGGAGGACGGGCTGCTCTTTACCAATAGCGGCTCTTGGGGCAACATAAGCTGCATTGTGCGCCGTCAAACCGGGACCGGGGAGCGGGAGAATGGCCAAATCGTGCGGTGCAACGCAGCCTGGGGCAGATAGATTTTCCTATCAGTTCGCGCGCATCGCACCCCATCATCTCCGCCGTGCCGAGCCGCAGGCCGCGCACCGAGCGCGCGAGCGGGCTCTCGACTGCCTCATGCGACGAGATTTCGCGCGCGCGGATCGCGCCGGCGAGTTCTGCGGCGCCCAGGCGCCACAGGTCTTGCACGACGATGGCTGCGAGCGAGGAATCGGCCCGCATGGTACGCCGTTACTCGGTCACCATCCCTGCCTCTTTCACCAGCTTGCCCCACCTGGCGTACTCGCCCTTCGTGTGAGCCGCGAACTCCTCGGGCGTGCTTCCCAGCGGCTCCGCGCCCAGGTCGATCAGGCGCTTGCGCACCTCGGGCTTGGCAAGAGCGGCGCGGATTTCCGTCGACAGCCGCTCAATGATTTCCCGGGAGGTGCCGCTCGGCGCGAAGACGCCGAACCAGCCCGCCACCTCAAAGCCGGCCAGGCCGGCCTCTACCACTGTCGGGATCTCGGGCACGGCCGAGACGCGCTTCGCGCTGCTGACCGCAAGCGCGCGGAGCTGCCCCGCCCTGACCCGAGGCAGGATGGTGATCGTAGTGCTGAACATGAAGGGCACCTGGCCCGACATGATGGCCGTCTGCGTCGCGCCGCCGCCCTGGTACGGGACCATGGTGAGATCGACCTTGGTCATCAGGCGAAACATCTCGAGCGCGAGGTGCGTCGTAGTGCCGGTTCCAGCGTGCCCGGCCGCGGTTCCCGGCTTCGCCTTGAGAAAATCGACGAGTTGCTGCAGGTTGTTGACGGGCATGGACGGATGCACGACCAGCAGTTCGGGCGCGCCGGCCACCGTGGAGACCGCCGTGAGCTGGTCGAGCTGGTAGTTCATCTGCTTCACGATGTGCGGATTGAGCGTCATCGCCGTCTCCGACCCGAGCAGGAGCGTATAGCCGTCCGGCGCGGCGCTCGCCACCGCCGCCGAGCCGATACGGGTGCCGGCACCCGGGCGGTTGGTGACCACGAACTGGCGACCGAGTTGCTGCGACAGGTTGTCGCCGACCGTGCGGCCGAGGATGTCGGGCGTGCTCCCCGGGGTCGATGGCACGATGAGCGTCACCGGGCGATCGGGATAGCTTTGAGACCAGGCAGCCGGCAGATGCAGCATAGCCCACGCCAAGAGACCCGCACGCAGCGCATTAAGCATTGGTCCTCCTCCTCGATGATGTCCTAGCTTTTCTGGAAAATAATGAAGCGCGCGATCCACCTTCCATCGAAGGATCATAGCTTGACAGCGCTCAACGCGGTTATATAACGTGAGCATCTTACTTAGGTAAAGAGGCTGCGCAGCGTGGAGAGGACCTGGCCGCTGCAGGGTGACAGTCGGGTGCCGTATTTCATCTATACCGATGGAGACATCTACCGGCGGGAGCTCGAGCGGATCTTCGAAGGGCCGACCTGGAGTTTCGTCGCCCTTGAATGCGAGCTGCCTGCCGCCGGCGACTACAAGCGCGGCTTTATCGGCGAGACCTCGGTATTCGTCGTTCGAGATGCGGGCGGCTCCATCCGCGGCTTCCTGAACCGCTGCGCGCATCGCGGCGTGCAGATCTACCAGCACGACACCGGCAACGCCGGCCGCGCCATTACGTGTCCGTACCACCAGTGGAGTTACGACCTGGAGGGCCGCCTGAGAGGCCTGCCCTTCCGCGGCGGCGTCCGGGGTAAGGGCGGCATGCCACCGGACTTTAGGGTAGAGCAGCACGGCCTGACGCCGATCCGCGTCCACGCGCGAAGCGGCGCGGTGTTTGCCACGCTCAGCGCTGAAACGCCGTCGTTCGAGGACTATCTCGGCGAGAAGATGCTCGGCTTCTACGATCGGGTCTTTGACGGCCGCCCCCTGCGTGTCCTGGGCTACTCGCGCCAGCGGCTCCCCGCCAACTGGAAGCTGATGCTCGAGAATATCAAGGACACGTGCCACGCGAGCCTCCTGCACGTGTTCTTCGTCACGTTCGGTCTTTTCCGCGTCGACCAGCCTTCCAAGGTGCGCATGGACGAAACGGGACTGCACGCCGCACTCATCTCCGAGCGCGGCCGGCAAGAGGTGAACGAAGGCACCACGCAGATGCAGTCTTTCAAGGCGGATCTCCGCCTGCAGGACTCGCGGCTGCTCGAGAGCGTGCGCGAGTTCCCGGGTGACGCAACTGTAGTCATGCATACGTTCTGGCCGAACCTGATCCTGCAGCAGCAGTCCAATACGCTAGCCACGCGGCAGATCGTGCCGCGTGGCCCGAACGAGTTCGATCTGCACTGGACCTTCTTCGGTTATGCCGAGGACGACGAGGCGATGACCCAGCGCCGCCTGCGCCAGGCGAACCTGATGGGCCCCGGCGGGCTCGTTTCCCTGGACGACGGCGAGATCATCGCGCGGGCGCAGGACGGTTTCCGCAAGGCAGGCGCTGCGGCCGGCGTCGTGGAGATGGGCGGCCGCGACTACGCGGAAACGGACCACATGGTCACGGACGTGGCCTTGCGCGCGTTCTACCGCGGTTATCGCAAGGTGATGGACCTTTGAGTATTCCGGCCGAGCTCCGCAACGAGCTTGAGGACCTCTACGCGGAGTACGCGGATGCCCTGGACAGCGGGGCTTTCGAATGCTGGTCGGACTTCTTTGGCGAGCCGTGCCTGTATCGCATCGTGTCGAAGGAGAACCACGAGCGCGCGCTGCCCATGAGCCTGGTGCGCTGCGAGAGCATGGGCATGCTGAGGGATCGCGCCCTCGCTTTGCAGAAGCTCAACGTCTACGGGCCGCGGGCGTGGCGCCACCTGACTAGCCACCTGCGCGCCACCGAGGCGGCCGGGCATATCGCGGTGCGGGCGAACTTCGCGGTGTTCGAGAGCCTGCACGACCAGACCACGCGCGTGCTAGTCGCCGGTCGCTACCTTGACAAGGTCGTGCGCACCGACGCCGGGCTCAGGTTCCGCGAAAAAGTCTGCGTATACGACTCGGCCCTGATCCCGGGCTCGCTCGTCGCGCCGCTCTGATTCGACAAAGGTGGAGCAAGTGTTATTCATTCACAACGATATAGTGCGCCAGATTATCTCGATGAAGGAAGTCATCGACGCTCAGGAAAAGGCTTTCAAGCAACTCGAGACGGGCGAGTCAATGCACCGGCCACGCATCGACATGTACATCCCCTGCGAGCGGCCCGACGGCTACTACCGCTGGGGCAGCATGGAGGGCACGAACGACGGCATCTTCGCCATTCGCATGAAGTCGGACGTCATGACCTGGCCGAAGCACCCAAATGGACTCTGGACCGAGGAGAAGTACTGCGTCAAACCGGGCACCTGGTGCGGCCTCGTGATGCTTTTCAGCTCGCGCAACGGCGAGCCCCTGGGCTTCGTCAACGACGGCGAGGTCTCTCGCTACCGCGTCGGCGGGGGCGCGGGAATCGGCGCGAAGTACCTGGCCAAGAAGGATGCGAGCAAGGTTGGCATGCTCGGTTCCGGCGGCATGGCCCGCGCGTATCTCGAGGCTTTCTGCGCTGTGCGGCCTATCAAGTCATGCAGGGTGTTCAGCCCCACCCAGGCCAACCGCGAAAAGTTCGCGCAGGAAATGAGCAGGCAGCTCAACATCGAGGTCGTTGCGGTAGACACCGCTGAGGAAGCTGTACGCGGGGCGGACATCGTGTCGTCGTGCACGGACTCAATGTCGGCGACAGTGAACGCCAGATGGCTGCAGCCCGGCATGTTCATTACCGACCTCGGCGAGGAGGAGATCGACGATGCGTGCCTCGATCGGATCGACGTCAAGATCCGGCAGGGCGACGGCGGCATTCCCTTGCCCGAGAGCGGCCGGGTGATGCGTCTGATCGGCCACAGCCCGGTCGCGTATGTCGCGGGAACCGCCGAGGAACTCAAGCGGCTCCCCGGGAAGCCGCAACTCAAGCACCACAAGGTCGATCTCGGCTGGAAGAACTACGTCGACCTCATGTACGGGCGGGCGAAGGGCCGCGAAAACGACCGGCAGATCTGCTTCTATCACAACTTCGGCTGGCAGGGCCTGCAGTTCTCGTCGGTGTGCGGCTACCTCTACAGGAAAGCCAAGGCGATGGGGCTCGGCCGCGAGTTCCCCACCGAGTGGTTCCTGCAAGACATCCGGGACTAGGACGCCGGCGCGACGCCGATGTACAGCGCGAACACCTCGAGCGCCGCCTTGGGTTGCTCGGGCGCCAGGCGCGAGTTGAACGCCTCCACTTCGCGGTGGACGTCCTACACGATGTCGTACAGCTTCTGGACGCCGCCGGCAGTCGCAACGACGTGGGTCGCGCGGCGATCCCCCTTGGACGCGAGGCGGCGGGCGAGCCGCTCGCCCTCCAGATCGCCGACGAGCCGGGAGGCGAGTGCGGGGCTGACGTTGAGGTTGTCCACCAGCCTGCCGACCGAGATGCGGCGATCCTCGACGCCGTACACTTGGATCAGCGCCTGGTGATGCAGCGGCTCGAGCCCGTTGCGACGGGCGCAGTCGGAGATGATCTTCTGCACCTTGCGGATGACTACGCGCATTTCGGCCACGTAATACATGTACATATGGAACTCGTACGAGTGCACCCCATGCTCGGCGTCCACCCACCGGGTAACGCGCCCCCCCGGCGGGCGCGTCTTTCTTTGCGTACCTGGCATCGCGGCGATTCTACGTGGAGTTAACATTGAGACCATGAAAACAGCGATCGTCAACCTCGGCACCATCGTAACCGGCGACTGGCGCGACCCACTCGCCAAGGGGGACGCCATCCTCATGGAAGGCGGCAGAATCACTGCGGTATGCACCGCGCCGTCCGCCATGCAGGACTACGACGTCGTGATCGACGCGGATGGCGCAACGGCCATTCCGGGCCTGATCGACTCCCAGGTCCATAACACTTTCGGTGACTGGACCCCGCGACAGAAGACTGTCGGGTTCCTCGAGAGCTACACGCATGGCGGCACCACCACCTGCATCAGTGCTTCGGAGGTCCACGTACCGGGCCGGCCGAAGGATCCTGCCGGAGTCAAGGCGCTCGCCGTGGCGGCGAAGAAATGCTTCGAGAACTTCCGTCCCGGCGGCATGCGGGTGCATGCCGGCTCGATCATCATGGAGCCCGGCCTCGTGGAGGCCGACTTCGAGGAGATCGCCAGGCAGGGCGTTTGGCTCGCGAAAGCGGGCTTCGGCGCCGTGAAGACCCCTTACGACTACGGCCCGATGATCGCCTGGGCGAAGAAACACGGCATGGTGACGATGGTGCACACCGGCGGTTCGTCAATCCCTGGTTCGTCGGGCATTTGGGCCGATCACCTTATCAAGATCCAGCCGGACGTCTCGTTCCATGTGAACGGCGGGCCGGTCGCCATGCCGGACGAGGATTTCCCGCGCATCGTAAACGAGTCGAAGATCGCGCTGCAGGTCTGCACGGCGGGCAATTTGCGCACCACGCTCCTCCTGTGGAAGCTGGTCAAGGAAGCGAAGCAGACGGACCGCTACCTCATCGCGACCGACACCCCGACGGGCTCAGGCATCATGCCGCTCGGCATGATGTACACGGTCACCCATCTCGCCAGCCTCACCGACATGCCGGTCGAGACCGCGATCGCGGCTGCGACCGGAAACAACGCGGTCGTCTATCGCCTGAACTCCGGCTTCCTCAAGCCGGGCAAGGACGCCGACGTGGTGCTGCTGGACGCATGCGTCGGCGGCTCCAAGCAGACGGCTCTTGACGGCCTGCGCAACGGGGACATCGTCGCGGTCGGCGCGGTAGTCACCGACGGCGTGCCGCGCTTCGTCGGCCGCAGCCGCAACACGCCCGCGCCGAACCGGAAAATCCGCGTTGCCGAGTGCCGGCTGCCGATGGATTTCTCAGGCGCGGCGCACTAGTGCTGCCTGGTCGCGTACTTCGTCTGTTCGGCCAGGGCAAACGCGCCGCGCGCCGCGAGCGGCAGTTGCCGCACGGCCGCAAGGTAGCGCTTGCTGTCGCGCAATACCGCCGGGTTCCGGCTGGCGAGTTCGCTCACGAGCTCGTGGCCGGCGGCCTCTAGCTTCGTCGCTGGCACCACGCGCGAAACGACGCCCATGCGCTGGGCCTCCTCGGCGCCGAACTCGCGGCTCGTCATGATGATGTCCAGTGCCGCCTTGGGTGCGAGGTGCTCGAGGATCTCCGACATGATAAACATCGGCGCGATGCCGAGCTTGACCTCGTCCAGCGCGAAGCAGGCGTTGTCGCCGGCAATGGCGATGTCCGAGCGCATCACCATCCCCACCGAGAAACCGAACGCCCTGCCTCGCACCAGCGAGACCACGATACCGGGAAAGGCGCCGAGCGCCGCGTTGGTCTCGGTGATCGTGCGGAACGCGTCGAACGGCGTGCCGCTGCCCTTCGGCTCCTGGCGGTCGCGGCCGATCGAGAAATCGTCCTCGGTCGACGAGATGACCAGCACGTCGGCTTCTGCCGCGGCACGAGCGAAAAGAGCCGCGAGCTGCGCGATCATTGCCCCGGTAAGGGCGTTGCCACCCGGACGCTGGAGCACGAGCCGGGCGATGCGGTTCTCTATGCTGAGCGCAACTGGATCAGCCATGCGGATATCATACAGCAGGTCCATCATTCCGAGAACAGAAGAATCGAAATGCCCTACAAGATTCGCGCCTGGCTCACGTTATCTGAGGAGATCCTCGCCAATGAGACTGGCAAGTTGGCCGACGGCCCGGCGGTGCGGAAGTTCGCCGTGGTGTGTGTTCTCCACAACCCCTATGCCGGCCGTTTCAGCGAGGACCTCTCGCTGCTGTTGAAGGAGTCACCCGAACTTGGCAGGGCGTTCGGGCGCAGGCTGGCAGCCCTTTGTTCGGGTGAGAAGATAGCCAGCTACGGCAAGGCGTGCATCGTGGGCGTGGAGGGGGAATACGAGCACGGCAACGCGCTGCTGACGACCGCCTTCGCCGACCCCGTGCGCGACGCGCTCGGCG
>Ga0194132_10007716_pt1 | contig 15842 bp, 14 predicted proteins | sample TA2KigOf80mmetaG_FD_148612 | JGI IMG/M metagenome (GOLD analysis project Ga0194132, IMG submission 148612) | Freshwater microbial communities from Lake Tanganyika, Tanzania - TA2015054 Kigoma Offshore 80m | ecosystem: Environmental > Aquatic > Freshwater > Lake | place: Tanzania: Lake...
AAAATCGTCGGCGAGCATCCGTTGCCTGATGGCCCCTGGATCTTCCAGCGTCAAGCCCTGGAAACCGAGGCAGCTGCCCAGGTGATTGACCGGGCCCGCCACCATTCGCGGAACCCAGCGGAAGCAAACCCAGACCAAGGAAACCTTGATTTTTCCAACGCATAGCATGGAGGGGCAGTATGAAACGTAATCGTAATAGGCGACGAAGTCCGTGACGATGCGGCGTGCCTCCTCCAGCGACAGCGGCACCTGCACGCGGATGCAATCGCCCTTCAAGGTCTGGTACCAGCGTTCCATCTTGCCGTTGGACTGCGGATAGTAGGGCGAGGTCCGCACGTGAGTCATGCCAGCGATGCGGATGAACTCCTTGAAGTCCTTGGCGACGAACTGCGGCCCGTTGTCGCTGATGAGGCGTGGCCGTTCGCCCGGATACTTCTCGCGGGCGCGTTGCAGAATGGTTTCCACGTCGATTTCCTCCATTTTCTCGCGGATTTCCCAGTGGACGACGTAGCGGCTGAAGCCGTCGAGGATCGAACACAAGAAGTAGAAGGTGCCGGCGATGTTCAGGTGGCTGACATCGACATGCCAGTGTTGATGCGCTTCGAGGGGCTGCACGAAGCCGGTGCCCTTCTTGGTGGTCCTGGGCGTTTGCCCGGCCAGGAGTCCCGCCGCCTTGAGCACGCGGTAGACGCTGGCCGGGCTGCACGCCACATGCTGCGGTTCGGGGGCGTCGAGCATCATGAAGGTCATGCGACGATAACCTTCATGCGGATGGCCGCGGGCGAAGGCGCAGATCCGCTCCTTCTCGTCACCGGTGAGCCAGTGATCGCGCGGCACCCAGGCGTTGTGCTCGTTGACCTTGCCGAAGCGGGCTTTCCAGTCGTAGAACTTGCTGGCGCCGATGCCGAGCCAGGGCAGGAAACGCCCGAGTCGGATCTCCGTCTTGTCGCTCCAGGAGCGGACGAAATCGACGAGCTCATCGCGGCTGTCATGGGGCACCCAGCGTCCCTTCAGATCTCCCCAAGCTCTTTTTTTAAGAGGGTGTGGGCCTCCATGAGCTCGGCCATGACCTCGTTCTTGCGCGTCAGCTTGGCTTCAAGTTGCTCGATCTTCCTGACGTTGGCATCCTCGACGGACCTGGCCTTACGGCCATTCTCCAAGACGTAAACAGAGTGCCTACAAAAAGACGGGTTGCCAGCGACCGCGGAAAGTGCCCATAATCGCGGTCCCAGCACTATTGCGGCTGGCTGAATGGATTCGGGAGCATCGCAGTTCAGCGCAAGGAGGTGAATCATGCGACCAGTCCCCCCCCGCCCCAGGACAACAAGCAGAGCGTGCCACTGAAGGATCTCTGGCAGAAACTGCCAGGGGACACGCGAGAAAAGGTTCTTCAAAAGCTCGGCCGAGTTCTCGGTCAGCAACTGACCGCGCCACCGCCCACAAAGGAGGTGGCGCATGATCGCGACTAATGCACCTCGACCAACAACTTCTGAACTTCGCAGCCAGCCCTTGCAACCGAATGAGCTGCGCGGCCGAGGTTCTGCCGTCTCAAAGATCCTCAACTCGCACTTGGAGCGTTTGGCGCTCGTGTATGTCCGCCAATCGACGCCCCACCAGGTCTTTGAACATCGCGAATCCCAGGCCCGGCAATATGCTCTGGCGGATCATGCCGTCCGACTGGGATGGTCGCGGGAGCGGATTTTGGTGATCGACGAAGATCAGGGGCACAGTGGCCAGAGCATGGAAGGCCGGAGCGGCTTCAAGCACCTTCTGGCGGAGGTGACGCTCGATCATGTGGGCATCGTGCTGGGGCTGGAAATGAGCCGCTTGGCCCGATCCAACAAGGACTGGCACCATCTGCTGGAACTGTGCGCGATGTTCGGGACTCTCCTTGCCGACCAGGATGGCGTCTACGATCCGCAAGATCCCAACGACCGGCTGTTGCTGGGGCTGAAGGGCACGATGTCGGAGTTGGAGATCCACACCATGCGCAATCGTCTGGAAAAGGGTAAACTCCACAAGGCCCGGCGCGGCGAGCTTTTCATGGAAGTGCCGACGGGTTACGTGAGGACTCCCTCCGGGGATTTGGCCCTTGATCCTGACGAACAGGTACGCGCAGTCGTGTCGCTGGTCTTCGACAAGTTTGACGAACTGGGCAGCCTTTACGCAGTGTTCCGCTATCTCCTTCAACACAACATCCGTTTGGGAATCCGGGCGTGGAGTGGCCCGAATCGGGGGCAGTTGGAGTGGCGGCGGCCGTGCTATGGGACCCTCTGCAGCATCCTTCATCATCCTTTCTATGCGGGCACATACGCCTATGGCCGACGTTGCATCGACCCAAAACGCAAGCGACCCGGACGCCCAGGCACCGGCAGAAAGTTCGTCCCCATGAACCAATGGAAAGCGACGCTGCACGATCACGTTCCAGCGTACATCACGTATGAGCGTTACTTGGACAATCAAGAACGCCTCCGTCAGAATCGCTCTCGCTTCGACGCACCCGGTGTCCCTCGCCAAGGAGCTGCACTGCTGAGCGGTCTCGTGTACTGCGGCAACTGCGGCACCCGCGTTCGCACCTGCTATCCACGGTCCGCTCGGCCACGCTATTCCTGTAATCGTCACGCGCTGCGCGGGCTGGAGCGCAAGTGCCATAGCCTTGACACTGCCGTTATTGACGATCTGGTGTCACGGCAGGTCCTTCGAGCTTTAGAGCCGGCAGCTCTTGAACTCAGTCTCCGCGCCGGCGAAGACGTGCAACAGGAGCGAGCACGGCTCGCTACTCATTGGAAGCAACAACTGGAACGCGCCCGCTACGAGTCTGCCAAGGCAGAGCGTCACTACCGAGCTGTCGATCCTGAGAATCGGCTCGTTGCAGGCACGTTGGAAAAGCAGTGGGAGGAGGCGTTGCAAAAGGAGCGACACCTCCAAGAGGATCACGATCGGTTCACGCGGGAAGTGTCACCCGAATTGACGGCTGAGGAGAAGAGCCGCATCCGCGATCTGGCCGGTGATGTTCCGGCGCTGTGGACTGCCACGACGACGACGCTTGCCGACCGCAAGGAGATCATTCGCTGCTTGATCACGCGCGTGGAGGTTCGAGTCCAGAAGGACAACGAATACGTGGACCTGACGCTGCACTGGGCAGGCGGTTTTGTCAGCCAGCATCAGGTTGTGCGACCCATCAAGGAATATGAGCGGCTCAGCGATTTCAATCATCTGGTTGATCGGGCACGGCAGCTACGAGAAAAGGGTCATACTGCCGCCGAGATTGCCGAACATCTCAACAAGGAAGGTTTCAAGTCCATCAAGGGAACATCGCGCTTTCACACCGGCCAGGTGCGGCAACTATTGGTGCGCTGGGGCCTGGCCGGCGTTCGGAACAAGGAAGAGGCGATTGGTCCCCATGAAAGGCTGCTCAGCGATCTGGGCCGGCAACTCCGATTGCATCCCTCGAAGCTCCGCCGCTGGATTCGCCTCGGCTGGGTGCATTGCCGCCAGACGCCGATCATGAGGCTCCACGTCATCTGGGCAGACGAAAAGGAGCTGGATCGGCTCCGTCGCTTGCGAGACCATGCCAAGGCCCATCCCTACCAGCCGTATCCAGAAGAAATCACGGCACCAAGACCACGACAACCTTGACCGTTCCGCACCGTGATCGTAAGAGTGCAAACGGTGCGGAATCCGTGCTCGGCTACCGGTGACAAATGCGTGACAAAGGAGGCATTGAGCCTATGACTTCTCGAAGGCCAGGTGGGCGTTCTCGAACAGCTGTCGTTGCCACTGGTAGAAGAGGGTCGGATTGATCTCGAACTCGTCGCACAAGCTGGAGACGGGAGTGCCTTCGAGAAGATGGCGCTTGACGATCGCGACCTTCTCCTGAGGCGTGAAATGACGGCGGGGCTGTCTGTCAGACATGGTGCAATACCTCCGTTCAGGTTATGCTAACCCGAACCGGCCGTCATTCCAGATTCGACTGAGGCGAAACAGTCGAAGCTGCTGTCGCTGGCGGCTTGCGTGTTGCTGGGCATGGCCTGGCTGGCGCGCGGCCAGGAGTTGTTGCCGCGCGATATCGTATTGAAGGCCGTCAGGGCCCAGGGCAATCCGGAAAAAGTTGCCAAGCTCCGCGCCGTTCATGCCAAGGGGAAAGGCAAGGTCGAGGCCATGGGCGGCGTCACCATTGACCTGGAGACCTGGTTCCAGTTTCCCAACCAGTTCAAGAACGTCATCGGCGCCGAGATCAACGGCATGAATGTGACCATCGTCCAGGTCTTCGACGGCAAGAAGTTCTGGATTAGTGTCCAGGGGAAGGTCATGGAACTCAAGGATGACAAGATCATCAAGGAGAGCAAGGAGACGATCGACCTCGAAAAGCTCAGCTTGCTCGTCGGGCTCACGGGCAAGGACATCGAGCTATCTGCGCTGGGAGAGACGAAGATCAACGGTAAGGAGGCGATCGGCGTGCGCGCCAGCTCCAGAGGGCATCGCGACATCAACTTCCACTTCGACAAGAAGACATTCCTTCTGCTGAAGTCGGAATACCGCGGCTTCGACGTGATGAACAACAAGGAGATCAACGTTGAAAAGTTTTTCAGCGACTACAAACAGACGGACGGCATCAACTGGCCGCGGCGCATGCGCGTCCGTCAGGATGACAAGGACTTCATGACTCTGGAGGTCGGCGAATACCGCCTGCCGGAAAGCTTTGACGAGAGCATCTTCGCGATGCCGTGACATTGATGTGGAAACGCACGGATGCCGGCGCCAGTTGCTGGCGCCGGCATCCACACGCGACAACATGACGATGTCAGGCGAGGATCTCGCGGATCGGCCGGGCCGCCGGATCGACGACGCGAATGGGGCGAATAATGTTTGAGATGTTCTGGTGCGACGGATCAATTCCCAGAGCGCGGCATGCAGTCGCCAGCAGGTCCGGAACGGAAGTCGGCCGCTCGGCCTGGACAGTCATGCCATCCGGGCTGGTGGCGCCGACGACACGGCCGCCACGAACGCCACCGCCGGCCAGCACTGTGGTCCAGGCGTTGGGATAGTGATCGCGACCCTGCTGCCCGTTGATGCGCGGCGTGCGGCCGAACTCGCCCATCCATACGATCAGTGTCGTCTCCAGCAAGCCGCGATCACGCAGGTCTTCCATGAGCGTGCCCCAGGCCGGATCGAGAACCTGGCTAAGCTGTCGGACGGCGTTGAAGTTTTGATTGTGGGTGTCCCAGCCGATGGCGTTGCCGGCGATGGAGCCGAGATTGACTTCCACAAACGGCACGCCGCGCTCGACGAGACGCCGGGCAAGCAAGCAGCCCTGGCCGAACGTATTTCGGCCATAAGCATCGCGAAGCCTGGCTGGCTCATCTTCCAGATTGAAGGCGGTCGAGGCCGCAGTCCGCATCAAGCGCACGGCCCGTTCGTAAGCCGTGCGATGGCTGGCCGGCGACAGGCCGGGATGCCGGTTGACAAAGTCGCGTTCCATGTCCTGGAGCAGATCGACACGTGCGTTGAACTGGCCGCGAACTTCTGCCGGCGCCTCCAGATCCGGGACGCGCAGGTTTTCTCGATAGTTGTCGTTGTTCACCTGGGCGCCAAAACGGCCTTCACCGACGATCAACGGCGCGAAGCGTGGGCCGAGGAAGCCGGGACCATATGCAGCCGGGTTGAACAGCCGGTATGGTGCGATGGCGACGAAATTCGGCAAGGGGGATTCATCGCTGCCCAGTTCCTTGGAAACCAGGGAACCGAGAGTCGGATACTGCACAGCGCCCTGCGGCAGGTAGCCGGTGCGCAGATAGAAGGTCCCGCGGCCGTGATCGCCTTCGCGAGTGCTCATCGAGCGGATCAGGACCATGTCATTCATGTTGCGAGCCAGCCGGGGCAGGTGCTCGCTGATGCGGATGCCGGGGACGGACGTCTGAATCTCGCGGAAGGGCCCGCCATTGGCATGGCCGGGCTTCAAATCGAAGGTATCCATCTGGCTGGGTCCGCCGTTCATCCACAGAAGGATACAGGCCCGCCTCCGCTGCGGATTGGTGGCCGTGTCGGCGGCCAGGTTTTCCAGCCAGCCGGACTGGGAGTAACCAGCCACTCCCGCCGCCGCCAGCTTCATAATCTCACGCCGAGAAAGACGAGGCGCCGCCATGATAGTTCCCTTGTCTACGGGTCCTGGGATTCCCCCTGCAATCATAAGAACTGGTGAACGATCGAATTCTAACAGTCCTTGGAGAAAAAGTCGATCTATTCTCGCCTCTCACAAATCTCTTGCGTGGCATGCCCACGACTCTTGCGTGTGCATGCCACGGACGTTGCGGTTTCGTTACTTTGCTCGCCGCTTGTACGTGACCTGAATCATCTCGAATTCCTTGCCGTCCGCGGAGCCTTTGAGCGTAAACACTTTCGTGTCCGCGTCCTTGACCACCGTCGTCATGATAGCCTTCACGGTCTTGCCGTCCGGCGCCGGCATGTCGCCGACCATTGTCATGGTCTTGGTAGCCTTGTCATAGGTTCCTGCGCTCAACATGACGCTGGCGGACATGGAATCCATCCAGACGCCGACGAACTTCTTCTTGGCCGGGTCGTAGCTGGTGGCGCCGCGGCCCTCGTACGGCATGCCGGCAACCTCGCCCTTGAAGCTCTCGAACAGCCACAGACCGTTGAGTCCGATCTTGCAGACGGAGGTACCCTTCGACGACTCACCGCCCGTCTTGATGCTGGTGTCCCAGGTGCCTTGCCACGCCTTGAGCATGTCGTGCTGGGGGCCAGGCTTGACGACCTCCTGGGCCGTCAGCTGCGCCGCCAGCGCCAGCACGCCAAGCGCCGTGGTCGTTACGAGAATTCTGCGCATGCGTTTTCTCCTTCTGGTTCGGGGTTCAGAGAAGACAGTCACATTCAAGTCGAATGACGGCTTGCGAAATCGACAGGGTTCTCGGATTTTTAGGCAAAGCAGTCGTTGTCGGCAATGCCGCGCGGGTGGCGTCAGACGCCCATGGCTCGGTTGCCGGCCTGCTCCAGAATCAGCGGCAGCACGGCGAAGGTCATGATGATCCACGAGCCGAAGGCCAGCGGCAGGGCGTGGCTCACATGGAAGCGCAGCACCAGCCAGTAGCAGAGAAACCACAGGATGAGGTGAAAGAAGTTGAGGAACAGATTGCCCCAGAAACGGCCCCAGCGAAAGTAATAAGCCCGGCCGGTCGGACCATCCGCCGAGTAGACGCGCATCACCCAGCCGCTGTCCGTGGCGAATTCCTGGTACCCCAGGTCCGTGTTGTGCGGCCGCGGCAGAAAGCGATAGGTCTCGTTGCCGGACTTGATCTGGATACTCTCCGTTTTCCCGGCGCTCCAGGGAAGGCCGGTCTCGACATCGCGGTAGCGGTCCTGTCCAGGCTGAGCGCCCTTTCTGAGCTTGTAGTGAATGGGCTCGGCGCCGGCCTTGCGGACGGCCCATAGCTCCCTGGCCGGCTCGTCCGTCAGGTCCACCTTGGGGTTGAAGCGCAGGATCGTATCGTACGGAAGATTGCCGGGCCTCACATCATTGCTGTTGACGATGAACAGGCACCAGAGCGTGATGAAGCCTCCCAGGGCCGCCCCGGCCGCCGGCGCCTGCCAGGCGATGCTCGGCGTTGGCTCCGTGTAATAGTAACCTTGCAAGAACAGGGTCACGACCCAGAGAGCCACCATCAGTGCCAGGGTCGTCAGCACGAAGATCAGCAGCAAGAACACGCGGTGACTCCAGCGGTTTGAAAACAATGCGCCGAACCACGTCCATTATAATGATCCGCGGCAGACGAAGCGTGGCGACCGTCATGGAACACAACACTCGATAGGAAACCACATGGTCGAACAGCGAATCACAGCCGAACAATCCGGCGCTTTCATCGAGATGGCGGCGGTGGCGCCGACTGCTTCCGGTCCGCTGGACGGCTTGACGTTTGCGGTCAAGGACATCATCGACGTGGCTGGCCACAAGACCGGCTGCGGCAATCCGCGCTGGCGGGCGACGCACCCGCCTGCGGTGGCACATGCCGTGTGCGTCGAGCAGGTCCTCAACGCCGGCGGCCGTTGCCTCGGCAAGACGCATACCGATGAACTAGCCTTCAGCCTGCTCGGCGAGAATCATCATTACGGCACGCCGCTCAACCCGAAGGCCCCCGAACGCGTGCCGGGCGGTTCGTCCTGCGGTTCGGTGTCGGCGGTTGCTTGCGGCCTGGTGGACTTTGCAATCGGCAGCGACACTGGCGGCTCCGTGCGCGTGCCGGCGAGCAATTGCGGCATCCTGGGCTATCGACCCAGCCACGGCGCCATATCGGTGGGCGGCGTCATGCCCTTCGCGCCCGGCTTCGACACCATCGGCCTGTTCGCCCGCAAGGCCGGCGTGCTGGCACGCGCCGCCGCTGTCGTGCTCGCCCAGGATTTGCCGGTTACCGTCGAGGTTGGCACAGTCTATCTGGTCAAGGAGGCTGTCGCGCTGGCCGACCCCGAGGTGCAAGCCGCGCTGACTCCAGCGCTTCGGCGCCTGGAAAATGCTCTCGGCAAGAATGTTGTCCCCTTGTCCATCCGCGAAATGGACGGTGAGCCGGATGATGGCACGCTGGCGATGCGCAACTGGCACGAAACGTTCTGCCTGGTGCAGTGGTCGGAGATCTGGAGCAGCCTGGGAGCCTGGGTCACGGAAGCCCGGCCGGATTTTGGCCCGGCGACGGCGGCGAATTTCGAGCTGACCCGGAACCTGGACCGGCGCCGCATGCCGGCCGCCGCGCGCCGCCGCGAAGCCTATTGCCGCGGCGTCGCCAGCCGTCTCGCTGCCAACGACTTGCTGATCATTCCCACGGCGCCGACCCCCGCGCCGCACAAGGGCAGCAAGCATCAGCGCGATGGCGATGCCGCCTCCTACTATCCGCGTGCCCTGGCGCTGACGGCACTGGCGGGCATTGGCCGGCTGCCGCAAATCTCCTTGCCGCTTTTGCAAGCCGACTCCGCGCCTGTCGGCATGTCGCTGCTCGCCAGCCGCGGTCAGGATGCCTTCTTGCTGGCGGTCGTCAACGCCCTGGCGGAGAACGGCATGGTCCAGGACCAGGGCGTGCAGTAGCAACAACGCCAAGCTTCCGTCCTCCATCGTCCATCGACTCGCGCCCCGGCGCTGGTTATACTCTCCCTTTTCGCGAATCCGAGAGGACGCCATGACCCGTTACGCCTGGGCGCGCTGGGGAGACGTCAACGCCTTCTTCGGGCTCGTGCTTGATAACGTGGCGGTGCTGATCCTGCTGGTCGGCATGGTGACCAGCGACGACGCGATCGGCGACTCCACGTTCACTCGCGACTTCGTGCTGACGCAGATGATTCCGGGGACCGCCCTTGGCGTGCTGCTCGGCGACCTCGTCTACACCTGGCTGGCGTTTCGCCTGGCCCGCCGCACGGCACGCTCCGACGTGACGGCCATGCCGCTCGGCCTGGACACACCCAGCACATTCGCGGTCGGCGGGCTGGTGCTGCTGCCGGCGTTGCGCGCGGGCATGACGCAACATGGCATGAGCCACGAGCAGGCCATGACCTACGGCTGGCACGTCGGCATGGCGGTGCTGATGATGGTCGGCCTCATCAAAACGGTCATCGCGCCGTTTGGCAGCGCTGTGCGGCGCTGGATTCCGCGCGCGGGTTTGCTGGGCTCCCTGGCGGCCATCGCCCTGGCGTTGATCGCCTTCATGCCTCTCTGGCAGCATGTGGCCGCCGTGCCGCTGGTCGGCATGGCGACGCTTGCCATCGTGCTGGTGACGCTGGTGGCGCATCGCAGCCTGCCCGGCCGCTTCCCTGGCGCCCTGGCGGCTGTCGTCGTTGGCGTGTTGCTGTATTTCGGCGGCGCCCAGCTTGGCCATTATCTTGATGTGCCGCTGGTGCCGCCGGCGGAAGCCACGTCGTCCGTGGGCTGGCGGCTGTCGGCGCTGTTGCCGGACTTCACGATCCGCATGGACTGGTGGGAGAAGGTGCTGGGGCAGGCGCTGGCCAGCTTGCCGGTGATGTTCCCGTTCGCGCTGGCAACAGTCGTTGGCGGAATCGACTGCACGGAAAGTGCGGCGGCGGCCGGCGACGAGTACGACACCCGCGCCATCCTGCTGACCGAGGGTCTGGCGTCCCTGGCCGCGGGCGCGTGCGGCGGCGTCATCCAGAACACCCCGTACATCGGCCATCCAGCCTACAAGACCATGGGCGGCAGGGCGGCCTACACGCTCGCCACCGGCATCGTCATCGGACTGGGCGGCATCCTCGGCGGGTTCACCGAAGTGTTCGGCTGGCTGCCGGCGCCGGCGATGTTTCCCATTCTCGTCTTCATTGGCCTGGAGATCACGGCACAGTCGTTTCGCGCCACGCCGCCAGCGCATTATCCGGCGCTTGCCGTCGCAGCCTTGCCCGCGCTCGCCTATCTCGCAACCATACCGCTGGGGCCCGGACTGGGGACCGACTCCAGGATGATCGCCCTGCGCTGCCTGGCCAATGGTTTCATTGTGACCAGCCTGCTCTGGGCAGCAGCCCTGGCAGAGATTCTCGACGGCAAGCTCGCACGCGCGGCTCTGTACCTGGTCGTCGCCGGCGGACTCGCCCTGGTAGGCATCATCCACTCGCCGCTCAACCCCGCCGCCATTGCCTGGCCGGGCGACGTCTACACGCAAATGCAGCAGATGTCATCGTCGCCTTCAGTGCTGTGCCAGTCGCCTTATCACTGGTTCGCGGCGTACCTGCTGATGGCGGGAGTCTTGCTGGCGCTGGCCGCATTCAAGAGCCCGCCAGTCACGCGTGCTTGAACGTCGCCTGGCCGTTTTGCTCGCAGTGACGCGCCAAGCTGCCAGGCACGCTTCACTTGGCCTTCACCCGCCCCTCATTCCGCCACCAGCGCAGTTCGTTGGCGCCGCGCTCGGCGCTGGCGCAGATGTCGAGCCGGCCGTCGCGGTTGAAGTCAGCTAGGATCACCGTGACCGCGTTGGGCCAGTTCTCCTTGATGGCGTGCAGCTTCCAGTCCTTGCGCGGGTCGCCGGTGTTCTCGACCCAGACGATGCGGCCCTTGGGCCCCCAGCCGGTGGCCACCACGTCGATGTCGCCGTCGCCGTCGAGATCGCCGGCCACGGCCTCGAAGCCGGATGGGAACTTGGCGACAATCACGTGCTTCTTCCACTCCGTCCCCTTGCCCGGCTTGCCGACGTTTTCATACCAGCAAATCATGTGCGAGTTCGCCGAATCGGGCGTGACGATGCCGTAGGTCATGAGGACGTCGAGATCGCCGTCGCCGTCCATGTCCACGGCGTGGCCGTGCATCGGTGACAGCGTCTTGTCATCGATGACATGCTTCTTCCAGCGGTCCTTGCCGGGCTTGCCGGTGTTCTCGTACCAGACGACCAGGTTACCGGTGCGCGACGTGCCGAGCAGGTCCGGCTTGCCGTCCTTGTTGATGTCGGCGGCGACGATGGCACGCGTCTCGCCGATCTTCTCCTCGATGAGATGCCGTTGCCACTTGCTGCCGTTTCCGGGGGTGCCCTTGTCAGGGCTGCCGACGTTCTCGAACCAGTCGAAGCGGTTGCCGAACCGCCAGCTGGAGGCGGCCACGTCGAGGTCGCCATCGCCGTCGAAATCGGCCACGGCCACGTCATACGAGCCGGGCAACTCCTTGGGAGCGCAGACGCGGTGCAGCTTCCACGGCCTGGTGATCGCGTCCTTGCCGGGGTTCTCGAACCAGCGGATGTCCCACTTGAGATTGTCAACGATGACCACGTCCGGCTTGCCGTCGCGGTTGATGTCGCCGATGGCGTGCCGCTCCAGGCGGATCGGCTGGTTCTCCTGCTTCTGGTATTTCTGGATGAAGGAGTGCTTGAAGCCGCCCTTGCCGTCGCCCAGCAGGAGATAGAGGTTGCTGTTTGGCTCGGCGTCGGAGCTGATGATGTCAAGATGACCATCGCCATTTAAATCGACCGTCGAACAGGCATAGGAGTAGGTGTATTTGGACAGCAGCCGGATCTCCGTGAACTTGAGCGGTCCGGCAATGACGCTCCGCGGCGGCTCCGGCTCCGCTGACGGCTCGCCGGGTCCTTGCACGAAGGCCAGCACGGCGGCTGCGCCGGCAGCTACCAAACCAAGAACTGCGAACGCCAAACATTTCATGAACCACCTCGCTACTGAAAGATCAAGCCCGTTAGCCGCTTCCGTTCGGAACGCCCGCCGAGCCGATGGCCCCGGTCAATTCCGCACCTGGAAGATGGCCTCGATCTCCACGGGAATGCCTCCGGGCAGGGACGACATGCCGACGGCGCTGCGCGTGCCCTTGCCGGCGTCGTCGCCGAAAACCGGGACCATCAGATCGCTGAAGCCGTTGATCACCTGCGGATGTTGAGTGAAGTCAGGCGTGGCGTGCACCATGCCGAGCGTCTTGACGAGGCGCTCGACCCTGTCAAGGCTGCCCAGCTCCGCCTTGACCACCGCGAGGATGTTCAGACCCACTTGCCGGGCGGCGGCCTGTCCTTGCTTGACGCTGAAGGCGTTTCCCAGTCGGCCGACCACCGCCTTGCCGTCCACTTTCCCGGGGCCAGTGCCGGAGACGAACAGCAGATTGCCGACGCGGACCGCGTTCACGAGTGTGTTCGTCGGCCTGGTGACCGCGGGCAGCTCGAGCTTCAGGTCCCGCACTCTCTCCTCTGCGCTCGATGCCTTGTCCTGGCTCGCGACAGCGCGGTGATCGACCCAGGCGTGCAGGCCTGCGCCGACCAGGATGCCCGCCGCGAAGCATGTTGCCAGCTTGATCATGTTGATTCCTCCAGTTTGCCGCGGCCGTGTGGCGACGGCGTGGGCCGTCGCTGATTTCTGTTTGACCTCCGCCGGCCTCTCCGTTACTCTTTACTCATTCCCACCTGGCGAGGCGAGGTGCCATCATGTTGACGATTCTCGGCGAGCGGCAGCGGTTTTGCGACCGGCAATCGCGGCGTTCTTTCCTCAAGATCGGCGGACTCGCACTCGGCGGCCTGTCGTTGCCGCAAATCCTGCGGGCTCAGGATGAGTCGGGCAGCAGCGGCGCGCACAAGTCGGTGATCATGATCTTTCTTTCCGGCGGACCGCCGCACCAGGACATGGTCGATCTCAAGCCGGACGCCCCCGCCGAATTTCGCGGCGAGTTCAACCCGATTCGCACTCGCGTCCCCGGCATCCAGATCTGCGAGCACATGCCGCGGCTGGCGGCGGACATGGACCGCTTCGCCATCATTCGCTCCGTCGTCGGCTCCGAGGGGCATCACGACGCCTTCCAGTGCATGACCGGCCGCACGCACGCGCGGCAGCCGGCCGGCGGCTGGCCGTCGTTCGGCTCGACCGTTTCGCGGCTGCAAGGGGCGACCCATCCCGCGGTCCCGCCCTTTGTCGGTCTGTCGCCGCGCATGAGGTCTCGAACCTGGGCCGACGTCGGGCAGCCCGGTTTTCTCGGACTGGCCCATGCCGCCTTCAAGCCGAATGCCGACGGCATGGCCGACATGACCCTGCGCGGCAGCGTGGCGCGACTCGGTGATCGCCGCGAACTCCTGACCGGCTTCGATCGCATCCGCCGCGACGTCGAGGCAGGCTCCGATAGCCTGCAATCCGCCGACCGCTACACGCGGCAGGCGCTGACCATGCTGACTTCCAGCCGCGTCGCCGAGGCGCTCGATGTCAGCCGCGAGGACTGCCGCTTGCGCGACCGCTATGGCCGGGGCTCCTCCGAGCCGGCCGGCTACGGCGACGCCGGGCCGCTGCTCAACGACTATTTCCTGACGGCGCGGCGACTGATCGAGGCCGGCGTCCGCGTCGTGACTCTGGCCTACGGCCGCTGGGACTGGCACGGCAGGCCCCACGGCACCAACTTCGAGAACGCCCGCCACCATCTCCCCATGCTCGACCTCGGACTCACCACCCTCCTCGACGATCTGCGCGAACGCGGCCTGGACCGCGACACGTCGGTGATCGTCTGGGGCGAGTTCGGCCGTACGCCACGCATCAACCGCGAGGGCGGCCGCGACCACTGGCCCGCCGTCTCCTGCGCCATCCTCGCCGGCGGCGGCATGCGCACCGGCCAGGTCATCGGTTCCACCAACCGACTCGCCGAGCACGCCAGGGACCGGCCCGTCCACTTCCAGGAAATCTTCGCCACCCTCTACCACAACCTGGGCATCGACGTGAACCGGGCCACCGTCACCGACTTTACCGGCCGCCCGCAGTATCTCGTCGATAACAATGCTCAGCCGCTGCGCGAGCTGATCTGAGGATTCTGCCGCCCCCGCCCTGCCGGCATCTGTCCGCAATATTCGTCCAGGATTCGTCCAGAAAGTGACACACCCCCCCTCGGCACATCTTCCCAGATGGCAGCCCACCACGTAACCGACTACCCGGCCAAGGGTTAAATTATTCCAGCGTTGGTTCTCCATTTCCGTCGGTGCGGCATCTTGCATTGCATTGCGCTTACGAGTTTTACACACCCACGCGCGTCCCTTGGCCGCTTCAACCCAGACTCGGACACCCACGCGCAATACTCGTCCTGGTCCAGCTTGCCCTGGTTAACCCCCGGTTCGCCGCCGTTTCCCCCTCTCCGGCCGGCACTGGCTGGAGCCCGACAACCGAATCCCGATACTGTTACGCGACAGCGCGTTTCCAGCCCCGTTCCACGGGGCTTTCCGCGAAGCGGTTCAGGCCCGCCGTTCACGGCGGGTAAGACTTCTCGAAAGTTTCATGAGCCCCGTTCGACGGGGCTTCTCGCTGTTGTGCTTGAGCACGGCCTGCTCGATGGCTGCAGCCGAGCCCCGAGAACGCCCATGAACGGGACTGCGCGCAACGGCGCACCGGCCGGAGCCCCGCGTTCCTGTGCAGTGGATAGGCAGGATTTCGGGAGGGCGAGGCTCCTGCCGAGCCGTGAACCCGCTTGGTTGTTGTCGCTCCACGGCTCGGCAGGTGCGACGCCCCGTCGCCCTCCCGACCGCTGTGCCACCCATCCCGAAGGGCCTGAAGATCGAGTCACGATTTCCGGGGGGCTGCGGCATTGACGACCTTCGGTTGGGGTTGTGGAGGTCGTTCAATTGACTGCGTACCGTCAGGATGCGGGTCCTTCGGCATTCTGGTCAATCGAATCGGCCGCCCCTCCTCCTCATAGGATTTTCGCAGGGCTTCAATGATGCGCACATCGACCATTCCTTCCAGACCTGAAGGCTCTGGTTCCTGGTTGGTCAAAACGCAATTGGAGAAATAGAGGATTTCCGCAGCGACTTGATCGCGATGGGCATAGGAGTGTTTTTCGACCTTGTCGTCCACTGTGATGGTTTCAACGATGTCGTCGCTCCAGGTGAAGGCAGGATCCATGACCAGGCTGCCTTTCGTGCCAACCACTCTGGTTCAGACCATTGCCGGGTCCTTTATTGATCAGCGACCCTGCTCACAAACGACGCGGAAGCCTACGGCAGAGGATTGCTTCTTGGCCTGCGGGTCATGATAGCCGCGGGCGGCGGAACGAGCGAAAAAAGCAGGGTAATCGAAACCGCCGCCGCGAGCCACACGCATTTGCCCTGTGGCCGGACCTTGCGGATCGATGCTCGGTCCCGTCGGATAGCCGACCGGATTGTAATAATCCGAAACAAGTTCCCAGACGTTCCCTCCCATGTCGAAAAGCCCCCAGGGATTCGGCCGCCGCATGCCGACGGCATGCGTCTTGCCATCGGCATTCTCCGTATTGGTTCACGGCGCGGGCAATAGAGATATTGCCCTTTGTTGATTGTGGTGGGCTTGGACTGCCTCGACAAGCCAGTCGAAGACGTTGCAGGATTGGCGGCGGCAGGTTTCGATGACAGTCAGCA
>Ga0194132_10007717_pt1 | contig 15841 bp, 8 predicted proteins | sample TA2KigOf80mmetaG_FD_148612 | JGI IMG/M metagenome (GOLD analysis project Ga0194132, IMG submission 148612) | Freshwater microbial communities from Lake Tanganyika, Tanzania - TA2015054 Kigoma Offshore 80m | ecosystem: Environmental > Aquatic > Freshwater > Lake | place: Tanzania: Lake Tanganyika...
ATCTGGAAGTACGGTCAGGATGCCCTTCATCCAGTCGGCATACTGCGCGAGCGTTTTCAACTCGAGTAACGGTTCTGCCTGAGCGGAGAATGTCGCATTCGCTGTGCAGTGCTGCGCGCAGGCCGCCCAGCCTTTACCCGCTTCGCACGCCTCGAAAAAGGCTGCCGCCACGCTTGTGATGGTTGTTGTCGTCGATTCCATGGTATTGTCCTTTGGGAGCCGGTGGAGCGTGTCTCTACACCGACTCCGGCCCATGATATAACAGCTTGACGGCAAACGCCAAGCAAAGATTCCGGCGTGGTCTCACGGTGACCGGCGTCCTCATTCCCTCGGCCTAACCCGGACCAGCACTGGTTCCACCGACGCATAGGAGTTCTGCTGCGGCGACCGGGTCTCCACGCGGCCGGAAAGGTAGACGTACCCCTCGGTTGCTTTCGCATTCGGCAGAGCCCACAGCTTGAAACTCCGCACCGTCTCATCTTCGTTGAGCAGAACGCCGTTCAGCCCCGAATCCGTGACCCGGACCCGCACCGGCAAGTCCCGAACCTCAACCGGCACACGTCCGCCAAATCCGTTCTGCCTCTGAATCTTGACGGTTACTTCCTTTGTTTCTCCAGGCGCCAGTTCGACGACCTTCGTAACAGCCGCCATGACAACATCCGGCTTCGGCGCCAGTGCGATTAGCTGTGTCTTATCCTCAGGATTGGCCACCCGCCGGACTTCGCGTCCGTTGATCCGCGCCACGCCTGTAACCTCAAACGGCGTTGCGGGCGCCTGGGCTGAGTCCTCCGCCCACACGACGATCGTGCAGGAGTCGAGTCCGGCGGCGATCTTGTTCCCCGCCGCCTTCAAACCCGCGGGAAGACCGCTCAGTGCCACCTCGATCGGTCCACCGTAGCCTTCCAGCCGCATTGCCGTCACAGTCAGCGGAATCGCGCCGCCGCGCGGAACGTTCGGATTGCGCGGATTCACCGACAGCCGGAAGTCCGGACGCGGCTCCCGGATATTGAGCCGGTAGCCGAATTCCTTGCCGCCCATTCCGCGGACATCACGGATGCGCACGTAGTAGTCGCCATCGGCGGGCGCGGTGAAATCGAGGAAGGAGTCCTTGCCGTAGCCCGGACCGCCATCGTCGTTCCGGTAGCTGATCCGCGCCAGCGGCAGCCCGTTGGGCGAGAACTTCGCACCAGCCGGGTAGAGCTGCACCTTGTACACCGGCCGGTCGATCCCATGCGCCTCGGGCGTGGTCGCGAACTGGCCGCGCCGCTGGCCGCCGAACGACTCAACGATCAGGTCCTCGTCGGGACCATCCGGCACTTCTTCCACGCGAAGGACCTCGCTGCCGACCATCACATAGTCGCCTACGTTGAGCACGTTCCACGCCTGGATCCGCAGCCCGCGCTGCGCTGAGTCGTGGTCGCGCAGCACTGTGTTGGTCTCCCAGACCGCGCGGGCCACGGCGCGCTCGATCGGACGGCCCTGGGCATCCACCACCTCGACGACGGAATCCAGCTCCGACCCGGCCCGCCGCGCTGTTACTTCAACCGCGACCTTCTGATCTTTCTTAGCACTGAACTTGAAGAACTGATCCTTGCCGGAGACCGCGCGGCCATTGATCATCACCGGCAGCGAAACTGGTTGCGCAGTGGCAAGCGTGAAATTGGCCGCCGCGGCAGCAGCCTCCGGATCGTCTCCCAGCGCCAGTCTCACTTCATTGAACGCGGGACCATCCGGAGTCTCCGGACGCAGCACCACGGCGTCTTCGGCACCCGGCGACACTTTGCCTTCGACCCTCACCTTCGAAGCTCCCAGGTTGGAACCGGCAAGCTCGATCTCGGCTGCCGACCCGCGCCGCAAACCCAGCGGGAACGCGGACACCGCCACTGGCAACCTGCCCGCGAGAATCCGGTAGAAGTTCGATCCGCGGCCGCTCGATTCGTAGTCGCTTACGCGAATGTAGTAGGTTCCCGCCTTGTCGAACTTGTGGGTGAACCGCGCGGCGCCATCCTCGCGGTCATAGCCGAACTCCCGCAACACGCGCTGGTCCGGCGCGACGATGCGAACCACGGGCTGGAGCGTCGACCCGATTCTGCCACCCTGATTCTCAAACACCAGCTCCTCACCCGCTTTGACCTGGATCTTGAAATGGTCCACGTCGCCGGGACGCGAGATCGCTCCGGCCAGCACTGATGGCAGGTAGGATTCGAACGCGCCATCAAGAGTGTCGTTGGGCTCGCGGTCGGGACTCTCGCCGAAGTACGGCTCCACCAGTAGCGTCCCTTCCGGCGAACTTCCGAGCGGAGTCACCAGGCGGAACTTCACAGCGCCGATATTGGCCTCAGGCGATACTTCGAGCTCGACCGTGACCTGGTTCCTCGGTGGGAGCGGGCCCAAGTCGATCGTAGAGCGTGTGCCATTGGAACCGAGGCGGATATCGGGAAGATCCGGCAACTCTTTGACACGGACGATTCGGCCCGTGATGCCAGGCTCGGAGAAATGGATCGCACTGGTGCGTGCCAGGTTCAAGCCCTCGACCGTGATCTCCACCGTGGTCCCGCGCTGCACGCCGAGGGGCGCAACGGTGGCAAGGGTCGAAGGCGTCATCCTCGGACCGGTAGGGTGGGTGGAATCGGCGGCGAACGCCGCGGCGCAGAGCAAAGGGATCAAGGGCAAACGCATGGGATTACCTCATCGCAACGAAATCAGTGGAGCCGTCCATCCGGCCCAGAAAAAGTTGACGGCCGTCCGCGGTAAAGTGGACGCCGTAGGTCCAATCGGATTGGTTCGGAAGATTCTTCAGTTCAGACAGGGTGGCCGCGTCGAGCAATTTAATGGAGCGGTCGGCGGCCGAGGTGAGGATCTGTTTTCCATCTGGCGACCAGGCCACCTTCAGGATCGCATCCTCGTGCGCCATCAGCGTGTGCAACAGCTCACCACCGGACGCTCCCAGGGACCAGACGCGAACCGACTTGTCGAGTCCACCGGCGGCGACGCGATTCCCGGCGGGATCGATCGCCACAGAGTTGATGCCGTCGGTCGCCTCACTCAGAGTGTAGAGACGCTTGCCGGTGGCAACCTCCCAGATCTTGACGGTACGGTCAGCCGATCCAGACACCAGGAGCTTCCCGTCGGGCGTGAACTCCAGAGCGTAGACGGCGTCGATGTGATCCTTCAGTGTGCGGACCTCGCGTCCGGAGGCGGCGTCCCAAAGCTTGATCAGCTTGTCGTAGCTCGACGTGGCGAGGATGGTCCCGTCGGGTGAAAACGCTACACCGTAGATGCAGTCGTCGTGGCCAGAGACGGTCAGCACGGCGGATCGCTTCTCCACATCCCAAACCTTGACTTCGCCTTTTTTCGCGCAAGTCCCGCCGGCTGCCGCCAGCAGCTTGCCGTTGGGTGAGAATGCGAGCGCGCGCACCGGGCCGGCATGTCCGGGCAGCGCCGCGGCTGGCTTCCGGTCCGGCAGTGTAACCAACCGGACTTCCCGGTGTCCGGCAAGCGCGACGATCGATCCGTGAATCGCCGATGCGAAGATCTGGGGACGGACCACGGCTCGCGGCTTAATCACCGGGGCTTCCGCGCGCACCGCCGCGATGGCGAGCTTGGCGGCTTGTTCCGGTGTGGGACCCTTCGCGCCCGCGTTGATCCATCTCTTGATCAGATCGATCTCACCCGCGCTCAGGAACGTGCCGTCCATCGGCATGGTGGGATTCTCCTGGCCGGTGATCATCCGTACGAGCAGGCTGTCCGTGGCGTTGCCGCGCAGGATCGGGGTGCCATGGTTGCCGCCCTTCAAGAGCTGCTCATACGTGTTGAGTTCAAAATCTCCCACCTTGGCGCCTTGCGAGTGGCAGGCGCCACACCGCTTGAGCAGCAGCGGGTGGATTTCGGTGGCGTAGTCCTGGGCGCGGGTGATCGCCACGGCGGCCAGGAGAGTGAGAAGGAGACGCATTCCCTAAGCTTCTATATTATTCCAGCCTTCGCTAGAATGAGGGGTTGCTGTCGTACCGTGCCTACGGACTGAACATTTCGTCGGAGATCGCGTTTCCCGAACTTCCCGAGGCGGACGGCCCGCGGGACGCTGTGATCCGGCGCGGACCAGTCTCGGACTGGTCGGGCGATGCGGTCATCTCCTACGGGCAACGCTTTCGCGCGGCGGGCGCGCGGGCCTGGATCCGGGACGAATCGATTCCCTTTGTTGCCTCCATCGAGAATGGCGGCAGGATCGATGTCAGCGCGCCGGAAGGCGTCCCCGCGGGCGAGGATGTGCGGCTGTACTTGCTCGGCTCCTGCGCGGGGATGTTGCTCTATCAGCGCGGACTAGTGGTCCTGCACGGCAACACGATTGAGACACCCGGCGGCGCGGCGCTGTTTTGCGGCCACATCGGCGCAGGCAAATCGACGCTCACGATGGCTCTGTTGCGGCGCGGCTACCGGCTGATCGCCGATGACGTGTGCGGGGTGTCGTTTCAACGCACACCTGCGATGGCCGTTCCGGGATTCCCGCGGCTGAAGCTTTGGCGCCAGACACTGGATATGTTCGGCGAGCCTGCGGACTCGCTTCCGCCGATCCGCACGGGTACTGAGAAGTTTCACTATCCGGTGGCGAACTTCTGCCCCGAGGCCCGGCCGCTGCGGTTCGTTTATGTCCTGAATCCGGCGGGATCACAAGTTGCGCTGGATGAAGTAGCCGGTGCGCGGCGGCTGGCGGTGCTGACCGAGCACTTGTACAAGGTCCGGTTCCGGGATGCGGCGCGGAATTGGCCGGGATTGGCGCAGAAGGTGATGCGGCTTGCCGATGAGGTCCGGGTTGTGACGGTGAGCCGGCCGCCGCAAGGGAACTCAGTCGATGAACTGGCCAGCCGGGTCGAGCACGATTTTAAGGGGCTGGGGGCAGCGAGTCCCGGAAGTTGACGGCCATCATCCGGTTTGGATGGGACGGCGGAAGGGTCCGGTCAAAGGTGTCGAGCGCGCGGCCGATCTCTTGACGCGCGAGCTCGGTTAACCCGAGATCGCGCAGGACAAATCTTGTTACCCGGACTACTCCTTCACCGTCACATATTGGTCCGCTTTCACTTCACTCATCCGTTGAACCTTCCCGTCCGGCCACCGGACCTCCACATCCGCCACTGCTGCCGCCCCCAATCCGAAACGCAGCCGGAAGTCATTGACCGAGTAGAAACTCGACTGGCTGGCCACCTCCTGGACCTGGACCTTACCCCCGTATCGCACCGTCACCCTCGCGCCGATCGCACTCCGGTTGGACCGTACGGCAGCCAGCTTCACCCCCAGCCAATGCCGGTCCGGTGCCTTCAGATCATTGCGCAGCAACGATGGCGGCTCACCCAGGTTCACCACCAGGACATCGGTGTCCCCGTCATTGTCATAATCCCCGAACGCCGCGCCGCGCGAGGAGTGGACCGCCGCTACACCTGGTCCGGCCTGCTCGATTAATTCCTCAAACTTACCACCGCCCAAATTCCGGAACACCACTCTCGGCGTCTTCCATGGATACGCGGGAAGCGTTTTCTCAATCTCCGGATACACGTTCCCGGTAACATAGAACAAATCCGGCAGCCCATCGTGGTCCAGATCCTGGATCGCCGCCCCCCAGCCGATAAACCGGGTCTCGACTCCCAGGCCGCTCGGCAAAGTTACGTCGTCAAAGTTCCCCCTGCCATCATTCCGGTACAGGATATTCGTGTCGTCGGCGAAATGCGTCTTGAACACATCCAAATGCCCGTCCAGGTTGAAGTCGCCGATTCCGAGGCCCATCCCCGCCTGCTCCATCCCATCCTCATTGAGCGCCAGTCCCCGCTCCAACCCGGACTCGGTAAACGTCCCGTCGTGGTTATTCCTGAAGAAGAAGCTCGGCGTCGAATCACAAGCGACATAGATATCCGGCCATCCGTCATTGTCGAGATCGGCCGCCACCGCCGTCATTCCATACGACCCGCCGGACCGCCCCACGCCCGACGCCGCCGTCACATCCACGAACTTGCCTCCGTCATTGCGGTACATCCAATGCTTGGCCGGCGGCAACCCCCGCGGACCGCAGTTCACCGGGACACCCTTCCAGTTGCAGTTGCCCACTTCGCCCGGCTTGGGCGTCCGCGCCATGTCAAACGCAATGTAGTTCGACACGAACAGATCGAGATCCCCATCCCGGTCGTAATCGATGAATGTCGCACCCGCACCCCACCGGACCGCCTTCTCGCCCAGCCCGGCGCCCTGCGTCACATCCGCGAACGTCCCATTGCCCTGGTTCCGGTACAACACGTTCTGGCCCCACTCGGTGACGAACAGATCCGTATGGCCGTCGTTGTCGAAATCGCCCGCGGCGACGGAATTCGCCCAGCCCGTACGCCGCAGGCCGGACTTGTCCGTTACTTCCGTGAATGTCCCATTCCGGTTGTTCCGGTACAGCCGGTTGGTGGCGCCTGGCGGCGGACCCCCGATCGCCGTGCCGCTCAACAGGAAAATGTCGAGCCAGCCGTCGTTATCGTAATCCACAAACGCCGCGCCGCATCCGACCGTTTCGAGGATGTAGAGCTTCCGTTCCGTACTCCCGTAGATCACCGGATGTGTCAACCCGGCCTGGGCCGCTACGTCGGTGAAACGTGCGGGAAATGGCAGTCCCGACGGCTTTCCCCTGGGCGCAGGCTTGACGGACCGTGTGGCCACACCCTGCCCGAACGCCAGGCCCGCCGCCAATCCGAACACTGCCAGCCGCTTCATCAACCGCAGTATAGCCCGCAACTGGTATCATGATCCGCTATGGATCCGAGCCAGAAATACCAGCCATTCGTGCCGCAGGGCATGCAGATGACGGAGTTGACCTTCCGGGCGGTGTTCATCGGCATCGTGCTCACGCTGGTACTGGGCGCGGCCAACGCCTACCTTGGATTGCGCGCGGGGATCACGATTGCGGCCACCTATCCCGCCGCCGTGATCGGAATGGCGCTGCTCCGGCCTCTCAAGGGTACCGTGCTCGAGGAAAATCTCTGCCGCACTGCGGGCTCGATCGGCGAATCCGTGGCCGCGGGTGCGATCTTCACGATCCCGGCGTTCGTGATGACCGGGGCCTGGCAATCGTTCCACCCCGAAGAAGCCTACTGGAAGTCCACCGCGCTCATGATGGTCGGCAGTATTGTTGGTGTGTTGTTCGTCTCGCTGGTCCGGCGCGGGATGGTTGAGGATCCCGAGCTGCCGTTCCCGGAATCGGTGGCTGCCGCCGAGATCCACAAGGCCGGACGCCGCGGCGCCGAAGCGGTGAAATACCTGCTCTATAACATCGTGATCGGAGGCACGATCTACATCCTCGGCAAATTCAAACTCTTCGCGCTGGACCACGTGTACCGTGGAATCCCGATCGGCACGCTCGGCGCGAGCAAGGTCCGCCTCGATGCCGTTGATGCCGCCAAGTCAGCCTCCGCGGGTGGATTCACCACCTTCGCCGGACCCGAAGTGAGTCCTGCCTATCTCGGTGTCGGGTTCGTGATCGGACCCAAACTCGCCGCGCTTCAGTTCTCGGGTGGCGTGCTTGCCTGGTGCGTGATGGTGCCGCTGCTGATCTTCTTCCTCGGGCCCAGCCTACAGGGCCTGTTCCCGTCGAACACCCCGACCGGCACCTGGGACGCGATGTCCACCGCCGTGTGGCGCTACGTCGTGCGCCCCATCGCCGTCGGCGGCATGATGGTCGGCGCGGCGTTCACGCTTTTCCGCATGCGCAAGAACCTGTCGGCGGGACTCGGCCGTGCCTTCGCCGAGTTGCGCGGCGCTGCTCCGGTGCCCGAGACGCTGAGCCGCACGGAGCGCTACATGAGCTCGAAGGTTGTTCTTGGGCTGATCGCCGTCATGTTCTTCGTGATGATCGGGCTCTACTACTACTTCACCTCCAGCATGGCCGCATCGCTGGTGGCCGCGCTCGTCATGATCGTCACCGGGTTCTTCTTTGCCACGGTATCGGGAAGCCTGGTCGGCTTCATCGGATCCTCGAACAATCCCATCTCCGGCCTCACCCTCTCGACGCTGATCATCGCCGCGCTGTTGATGGTCAGCCTCGGATTCCGCGGACCCCTGGGCGTCGCGGCCGTGCTGGGCGTCGCAGCGGTGGTGTGCGTCTCCTCGGCGGTCGCCGGCGAGCTTCTCCAGGACTTCAAGGTCGGCTACATTCTCGGCGGCACTCCCCGCACGATCCAGATTGTCGAGCTGGTGGCGGTGGTCGTATCCAGCCTGATCATGTACATTCCGCTCTATATCCTGAACGAAGGCGCGATTCGCGAAAGCGGGACCGGATTCGGCGGACCCAAGCTCGCCGCGCCCCAGGCCGGACTCATGGCCATGCTCGCCCAGGGCATCGTCGGCGGAGAGATGGCGTGGCCGCTTGTGGTGGTCGGAATGTTCCTCGGCGCGGTGCTCATCATGTGCCAGGTGAAGAGCCCGATGCTGGTGGCTGTCGGCATGTACCTGCCCTTCGCGACCACATTCGCCATCTTCATCGGCGGGATGACCCGCTGGCTGGCTGACACCCTGGCCCACCGCCGGGGCTTCAACGACGCCCAGCGGACCCGGGTTGAGAACGCCGGAATCCTCACCGCGTCGGGCCTGATCGCTGGCGAGGCCCTCATCGGACTTCTCTGGGCCGGCCTGCAATTTTATCCGGAATACATCGTGGACTTCGGGAACGAGTCCTACGTCTTTGGCGCCATGATCATCGTAGCGCTATGTTTGTTGATGATGTTCGTGCCGATGCGCGCGGCTGGCGATCCGAACGAGGCGGCGCCGCCCCAGGCGATGGTTTGATCGTTCGCCCGAACTTTTCTGAAGAATTTGTGAACGAAAGCGCCTGGAGCGGCGTCTAACCCGTACACCAGACCGTCCCGCCTACCTCACCCATGTCCACGCGCGCCAAGGTTTACTCATTTCTCGCAGTAGCCGCGATGCTGGGTGGCGGTTATTGGTCCGATCAGAAATACCATTGGCTCCAGGCGGCTGGAATCACCAAGAACACGAAGAATGACGGCAAGAAGGACGCCAAGAAGGGCTCCGAGCCGGAGGCCGTCCCGGTCGAACTCGCGGCCGTGAACCCGGGCCAGATCGCGGCGCACGTGTCCTCGAGTGGAAATTTGCGGGCCCTTCGCGACGTGTCGCTGGCGACACAGGGCGAGGGCATCGTCGAAAAGGTCATGGCCGAAGAAGGCGACTTCGTCAAAGAAGGCCAGGTGCTTGTCCAGATCGACGAGAAGCCCATCCGGATCCGGCTTGAATTGACCCGGCAGCGGCTGGCGCAGGCGCGCGCCCAGATCGACAAGGCCAAGGTCCGCGAGGAAAAAGCCAAGGTCCAGATCGAGCATTACGAAAAGGAGTACGACCGCTACAACAAGGCGCACAAGCAGGGCCTCATCAGCGAGACCGAGGCCGAGCGGCGCCGCCTGCAGCGCGACGAGTACATCCAGGACGCCAAGCTGGCCGTCGCCGAGATCGCCGAGCTGAACCACCGCGTGAGCGAGCTGCAATCGGAGATCGCGCAGGCCGAACTCGACCTGTCGCGGTTGCAGCTTAAAGCTCCGTTCGCGGGATACATCACGCGCCGGACGGTGGAACTCGGCCAGCGAGTCCGCGCTATGGAGGCGATGTTCAACCTGGGCGCGTTTTCTCCCCTCTATGCCGACATATTTGTTCCGGAGCGCGAGGCGCGTGGCGTGCGTCCCGGCCAATCCGCGGTCATCCGGCTGGGCGCGGACGACAAGCAAGTGGTTGCGGGACGCGTGCAGCGGTTGAGTCCCGTGGTGGACCAGTCGTCCGGCACGGTCAAGGTGACCATCGAAGTTCCACCCGCGGGCGCCAACTTCCGGCCGGGCGCCTTCGTGCGGGTCGACGTCCGGATTGACGTCCGGGACGGAGTGCTGCTGATCCCCAAGCGGGCCGTGATCGAAGAGGACGGCGAGAGCTACGTATTTGTGGTCGACTCGGGTAAGGCGAGCCGGAAGAAGGTCGGCATCGGATACGAATCGGAAGGGATGATCGAGGTCCGCTCGGGGGTGAAAAACGGGCAGCAAGTGGTGATCGCCGGACAGGGCGGACTCAAGGAAGGCTCGAAGATCAAGGCGAGCAAGGGGTAGGCCATGAACTGGGTTCAGGGCTCGATCCGGCGTCCGGTCACGGTGTCGATGTTCGTCATCGCCGTGATGCTGTTCGGCTGGGTGTCGCTCGGCCGCCTGCCGCTGAACCTGCTGCCTGACATCTCATATCCGTCGCTGACCGTGCAGACCGACTATCTCGAAGCCGCACCGGAAGAAGTCGAGGACATCGTCACCCGGCCCATCGAAGAAGCGGTGTCGGTTGTACCCGGGCTCACACGGGTCAGCTCAGTTTCGCGTCCCGGCCAGTCGGAAGTGATTCTCGAATTTGCGTGGAAGACAAACATGGATCTGGCCGTGCTCGAGGTTCGCGAGAAGCTCGACGCAGTGAATCTGCCGCGTGACGTGCGCCGCCCCGTGCTGCTGCGGTTTGATCCATCCAACGACCCGGTGATGCGCATCCAGGCGACCGGGTCTACCAGTCTGAGCAAGCTCCGGTACATCGCCGAAAAGGAGATCAGGCGAGGACTCGAATCGGTCGACGGGGTCGCGGCGATCAAGGTGCTCGGCGGGGTCGAAGAGCAGATCCGCATTGAGATCGATGAGAAGAAGCTCGGCGAAGTGGGAATCCCGATCACCGACGTGACGCGTGTGCTCGGCCAGGAGAACTTGAACCAGGCATCGGGCAGCCTCTACGATCTCGACGCCAACTACATGGTCCGCGTGCTGAACCAGTTCCGCACAGTCGAGGAAATGCGCGGCGTCGTCCTCCGCGACCAGGGCGGCCGGAAGGTGCTGCTGAGCGACGTGGCGCGCGTGACGCGCGGTGGCAAGGACCGCGAGACGATCACGCGTCTCAACGGCAAGGAGAGCGTCGAACTGGCCGTCTACAAGGAAGGCGATGCCAACGCTGTGACCGTGTCGCGCGGGGTGTTGTCGCGCATCAACGCCATGAAGAACAGCAAGGTATTCCCGCAGGATGTCACGCATGAGGTCGTCTTCAACCAGGCGCAGTTCATCGAGGCCGCGATTAACGACGTCTTGCAGTCGGCATGGATCGGCGGACTGCTTGCCGTGGTGGTGTTGTTCCTGTTCCTGCGCCAGGCCGGGCCCACGGTGATCATCTCGCTCGCGATTCCCGTATCGATCCTGGCGACCTTCGCCGCGATGTATCAGACCGGCATCACGCTGAACCTGATGTCGCTCGGTGGAGTGGCGCTTGGGGTTGGCATGCTGGTCGACTGTTCGATCGTGGTTCTCGAGTCGGTGGACCGCCATCGCATCCCTGGCGCGGATCTGCGTGAAGCGGTGTTCCGTGGGACTCAGGAAGTGGGCATGGCGATCACCGCGTCGACACTCACCAACATCGCCGTGTTCCTGCCAATGATCTTCGTGGAGGGCATCGCCGGGCAGCTCTTTAAGGATCAGGCCGTGACGATCACCTACACGGCGGTGGCGGCGCTGCTGGTGGCCCTGACGCTGATTCCGATGCTGCTCGCGTTCCGGATGAAACCCGCCGATCCGGCGTTTGTACCCGCCACGGGCGCGGTCGAAGGCCATCGTCCGTGGGTGGCCAAGGCGGTCAACGTGTGGAGGTTCTTCGCCTACGACATTCTCGCGGTGCTGCTCACCGACATCCGGCGCCTGTTCCGCTTCATCGGGAAGATCCTCGGATTCCTGGTGATGCCGCTGGTGAACCCCTGGAATCGCGCCTACGCGCGGCTGGCAGCGGGATACCCGAATCTCCTCGAATGGTCTCTCGACCACAAGTTCAGTGTCGGAGTGCTCACACTGGCGATGTGCGGGCTGGCGGTGTTCCTGGCGCGCGGCCTCGGCGGCGAGTTGATCCCTCCGATGACACAAGGCGAGTTCGCCTTTGAGATCCGCCTGCCTGAAGGCCGCGCCGTCGAGCAGACCAGCCAGGTGATGCACCGCATCGAGCAGCGTGTGAAGGAAGACCCGGCGATCAAACTGGTGTTCTCCTCGGTCGGCGGAAGCAACAAGAACCAGTTCGCCCGGGATCTCCGTGAGCAGCATGTCGCCCAGCTTCACGCGGTGATGAAGAACAAGAGCGACCAGGCTGGCGAGGAGGCCGCGATCGACCGCGTCCGCACAGTGCTCCGCGAGTATCCCGACGTGACGTTCAGCTTCTACCGGCCGGCGTTGTTCAGCTTCAAGACGCCGGTGGAAGTGGAAGTGTACTCCGAACAAATGGACTCGATGCGCCAGGGCGCCGAAATCGTCGCGCGGCGTCTCCAGCGCATTGCCGGCCTGAGCGACATCGTGACATCAGCGCGGATGGGCAGCCCGGAGATCCAGGTGAAGTTCGATCGCGACAAGCTCAACCGGCTGGGACTGGATGAGACGCAGGTGGCCAGTGTCCTGCGCAACAAGATCCGCGGTGATGTCGCCTCGCGCTACCGCGAAGAGGACAAGCAGATCGAGATCCTGGTGCGCGCCGGAGAAGCGGACCGCAACACGGTGGAGGATGTGCGCAACCTCATGATTCAGGGTGGACGCGCGGGCCAGCCGGTGACCATCACGGGTCCCAACGACGAAGGCCGCGCGCGGACAACGGATCCGCTCGCGCCGGATACCCGCACTTCAGCGCTGGATTCGCAACAGCAACAGCAGCCGCAGCAGGCAGGCCAGCAACAACAGCAACAGCAGGCGCAGCGCCAGGTTCCGATCCGCTTGGGCAGCGTGGCCACCGTGGTGACACAACGGGGCCCGAGCGAGGTTCGCCGCATCCGCGGCCAGCGCGCGGCGGTGGTTTCGGCCAATCTGACCGGCCGCGATCTGACGACCGTCACTCAGGAGATCCGCACCGAGTTGCAGCGGGCGCGCGAGGAGTTGCCACCGTTCACCACTGTCGCGCTCGGGGGCCAGAATGAGGAAATGGAGTCAAGCTTCCAGAGCCTGAAGCTGGCACTGGTGCTGGCCGTGTTTCTCGTCTACATCGTGATGGCGTCGCAGTTTGAGTCGCTCGTGCATCCGCTGCTGATACTGTTTACGGTGCCGTTGGGCGCGGTGGGCGTGGTTTATGCGCTCGCACTGACCGGTACGACTTTCAACATCATGGTGTTCCTGGGTGCGATCATTCTCGCCGGGATCGTGGTGAACAACGCGATCGTGCTGGTGGACTACGCGAATCAACTGCGCGATCAGGGCCGTCCGGTGCGTCAGGCGCCGGTGGAGGCGGGCGGAGTGCGGCTGCGCCCGATCCTGATGACCACGCTGACCTCGATTCTCGGGCTGGTCCCGATGGCTTTGGGTTGGGGCGAAGGCGCCGAGGTCCGTGCGCCGATGGCAATCACCGTGATCGGTGGAATGGCACTGTCGACGCTGCTCACGCTGGTGATCATCCCGGTGCTCTATGAGCTCGTGAGCGGGCACAGGCCAGTCGCGGCGCAGCAGCCGTCCGCGGCCCCCGGTTTAGGTCTGACGCAGGCAGGTGACTAATGCAGGAACTCGAACGCGGACAGTCCCACGGCGGGGGCGCGGCAAGCTTTTCCATCCGGCATCCGGTTACGGTGTGCATGGCGCTGCTGGCGCTCATGGTACTGGGCTTCGTGGCGATCACGAAGATCCCGCTCGTGCTGCAGCCCAACATCAGCTTCCCGTTCCTGGAGGTTTACGTTCCCTACCCGAATGCCTCGCCCGGCCAGGTGCTCGAATCGATCGCCAAACCGGTGGAGGAGGCGCTCGCGACGATCCCGGGTGTTCAGCGCATGTCGTCGTTCTCCGGCCGCGACAGCGCCTGGATCAATCTCGAATTCGGCTGGGGCCACAACGTGGAACTGCTGCGGACAGAGATCCGCGACAAGCTCGACCAGATTCGCGGAGAGCTTCCTTCCGACGCCGACCGGACGAGTGTCCAGACCTGGGGCACGAACGACTTCCCCGTGATCGAGGGCAGCATCAACTCGCCGGTGGATCTGCGCAACGCGCAGGAGTTCATCGACACCAAGATCCGCAAGCCGCTGTTGCGGGTGCCGGGCGTGGCCGATGTCGAGATCTGGGGTTCGCAGAACCGCGAGGTGGAGATCTACTTGCGCTTGGACGACGTGCTGCGCCATGGGGTGGACGTGGGCTCTTTGTTCCGCCGCCTGAATGCGGCCAATGTGGACGTGACTTTAGGGCCGGTGCTCGATGGCGGACGGCGCTTCCAGGCGCTGCGCCGTGGAACGATCGACTCGTTTGAACAGATCCGGACGTTCCCCGTGAACGCCAAGGGCGTCCAGTTGCACGAGGTGGCCGACATCCTGTTCGATGTTCCGCGGTCGGATTTCGGGCGTCATCTGAACGGCAAGTACGCGGTCGGGTTCGGCATCCGCAAGGCCTCAGAGGCCAATACGGTTGAAACGGTGGATCGCGTCAAGGCGAAGCTCGAGGAGATGAACTCAGATCCGTCGCTGCGGGGCGCGAATCTTCAGATCTGGTTTGATTCCGGCCATGAGATCGTGCGGGCGTTGAGCGGGCTGCTCGAGTCCGGCATCGTTGGATCGCTGCTGTCCTTGGTGATCCTGTTCTTGTTCCTGCCGCGGCTGGGTCCGACGCTCGCCATCAGCTTTTCGATTCCGTTCTCGATGATCGCGGCGGTGGGGTTCCTGTACATGATCGGCAAGAGCCTGAATGTGCTGTCGATGATGGGGCTCATGCTCGCCTCAGGCATGCTGGTCGACAACGCGGTGGTGGTGATGGAGGCGATCTACCAGAAGATCGAAAAGGGCGAGGGCCGGATCGCGGCGGCGGTGTCGGGAACGCGTGACGTGCTGATCGCCGTGGTGGCCTCGACGCTCACCTCGATCATCATTTTCATCCCGCTCGTGTTTGGCAAGGAGACCAACTACTCGGTGTTCCTTTCCGACACCGGTGCTTCGATCATGATTTCGCTGATCTGTTCGTTGTTCGTGTCGCTGACGTTCATTCCCCTGGCGGTGGCAAGGATTCTGGGCAACGACATGAATACGGCGCCAGGATGGGTGGAGGCTTTGGGGCGGAAGTTTCCATGGAAGTTCGGCGGGATCGCGTGGTATCAGCGGTGCGTCGGTTGGGCGCTCCGGAGGCGCTTTCTCACGGGTGCGGTGCTCGTTCCCGCGGTGTTTTTCGGTTCGATGAAGCTGCTGGGCAGTCTGCCGGACAATTCCCCCGATGCGCAGGATCTGCAGGATCTCAATATCAACTACGAGTTCACCGAGAACTATCATTACAAGAAGATCGAGCAGAGCTATGTGGCTCCGGTGGAGGCGTTCCTGCTGGGCAACAAGCCGAAGTTCATGATCAAGGACGTGATGACCTGGTATAGCAACAACAACGCCAACACACGGGTCTACTTTGACAAGGACAAGCTGACGCTCGATGGATTGAAGAAGGTCCGCGAGGAGATTCAGAAAGGGCTGCCGGTGGTCCCTGGCGCGAACATCAATCTCGGTCGGCAGGAGGGTGCACAGTCGCAGACCTGGCTTGAGGTCAACTTGTACGGCGACGACGCGACGGAGCTGATGAATCTCGCGCGCGAGGCCAAGACGCGGTTGAAGAAGCAGCCGGGATTCGTCGAGGTCCACACGGATGCCGATCGCGGACAACGCGAGGTGCAGATCCGCGTCGACCGGACGCTGGCGCGCAAGTACGGCGTGTCGCCGCAGTTGTGCGAACCGGAGACATCCTTGACAAGTGTGCCGGTGGGCGGTTGACACAAACGAAGGGTAACCGGGGGACAGCGGTTAAGCTGGGGGATGCCCTGGCGAGAGGTGAGC
>Ga0194132_10007718_pt1 | contig 15840 bp, 12 predicted proteins | sample TA2KigOf80mmetaG_FD_148612 | JGI IMG/M metagenome (GOLD analysis project Ga0194132, IMG submission 148612) | Freshwater microbial communities from Lake Tanganyika, Tanzania - TA2015054 Kigoma Offshore 80m | ecosystem: Environmental > Aquatic > Freshwater > Lake | place: Tanzania: Lake...
GACCAGAGTTCGGTGTGCCGCAACATCAACCCGCTCCAACCGCTGTTGGCCGGCATCTTCCGCATCCCCGAGCGGCGGGTCGAGTTGGAACCCGACGAGATCCGCGAGCTTTTCTTCGACGCCACCGAGCGGGCCATTCCCCGGCCCTCCCGGCGGCAGAGGCGGTTCTACTCGGGGAAGAAGAAGCGGCACACCCTCAAGCACCAGGTGGTCGTCGTCCGCAAGCGCAAGGCTCCCGGCCGCGCCGGCCAACGACGCCGGGTGCGAATTGCCGCCGTGTCGCGGGCGTTCCCCGGCAAGACCCATGACAAGAAGATCTACGACGCCACCGGTGTCGCGTGCCCGCCGGGCGTGAAGCGGACGGGCGACACGGCGTACCTGGGGACCGGGCTGTGTACCCCGCGCCGGCGACCCCCGAAGGGGCGGTTGACGGCCCGGCAGAAGGCGGGCAACCGGCGGGTGTCGCGCCGTCGGATCGTGGTGGAGCACGGGATCGGGAAGATGAAGGTGTGGCGGATCGCGGCCGAGCGGTATCGCAACCCCCGCCGTCGGCACACCCTCATCATCAAGAACGTCGCCGGACTCCACAACCTCATGTACGCATGAGATCCAACGCCAAGGGGCGAGCCGGCTTGAACCGATCTGCCACTATTGTGCAGCGACTCTAGTGACTCGCGCGGGCGCTCAGACTGCGGCCATTACGAGCGCGCCGTTCTGACCGCCGAAGCCGAAGCTGGTGGACAGGCCGTACTTCACCTTCGCCTCGCGCGCGGTGTTGGGGATGTAGTCGAGGTCGCACGCGGGGTCGGGGTTCGTCAGGTTGATTGTCGGTGGGTAGACTTGCGTTTTCAGGCTCATCGCCAGCGCCGCGGCCTCAATCGCCCCGCTCGCGCCAATGGAGTGACCGATCATGCTCTTGATGCTCGACAGTTGCACGCCCTTCGAGTAGTCCCCGAATACGCGCTTCACCGCGGCCGTTTCCATCGCGTCGTTCAGTTTCGTGCTGGTGCCGTGGGCGTTGATGTAGCCCACATCGCGGAAGTCCACACCGGCCTCGGCGAGCGCGGCGGCGATGGCCCGTGCCCCGCCGCGGCCCTCCGGATCCGGCTTCGTCACACTGTAGGCGTCGAACGAACTGCCCCAGCCCTTCACCTCGGCATAGATCGGGGCGTTGCGGGCCTTCGCGCGCTCGTACTCTTCGAGCACCAGTACCGCGGCCCCCTCGCTGATGACGAACCCGTCGCGGAGGCGGTCGAACGGGCGCGATCGCTCTTCCGGGGCGCGGGCGTCCGTCTTGCTGAGGGTGCCCAGCGCGGTGTAGGCGAGTAGCATGAGCGGGTCGATGCGACTGTCCGCGCCGCCGCACAGCATCACGTCGGCGTCGCCGCGCGAAACGAGCCGGAAGCCCTCGCCCACGGCCTGTGTCCCGGCCACACACGCCGTCACCACTGTGTTGTTCGGCCCCTGACAGTTGAACGCCATCGAGATGTGCGCCGCAACCATATTCGGCAGGTACTTGAGCAACCAGAGCGGGAACAGCGGCGTGTCGGGGCGGTCTGGGTCGGGCAACTTCGTTTCGTCGAACGCACCGTCCTCTTCGCACGCGCGGGCGAGCAGCGGGGCGAGTTCGCCCAAGTCCATCGGCACGAGACCGGTGCCCATCACCACGCCGAGGCGCGTCGGGTCGAGGTGCGTCGGGTCGAGGCCGCTGTCGGCGACCGCGAGGCCCGCGGCCCCGATTCCGAACTTCGCGGCCCGGCCCATCACTTTGACGGACTTGCGGAAGCGGTCGGGAAGGAACGGCTCCGGTTCGAAGTCGCGGACCTCGCCGGCAACGCGGATGGGGTGGTTCGAAGCGTCGAACGTCTGAATCGGGCCGATCCCACTGTGGCCGTCCACGCACGCCTTCCAGAATGCGTCCTTGCCGACGCCGTTCGGTGCGACGACCCCCAGCCCGCTGATGACGACCCTGCGCATGGCGCTCACCCCGCCGGCCACCCCTGCCCCTCGTCCGTGAGGAGGGTGGCACGTCACGCCGACCCGAGCGAAGCTCCGAGCCACCCACTTCGCGCCTACTCGCTGCGCTACTCGAAGCCCCCATTTTCACCATCTTCCATAAACCTAATCCGAACCGCGGGTTCATTCAATCCCTTGCGCGCGTCGGAATCGGGTTATCTTCCGCAGACTGTGTATCTTCGACGGGAAAGTCGGCACAACCGGCCCTGTTTTCCAGCGCGACGTGCCTGTGAAGAACGAGACACGTCCGCCGTGCGGGTCGTGCGAAGCGCGCCGCGCGTGCGAATTACCGGCCACGCGGGGCGAACCTCCTTTTGCCGCGGTTCGCGGCGGCGTTATAATCTGGTGTGGCGTGACGACCGTACGCGGGCGCGACCTGACCCGACCCGAAGGAACGAACACCGATGTACCCCTCGGCCCGCAGCACGATTCACCCCGTACTCGTCGCGCTCGCGTGCGCGCTGGCCCCCGCGGTCGCGGTCGCGCAGGACGCGGCCGACGCCATGTTCGTGACCGTGCCCAACCCGCTCACCAGTGACGCGGTCACGCGCATCAAGAACCAGATCACCGCTCGCGTCAACAGCGAGAACGCCCAGCGCCGCGTCGCGACCGTGGTGTTCGACTTCAACCCGGACGGCAAACCCGCCCTCACCCCGGACTTCGGCGAGTGCTCGAACCTTGCCGAGTTCATCGGCGCGCAGAAGGCGGTTACGACGATTGCGTTCGTTCACGCGCCCGTAACCGGGCACACGGTCCTGCCGGTGATCGCGTGCAAGGAAGTCGTGATGGGCAAGTCGGGCGTGATCGGCCCAGTTGTTGTCGAGGGTGTTGTGGGGCTGAAAAAGTATCAGAAGGATGCATACCAAGAGCGCTTCAACGACCCCGGCCGCTGGGCGCTCGTGCAGAAGATGTTCGACGCCGACGTGCGGCTCATGCGCGGCGACAAGCGCGAGGGGAAGGGCAAGTTGTACGCGGACGGGCGCGACGAGAAGGCGCTCGCGGAGCTGAGTGGGCCAAGTCCCGTACAGGGCGTCACCGACGGGCAGTACGCCGCGTACAACCTCGACCTCGCGTACAACGTCGGCGGCGTCGGCCTCGCCAAGCGCAAGGCCGACACGCGCGCGGAGCTGGCTTCGCTGTACAGCCTGCCGCCGTCGGTCACGCGCGACGACCCGCTACAGGGCCGCACGCCGGTCGCGTTCCAGTGGACCCTCAAGGGCGACGTGGACGGCGCGATGAAGGAAAGCGTGGGCCGCGTCGTGCGCGACGTGCGCAAGAAGAAGGGCAACGTCTTCATCCTCATCCTCAACTGCGGGGGAACGGACCTCGACGCGGCGCGCGAACTGGCAACGGACCTGATCGCAGCACAAAAGGGCGACGAGCCGCTCCAGATCATCGCCTTTGTGCCGGAGGGCGCGCCCGACGCCGCGGCCGTGGTCGCCCTCGGCTGCACCGAGATCGTGATGACGCGCCCGAAGTCCGAGGGCGACGGGAAGGAGGCCGAGTTCGGTAACTTCGAGCGCTACATCAAGAGCGCTAAGCCGACCGCCATCGCCAGTCAGAAGACCGCGCTGCGGCAACTGGCGAAGGAACAGGGCTACCCCGAAGTGCTGATCGACGGGATGCTCGACGTGAGCACCGAGATCGTCCGCGTGCGCGGGGGGACCGACGCGCGCAAGAAGCAACTGATGACGCGCGAGCAGTTCAGGGACGCGCAGGAGCGCAAGGAGGACTGGGTCGAGGACAAGGTGGTGAAAGCGCCGGGCGTACCGTTCCACCCCGGCGCGACGCTGGCCGCCGAGATCGGCCTCGCCCGGTTCACCGTGCCGACCACGAACGTCAACGACGTGTGCGCCATCTACGGCGTGAGCGAGGCCAAGAACCCCGACCCCGGCCTGCTCGACCGTTTCGCCGAGTTCCTGCGCATCCCCGCGGTCACAATCATCCTCGTAATGCTGGGGTTCATCGGGCTGATCCTCGAACTGAAGGTGCCCGGCCTCACGGTGCCCGGCATCATCGCGGCCCTGTGCTTCATCCTCGTGTTCTGGTCGCAGTCGCGGTTCAGCGGCGAGATGTTCGTCCTCGCGCTGCTGCTGTTCATCATGGGGTTGGTACTGGTCGGGTTGGAAATCTTCGTCCTGCCCGGGTTCGGCGCGTGCGGCATCTTCGGCATCATCTGCATGTTGGGGGGCTTGGGCCTCGTGACGATGGAGAAGGTGCCGGACAACACGGCGGGTTGGGTCGGGTTCGGGGTCCGCGTCTCGACGTACATGTTCGCGATGATGGGCGCGGTTGTGTTCGCGTTCCTGATCGCGAAGTACCTGCCGCAGGTGCCGGGCGCCAACCGGCTGATGCTCACCCCGCCCACGGAGAACACTCAGACCGCGGAGGCCGTGCTGCCCGGCGCGAGCGAAGCGCTGGAGCTACTCGGCGCGATCGGCACCAGCACGACCGCGTTGCGCCCGGCGGGCGTCGTGCGGTTCGGGGACAAGTTCGTCGATGTCGTTTCCGACGGCGGGTTCATCCCGCTCGGCACGCGGGTGCAAGTGGTCGCGGTCGAGGGGACGCGCATCGTCGTAAAGGAAGTATGAACAACGCGGTGCGCCGCGGGCGGAATCCCGGAAATGAAGGGCGGGGCGGGTTGGGCTAGTCGGCCCACTTCCCCTACTCTGACTTCAATTCCGTGTTCCGCGCTTCGACCTCCGCACTCCGAATACCACAGATGGACTACCTGACCATCGCCCTCATCGTGATCGCGCTCGGGGCGTTCCTGCTGTTGGCAGAAATCTTCGTCCCCACGGGCGGCATTCTGGTCGTGGCCGCGTTGTTGTTCTTCGCCATCGGCGTGGGTACGATTCTGTACTACGGCAGCACGGCCGAGGGCGTCGTCGCCATCATCGGCTTGGCCGTGGGCTTACCGGCGTCCGGATACATCGCCGTGGTCGCGTGGCGGCGCATGTCGCTCGACACGGTCCTCGAAGACGCCCCGACCGCCGCGGCCCCGCCGGTCGCGAACCCGGACACCGACGGGCTGAAGGGGCGCGCCGGTAAGACCGTGTCGCCCCTGCGCCCGTCCGGCACGGTCGAGTTCGACAACAAGCGCGTGGACGCAATGACCGAGGGCACGATGCTCGACGCCGGCGTGTGGGTGCGCTGCGTGGAAGTCCGCCGCGGGCAGGTGATCGTGCGCGAGATGGAGGATCCGGGCGGCGCGCCGCCGGCCCCGCCGCCCGCGCCGAAAGCCCCGGCCCCGGCGAGCGAAGGACCTAAGAAGGACGAACCGCGAAAGAAACCCGACGACTTCGACGACTTCGACATCGGCCTGAAGTAGGAGCCGTATGATCGGGCTGGGCGTGCCGGAACTACTGATCCTGCTCGTGCTGGGCACCGGCGCGGGCCTCGCGTGGGTGATGATCGCCCGCGGCGCGCCCGGCGGCGCGCCGAACAGGACGACGACCCCGGCTTCTGACCCCTAACACCAACCACCGAAGGACATACCCCGTGACGCTCCCGACCGCCTCCGCCCTGTTCGCGCAGCAGCCCAACGCGCCGTCCACCACGCAGGTCGTCATCATCGTGGTGGCCCTCGTCGCGCTGCTGATGTTCGTGGTGTTCCTGTTCCTGTTCTTCAGCTTCATCCGGCTGTGGATTCAGGCCCTGCTCACGAAGGCCGACATCGGCATCGGGAGCCTGATCGGGATGAAGTTGCGGAACGTCGATTACGCGATGATCGTCCGCCAGAAGATCGCGCTCGTGCAGGCCGGGGTGCGCGTGACCACCGGCGAACTCGAGTCGCACTTCCTCGCGCGCGGCAACGTGCCCAAGACCGCGACCGCGGTCATCGCGGCGCACAAGGCCGGGCTCGACCTGCCGTGGCGCACCGCCGCGGCCATCGACCTCGCCGGCCGCGACGTCCTCGAAGCCGTTCGCACGAGCGTGAACCCGAAGGTCATCGACTGCCCCGACCCCGGCAAGGGGAAGCAGTTCCTCGACGCCGTGTGCCGCAACGGTATTCAGCTCCTCGCGAAGGCCCGCGTGACGGTGCGCACCAAGCTCGAGCGGCTCGTCGGCGGTGCGACCGAGGAAACCATCATCGCCCGCGTCGGCGAGGGCATCGTGAAGGCCATCGGTTCGGCGCACGACCACAAGGAAGTGCTCGCGAACCCCGGCATGATTTCCCAAACCGTGCTGCACAACGCCCTCGACGCACAGACCGCGTACGAGATCGTGTCCATCGACATCGCGCACATCGAGGTCGGCGAGAACATCGGCGCGAAGCTGCAAGCCGAGCAAGCCGCGGCCGACCTTCGGGTCGCGCAGGCCGAGGCCGAGAAGCGCCGGGCCGCGGCCGTGGCCCGCGAGCAGGAAATGCGCGCGCTGGTCGAAGAGAACCGAGCGAAGGTGGTCGAGGCCGAGGCGCAGGTGCCGCAGGCCATCGCCGACGCCTTCGGAAAGGGCCACATCAGCGTGATGGACTACTACAACATGCGCAACGTGCAGTCCGACACGTCGATGCGCAACAACATCGCCACCATGACCGGCGGGGCCGAGGGCCAACCGGGGTCCGGGCGCTAAGGACGCCCTCTCGCGGCTTCGCCCGAACCGTCTCTATCCGAGAGCGCTCATGATCGGCCAGATCGTCGTCATGTTCGTCGTCTTGCTGCTGATCTCCACGGTGGTGGGGGCGGTGGCGAAGATGCTGAACAACCTCGCCGAAGCGAACGCGGCCCGGCGCGCGGAAGACGAGCGGAAGCGGCGGGTGGAGCGCAACGAGCGGGCCGCGGAGCGCGCGCGCGAGGCGCAGGACGAGCGCGCCGAGCGCCCGGCCCGGCCCGCGCCGGTCGCCCCGCGCACCGACGACCGCCCGGCGGCCAGCGCCGCCGTTCGCCCCGCGAACACCGAGATGGATCGGTTCCTCGCGGAGATCGACCGCCTGCGCCGCAAGCAGGCGGCGGCCCCGGACCCGCCCACGGCGGCGGCCCCGGTCGCGCCCGTCGTCCAGCCGGTCAAGCCCACGATTGTGGACCAGCCCCCCAAGCGCCGCACGGTCGCGGCGCTGGCCGATTCGCCGCCCCCGCTCCCGGCCCCGACGGGCGGCTTCTCTGCCGCGCCACAAGCGCCCACCCGGAGCGCGCCGGTCGCGGCGCAGGTCGAGGTTTTGCCGACGTCCGCGCCGACCGTCCGGCCGCTAGCCTCGTCCACCGGCGCACCGGCCACGAAGGTGACGCGCTTCTCCGCCCGCCCGCGCCCCGCGGCCAAGTCCGAGTTCGGCAAGAACCTCACCACCCTTCTCGGCACCGGGCAGGGCGTGGCAATGGCCGTGGTGCTGCAAGAAATCCTCGGCCCGCCCAAGAGCCGGCAGAAGTCGTGAGCACGGCTTCCATTTAGACCGTTTCAAGTAGTAGGCACACTCCGTGTGCCGTTGCTGACCCGTGCAAAAAGCTACGGCACTCGGAGTGTGCCTACTACTTTTGAAAGGCTCTACTTGACCCCGGCCACCCACCGCGTTCTGATGGGCGCGGAGGGTTTCCGATGCGTTCCGCGCTCGTACTGTTCGCGCTGCTTCTCGCAGCGACTTCCCCCGCCGCGGATCCCAAGCCCGTGCGCGTCCTGATCCAAACCGACAAGGGCGACATCGAGGTCGAACTCGACGCGCGCGCCCCGAACACGGTCGCCAACTTCCTCAAGTGTGTCGACGGCAAGTTCTACGACGGCGGCAAGTTCCACCGCACCGTGACGCCGGACAACCAGCCCGACAACAAGGTGAAGATCGAAGTCGTGCAGGCCGGCATCAACCCGGACAAGACGAAGGACGAGTTCAAGCCGATCAAGCTGGAGCGCACGAACGATACCGGCGTGAAGCACAAGGACGGCACTATCTCGATGGCCCGCGACGGCCCGGACACCGCGACCTCCGACTTCTTCATCTGCATCGGCGACCAGCCCGAACTGGACCACGGCGGCAAGCGCAACCCGGACGGCCACGGGTTCGCCGCGTTCGGCCGCGTGACGAAGGGCATGGACGTGGTGAAGAAGATTCAGGCCGCGCCCGCCAAAGACCAGACGCTGACCCCGCCGATCACGATCAAGAAGGTCACCCGCCTGCCATGACGCGATTCCTCCTCTCCCTCGCGCTCTTCGTTTCCGCTTCGGCCGTGCGCGCCGCGGACCCGGCCGCCCTCGATCACTTCGAGAAGCACGTCCGCCCGGTGCTCGTTGAGAAGTGCCTGAACTGCCACGGCGAGAAGGCGAAGGGCGCGCTGCGCCTCGACACGCGCGCCGCGGCGCTGAAGGGCGGCGAGCGCGGCCCGGCGGTCGTGCCGGGCAAGCCGAAAGAGAGCCTGTTGCTCAAGGGGCTGACGCACACTGACGAAGACCTGAAGATGCCGCCGGCCGGAAAGCTGCCCGACCGCGAAATCGCCGCGCTCACGAAGTGGATCGAATTGGGTGCGCCTTGGCCCGACAAGGTCACGCTCGCTTCACCCAACGCCATCGACAAAGCCGCGGCAAAGCACTGGGCCTTCCAACCTGTCAAACGTCCTCCAATCCCCGTTAACCGCGAGCCGCAGGCGAGCGCGAACCCAATCGACGCTTTCGTCAGAAAGCAACTCAGTGACAAGGGATTGTCACACTCGCCGCGCGCCGACAAGCGCACGCTCATTCGCCGCGCCACCTTCGACCTACACGGCCTGCCGCCGACACCGGCGGAAGTGGAAGCCTTCGTGAAGGACGACGCGCCCGACGCCTACGAAAAGCTGCTGGATCACTTGCTCGCCTCGCCGCGCTACGGCGAGCGCTGGGGCCGGCACTGGCTGGACATTGCGCGCTACGCGGACAACAAGGGCTATGTGTTCTTCGAGGGGAAGGAGTACCCGTGGGCGTGGACGTATCGCGATTACGTCATCAAGGCGTTCAACGACGACGTCCCGTTCGACCGGTTCGTGACGGAGCAACTCGCGGCCGATCTGCTCGCGCCGAACGACGCCGGCGCGCAGGCCGCGCTGGGCTTCCTCACGGTCGGCGGACACTTCATGAACAACACCCACGACATCATTGACGACCGCATGGACGTGGTCACGCGCGGGCTGATGGGACTGACGGTGACGTGCGCTCGGTGCCACGACCACAAGTTCGACCCGATCCCCGCGGCCGACTATTACTCGCTGTACGGGGTGCTGCGGAGCGCGACGGAGCCGACCGTGCCCCCCGTCGTGGGCACCGCGCCGAGCGGGTGGAGCGCGCTGGCGTACTCCATCGAGTTGCACCGGCGCGAGAAGGCGCTGATCGACTTCGTGACCGCGAAGCACACGGCGCTCGTGACCGGGGCGCGGACGCGCGTCGCGGGGTACCTGCTGGCGGCGCACGCGGCCCGCAACCAACCGCCGGCCGACGACTTCATGCTGCTGGCCGACCCCGGCGACCTGAACCCGAGCATGATCACCCGCTGGCGGCAGTTCCTCAGCGACACGAAGAAGCGGAAGCACCCCGCGTTCCGGCACTGGCACGCGGTCGCGGAGCTGAGCGAAGCCGAGTTCGCCGCGATAGCCCCCGCGCTGCTCAAGGCGGTTGTTGGCGGTAACAAGCTCGTGGTCGCGGCGTTCGCAGAAGCGCCGAAATCGATGAAGGAGGTGGCCGAGCGCTACGGGAAATTGCTGCAACAGGTCGCGAAGCCGCAAGCGGCGCTTGATGACCCCGATGCCGTCGAGTTGCACGCCGTCCTGTATGGCCCCGATTCGCCGGCCGACGCGCCGCTCGCGCTCGACTGGGGCTTCCTCTCGCTGTTCCCCGACCGCGCGACGCAGGGCGAGTACCAGAAGCACCTGCGCGAACTGGAAAACTGGCTCGCGAAGGGACCACCGCGGGCGATGGTCGTTCACGATTCGGCGCGGCCCTACGACCCGCGGGTGTTCGAGCGCGGCCACCCCGGTCGGCCCGGCGACCCAGTGCCGCGGCAGATGGTAAGGATCGCCAATCCCGCGCGCAAGCCGTTCGCCTCCGGCGGCAGCGCGCGGCTAGACCTCGCGCGAGAGATCGTCTCGAAGGACAACCCGCTCACGGCCCGCGTGTTCGTGAACCGCGTCTGGCTCCACCACTTCGGCAAGGCGCTGGTGGGCACGCCCGGCGACTTCGGCTTACGCGGCGACGCCCCCACGCACCCCGAACTGCTCGATTGGCTAGCGAGCGAGTTCGTATCACCCACTCCGAGCGGGGGGCGTATGCCCCCTGTGTCCGCGTGGAGCATCAAAGCACTCCACAAGCTCATCATGACTAGCGCCACCTACACGCAAGCGAGCGCCGACCGCGCCGACGCGACCGCCATCGATCCCGACAACCGCCTGTTGTGGAAGCAGAACCGTCGCCGTTTGGAGTTCGAACCGCTGCACGACGCGACGCTCGCAGTCAGCGGGCAACTCGCGCCCGACCTCGGCGGTCCCGCGGTGCGGCTCTTCGGCGGCAACAAGCGCCGCGCCGTCTACGGCTACGTTGACCGGCTGGAGTTCCCGTCGCTGTTGACCACCTTCGACGTGCCCAACCCCGCGGGCCTCACCCCGGAGCGCACGAGCACGACGGTCGCCCCGCAAGCGCTGTTCCTGATGAACGGCCCGTTCGCCCGCGCCGCGGCCAAGCAGTTGATCGCGCAGCCCGCCATGCAAAAACTGAGCGACGGCGACCGCCTCGACCTCCTCTTCCTGACCGTGTACGGCCGCAAGCCGGACGCCGACGAGAAGAAGCTGGCGCTGGCGTTTGTGGCAAAGGGAGCCGACCGCTGGGCCGACCTCGCCCACGCCCTGCTGATGACCAACGAATTCGCGTTCGTTGACTGAGGGAACGCGACAATGACTGAGGCCGAGTGGGAGAAATGTACCGACCGCGAACGGTTACTCCGTTTCGTTGAAGGTCGGGTCAGCTTGAGGAAGCTGAGACTGTTCGCAATTGCATGCTGCCGCCGGCTATGGGACGCATTCCCAAAGCACCCACACCGAAGCCTGATCGAAGCCGCTGAGCAGTACGCCGATGGCATTGCGAGCGCCGAGGAGCTGGAGCGTCTCGCAATGCCATTGAGTCCAGCATGGGCGATACCAGCGAAGAAGGAAAGGTATCTTGCGTATGCCGTAGGTGGGTTAGCCTGCGCCAACGAGTTCATTACGTACAGGTCGGTTCTCGGAGTGGCGACATCCGTTTCGGAAGCGGTTTCGGCTCAACACGGCGACTACACACGCGAGTTCTACGAGTCCGAACGCGAGGTGTTTCCACAGATTACGTTGCTTCATGACATCGTCGGCCATCCGTTCTACCCGGAGGCAGTAGAACCAGCTTGGCTGACCTCGACGGTGGTGCAACTCGCCCGCACCATGTACGAGTCGCGCGACTTCTCAGCGATGCCGATTCTCGCGGACGCGCTTCAGGACGCCGGTTGCGATAACGTCAACATCCTCGACCACTGCCGCGGGCCGCGGCCACACGTTCGCGGGTGCTGGGTCGTCGATCTGATCTTGGGGAAGGAATGAAGACCGAGCTGTACTGGATACCGGGATCGTGGCCGAGTCGCCTCGCCATCATGCCGCGACCGCGCGGAGGCGACTGGCTTGAAGACGAGGTGCGCGCGTGGCGCGATGCCGGCGTTGGTGTTCTAGTATCGCTGCTCGAAGCGGAAGAGGTCGCGGACCTCGACCTTTCCGCGGAGGGCGAGTTGGCCCGTGCGAACGGCATCGAGTTCGTGAGCTTTCCTATCGTTGATCGCAGTGTGCCAGCCGCGCGAGATTCTGCCTACGAACTTGTGGCGAGCCTCGCGACGCGCATCACCACGGGCCAGAACGTCGCCATTCACTGCCGACAAGGGATCGGCCGCGCGGCACTCGTGGCTATCGCGCTGATGGTGCGACTGGGCGCGAGTACAGAAGACGCAATCGCGCGCGTCAGTGCGGCGCGCGGGCGCGCCGTGCCGGAAACATCCGAACAGCGCGAGTGGCTGATCGAGTTCGCCCGACGCGATGCAACTCCCCAGACTGCTTGAACCGGAGTCAACATGCTTCCGCTTTCGCGTCGTGAGATGCTGGCTCGTTGTGGCACCGGCGTTGGCACGCTCGCCCTCGCGGGGTTACTCGCGGACGAGGCGCGCGCGAACGTCGATCCACTCGCGCCCAAGAAGCCGCCGCTGGTGGCGAAGGCCGAGCACGTCGTTCACCTGTTCATGAACGGCGGGCCGTCGCAGGTCGATACCTTCGACCCAAAACCGGCGCTGGACAAGTACCACGGCAAGCCGATTCCGACCGGGAACCTGCGCACCGAGCGCAAGACCGGCGCGGCCATGAAGTCGCCGTTCGCGTTCAAGAAGTACGGCAAGTCCGGCATCGAGGTCAGCGAGTTGTTCGCCAAGACCGCCTCAGCGCACATCGACGACATGTGTGTGATCCGGTCGATGCACGCGGACGTGCCCAATCACGAGCCGTCGCTGCTGCTGATGAACTGCGGCGACGGCCGGCAGCCGCGCCCGAGCCTCGGGAGTTGGGTCACCTACGGGCTCGGCAGCGAGAACCGCAACCTCCCCGGCTTCATCGTCATGTGCCCCGGCGGATACCCCATCGTCACCACGCAGAACTGGCGCTCCGCGTTCCTGCCCGGCGTGTTTCAGGGAACGTACATCGACAGCGCACACACGCAGGTTGATCGGCTCATCGCGAACATCCGCAACACCGAACTGCCGCTCGACAAGCAGCGCGAACAGCTCGATCTCGTCGGGGCGCTGAACGCCAAGCACAAGGCCCCGCGCGCCGACGACGCACAGCTCGAGGCGCGCATCCGCACTTTCGAGCTGGCCTTTCGGATGCAGACCGAGGCCGCGGACGTGTTCGACCTCAGCCGCGAGACGAAGAAGGTTCGCGAGTGGTACGGCGACACCACCATCGGCCGGCAACTGCTGCTCACGCGCCGCCTCATCGAGCGCGGCGTGCGCATCGTGCAACTGTGGAGCGGGGCCGGGCAGCCGTGGGACAACCACGACGGCATCGCCAACGCGCACAAAAACCTCGCCGCGCAGTGGGACCAACCCATCGCCGCGTTTCTCAGCGACCTCAAGGCCCGTGGGCTGTTCGACAGCACGCTCGTGCAATGGGGCGGCGAGTTCGGCCGCACGCCGGTCGCGGAGTTACCGGCGCTGAACGGTCGCGACCACAACCATTACGGCTTCACCTGCTGGCTCGCCGGCGGCGGCGCGAAGGGCGGAACCGTCGTCGGCGCGACGGACGACTTCGGCTTCGCGGCGGCGGAAAACAAGGTTCACGTCCACGACCTGCACGCGACCATGCTGCACCTGCTCGGCTTCGATCACGAGAAGCTGACCTACCGCTACGCCGGCCGCGACTTCCGTCTCACCGACGTTCACGGCCGCGTCGTGAAGGAGATGCTGGGCTAGCGCGTCCGGCCTCGTCGCGGGCGTATGATACCGGTGCCGCGCCGAATCGCGGGCACCGGAGATGCGACCCGATGAGCACCGTACCGGCCGCCGGTCTCACCTCCGCGGAGGTCGCAGAGCGCGTCCTTCGCGGAGAGATCAACCGCACGCGCTCGTCGGCCCTTCGCGACTACGCCACCATCGCGTATCGGCACCTCGTCACGGTCTTCAATCTCGTCGTCGTTCCCACAGCGCTGATGCTCTTTCATTTCGGAGAGTGGCGCGCCGCCATCTCGGTAACAGGCACCGTGCTCGCGAATACGCTTATCGGGTTGTATCAGGAGGTCCGCGCGAAGTTTCAGCTCGACAGTCTCGCGATCCTCACCGCGCGCAAGGCGCGCGTGATTCGCGACGGCACGGTTCAGGAGATCAACGCGGACGAAGTCGTGCTCGGCGACCTGATCCTGCTTCGCGCCGGCGATACCGTCGTCGCTGACGGCGTCGTGACGGACGCGCAATACCTCGAAGTCGACGAGGCGCTGCTCACTGGCGAATCGGATCCGGTGCGTCGGAAACCGGGCGAGCGGCTTCTGTCGGGGAGCATCTGCGTGACCGGCGAGGCGAGCTATCGTGCCGAGAAGGTGGGCGCGAAAGCGTTTGCTCAGAGCGTCACCACCGACGCGCGGCGCTACAGCTACACCACCAGTCCCTTGACACGCGCGCTCAACCGCATCATTACGTGGCTGAGCGTCACCGCGCTCGTTTTGTGCGGGGTGTACGCGCTCCTTGAGGTCCTGCACGTCATCACCGCGCAGCGTATGTTCCTGATGATCGCGGCGACGGTCATCTCGATGATCCCGCAGGGGCTCGTACTCACCGCGACCATTTCGTTCACCATCGGGGCCGTTGTGATCGGCCGTCGCGGCGCGCTCGTGCAGCGCCTCAACGCAGTCGAAGCGATGGCCGCCGTGGATGTGATTTGCACCGACAAAACCGGCACGCTCACCACCAACCAACTCCGACTGAGCGAACTCCGAACGCTCGACGCACAGGTGAACGAGGCCGACGTGCGGCACCGGCTCGCGCTGTTAGCGACTGCCACCATCGACCGCGACAACAAGAACGTCGTCGCGATCCGCACGGCGGTGGGTGTGGAATTGGCGGAGGTAGTCGATCAGCTCCCGTTCAACGCACGCACGCGGTTCAGCGCGGTGCGCGTACGTGACGGCGGCACCGAACGCGTTCTCGTGCTCGGGGCGCCGGAAGTGATTGCACCCGATCTTGGTCCGTGGGCCGATGATCTCGCGCGAATGCGCTCGGCCGGCTTACGTGTGCTGCTGTTCGCGGAGGTGTGTGACGAACTCGCGGCGCTCGAACCGGGTCGTGTCCCAGCCCCACTCTGTACGCTCGCGATTCTCGCGCTCGCCGACGAGTTGCGCCCGGATGCTGCCGATGTGCTGAAGGCGCTTTACGATCAGGGCATCGCCTTAAAGGCAATCTCCGGCGACAACCCGCAGACGGTGGGCGCGACGATTTCGCCGCTCAACCTTCCTATCTCGCACGAACCGGTCGTCACCGGCAAGGAACTCGAATCCGCCGCGGACCCGGTTGAATTCGTCCGCACGCATTGCGTGTTTGGCCGTGTCGAGCCGGTGCAGAAGGTCGCTATCGTCGATGCACTTCAGAAGGGCGGAGCCAACGTCGCGATGATCGGCGACGGCGTCAACGACGTGCTGCCCATCAAGAAAGCCGATCTCGGAATCGCGATGGGGGAGGGCAGCGCCGCGGCGAAGTCCGTGTCGAGTCTCGTGCTTCAGAACAACAACTTCGCGGTGCTGCCGGAGGCGATTGCCGAGGGCCGGACGATCGTGCGCAACCTGCGCCGCGCCGCGAAGCTGTTCCTCACGAAGAACGTGTACTCGTTCGTGTACATCCTCGCGTACGCGGTCGGGCTGTTCGACATCCCGTTCCCGTACCTGCCGCAGCAGGTGAGCCTGTTGAACTGGATGGTGATTGGTGTTCCGGCGCTGCTGATCGCGCTGTCGCGCGAGCGCTCGCGAGCACCGGACAAGACGCCGTTCCTAGAGGAAGTGGGCGGTTTCGCGCTACGAACCGGATTGCTGTTCGCACTCGCGGGCCTGACACTCCTCGCGCTCAGCAAACACGTCTGGCACGACGACGAAAAAACTCAGCGGACGATGCTGCTCACGATGTTGATCTTCCTCGGCATGACGGTATTGTGGCGCGTGATCGGCGGCGACGGTATGCAACTCAACGTCGACCACAAGCTCCGGCGGCTCTCGCTCATTAGACTCGTTGCGCAATAGCGATCGATGGCCTATTCATAGGGTTATGACGAATTACGAGAAATTGCGTCGGAAGCCGTTGTTGTTCCGCATGTTCACGGGGCTCTCGGCCGACGAGTTCGACAA
>Ga0194132_10007720_pt1 | contig 15839 bp, 10 predicted proteins | sample TA2KigOf80mmetaG_FD_148612 | JGI IMG/M metagenome (GOLD analysis project Ga0194132, IMG submission 148612) | Freshwater microbial communities from Lake Tanganyika, Tanzania - TA2015054 Kigoma Offshore 80m | ecosystem: Environmental > Aquatic > Freshwater > Lake | place: Tanzania: Lake...
GCCTTGTGCTGAGCAGCGCTGCCCAAGTGTCGCGGATCCCACGACACGAGCCCGCTGAGTCAAAGGGATATCCACCTGTCCGGATTTCGATCCGGCAGGCGGGAAGCGCCGCCGCATTCGTTCCGGATCCGAACCAAGTTGTTCAGACGGACGATTTCATTTTCTTCTCGAACCTGTTGCCACGGGATGTCGCGGTGCTTTTTGATGGCAACGCCCTGGTGACGGTGCAGGCCAGGGATGAGTCCAGCGCGTTTCAGGTTGCCCAGTCCGGGAACCATGTGGTGAGCAGCAGCGATACAACCATCCGGGCGGCCACCATTGGCGTGGCGGACCAGTTGGTCCGGATCCTGCCCGGCCAGCCCATCTCCTTCGACCCGGTCACCATCACCGCCGGACAATTCCTTCGCTGGGAGAACGATACGGACGTCCCGCAGACATTAGTGTCCGCCACGCCCGGCGCGCCTTTCCCAACCAGCCCTGTTCCATCAATGAACTGGTCGGGAATTGCGCAATTCCCAACAGCGGGAACTTTCAACTACCACGCCCTGAGCGATTCCGCAGCCCAGGGTGTTGTAACCGTGACTGCCGCCGCCGTAGGAGGAGCCAATGGCTGACACAACCACGCCATCCCGCCGGGACTTCCTGATGAAAGCGGTCGCCGCGGCAATGGCGGCTCCGCTTGGTTCGCAGACTCCGAATACCTGCGTCGCGCAGTGCGTCGCACCCCCAGGAACCGGGACGAATTGCGGACTCGGCTTGGTGCCCGTGGGCGAGATCCGCAGCAAGAATGGAGTCTTGCGGGCCGTCCTCGGGCTGAAGGCCGAACGCCGCAGCGTGCCCTATTGGAACGCGGGGGCCGATTCGTTCGACTGCCGCGTGCTCCGCTTACGCGCCTACGAGGCCTGGGAAGGATTCTCGCTCGATCCCAACAACCTCAAAACGAAGGCCGGCGTGGCCTGGCCCGGTCCGACGTTCCGGGCCGAAGTGGGCGACCTCGTTCAGATCCTTTTCCTGAACCGGATCGACGAGCGCGAGTTGCCCAAGACTGAAACTCGGAACAACTGCGACATCACCAAGAACACGTCGGGCGCGCAGATTTACCCGAAAGAGGTCCAGACGTCGGGTACGCCCCCAATCGTTCAGAAGACCGATGCGTACCCGAATTGCTTCCATGGCTCAAACACCACCAACATGCACTTCCACGGGTTCCACGTGACTCCCGACGGATTCGGCGATAACGTGCTTGTGCAAGTCGTCCCGCGTCCACGGGCCATCGTCGAACGCAATGCCGTGGCGATGTTTGAAACGCTGGCGCAGCATCCGGATTGGGGACACTACAAGCAAAACCCCGCACTTGGAAAGACGTTCAAGTCGTTCCGCAAGCGCGCCACGACGAAAAACCTTGCCAAGGACCTGGTGGACCACAACTCCAGAATGGAAGGCGAGGGCAGATTTCCACAGTTCTGGGATGGATACTTCCCCTACAATTTCCGGATCCCGAAGGCCGATGATCCGGGAATCGTGATGGGCCAGGCGCCGGGCACGCATTGGTACCATGCCCACAAGCATGGATCCACCGCGTTGCATCTGTTGAATGGATTGGCGGGAGTTTTCGTGATCACGGGCGCCTACGACCGCGAGATTCAAACGGCGCTTCCCAACATCCAGGAGCAGGTTCTGCTGCTGCAGCAGTTCGCCGAGTCCCCCAACCTGCTCATGGGCTCCGGCGGCCCGCCTACCTTGCAGGTGAACGGGCAGCTCCAGCCGGTGATCAACATGCAACCCGGCGAGATTCAACTGTGGCGCATCGTGCACGGAACAGTCCAGGCCAACGCGATTCAGAATTTCGTGTTCTCCGGGCCGGCGGGAACTCCCAAGTTCCGCCAGATCGCGCAGGACGGCGTTCAGTTCGCGTTCGAAAACTATCAGGCCAACCAGAACAACTCGTCGTTCACCTTGGCGCCAGGCAACCGCGTGGACCTGTTGGTGCAAGCTCCCCAATTGCTGCCCGGGCAGAGTTCGTCGGATTCGGTTCTGATCTTTGGGCCCGCGGGATCCAAGCCTCCAACTCCATCGGGCTCCAACACGCTGCTGCGGATCCACGTCGCGAGTGCGTCCCCGCCGCGGCCCGTACCCACGCAGTTTCCCGCGAACTGGAACACCAAGGCCGGCTACATCCAACTCCCGAAGTTCCTCGACGATCTCCCCGGCCCGCCGCCGATCCGCCGCAATGTGTTTTTCCAGATGGCTGGCGGCCCGGGCGGCCCGCCAACGTTCTACATCGACAACAAGCAGTTCAGCGAAACCGACGTCGACAAGACGATGATGCTCGGCACGGTGGAGGAGTGGACCGTCTGGAACATGACCCCGATCGTCCACCCGTTCCATATCCACGTGAATCCGTTCCAGGTGACCGCGATCCAGGCTCCGGCGTCAGGAAACTTCAGTCCGAAAGCCCTGCCAGCCCCTTGGGTCTGGTGGGACACCTTCGCTCTGCCGCCGGGCGCAAACGACGCCAGCGGCAAGTTCGTTCCCGGGAGCATCACCTTCCGCACGCGCTTTTCTGATTTTGCCGGAATGTTCGTGTTGCATTGCCACATTCTCGCGCACGAGGACCGCGGCATGATGCAGTTGCTGCAGGTGGTGAGCAACAAGACAAACGTCCGCCATCATTGACGGCCGCCTAGGCTATAGGCTTCGACGGGATCGTATCGGCTGGTCCCACGGGCCGGTGATCGCGAGAGTGATCCCGGGCGTCTGAATGTTGACGAACAGCGTGGTGCCATCGGGAGAGAAGCAAGCGCCTGCCATCTCGTCGCTAGCACCCACCCGATTCCGTCCAAAGGGAAACACGTCGCCGCGCGGCGTAACGCCCACGATGGAGTTGGGACTCGGGCCGTCTTCGGTGAGGTAGATGTCGCCCCACGGCGCGACCGTCAGGTTGTCGGCGTTGTCGACGAGGTCTCCGTCGTTGGGCTCGATGAAGAGTTCGAGCTTGCCCGGATAGCGCTCTTCTTCGCAGCGGCCTTCAAAGGGGCTCGGCACGTACCGGAAAATCTGACCCTTACGAGCTTGACCGCCGTCGGTGCAGGCGAAGTAGAAACCCTCGCGCGACGCCCAAATGCCTTCGCCGCGCGAAAAGAGCGCCGCGCCTTTCGCGAATCCCTGCGCGCGGAGGTCGTCGCCAGGCGAGGTGACGTCTTCAATGTCCACCCAGTGGCAGTCGAACGTCTGGGTGAGCGGCATGGCGCGCCCGGTGTAGTTGCGCGTGTCGAAGCTCGCCCGCTCGCGAATGGCGAGGGCCTGGAGCGCGCCGCCATGGATCACCGAATTCGGCCGGCTCGGGATGTAGCGATAGAACAGTCCGTCACCGCGGTCCTCGGTCTGATAAACGATCGACGTGCGCGGATCCACTGCGATCGCCTCGTGATTAAAACGGCCCATCGCGATCAGAGGCCGCGGCTCCTCGAGTCCCCTCGTTGCCCGCGCCGTGACTTCAAAGTTGTAGCCGTGGTCCTTCTCGAAGTTGCCGGTCGCCCGCTGGTCGCTCTCTTCGCAGGTGATCCAGGTGCCCCAAGGGGTAATGCCCCCCGCGCAATTCCGCACCGTTCCGACCAGGCTCAGATACGAGCTGACCAGCCGATTGTTCTTCGTGTCGTAAACCAGTGTCGAGGTGCCGCCGAGACTGGGCGCTACGCCGCGGCCGGGATCATAGATGAGAGACTTGTCGGTCTTCTGATAAAGCTGCGCATTGTTGAGGAAGGGCCCCGCATTCGTCGCGCCCGCATCCAGCTCATGGTTACGAACCAGGATCGTCAAGCCGTCCGGGCCCGGGAAGGCGCCCATGCCATCGTGTAAGGAAGGAACGAAGTAGCCGTCGTCCATGGCCTCGCCGGTTCGTGAAAAGGCGTGGTAGGTAAAGCCATCCGGCAGATCAATGATCCCGGCGGGGTCCGGCTGGAGGGTTCCGTAGGAGAACGGGCGCACGTCGCAGACGGGTTGTTGCGCGGCGGCGGTCCGGAGCCCGGCAAAGGCGAGCGACACAGTGGAAAGAAACTGACGGCGTTTTATAGGTGAAAGGTTAACAGATCTGAACTCAGTAGCGCTCCAATGAGCGGCACTCACGCCAAACTTTTCATGCTTCCGAAGCCAGTCGAGAAGTTGTCCACGGGCTTGGCCCGGCGGGAACTTCTCCGGAGCGAACGGAGGCTCCGCAGATCAGAACTTGTAGTGAAGGCCCAGTTGCATGACGCGCGACGCATTTCCTGGAGCAAGCGATCGGATCTGCGCGATGTTCGGTGCGCCTCGTCCTGTGGCCGGCAGACCGAACGCGGGACGGTTCTCCACGTTCAGCATTTCGGCTCGGAACTGCAAGCGTTGGCCTTCGACGACCGGGAAGTCCTTCAGAATGGATAGATCCATGCTGATGGCCCCAGGACCAAAGCCGGAAGTGCGTCCCGCATTGCCGAACGTGAACTCCCTCGGCTGGGCGAAAGCAGCCGGGTTGAACCAGCCATTAATCTTCCCGTCCCGAGAACGGCCGCCTTCGATCCTGGCCACACCCACCACGTTCGGCCGCTGCGCCTCGGCGAATGCGTTCGTGCGGTTGGTCTGCTCGACCATTCCGTACGGCGCCCCGGTTCGCATCTCGAGAATGTATCCGAGAGACCAGCCCCCGGCGACGCCATTGAGCACCCGGCCGCCCGGCGCGAACCGGCGCCCGCCGCCGATAGGAAGCTCGTATACGGAACTCCAGATGAAACGGTGTGAAAGATGGTTGCCCGACAGACCGCGGTCCGCGCGGCGGTCGTAGAAGTTCGCGAACCCGCTTCCCGGACTGCCGCCGAGCTCCGCGCGCGCCTCCATGTCATCAATGAATCGCGACCACGTGTAGTTGGCTTGGAAGTGCAGTCCGCCTGAGGCGCGCTTGTCGACCTTCAGGTTCATGCCGTGGTATGTCGAATTGCCAACCGCGGCCATCATCACCTGCACATCGCTGAACTGCGGGAACGGCCGGCGAATCTGCGCGTTTCCCGGCCCCATCAGTTCCGGCCGGACTTGATTGATACTCTGGTTCGTGGGCCCTGCGAGTTTGTGGCCGAGCGTGCCGATATAACCCAGTTCCACCAGCATGTTGAACCGGAGTTGCCGTTGGATGTTGAAGTTGAACGTCTGCAGATAGCCGTTGCGGCGGTCGCCTGGCTCGAGGAAAAGCACCGAGGTCGACGGCGGCTGCCCGACGCGAACCGCACCGAAGCTGGCGTTGAGTTCCTGTTCGCCGGGAACTCTGAGCGCGGGCAGCCCGTCTTTCAACAGGAACGCCGGAGTCAGCCCGTTGTCGGGAGAAACGAAGGATCCGAGGACGCCGAATCCGAGCGACGGATCGAAGGCCACGTTGTTGTTGTACGCAGCCACGTAGGTGACTGCTCCCCCGCCTCGCACCACCCAGTTGTCGCCGATCTTCCAGGCGAAGCCGGCGCGGGGTCCGAAGTTGTTGAGATCGTGATTGTGGGCGAACTTGCCGAGCCCGTTGCGGCCTGAAAAGGTCACCACTCCGGGGGTTCCCGAGACCGGATTGATGGCCGACCGGTCAAAGCTGTTCTGGCGGTTGCCGAGAGTTTCCCAACGCGGTTGATCGTAGTCCCATCGTAGGCCCAGGTTTAACGTCAGGCCGCGAGACACCCGCCAGTCATCCTGTGCGAACAGGCCCGTATAGTCGGCGCGTGTGCGCAGCGGCAGCGCCTCCTGCCGGAAGCCTTCGCGGGTCCAACCGAGCAGGAGCGCTCCCAGGCCATCGTTGGTGGGAACTGAGTTGAAGCTGAACCGTCCGCCCGCGGTTCCGAAAAAGTAGTCGGTATTGGAATCCTTGCGATAGTCACCGCCGTACTTGATCGTGTGCTTGCCGCGTATCAGGGTCTGGTTGTTCGTAAACACGGTCGAACGGATGGGATCCTGTGCGCGATCCTGCCGGTTGCCGTTGCCGAACTGCGTGAGGCCCTCCACTTCGAGCCGTGGAACGTAACGGGCGTTGGTTCCCCTCAATCCGATTCGTTCCGCGAGGCCGCTGTCGCGCCCGCCGTGCCACTGCGGAGCCACGCGCCGCACCCAGCTCAGGCGGAACTCGTTGATCCAGGTGGGCGAGAAGTTCCGAAACCAGGTGCCGGAGAGGTTTTGGTAGGTCGTGTCGAGCAGTTGGTGGAACGAGTCGATGCCCGGCGTCGGGAAGATGGGACCGCGGTTGTTCTTGCTGTCGCTGGCAAGGATGCGTCCGTAGATACGATCCTTGACCCCGAAAACGTGGTCGACGCGCCCGACGTAGTTATTCGATGGCTGGTCCTGCGTTTGCGGGGCGCGGTAGTTGTTGTTGCGCGTGGGGCGGCCGTCGATGTTCGGTTCGGGAAACAGCAGGGCGAGTTGCGATCCCACCGGATCCAGACGGCTGGCTGGAACGATATTGTTCGGGAACGGCACATTGGCCGCCGGATCGCGCACCGTGCGTCCGAACGCGCGCAGGTCGCCGCGAGTTTCCGCGCGCGTGGGGACGTTGACGATGCGCGTGAACTCCCGTTTGTTCCGCAGCCCCTCGTAGTTGAAGAAGAAGTGAGTTTTGTCGCGCCGGACCGGTCCGCCGATGCTGCCTCCGTACAGACCATAGCGCAGCTTCTCTTTGCCCGCCGCGAAGAACGTACGGGCATCGAACGCATCGTTGCGGATGAACCCGTAGCCCGAGCCGTGGAATGCGTTCGTGCCGGACTTGGTGGTGACCTGAACCACTGCGCCTCCCGTGCGGCCGAGTTCGGCCGCGTAGTTGCTCACGCTCACGTTGAACTCCTGCAGCGATTCGATGGGCGGATCGAAGAATGGTTCGGGTGTATCGACACTGACGTTCTGAATCAAGCCTCCATCCACTGAGAACATGTTCTCCGCGCCTCGTCCGCCCGCCGCCGCCCTGCCCTGGTCATTGCCGATCGGCGTGATGAACCCCGTGAGCTTGACCAGTTGCAACGCGCGCCGGTTGATCAGCGGCATGTTCGCGATCGTGCGGTTTTCGATCACGAGTCCAACCGCCGACGACTCCGACTGCAACAGCGGCACGCTCGCCTCCACTGTGACGCTCTCCTGGACCGATCCGAGTTCGAGGGCGAAGTCAAGGCGTGCCTGCACCGCGGTTTCGAGCACGATGCCAGTGCGGACGTACCGCTTGAAGCCGGGCGCTTCCGCCGTGAGTTCGTACACGCCGGGCTTGACCAGCAGGAACAAATAGCCGCCGTCGCCGCTGGTCACCGCCTGCCACGATTCACCGGTGCCTTGATTGGTCAATCGCATCTGGATCTGAGGAATCAGTGCGCCGGAGCCGTCCGTGGCACGGCCGCTGAGCGAGGAGAGTTGGCTTTGGGCGCCGAGGACGGCGCATAGCATCAGTGCCGCTACTGCAGCGCGCGAGAGAAAGAGCATGCGGTTTCGTGTCATGTCAGACTCCTTCCGAAAAGGCCGTTTGCTTCCGTAGATAATGAGATTAGACTACCAAAGTAGACTGCGGCTCGCATTACGATCCCGCCATGCACCATGCGCGGACTGGTGTAAAATGAAGACGGAACTTCGAGAAAGGGGGGCGTAACGGCTTCGACGGGATTGTATCGACGTGGTGAGGCGTGCCGGGTTCCGAGCTCCCGTAAAACGATCGGAAAACCTAAACTGCCAACACGCAGTTTGCCTACGCTGCCTAATTAGGTAGCGCGCTCCGGGTTTCAGGCCCGCATGGAATCTAGCGAGCGTCATATGGCGGGATTGGCCAAAGGCTTCGGTCCGTAGCCGGCGGCTGAAATCCAACCGGGCTAGGCCACCGCCCGTATTGCCGGTTCTGAAGCGGGGGCCAACATCCTAGAACCGGATACGCACGTAGGCTTGTCATCTTGAGCTTTCTCGGACGCGGGTTCGACTCCCGCCGCCTCCACCAATTTTTCATGCTCCCGGAACCGGTCCCGAAGATGTCCACGGGTTTGGCCAGGCGGGAACTTCTCTGGTGCGCCGCGGCCGGGCTGCCGCGCCTGGCGGCAGAACCGGGACTGCCACGCACCCGCACGGCTGCCGTGCGTTGCGAGGTGGATGTCCCAGGCTCCCCGGTATCGCTCTGGCTGCCGGTTCCGAAGTCCGACGCCTGCCAGACGATTGATGAGCTGCGGATTTCCGGACTGGACCGCCACGAAATTCACGATGGCCCGGTGGACTCAAACCGCTACTTGTTCGCCAAGGTCCCCGGCAGCCGGACTGTTGGAATGGAGTTCCGATTGGCCCGCACCGAGCGGCTTCCCGGAACCAGTTCACCGGTCGCCGGCCAGCCGTCCCCTACCTGCTGTACCGGCCCGGACCGCTTGGTCCCCCTCGACGCGCGCATTCGCGGCTGGGCGCAGGATGTCGTCCAACAGGCGCGAGCCCGCACGGATCTCGAAAAAGCGCGCGCCATCTACGAACACGTTGTCAGCACGGTGAAGTACGACAAGTCCGGCCAGGGCTGGGGCCGCGGAGACATCTACTACGCCTGCGACACCCGGCGCGGCAACTGTTCGGATTTCCACGCGATCTTCATCGGATACGCGCGCGCCGTTGGGATCCCCGCCAAGTTCGTAATCGGGCTGCCGTTGCCGCCAAACCGCGGCTCTGGAGCGATTGCCGGCTACCACTGTTGGGCGGAGTTCTTCACCAAAGACACCGGCTGGGTCCCCGTGGATGCCTCGGAGGCCGCCAAGGATCCCGCCCGCCGCAAGTACTTCTTCGGTGCGCTTGACGAAGACCGCGTCGAGCTGAGTCAAGGCCGCGATCTGGTCTTGACTCCCCGCCAAACCGGCGCCCCCCTGAATTTCTTCGTGTATCCCTACGCGGAGAGCGCGGGACAGCGCGTCGACCTGAGCTTCCGCTACACCTACCAGGATCTGCCGCCGCCTGCAAGCCGGTAGGCCCCGGCTACCACAGCCAGCTCAGCCACGCTGCACCCGATCCTCGACTGGAACATGCATGATCCGGGCAAGCTGACGCGCCCGTGCCCGGCATCTCTCGGTCTCAGCCGTTGACTCGGCACACAAGACCAGGTCGCTGCTGGAGGATTCAGCGGTCACCGTGACGGACGGCCGTTTGATCCGGCCACCGGAGGCGGAATCCTCAATCCGCAGGCGTTTGAAATGGGAATAAGGGTACCGCGACTCCGTTCGTACCAGCAGAAAATCAGTCCTGCGAACCAATTGCCGCTGGGCGGCATCAACGTGGTAGACCACGCGGCCGAGGGCGAGCCACCAGCCGATCGAAAGGAAGGGAATCCCGATGATCGCCGCCAGGGCCAGTCCCGGCAGACTTCCCAAAAACGAGGACTTTCCCATCACTGCGTCATAGCCGAACCGGGCGGCAGGCCAAAGGAAGATTTTGACGCCCGCCACGCCCAGCAGGAGTCCGGCGATCAGGCCAGGGATCGAGCGATCGATCAGCGTCCAGCGAGGAGTTTCCTGCATGCCCATTCCATAAGGCGCAAACCACTCGCGGAACCGATCATCACTGCCCGAAGAATTTCGATCTGGAACAGGAATTACGCATGACCAGCCCGGCCCAGCGGACCTCATCGGCAAGACGCTGGCCTTCTCCGATCGGGGAAGTACCGGTCCGGAAATTCTGGACTACCCGCCGAACGCCTCGCGCAGTACTTCCAGGCTCTTTGGCACCGCAACCGCCGGGTCCTGCTTCCCCTCCATCTCGAGCGACACCCAGCCACGGAAATTGTGCTTCCGCAGAATCCCCGCGATGCGCTTGTAGTCCAGATCCAGCGTGTACCACTCGCCGCCGCCGGAGTAGGTCTTCGCCTGCACGATCGAGGCGTGTGGAGCCAGCAGCTCGATTCCTGGATAGGGATCGCCGGCGTAGTTGCCCGTGTCCAGATTGACGCCGAGCCAGGGCGAGTTCACCGCCTTCCAAATTCGAATCACGTTGGCCGGATCCGTTGTCAGCCCCCAATGGTTCTCAAGCGCCAGCACCACACCCGCCCGCTCCGCATGAGGCAGACACTGCTGGATGCTGTCGATGCACCAGTCCAACGCGTTGCTGTTGGTGTAGCCGGTGAGCGGCGGCTCGTTTCCCTTCACCTTCATCAGATCATCGAACTTCGGAATGGTTCCCCAGCGCCCCGAGTTCAAGCGGATACAAGGGATGCCCAGCGACGCCGCCAGGTCAATGCAGCGCCGGGTGTGATCCACGTTCTGCCTGCGTACCGCCGCATCGGGCGACACGAAATTCTGGTGAATCGACAGCATGTACAGGTCCAGCCCGAGCGCGAACGCCTGCCGCTTCAACTGATTCACATACCCGGGTGTCTCGTCCCGCATCTGCCGGTGCAGGATCTCCACTCCATCGAATCCCAGCCGGGCCGCGTCGTCCAAGACCTTCTCCACCGGATACTTCTCCGTCTTGAAATGCCAATACGAATACGTGGACACGCCCAGCTTGTTCCGGCGGGGCAGGGCAGCGGCCAATGCGGCGATGAGGGACCGGCGGGTCATTGTATCAGCATACAGTCCCCGTAGGAATAGAAGCGATAGCGCTCCCGCACCGCGTGCTCATATGCAGCGCGGACCAGCTCCCAGCCGCCGAACGCCGCCACCAGCAGCAGCAGGCTCGACCGGGGAAGGTGGAAGTTGGTGAGCAGCGCGCCCGCCACCTGGAACCTGTGGCCCGGCGCAATGAACAGCGACGTGTCCCCCGACCCTGGCCGCCCTCCTGTGGTCTCCACCGTGCGGCATGAGGTGGTTCCCACGCACACTACCCGCCGCGCGGCGAGGATCCCACGCGACGCCTCTTCAGATACCGAGAAGCGTTCCGCGTGCAGCTTCACTTCTCCCACGTCATCTTCCTTGACCGGCTGAAACGTGCCCAGGCCGACATGCAGTGTCACGCGTGCGATCTCCACCCCGCGCGCCCGGCACGCATTGAGGACCGGGGGAGTGAAATGCAGACCGGCGGTCGGCGCGGCCGCCGAGCCCGGCTCCTGCGCGTAAACCGTTTGGTACCGCTCCCGGTCGGACTCCGTGTCCGCGCGCCGGATATAGGGAGGAAGCGGCACATGGCCCGTCTGTTCGAGCTTCTCCTCAAGCGGACCCTCGCATTGAAACCGCACCAGCCGCTCTCCGTGCGCATTGCGCCCCGTGACCGTGCATTCGAGTCCATTGCCGAACTCGATCACCTCCCCGGTACGCAACTTCCGTCCCGGCCGCGCCAGGACCAGCCAGCTCATTCCGTCTCCGCCCGCCACTGGCTTGACCAAGAGAACCTCGACGTGTCCAGTCAATCCACGCCGGTGCCCATGCAGGCGCGCCGGTATCACGCGGCTGTCGTTCAGCACCAGGCAATCCCCAGTTCCAACGTAGGACGGAAACCGGCGGAATTCGTCGTCGCGCCAGGTTCCCGAGGCCCGGTCGATCACCAGCATGCGCGATGCGTCGCGATCCGCCAGCGGCTCTTGCGCGATCAACTCCTCAGGAAGCTGGTAGTCAAAATCGGAGACTCGCACTCAGCGGCTAGAATAACAGTTTGCTGATTCTCGGCATTGAAAGCTCGTGCGACGAGACCGCGGCGGCGGTGGTCGAGGATGCGTGCCGGATCCGGTCCTCGGTAGTCGCCTCGCAAATGGCGCACGGCAAGTACGGCGGCGTGGTTCCGGAGCTGGCTTCGCGCGAGCACCTGCGCGCCATCGTTCCGGTGGTGCGGGAAGCAATGTCGCGCGCGGGCCGCGAGTTCGGAGATCTGGACGCGGTAGCGGCTACCGAAGGTCCGGGACTGGTGGGCTCTCTCCTGGTCGGACTCACGTTCGCCAAGTCGCTCTGCTTCGTCCACCGCAAGCCGTTGATCGCGGTGAATCACATTGAGGGACACATCCACGCGGTGATCATGGAAGCCCGGCAGGAGGGGCGCGCCGTCGAGTTCCCCGCGCTGGCGCTGGTGGCCAGTGGCGGACACACGCATCTATTCGAAGTGGCACCGGATTTCCGCTACCGTCTGCTCGGGCGCACGCGCGATGACGCGGCGGGCGAGGCGTTCGACAAGGTCGCCAAGCTTCTGGGATACAGCTATCCCGGTGGACCCGTGCTGGACCGTCTCGCGCCCCATGGCGATCCCCACGGGGTCCGGTTCACGATGGCGAAGATGAAGGGGAATCCCCTCGACTTCAGCTTCAGCGGCATCAAAACCGCGGTGTTGCGATGGGTGGAGCAGCGCGGGATGTCCGCGGAAATTGATGCGCGGCGCGTGCTGGCGCGCGGGGACCAGCCGGTCACGACCGAACAATGGATCGCTGTGACGCCTCAAGCAACACTCGACCTGATCGCGTCTTTTCAACACACCGTCGTCAGCGAGCTGCTTAAACGTACTGTCAGCGCCGCGGAGCAGATTTCGGCGCGCTCGGTCATCATCTCCGGCGGCGTTGCCTGCAACAGCGGACTGCGCGCCGCGGCCCGGTCCGCGGACTTTTGCGCGCCAGTTTGGTTTCCCTCGCCCGCCCTTTCCACCGACAACGCCGCCATGATCGCCGCCGCCGCGTTTCCGAAACTCGCGCGCGGAGAGACCGCGGGCTGGGACCTGCGCGCCAAGGCCAACCTGGTCCTGGCCTGAGTCGCCCAGGCCGGATTCGATAAGATAGAAGGCCATGCGACTGCTCACTGGCCTGCTTCTCGCCGCACCCTTTGCCTTCTGCGAGGTAACCGCGGTGCACGTGATTGAGCGTTCCGACGTGCTCGGCGAAACGTCGTTTGGCTCCGCCGGACCCTACGAGCGCATCATCGCCAAGGCGCACTTCGCGGTCGACCCCAAGGTCGCCGCCAACCGCATCATCTCCGACATCGATCTGGCGCCGGTGAATCAGGACGGACACGTCGAGTTCGCCGCCGACATCTACGTCCTCAAGCCCCGGGAGCCCAAGCGCGGCAACGGTACAGTGCTGTTCGAAGTCTCCAACCGCGGCAACAAGGGCATGATGAGCATGTTCCAAATGGGAGGCGGCGGACTCGATCCGCGCAATCCCAACGACTTCGGCGACCGCATGCTGCTCGAGAGCGGCTATACGCTCGTGTGGATCGGCTGGCAATTTGATGTCCCTGATGGACCCGACAAAGTCCGCCTCTATGCGCCCATCGCCAGGCAGGCTGGCAAGGAGATTCTCGGACTCGTCCGCGCCGAAATGACCACGGACTCGCGGCAAAGCGTCATCTCCCTTGGCGACCGCGACCACATGGCCTACCCAGCCATCGAGCCCATCAAGATGACCGTGCGCGACCGTTGCGACGCGCCCCGCACGGCGGTTCCAGCCCAGGCCTGGAAGCTCGTCGACGGCAACACTCACGTCCGGATGGAAGCGGGCTTTGAGCCCGGCAGGATCTACGAACTTGTCTACCGCGCGAAGGATCCCGTGCTGGTGGGGCTCGGTCCAGCCGCGGTCCGGGACTTCATTTCCTACCTGAAGTACGGCGCCACCAGGGGATCCATCAACGTGTTTGGCGACCACCGCGGCGTCATCAAGCGCGCGATCGCTTTCGGCACATCGCAAAGCGGACGCTTCCTGCGCACCTATCTCTATTTCGGCTTCAACCGCGATGAGAAGGACCGCAAAGTATTCGACGGCGTGTGGGCGCACGTTGCCGGTGGCGGACGCGGCAGCTTCAATCACCGCTTCGCGCAGCCCTCGCGCGACGGACATCCGCACCTCAATTGCGGTTATCCGACCGACATCTTCCCGTTCACCGATGTCGAGCAGACCGACCCGTCCACGGGAATGAAAGGCGGGATCCTCACTCAGACGCTGGCGGACAAAGTGGCCCCCAAGGTGTTCTACACGAACAGTTCGTATGAGTACTGGGGCCGCGCTGCGGCATTGACGCATTCGAGCGTCGACGGCCGGGAGGACGTGCCTCCGCCGGCCGATTCGCGGTCGTACCTGTTCGCCGGAACGACGCATGGCCCCGGATCCTTCCCGCCCGGCAAAGGAGCGGCGGAGAACACGGACAACGGCAATGACTACCGCTGGATGATGCGCGGGCTTCTGACCGCCATGAACGCCTGGATCACCGATGGCAAGGAGCCGCCGGCATCGCAGATCCCGATGGTGTCGCGGGATCAGTTGGTTTCAGTCTCCGCGCTCAACTGGCCCAAGATTCCGTCGTCGCGCGTGCCCCAGCGTCCGCAGCGCGCCTACCGCGCCGACTATGGGCCGGACTTCCGCACCAAGGGTCTGGTCACTAAGGAGCCTCCCGATCTCGGCCAGCCGTTCGCCGCTCTCGTGCCGCAAGTGGATATCGACGGCAATGAGACCGCTGGCATCCGTGCTCCCGTGATTGCGGTTCCGCTCGCGACCATGGCGGGTTGGAACATGCGCACGGCCAAGATCGGCGCGCAGGACGAGATCTACAACATGAAGGGCTCCACCTGGTACCTTCCACGGACCAAAGCGGAAAAGGCCAAGACACGGGATCCGCGCCAATCCATTGAGGAGCGCTATGCCGGAAAACAGGACTACGTTGCCAAGTTCCGCGCCGCCGCGCAGGAACTGGCCTCGCGCGGATACCTGCTTCAGGCGGATGTGGACAAGCTCGCCGAACAGGGCGCGAAACATTGGGACGCGGTGATGAAGCGCTGATCGGTAAAATAGAGGGAGATGCATCCTCCCTCGGCTGCTCCGCAGCCTGCTCAGCCCATTCCGGGCGTTCGTAACATCCTGGCGGTTGGTTCCGGCAAAGGCGGAGTCGGCAAGACCACCGTTTCGGTGAACTTGGCGATTTCGTTATCGAGACTGGGTTTTCGCGTTGGCCTGCTGGACGCCGATGTCTACGGTCCGAACGTGCCGCTCATGATGGGCGTGAACCAGGCGCCTTACGCCGTGGATAACAGGATCCAGCCGCTCGAGCGCGGCGGGCTGAAGCTGATGTCGATGGGATTCCTGAATCCCGGTGACAAACCTCTCGTTTGGCGCGGTCCGATGCTGCACAGTGTGATGCAGCAGTTCCTCCGTGGCACCGATTGGGGGAACCTCGATTTTCTCGTCATCGACCTGCCTCCGGGCACCGGCGATGTCGCGTTGTCGCTAATCCAGACCGCGCCGTTGTCGGGGGCGGTGATTGTGACCACGCCGTCGGACGTGTCGCTTGAGGACGCACGAAAAGCCGTGAATATGTTCCGGCAAGTGCGGGTCGAGGTAGTGGGCCTGGTCGAAAACATGAGCTACCTCATTGCGCCGCAGTCGAAGGAGCGCATCGACGTGTTCGGCACTGGCGGCGGTCGCAGGATGGCGGAGCAGATGGACATTCCCTACCTTGGAGAGCTTCCGCTCGACCCGGCGGTCCGGATTGGCGGGGACTCAGGCCACCCCGTGGCGCTCGACAATGCGCCCGGGTTCCTCGCTCTGGCACAGGCGGTCAGCTCACGCCTGCGGGAGACCGGCGGATCGCGGGCTCCTTCAATGACCGTCGAGGACTAAGGCCGGCGACGTCAACGCGCGCACTTGGACGCGGCCGGTAGCCATTCGAGAAGTCGCGCTGTCGCCCTCTCGTTCACCGGATGGAATGAAACCGGATCTCCCCCGGTGAGCCGAACGAGATCCCGCTGCCACTCCCCGCGGCTCAAGCTACCGGGGACTTGGCTCGCGATAATAGCCGGGTACGGTTCATCCTAAATCCGGCAGTTGGAAGCGGCTGGAAGGGGCACTGGAGCAGACGGATCGAGGGGGATCTTGGCGAATTGCTGGAAGATCGAGCGCAAGATGCGGCACCATCGTTGATAAGCAGTCAACTGCTCCGCATCTGCGATCAACTCAGTCAGCC
>Ga0194132_10007721_pt1 | contig 15839 bp, 13 predicted proteins | sample TA2KigOf80mmetaG_FD_148612 | JGI IMG/M metagenome (GOLD analysis project Ga0194132, IMG submission 148612) | Freshwater microbial communities from Lake Tanganyika, Tanzania - TA2015054 Kigoma Offshore 80m | ecosystem: Environmental > Aquatic > Freshwater > Lake | place: Tanzania: Lake...
CGCCGGTTGCACCTTGCCCGCCGAGGATCTGCACGCAGCGGTCGACGACGCGCCATTCGGCTTCAGAGCACACCACCTTGGCGCGGCTGGATTCGAAGTTGCACGACTGGCCCTGGTCAAGCAGCCAAGCCGTGTGCCAGATGTGCAGGCGCGCGGTGTGCAGATCCATATCGTTGTCGGCCAGCATGAATCCGACGCCCTCGTGCTCGGCAAGCGTCTTGCCGAATGCTTGCCGACGGCGCGCGTAGTCCAGTGCAATGTCGTGGGCACGGCGTGCCTGGCCGAGCCAGCGCATGCAGTGGGTCAGGCGCGCCGGAGCGAGTCGCGCCTGGGCGTAGCGGAAGCCCTTGCCCACTTCACCGAGCACGTCGCTCATCGGAACGCGCAGATTGTCGAAGCGCAGCACACCGTGACCACCCGTGAAGCAGCGATCCATGGCATCCATGCTGCGCTCGAGGGTGATGCCGGGGCGGTCCATATCGCTGAGAAACATCGTGGCCCGGTCATCTTCCGTGCGGGCCATGATGATGGCGTAGCTGGCCCCTTCCGCCCCGGTGATCAGCCATTTGGTGCCATTGATGAGGTAGTCATCGCCATCGCGCACCGCACTGGTCTTGAGCAATGCGGGGTCGGAACCGGCGCCAGGCGCGGGCTCGGTCATGGCAAAACAAGAGCGCGTCCTGCCTTCCACCTGCGGGCGCAGCCAACGCTCCTTCTGCGCTTCGGTGGCCACCGCCTCCAGCAGGTGGATGTTGCCTTCATCCGGGGCATGTATGTTCATGGCGGTCGGTCCCAGCCAGGAGTAGCCGGCCTCCTCAAACACCACTGCCTTGGCCATATGGCTCAAGCCAAGGCCGCCCATCTCGTGGGACGCGTGCGGAGTCAAAAGGCCGGCGGCGCGGGCGCGCGCCACCAGTTCGTTACGCAACGCCTCGCTGGGCCCGTGTGCGCTCTGACGGGCGTCGTTTTCGAGGGGGATGACCTGGCGGGCGATGAATTCTCGCGTGCGGTCACGGAGTTCCTGGATCTCAGGTGAAATTTCGAAGTTCATATCTGCGGTCTGCTGTTCTGTTTATGATCGCTCCGCGACCTGACAGCCAAACTTACGCTGTTTGCAGAGCGGAGGTACGGCGGGCGCCGTAAGGTATCCGCGGCGCGGGGCGATGGTCTTTCTCGAATTCCACACACGGATTCCGCTGTGACGATGCACCTGCGTCGAATACTACTATGGACCCGTGATACCGCCTTTCCAAAACACGCGGGGTTTGTATCAGAATCATGCTCGGCGCGTTGCCAATCGCGCCACATCCACCGAACTCGGCTGCTCAAGAATGGTGGCGTCCAGCACAACAAATCGAGGGTTGGCGTAGCGGTGACGCAGTCCGCCTTGCATCCAACGGCGTTCAAGGTCAGCCATGATTTGCCCCCTGTCCGAGGTCGACAGGCGCTTGCACTTTACCTCGCCGACGATCAAGGTCGACTCATCTCCGGGCGCTGTGCCCACGAGATCAAATTCGACGTCGCCTTCCCAGTGACGCGAAGCGGCCGGAAACAACTGACGGCAGTAGTCTTCAAACACCGTGGATGCGTGCTCGTGAAGCAGCAGCGGCTTTTGCCTGGCGTCGTAACTTCGCCAGCGGCTGCGATGCGGGGAATACACCTGAAACCAGAATCGCAAGGCAGGATCCTTGATTCGATACTGGATGCGTTTGGTCGAGCGGACGCTCTCGCCATAAGGAAGCTCCCGTCCAATCAGGTCCACGTCTAGCAGTTGCTGAAACAGCCGTGAAAGATTGGTCTGTGCGGTGCCCAATCTGGCGGCAATCTCCGAAGGTTTGTTGGCCCCACGCCCGATGGCTTCGAGTACGGATAGAGCGTTCAAACCAGAGAGGCCTTCGTCGCGCAAAAGACGCGAAGGCTCGTCCTCAAGATGTGCGGCGTAGCCGAAATAGAGCGCATCGGCCACCTCTGTCAGCGAACGCCCGGTGCGGACATATTCCCAGTAGCGGGGCACCCCTCCCACTAGAGCATACCGCTCAAAGGCATGCAGGTCCGCTCGCTGAAATTTCAGACCGTCACAGAACGCCTCGTAGTCCATGGGCTGAATATGCAGGAGCTTGTACGCTCGCCCGAACAACGGTGCCGAACGATTCAAGAACAGATCATTCATCATGCGCATGCTTGAGCCACACAAGATGAGCAAGCTGCCACTGGGTTGTGCGTGATCGATCCAGCGCTGCAGGATGCTCGGCAACGTCGGATCAGCATTTCACCAGTATGGAAACTCATCGATGCAGAACACCCAGCGCTTCTTGGGATGCCAGCGCAAGAGGTCGAAAAGCTCCTGCCATGACTTTGGAACGATATGGCTGGTCAGGTGCGCGGCCAGATCGCGAAACACTTGGTCAATCTGGAGAGCCGGCGTGCTTTCAATCGCCTGACTGTACAACCCATCACGCTTTGACAGCCAGTGCGTGAGAAGCCGGGTCTTGCCTACGCGTCTACGCCCAAACAACACGAGGAGCCCCCCTGCCTTCGCGGCGGCATCCAACTCCTTCAATTCTCTGATTCGATTGACGAACTCCATGTTCATGGAACAATTATGCTCACCACGCATTATGCTCGTCAAGCATAATCACGGAGTCCTGCTCAAGCGCGTCGCTCCACCCGCATGCGGGTGCCCCCCACGCCATCGCGATGCACGCCAGTGCTAGCAGCCCGAGCGCGCCGCGCATGCCGGCCAACTCGGCAATCCATCCGATGATGGGTGGACCTGTGAGAAAACCTAGGTAGCCGGTGGTCGCCACGGCCGCCAGGGCGCGGCCGGGCGCCTGACCTTCCGTACGGCCTGCGGCGCTGAAGAGGATCGGCACGATGTTCGATCCGCCCAGTCCCACCAGTCCAAAACCGGCGATGGACAGCCAGGCGTGTTGGGCTGCCATCGCCAGCGCAAGGCCCAGTCCGGCGACCAGACCCGAGACGCGGAACACCTGGATTGCGCCCCAACGATTGACCCAGGCATCGCCGGCAAAACGGCCTGCCGCCATGCAGCCGGAGAACGCCGCGAAGCCACCGGCCGCCAATCCCGGTGAGGCCTGCAAGCTGTCTCGCAGATAGACGGCAGTCCAGTCCGCCATAGCGCCTTCGAGCATCAACCCCGCAAAAGCCAGTAGGCCCAGCCCGAGCAGCGCGGCAGAGGGCCACGCAAAAGCTTGGCTCCCAGAGCCTTGCCCCTTGTCTACATTGCAGACGAGCAGTCCAGTACACGCCAGGACAACGGCAATCACTCCAGCCGCTGCAACTATCAGAGCGAATTGCAAGGCCTCCATCCCGGCGCGCAGCGCGGCACCGGTGGCAGCGGCACCGATCAAACCACCAAGGCTGAACAACCCGTGGAAGGACGACCTGACGGCGCGACTCGCTTGCCGCTCAACCTGAACAGCCTGGGCATTCATGGAGACATCCAGCAACGCATTGAGCGCCCCAAATAACACCAGCGCGGCACCCAGCAACGCGACGTTGGGCGCCAGCAGTGGCATGGGCAGGGCCAGACAGAATCCCAGGCCGGCGAGTATTGTCGGTATGCGGCTGCCACGACTTGCGACCCAGGCGCCAGCCAAGGGCAAGGCGATCACTGCTCCCACCGCCATGGCCAGCAGCACGCCCCCCAATTCGGCGTCGTTCAGGTTGTGGTGGTCCTTCACCGCTGGAATGTGGGGCACCCAACTGGCGAATGCGAAACCATTGACGAAGAAGAAGGTTGAGACTGCAGCGCGTGCATTTCGCATCAGGCGAATTCCGGGATGGTCGTGGGCCTTGTCGGGCGGCGCATGGTAACGTGCCTCGGGCTTGGTCCTCCCTACCGTCTTCATGCACTATCAATTACTCGACTCACCGCTTGGCCCGCTGCTGATTTATGCCGCCGATCACGGCCTGCGAGGCATTCATTTTGTCGACGAGAAGTACTACCCCGGTATTGGGAATGACTGGATCGAGGATGGCAGTCACTCCTTGTTGTTCGCGGCGGCGACGCAACTGCGGGAGTACTTCGCCGGCCAGCGCACAACGTTCGATCTGCCGCTCGATCCCCAAGGCACGGCGTTCCAACGCAACGTCTGGCAGGCGCTTCAACAGATCCCCTACGGCGAGACGTTGAGCTACGGCCAGCTGGCCCGGCGAATCGGCGACATCAAGGCCGTGCGGGCGGTGGGTGCAGCCAACGGCCGCAATCCGATTTCCATCGTCGTGCCTTGTCACCGCGTCATTGGCGCCGATGGCGGTCTGACTGGCTACGCCGGCGGCTTGCCGCGCAAGCAAGCGTTATTGCGATTGGAAAACCGGCAAGCGTCCTTCACCGGCTTCGAGGAAGCGGCGTCGACGACGTAACCTCCGACTGCCGCCCTTACCGCTTGCGCGCCAAGGTCAAGCCGTCACCAATTGGAAGCATGGACAGATCAATGCGCGAATCCGCGTGCAGCTTGCGATTCAGCGCCTGCAAGGCGGCGGTCGACTCGGTCTCCGCCGGCCGCGTCACCGCACCATTCCACAGCACGTTGTCGACCGCAATGACGCCGCCCACACGCAATAGCGCCAAGCAGCGTTCGTAGTAGGCATCGTAGTTGACCTTGTCGGCGTCGATGAAGGCAAAGTCGAACTGCTCCGCTTGCCCCGCCGCCAGGCTAGCGTCAAGCGTCTCGATGGCGGGCGCCAGACGCAGGTCGATCTTGTGTGCCACGCCGGCCTGCTGCCAATGTGGTCTGCCTAAACGGGTGTACTCGTCGCTGATGTCGCAGGCGAGAAGATAACCATCGCCGGGCAATGCCTGGGCAACACAAAGCGTGCTGTAACCGGTGAACACTCCGACTTCGATGGCGCGTCGGGCACCCAATATCCGCACGAACATCTGCATGAATGCCCCCTGCTCCGGACAGATCTGCATGACGGCCCACTCGTGGGTACGAGTCATCTCGCGCAACGCCTGCTGTGCGGGACTCTCTCGAACACCGTAAGTCAAAAGGTAATCGTGCAAGGGTTCGTCGAGTGTCAGCGTTCGATTGGACAGCCGTGATGGCATCGATCTGCGCACCTTGGAACTGAATGGCGTTGATCTGGCCGCGCTCAAGCTCACAGCAAATTGGCGCGTGATGGACATGGTGGGCTGCATCGGAGGTGGACGCAATCTGGAGAAGTTCGCGCTGGAAGCCGCCAGGGGCTCGTCCGCCTTCTGCCTGCTGTACACCAACTCGCCGGCTACCGATGCCTGGTTCCAGGGGGGCAAGGCGATGCAGAGAGTCTAGTTGACCGCCACCGCACTGAAACTTGGCTTTCAGCCCATGGCAGCCTTGTCCTATCTGTTCATGCGCGCTGAGAGCAGGGGCGAGGGCCTGAGTCCGGATGAGACCCGCACGTTATTGGAACTGCGTGCGCGATACCGCCAACTCTTGAAACTCGGGGACGACGATCGCGAACTGTTGCTGTTCCGCTTGGCAAAGGTGGCACCGCCGTCCACGCGAGCATTGCGACGGCCCGGGGAATCTCATCTGGATGTGGAGGTCACGGAATCGTAGTGCAGTAGTTCAATGGAGTGGGGTGACAAAGGCGAGCGCGGCGGGTGCGGGGAACACCTACCACTTCCGACCGGCTCTGTGACATCAATGAAGGGAGGCACGCGAATGGATAGCGCATACGGAATATTGGGCAGCGAAGGCGATGTACGTGAATGGCACTATCAGCCTGTCGACAAGAACTACGTGGTGCGGGAGGCGCGGACCCTGCGGGAACTGGATCAGGTCCACCACATCACTCACGAGTCCATAGTACACGCAGGCTATATGGACGAGGTTAAGGGCGGTCGCCTCATCACCTATCCGCATCTGGACACCTCGCCCCTGACCAGCATCCTCATCGCGGTGGACGGCGACCGTGTCATCGGCACCAACTCGCTGACCGCCGACGGGCCTTTGAAGCTGCACACCGATTGCTATTTTTCCGACGAGACCGATGCTGTGCGGGCGGAAAGCCGCCGCCTCATCTCATCGTTTCGCATCGCCACGGATCCGACCTGGCTGACTCACAGCAGCTCGGCGTTGGTCATGGACATCATCTGCTTCACATTCGTGCTGGCGTTCGAGCGCTTCGATTTCGACACCATGCTGTGCACCTTCAATCCCAAACACGAGAATCTCTATCGCCGGTTATTGGCCGCGCGCACCCTGGCACACAAGGAGGCGATATCGCACGGCCAAGTGTCGGCCGGCGCGGTGCTCATGCGGATCGACCGGGAATCGCTGCCAAACAGATTCCTGGCGCAAGTGCAGGAGCTGCGCGCGCACTACCTTGCACCTGCTCGAAGGGAAACGCCCGTGACCTTCGCGACGAGAAGCGAAATGACCGCTGTGTGACAGGGCAGCGTTTCGTTCACCACTCGCTTGCCGGTCTCCCCTCTCCCGGGGGGGCTTAGATCAAACCGCTCGTCGATGTAGATGGCTTCAAATGGGCCTAGTCGTCCCTGACGTTCTGGTCAGGAAACAACACATCGTTGAAGCCGAACTTTCGCATGTCCTGGATGCGCATGGGGTAGAGAATTCCGTCCAGATGGTCGCACTCGTGCTGCACCACTCGGGCGTGAAAGTCGCTAACCGTGCGGTCGATGGGCTGACCTTCAAGGTCGAACCCTTGGTAGCGCAAGCTGCGATGGCGGGGCACCACACCGCGCATGCCGGGCACGCTCAGGCAACCCTCCCAGCCCTCCTCCATCGCATCGCCCAGGGGCATGAGTACCGGATTGATCAGCACAGTGTAGGGCGCCGATTCGGCATCGGGATATCGTGGATTGTGAGTCACCTCGAAGATCACCACGCGCAACTGCACGCCGATCTGCGGCGCGGCAATGCCTGCGCCATTTAGCGCCCGCATCGTGTCATCCATGTCACGTACGAGGGCTCGGAGGGCCTCGGTGCCGAAATCCTTGACCGGCTCCGATACCTCCCACAACCGCGGGTCACCCATGCGCAGCACCTCGCGAACCGCCACGTCAGGCCTCCATCGTCAGTAATTGCTCGATCAACACCCGTACCTGTGACAACGAGGCCTGCAGGATCTCGTGAATGGCGTCTAGCTGGATGCCACTGGCACTGTCGGCACGGCCGGCGGCGTAGTTGGCGACCACGTTGACGGCGGCGTAGGGAATCTCGAGTTCGCGCGCCAGTGCCGCCTCCGGCATGCCGGTCATACCCACCACGTCACAGCCATCACGTTCGAGGCGATTGATCTCGGCCGCGCTTTCCAGTCGCGGGCCCTGGGTGGTGCCGTATACCGCGCCGTCGATCACCGCCACCGCCGCCTTGACGGCAGCCGCCAACAGGCGGGCGCGCAAACCATGGTCATAGGGGTGGGTGAAGTCGATGTGCACCACAGGCTGGTCCACGCCTTCACCTTCGAAAAAGCTGCCTGGACGGCCATGGGTGTAGTCGACGATTTGATGCGGGATGGCGATCGCGCCCGGCTTCATGTCCGCGCGAATACCGCCCACCGACGCCACCGACACGATCTGTCGCGCGCCATGATCCTTCAGCGCCCACACATTCGCCCGATAGTTCACCCGGTGCGGTGGAATGGTATGTCCATAGCCATGCCGGGCGATGAACATCACTTTGCTGCCGCGGATGTTGCCAAAGGTAAGCGGTCCCGACGGCTCGCCCCACGGCGTGCGCGCCACCTGTCGATGGGTGACTTGGAGATTGGCCAGCTGCGTCAAGCCACTGCCACCGATGATTGCCAGCATGTCGTGAGTCTCTCTATTGGTTGGTCATTGCGCCCGCAGCGCGTAAACCGCCGGCAGATTGCGCCAGGCGCCGTGAACATCCATCCCCATCCCGAACACATACCGGTCGGGCACGCGTAAGCCGACGAAATCCGCCTGGATGGGCTTGGGCTCGGTCAATTCCTTGTCGGTGAACACCGCGCTGTAGAACGCACTGGCGCCTTCCGCCAGCAGGCGCTCGCGAATCGCCGCCAGAGTGTGGCCCTGATCGAGGATGTCATCGAGGATCAGGACCACACGCCCTTTCACTGGTGTCTTCGGCAACACTTTCCATTCGATTTGGCCGCCCGAGGTGGCGCCGCGATAGCGGGTCGCGTGCAGGTAGTCGAACTCGAGGGGAAAACGCAGCAACGGCAGCAACTGGCCGGTGAATACCACGCCACCGCCCATTACCGAAATCACGATGGGGAATCGGTCCCCCAGTGCCTGCGTGATGTCGAGCGCCACACGTTCAATGGCGGCGCGCGAGGCCGCCTCATCGCAGATGACTTCGGCCTGACGCAACACCTCCCAGGCTTCACGCGGTTCAAGCATCTTGGTTTGACTCCTTGTCCTTGAGGAAGCGCGCCAGGCCTTCCCCGATTTCGGGGTGGCGCAGGCCCAGCATGATGTTGGCCTTGAGGTAACCGAGCTTCGACCCGCAATCGTAGCGTATCCCCTCGAAGCGATAGCCCACCGCGCCTTCGCGCGCCAGCGCGGCGGCGATGCCATCCGTCAGCTGAATCTCGCCGCTGACGCCGGGTTTTACGCGCTCCAGTTCTTCGAATACCGCCGGGGTGAGGATGTAGCGGCCGATCACGCCCAGATTGGAGGGGGCGTCCTGTGGCTTGGGCTTTTCCACGATGCGCTCCAACCGGATGATGCGCTCGCCCTCGGGCTTGCCGGCAATGATGCCGTAGCTGCCGGTGTCATGGCGGTCGATTTCCTGCACCGCCACCACCGAGCAGCACTCGTGCTCGAACGCTTCCACCATTTGCCGCAAGACCGGCACCCCGGCATCGATGAGATCATCGGCGAGGATCACGGCAAACGGCTCATTACCCACCACCGGCCGCGCGCACAGCACGGCGTGCCCAAGCCCCAGCGCTTCCGTTTGGCGGATATAGGTGCAACTGACGTGATTCGGAACGATGTTGACCTGCGCGAGCAAGGCGGTGCGGCCACGCGCTTCGAGTTCCGTCTCCAGCTCATAGGCCTTGTCGAAGTGATCCTCTATCGCGCGCTTGTTGCGGCCGGTGATGAAGATCAGCTGGGTCAGACCCGCGGCCACCGCCTCCTCGACGGCATACTGTATGAGCGGCTTGTCGACTACCGGCAGCATCTCCTTCGGACTGGCCTTGGTGGCGGGCAGGAAGCGCGTCCCCATGCCCGCCACAGGAAAGACAGCTTTGGTGACCTTTATCATGTTCGACCTTTCGTTGTTGTGCACTTCGTGCTACTTACGCGCACCACGCGACAACAATTCGAGAAATTCCGCCTCGCTCATCACGGCGACTCCCAGCTCCCGCGCCTTGGCCAACTTGCCGCCCGCCTCTGCGCCTGCCACCACCGCGTACGTCTTCTTCGATACGCTGCCGGCCACCTTTGCGCCCAGCGCCAGCAGGCGTTCGGCCGCCTGCCCGCGTGACATGGACTCGAGCGTACCGGTCAGCACAAAGGTCTGCCCCAGCAGGCCGCCAGTGGCGGCGCGCACTGGAGGCGCTTCCACTGAGAGCTCACTCGCCAGTGCATCGACCGCCGCGGCAATCGCGGGTGCGGCGAAGAAGTCCCGAACCGACTGCGCCACCACCGGCCCCACGTCGGGTACTCGCTGCAACGACTCCAGCGGCGCACTCCTCACCGCATCGAGGCTGCCAAAGTGCAGCGCCAGATCGCGCGCGGTGCTCTCGCCGACATTGCGGATGCCGAGTGCGTGAATGAGCCGGGCCAGTGGCACTCGTCGGCTGTGATCAATGGCACCGACCAGATTGGCGGCGGACTTTTCCCCCATGCGATCAAGTTCCGCCAGTTGAGGCACCGTCAATTTGTAGAGATCGGCAGGCGTGCGGATCCAGTCCTTCTCCACCAACTGATCCACGATTTTCTCGCCCAGCCCTTCGATGTCCACGGCGCGGCGCGAGGCGAAGTGCAGTAGCGCCTGCTTGCGCTGCGCCGCACAGGTGAGGCCGGCGGTGCACCGCGAAACCGCCTCCTGCTCGATACGCTCGACCATCGAGTCACACACCGGGCAACGCGCCGGCATGACGAACTCGCGGGCTCCTACCGGGCGGTCCTCAATGACCACGCGCACGACCTCGGGAATCACATCGCCCGCCCGCCGCACCACCACGCGATCGCCGATGCGCACATCCTTGCGGCGCACTTCCTCTTCGTTGTGCAAGGTGGCGTTGGTGACAGTCACGCCGCCGACAAACACCGGTTCGAGTCGCGCCACCGGGGTCAGCGCGCCGGTGCGACCCACCTGTACATCGATATCCAGCACGCGCGTGGTGGCCTCTTCTGCCGGGAACTTGTGCGCCACGGCGAAGCGCGGCGCGCGCGAGACAAATCCCAGGCGTTGCTGCGCATCGAGGGCGTCGACCTTGTAGACCACGCCATCGATGTCGTAAGGCAGATTCGCGCGCGCGGCGCCGATGCGGCGATAGTAGTCCAGCAGTCCATCGACACCGCGCACCACCGCGCGCCCGGGCGCCACCGGCAAGCCCCTTCTCGCCAGATAGTCCACTTGATGGCTGTGCGCATCAACGGGCAGATCGCCCGCCTGCGCCACGCCGATGGCATAGGCAAAGAAACGTAGCGGCCGGGTGGCCGTGATGCGTGCGTCGAGCTGGCGCAAGGCACCCGCGGCGGCGTTACGCGGATTGACGAACGCCTTGTCGCCCTGCGCGCGTTGCTGCGCATTCATGGCGGCGAAGTCGGCTTTGAACATGAGCACTTCGCCACGCACCTCCAGCAGGGCCGGCGGCGAGTCGCCCGTCAGGCGCAGGGGAATGCTGCGCACGGTACGCAGATTGGCGCTGACATTCTCGCCGACACTGCCGTCCCCTCGGGTGGCGCCTTGCATCAGCACGCCCTGCTCATAGCGCAGGCTCACCGCCAGGCCGTCGAATTTCGGCTCGACGGCGTACGCCACCACATCGACACCTAGTGCCTCACGCACGCGGCGATCAAAATTCTCCACGTCGGAATCGTCGAACGCGTTATTCAGGGACAGCATGGGGAGATCGTGGCGGACCTGATCGAAAGCGCGGGCCGGTGCCGTGCCCACCCGCTGCGTGGGGGAATCCGCGCTGATCAGTTCCGGATAGGCGGCTTCCAGCGACTGCAGTTCCCTGAACAGCGCGTCGTACTCGGCGTCACTGATACGGGGACTATCCTCGATGTAGTACAGCCGGTTGTGGTCTTCGAGTTCGGCGCGCAAGCGCGCAACCCGCAGCGCCGGGTCGTCCACAACGCACGCGCTTTACAGGAACAGCCGCTGTGCCACGGCGCTGCCAGCGGGGATTCCACGGGCATCCATCTCGCCGTAGATTTTCTTCAGGGTCTGGCGGATGGAATCAAGACCGGCATCACTGACGCCGGCGCCCTTGTCGTCGACCACCACGCCGCCCATGGTATGGGCCAGGTTGCGGGCGTGCACGATGAGTTTGTCAAAGGCCTGAACACCGTGAGGCACGCTGGGCGCATCCATCAGCAAGGTCACGCCTTTGGTGGTCAGGGCACGAATCCGCTCCGGCAGGAAGCCGGGGCTTTCCTGACTTTCCATGGTGATCATGGCCACACCCTGATCATCATTGAACTGGAACACGCCATTGGGACGAAGTTGAAACCCAGCCGCCTCCGCCCAGGCCCGCAGTTTGGTGCCGGCGAAGGGGCCGGCCTTCTGGGCCACCACGTTCAGCCCCACAACCACATCGGCCTTCTGGCAGAAACTCTCCAGTTGCGCGGCCTTCTGCACGTAGGCTTCCGGATCGGGGCCCTCCACATTGGCCTCCACTTCCGCCGCACAGCGCTCGAACGCACGACGGAAGGTCAACAGATCCTCGCGACTCACCATGCCGCTGCGCGACACCAGTTGCAAGGTCGCGCGTACGCGCCCGAAGCGCGCTGCGCCCAGAATATCCAGGGGCAGCCACTCGCCTTCGTAGGCTCCCCACAAGTGCACGCGCTTGGACAGATCGCTCAACTGCTTGAGGAACTTGTCCAAACTGCCATGCGACACCGGGGCGTGTGCCACCAGATCCAGTTGGTAGTCGAGCAGGTCGCTGCCGGCCGGTGCCTGCGCTGGCAGCCTGTCATCGATGTGGCGCGGCTCGATCTTGCTTTCAGCGGGCTCCGCGTCCGCAACCGGTGCCGGCTCGACCGCCGCACGCGCGGGCGGAGCCGGTGTGGGTTCCGCCGTTTCCTCGCGTGGCAGGGCGCGGCGGTCGGCACGCAGCTCAGAGGTGATGCGCTCCTTAAGCAGATCGATCTCATGGGCCGGACTGCTGGGCTTTTCGGCCACATCCGGCAAGGCATCGCCCTGGAACTGCGGTTCGATGCGGTCCCGTACCCGTGCCGCTGGTGCCGGCGGCGGAGTATTGCTGTCGCTGAGCAGCACGTCGGCATGGCGTTGCTGGAAGGCGGACTCCGCGCGCTGTCGATAACGCCGCTCCTGCCATCGATTGAAAACATAGATGGCGGCGATGATCAGGATGCCTAGCCCGACTAACGCGATGTGCAGTTTGCTCATGAATATCCCTGAACGGCTTGATGGGTGATAGGGTCCTGGGGCAGCTCGCGTTGCCGCGCGCGTTTTCCTGGACACCCCTTGTATGTTGCCACGCGACAGACCGGACTCATGCCGCCACCTCCGTGCGCATGCGCACCGCCTCATCCACGTCGACAGCAACGATGCGCGACACCCCTTGTTCGGCCATGGTGACCCCAATAAGTTGCTGCGCCATTTCCATGGCGATCTTATTGTGGCTGATGTAGAGGAACTGGGTCTGCTCCGCCATGCGCTGCACCAGTCGGCAGAACCGCACTGTGTTGCTGTCGTCGAGCGGGGCATCAACCTCATCGAGCAGGCAGAACGGCGCCGGATTGAGCTGAAACAGGGAAAACACCAGGGCCACCGCGGTAAGCGCCTTCTCCCCACCCGACAGCAGATGGATAGAGGTGTTGCGCTTACCCGGCGGACGCGCGATCACCTGCACACCACAATCGAGAATTTCTTCGCCGGTCATTTCCAGTCGTGCCTCGCCGCCGCCAAAGAGCTGAGGAAACATCTCGCCAAAATGGCGATTCACCTCATCGAAGGTGTGACGCAAGCGCTCGCGGGTCTCGCGATCGATCTTGCGGATGGCGTCCTCAAGCGTGGCGATGGCCTCGTTCAGGTCGCGGTCCTGGGCTTCGAGATAGTTCTTGCGTGTGCGGGCCGCCTCCAGTTCTTCCAGAGCGGCCAGGTTGACCGCACCCAGCGACTGAATTTCTTCGCTCAGACGTGCAATGTCAGCTTGCAGCGCGTTGGCCCGAACGCCCTTGACGAGTCGGGTAGCAAGTTCCTCTTCAACAGCGGCCGCGTCGGTCAACTGAGCGGCGTAATTTTCTTCCGCCAGCCGCGCCTCTTGTTCCTTGAGCCGCAATTCGCCCTGGCGCTCGGTCAGCGGCCCGATGCTTTGTTGCGCGCTCATGCGGCCACGATCCAGATCGCGCTGTGCGCCGTCCTTTTCTTCCACGGCCGCGCGGCATTGGGCGAGCGCCCCTTCGCGCTCCGCCTGCAGCGCCAGTGCCTGCTGCAGGGAGGCATCCAGACCGGCTTCGTCAAGGGTCGCGAGTTCGGCACGTGCGCCGTCGCGCAGGCCGCTCAACCGGTCCAGCCCCGCGGCCACCTGTTGCAGCGCTGCATCGAGATCGATGATTTTCTGCCGCACCACGCGCTCGCCAAATTCGCGCTCGCGCAATTGCGCAACAGCGCCCTGATGGGTCTCCTGTGCCACTTTGAGATGTTCAGCCGTTGCTTCGTGGGATTGGCGCGCCGCTTCGAGCTGGGACTCGGCTACCACCTCCTGTTCGCTCAACCGGGCCACTGCCTGTTCGGCATCTTGTCGAATGGCGTGTTCGCGCGAGTTCTCGGCATCGATCGACGCCAGGTCGGCGTCAAGCTGGTCCACCCGCTGATTGAGCCGATCGGCCTGCTCGGACCCGCGCACGAAAGCCAGTTCCTCGGTGTGCCTGACGCGCTGGGCTTCGTCACGACGCTCGCGCGCGGCCTGGAGTTCAGCGCGGCAGGCGGTCAAGGCTTCCTGTGCCAGCTCCACCTGCCCGGCGCTAGCCTGCGTACGTTGGGTCAACTGCACCCGACGCCGCCGCAATTCTTCGATCTCGTGCTGACGCGCCAGGATGCCGTGGACCTCGGAATCCTCGGCGTGAAAACTCACGCTGACAGCGGTGAACACATGCCCTTCGGGGCACACCAGCCGCGCGCCCGGCGGCAGATCGGCGCGAATGCGAAAACCCTCGGAGGCACTGTCCACCATGTAGATCTGATCCAGCCAATCGGCCAGTATGGCGCCCAAGGTGCTGTCGCGCACCTCGACGCAGTCGAGCAGTAGCGCGCGGCCATTCCACGACCCGGCCTGGCGCTCCCGTGCGCGCCGCTCGAAAAATGACACCTTGCCGGGCGGCGGTTGCTGCAACCAGGCTTCCGCCTGGACCAGGTCCGCAAGCGCGATACCGTTCAGACGCTCGCGCAGCACGGCTTCCAGCGCGTTCTCCCAACCTGGACGGATACTCAGTCCTTGCCACAGCCGATAGAGGCTGTCGAGCTGCCGCTGATCGAGCCAGGCGTGCATCTCGCCCGATCGGCTCACCCGGCGTTGCAGCAAATCGAGCGCCTGATGCCGTGCATCGAGCACGCCCAACTCACGCTGGACCGTTTCGCTCTCTTGGGTGGCGGCCTTGAGTGCCTGCTCCAAGGGCGACACCCGGCCATCCACGACGCTGACGGCGTCGCGCGCAGTCAGCAAGGTCTCGTTGCTGGCCTCCAGGCGAGCCTTGAGATCCGCTACCTCGCGCGGATCCGGCCGTTGCACGCCGTCGCGTTCCTGCCGCAGACGGCTCCGGCGAGCTTCTAGTTGTTCCAGCGCGCGTTCCGTATGGCTGACGCGGGTGCGTTCCACGCCCAGTTCGCGCTGCACGCGCGCCACCTGCTGCTGGGATTCATCCAGATGCTGACGGCTGCCGGCCTGTGCCTGCTCGGCCGCCGGCAGTGCCCCAGCGGTGTCCTCGGCGCGGCCTTGCGCGATAGTGACTTCGCGCTGAGCCGCCTCCACGGCCAAACGCTGATCCGCGAGACTGCTTTCGATGGTGGCACGTCGGCTCTGTGCCTGCGTCAGCTCGGTCTCACTGTCCTGCAACTGCGCCTGCAGCCGTTCGCGGTTTTGACGCAGGTATTCGAGGTTCTGCTCAAGACGCGCCACTGCCGAGTTGGCTTCATACAACCCGCCCTGTGCCCGCTGCAACTGGTCGCTGGCGTCGTGATAGGCCTGACGTGCGGTTTCCAGCTGGCTCTCGAGCTCGCGCAGTTTGGCAATGAGGGCCTCGAGCTCGACGCCGACCGATTCGAGTTCATTGGCGTGGCGCTTGCGCTGCTGGCCGGCTTCTTGACGGCGCATGAACCAAAGCAGGTGCTGGGTATTCTTGAGTTCGGCCTCCAGATTGCGGAAGCGGGCCGCAACTTCAGCCTGCGCCTCCAGCCGCTCCAGATTGCGGGTGAGTTCCTGCAAGATATCGCCTACCCGCGCCAGGTTCTCGCGGGTGTCGGAAAGGCGATCCTCGGTCTCCTTGCGACGCTCGCGATACTTGGAGATGCCGGCGGCCTCTTCCAGAAAGTTGCGCATATCCTCGGGGCGCGCCTCGATGATGCGCGAAATCATCCCCTGCTCGATGATGGCGTAGGCCCGCCCGCCCAGACCAGTACCCAGGAACATGTCGGCCACGTCGCGCCGGCGAACATGCTGGTTGTTGATGAAAT
>Ga0194132_10007722_pt1 | contig 15838 bp, 19 predicted proteins | sample TA2KigOf80mmetaG_FD_148612 | JGI IMG/M metagenome (GOLD analysis project Ga0194132, IMG submission 148612) | Freshwater microbial communities from Lake Tanganyika, Tanzania - TA2015054 Kigoma Offshore 80m | ecosystem: Environmental > Aquatic > Freshwater > Lake | place: Tanzania: Lake...
GGGAACGTTGGATTTCCTGCTGGAGGCCCGTTATGACTGATTCCGCATCCTGCAGCTTGATGACTTTCATGCCATCAGGATACAACAGTCGGAATCTATTCGCAATTACTTATAGCCCAATGTATAGCAAAGAAATGCCAACAGGCGGGCATCGTCAGCGCCGCACTTTCTGTCTCAACGCCAGCAGGTTCGCCTCAATGGTCAGAGACTTTCCACTGAGTGCGTAAACTCGCTGCACAAACGCCGGATAGCCCTCGGTCTCGATCTTCAGATTGTAAACACCAGCATCCAGGTAGATCGACCTTAGATCCTGGACTCTGCCAGCGTAGGCTTCGTTTAAGAAAACAGACGCGGTTAGCGGTTCGGCAGCAAGTTTGATTTCGCCCATCTTTGGCTCGGAGCTAGCCAGCCCATCGACTGGCAGACGGGCACGGCGGCCAAATTCGCGAAATGGGAAGTGCCAATAGGAACCCCAGTAGGGTGAAAAATGCCCGCAACAAGGCCCGGCCCAAGGAGGTGCACCCGAAAACCGGCTATACGCTCCTGTCAAAGGAAAGCCCCCGACACGAACACGCGAGCTCTGCGAGACATTGATGCTTCCAGGCTCTTCGTCAAAGGTCGATTCCGATCTTCTAACCTCGTCCTCTGCCAAGCATAGGCCGGTCGCCAGCAGAAACGTGGCGATCATCCTTCCGACCCCAGTCTTGTATGTCATGACGGCCTCCTCTGGGATGGATGGTGTCGCTCTCTGAAAGGATTGTCAACGAGAAGCGCTCGGATGAGAGGCGTCACCGACGCGAACGGAAGGCCAAGCTTCTACCGGCTGGAAAGCCGACTCGATCAAGCTTCTCCCTAAAATCCACTCCCATTCAATTGCTGCGTTTCTTTTCTCGATAAGCGTCGTAAGCCTGCTGGATTACTGCCGCCTCAGGGATGCCACGGTGAATCCAGATTCGATAGCTCAATGAAAGCGGTCTACCCGCTGGAAAGGATTGCGGTGAGACACCCGGCCACCCTACCGCCAGCAAGCCGTAATGCCGCGTCATCCACGTGGGGGGATAGCTCGGATGACTGGGATTCACGAAGATTGCCGCACCGCTGAGCGCGCCATTGTTTCTGAGATCTCCCGAGAAATCTGCCCAAGACAGACGTGCCATCAGCAGATCGTCGCTCGAACGGCCCGCCGACACTGTGATGATCGTCTTTGTGCGTGGCGCGAACCTCATCGTTAGCCCTCCGTAGCTTTTGCCCTCAGCACCCCAAAGTGTGACAGGAGCCCCTTCAGGAGTTAGCGTCAGATCCAAATCGATCAAACGGCCTTGTGAGGAAACAGGATGAATTCTCGCCCAAACCCTTTCCAGCATCACTCTCCTGGTACCGACATACCATCCATTCTCCACACCGAGCTCTGCCCCTGTCGCGTTTGCCTTCCGAGCCAGCCATCGTTGGAACTCGTGCCGGACATCGCGCAAGGTCCAGAGATCCACCTCTCGATCACCGATCTTGACATGGGGCCAGGCCCAGTACAGGCCACGATGGTAATCGTGGTCCTTCGGGAAATCGTCGGTCAGCACTTCGCCCTCGATGCCATACACAGGATGGAAGTATGAGGACCGTCCCTTCGCGCTGGGCGCAGCCTGGCTCGTGATGACCCCATGGTTGTAAACCAGCACGGGGTGTTCGCCTTGCCACAGCTTGAGCGATCTGTCATTGACAGCCTCAAAGCGAAAGGTCGGCGATCCTTTGCCGTTTCCTCCCGCTCTTACCCTATCCTCAGCAGCCAAGGACACTGGGCCTGAATGCAACAGACCGGCAAGCAATACGAGCGAACGGGCACCTCTCAGAAGGATCCCCGCGTCACGACGAAGCAGAGTCATCGTTGTCTCCTGGCGAACAAGCTCACTGCCAACTCGCCCTCTCTTATCAGTGCTGCCTCGACCATGTCGAAGACGGGAGTTTGTACATCTCAAATCTTACAACTGCCAAGCCTGTTTGGCCGGCCTCCGGCTTGCCAAGCTACACCTAGTCCAGACCTGTGGGCACCCTATCGTCATTCCCGCGAAAGCGGGAATCCAGTCTCCGATACCTAAGGGATAGCCCCAACCATCCCTGGGCTTCCGCTTACGCGGGAGCGACGGCTTCTACGTGGCATGTGCATCTTGCCTATGCGGGCTAGTCTAGAAATGTACAAATTCCAAACAAAAGAAGCGATAGGGCCAACTCAGCGTCTTCAATCTCCGACCACCGTGACTACCACGGTTCGTTGCCGACCGCGTACGTCACATTCCAAATGGAAGACCTGCTGCCAGGTGCCGAGCACGAGCTTGCCATCGGAGATCGGCACGGTTAGCGACGACCCGAGCAGCGTTGCCTGCAGGTGCGAGTGGCCGTTGCCATCCTGCTAGGCTTGCTCATGCCCGTACTGACGGCTGGGCGGGATGAGCTTGTTCAGAATGCTGGGCAGATCCTGCTGTAGCCCCGGCTCGAATTCAATCGTGCCAACCGAAGCCGTGCTACCGACGTTGAAGATGTTGACCGTGCCGGTTTGAATGCCCGAGGAAGCCACGATCGCAGCGACTTGCTCGGTGAGATCGTGCATGTCCCCAGGTCCTTTCGTCGTGAGGAAGATCTGTTGCTGATAACTCATGGTTTGGTGCGCAGCCTCTGAAGTGGCGGGAGCCGACAGCATCATACGCCTGAACTGAAGTGCCGGTGGCACAATCTCTTTTCAGTGCCAGCCTCTCGGTCAACACCGACTCAGATTCCTGCGTCGACAAATGACTCGTCCACGACAAACAGGTACCTGTAGAAGTGCTAGAATTTGACAAGGATCTGAAGTCCCAGCAAAGGGGGCTAAATCAATGTTCGAACAATTAGACGACCCCAAACTTGCAGGCCAGAAATCCTGGAAAGAACGAATCGTGGAGGCTACGATGATCCTGATCGTTTCAGCCGCGGTGATTGGCGTTCTGGTCTACGCGTTCATGGTGGTTGAGTAAAAGAGACAATGCGTGTCGATCGGTCATTGTGCGAGACAACTCGAATTCGCACAGTCTATTCAAGGGAGCTGGCCTATGGATGAGTTACTGGAGCAGAGAATCAAAGAGTACTGGTTGGCGGTAGCCTTCGCCAAAGAATTCATGGCGGAGCTCGGGCGGGAGAAAACCTTGGACGTGATCGGCCGGGCCTTTCAAAAGATCCAGGCGGAGAGCGCAGCAGAGTTGGTCGAAAAACTTGGCTCGAACAACGTCGAGGCTTTGGCTGGCTACTATCGCAGGCGAGCCGCGGAAGTAGACAACCTGAAGGTATCGAGGTTGCTGACGACCGAATTGCGCTCAACATCAGCCGTTGTCGAGCTGGGGAAGCGTTTCAGTGCCTGGGCGCCCCGGAAATCTGCCAACAGTACTGCGAGAGTGATCATGCGTTCATCCGAGCGTTCAATCCACTGATGAGTCTGGTGCGTACGAAGCTGCTCTCCAAAGGCGCTGACCACTGTGACCATCAGTGGGTCCTGAACCAGTAGCTTCGAATGAACGACAGCGCGGCCTTCGAATAAGAAACTGGTGCGGAAGGCGGGACTTGAACCCGCATGGCTTGCGCCGCCACCCCCTCAAGATGGTGTGTCTGCCAATTCCACCACTTCCGCATTCAGGCAGGGACCCCACGAACCGCACGGTGCGGTCGTGGCGTGCGACGAGGAACCTGTGATTGGCTCCCAACGCTGATCCGACCGGATTACGGCTTCGGCGGCGCTGGAGAGGCCGGAGGATTTTGAACCGGCGGAGCGGGCGCTGGGGATCCGGATTGGGCCGGCGCGGTCTGCTTCTGAGCTGGTTTGGCCCCTTCCATCACTGAGCTGCCTCGGTCGCGAGTCGTCAGCAGCGAGAGTGCAAAGGAAGTGACCATGAAGATCACGGCTGCCCCCGTGGTCAGCTTGGAAAGAAAGGTCGCCGTGCCGCGGGCTCCGAAAGCGGTATGCGATCCACCGCCGCCAAAAGCGCCGGCCAGATCCGCTCCTTTCCCAGATTGCAGCAGCACAATCAAGATCAGAATCAGACAAACCAACACGTGCACGATGGAAAACAAAATCATCATTACGCCGGACTCCGAACTCTAAAAGTTAACAATGGAAGCGAATGAGTCGGGCTTCAAGCTGGCGCCCCCCACCAAAGCTCCATCGATGTCGACTTGAGCCATCAAGCCTTTGATGTTGTCGGGCTTGACGCTTCCGCCATACAAAATCCTCAATTCCCGCGAGGCCTCGGCGCCGAATCTCTGTTGTGCAAGCTGGCGAATCTGCTTGTGGACTTCAACAGCCATTTCAGGAGTGGCGGTGCGTCCCGTGCCGATGGCCCAAACAGGCTCGTAGGCGATGACTATACGGAAAAAGTCCTGCACAGTCAAATCGTTGAGGCTTTCTTCGAACTGAATTCGAATCACCCGGTTCGTGTCGCCAGCTTCCCGTTCGGCCAGCGTTTCGCCGACGCAGACAATGGGCATCAGGCCCGCCGCCAGGGCGGCTTGCGTCTTCCGTTTTACCATGTCATTGGTTTCGCTGAAGTACTGCCGGCGCTCTGAGTGTCCGATGATGCAGCATTGACAACCTGCGTCTGCCAGCATCGGAGCCGATACCTCTCCTGTAAAGGCCCCCTCCTTTTCCCAAAAAAGATCTTGGCCCGCGATCCAGATATTGCTTCCGGCAGCTGCGCTCGCTGCCCGAGCCAGGGCCGTGAAGGGCGGAGCGATGGCAATGTCGCAGTGCTTCGACTCTTGAACCAGCGGCTTGAGCTGTTCGATGAACTGAACCGTTTCTCGAACCGTCTTGTAGAGCTTCCAGTTGCCAGCGATGATTGGACGTCGCATCGATGAACCTCTCACCTGCGATTAAAAGGGTGTAGGATCGAGGATTGCCCAATCCTCAAGGCTCCGTCTTCGTCCTTCATTCCTCAACCCTCATTCCTCACCGGTCATTCAGTGCCTCGACCCCAGGGAGCTTTGCACCTCCCAAAAACTCCAGCGACGCGCCGCCGCCGGTGGAAATGTGACTGATCTTGTCCGCCACGCCAGCTTTGGTGACCGCCGCAATCGAATCTCCACCTCCAATGATTGAAGTGGCGGAACTTTCAGCCACCGCGTGTGCAATCGCGAGTGTTCCGTGAGCGAACTTTTCCATCTCGAACACCCCCAGCGGGCCATTCCAGAGGATCGTCTTAGCACCTGCAATCTGCGCTTTGAAGCGAGACACCGTGTCGGGGCCAATGTCCAGCCCCATCCACTCCATGGGAGTTTCTTGAATCGAGGTAATCTTCGAATCGGCTGCCGCGTCAAACTGGCTGGCGACGACGTGGTCCACAGGCAGTTGCAGTTTCACCCCACGTTCCTGTGCTTTCTTCAGCAGCGATTCGGCCAACGCCACTTTGTCGGGCTCCACGAGCGACTTGCCCACCTCGTATTCCTCGGCAGCCAAGAAAGTGTATGCCATGCCTCCTCCGATCAAAAGGGCGTCGACCACGTTCAACAGGTTGTCAATCACCTCGATCTTGTCGGAGACCTTTGCACCACCAATGATCGCCACATAGGGACGGTCGGGGTTTGCGATGGCTTTGCCAAGATAAGCCAGCTCCTTCTGCATCAGCAGTCCGGCGCCGGCTTGGCTAACGAACGGAATCATTCCAGCGGTCGAAGCGTGAGCGCGATGCGCAGTACCGAAAGCGTCGTTTACGTAAACATCGCAGAGAGCAGCCAGCTGTTTCGAAAACCCCGGATCGTTCGCTTCCTCCTCGGGATGAAAGCGGAGGTTCTCGAGCATGAGAATGTCACCATCCCGCAATCCGTTTGACTGCTTGAGTACTTCCTCGCCAACACAATCCGAGGCCATGGTCACTCTTTTGCCCAGCAATGCGCCTAGGGCTGCTGCCGCTGGCTTGAGGCTCATTTTGGGATTTGGTTTGCCTTTGGGACGGCCAAGATGAGACGCCAACAACACTCTGGCCCCTTTGGACAGAGCATGCTGAATGGTCGGAGTGCTAGCCCGGATGCGGGCGTCGTTGGTAATGCGGCCTTCTTCGTCGAGAGGGAGGTTGAAGTCGACGCGGATAAAGACCCGTCTCGACTGAAGGTCCATATCTGTAATCGAGAGTTTGGCCATAGGCCCTGCTGGGAAGCGTTAATCGCGACAGCCGAAAGCGCTTCTTCCGACCGGCCAAAGAATCGCTTCGTCGAGCAACACATTCTCCGGCGGCACGCGGCAGAAGCCTTCTGCTAGCAGTGGTGACTCCCCGGCAGGCATCGTACAGACGCGCTTGCACTGGGCCTGCCCGTTCCAGCCAAGCGTCATTGGGTTCGCATCACAAACCGAATCAAATCGCGAATCCGGCAGCTGTAGCCCCACTCATTATCGTACCAGCTCAAGACCTTCACCATGCGATCGCCCGTCATGCGAGTGAACGGCGCGTCCACGATTGAAGAATGAGGGTCGCTTTTGAAATCGACTGAGACCAGCGGTTCGCGGGAAACTCTCAAGATCCCCTTCATCGGGCCTTGAGCCGCTTCGTCCATGGCCGCATGGACCGCTTCAGTCGTCGCCGGCCTGTCGAGCACCGCCACAAAGTCCACGACGGAAACGTTTGGTGTCGGAACTCGAATCGCGATTCCGTCCAGCTTTCCCTTGAGTTCAGGTAAAACGAGCGCCACGGCATTGGCGGCGCCCGTGGTGGTCGGAATCATCGACACGGCGGCTGCCCGGGCGCGGCGCAAGTCTGAATGCGGCAGGTCCAGAATTCTCTGGTCGTTAGTGTAAGAGTGAACGGTGGTCATCGATCCGTTCGCAATGCCGAATCGCTGGTGAAGCACCTTGGCCACTGGCGCCAGGCAGTTCGTGGTACAAGAGGCGTTCGAAATGACGTGGTGGCGCGCCGGATCGTATTGTGCCTCGTTCACGCCCAGGACCACCGTCAGGTCTTCGTTCTTGGCCGGGGCCGAGATGATCGTTTTCCGCACCGTTCCCCGCAGATGCTTCTGCGCATCCTCCTTCTTTGTGAACAGCCCCGTCGACTCGATGACAACCTGAACTCCCAGGCTGCTCCATGCGATCCGGGCAGGATCGCGTTCCTTGAAGACTTTGATCTGACGTCCATCGACGGACAAGGAATCTTCGCCAGACACGACGCTGGACGGCGAAGGACCGAGCACGGAGTCGTATTTCAAGAGGTGAGCCAACGTCTTAGGGTCCGTGACGTCGTTCACGGCGACGAACTCGATCTCGGGATCGCCGAGTGCGGCCCGCATCACGTTGCGCCCGATGCGTCCGAATCCATTGATGCCAGCCCGAATCGGCATTTGCTCGCTCCCCGTGGGCTTTCACCAGACTGCCTGCTTCTGTTGCGCCGCGCTCAAAAGCGCTTTTTCCATGCGCAAGACCGACCAATATATCGGCTTCCTCGAAGGCCTGTCAACGTTTTAGCTTGGCGGCGAAAGCTGGGCGGCGATATAATCCGCAGCCGAAAATCCAGAATGGGAGCGGATTTCAGAGCGCCAGCCCAATTCGTCGAACCGCATGCACCTTCTCTACAGCCTGGTTTTCACGGCAGGCTTCATGGCTGCTTTGCCTTACTTTCTTTTTCAGGCGCTGCTTCATCGCAAGTACCTTGCCAGCTTCTGGCAGCGTTTCGGCCTTCTATCCAAGGCGGCCTTTTCGGACGCAGAAGGCGGCATCTGGATTCATGCCGTATCGGTAGGAGAAGTACTGGCGGTCCTTCCTCTGGTCCAGGCGGTGCAAGCCCGCTGGCCGGGCCGCCGGTTGTTCCTGTCCACCGCCACACTGACCGGCCAGACGCTGGCTCGAAAGAAACTCGCGGCCGAAATCGGGGTCTTTTACTTTCCGCTTGACTGGAAATTCACTGTCCGGAAAAGCCTGAATACGGTCCAACCTTCGCTGGTCTTGATTGCGGAAACGGAACTGTGGCCCAACTTCCTGCGGGAGTGCCGCACAAGAGCGATACCCGTCATCCTCGTCAACGGCCGGCTCTCTGATCGATCTGTGGGACGCTATCGTGCCATTAAGCCGTTTATGCAGCGAGTTCTCAAGGATCTGGTCTTTTTCTGCATGCAAACCGAGCTCGATCGGGATCGGTTGCTGAGCGTTGGTGCGGATCCGGCCAAAGTAGACGTTGTGGGTAACCTGAAATATGACGTTGCCGCGCCAGGATTGGTCGAAAGCAAGGCGGACGCCTATCGCCAGCTGCTCGGTTTGTCAGCGAATTCATTCGTGATTGTGGCTGGCAGCACGATGAAAGGCGAGGAAGCCTTGGTACTGGCCGCTTTCGAAACGCTGCGGCAAGCAGCGATGGAAGCCCTTCTGGTGATTGCTCCACGCCATCCCGAGCGTTTCCGCGAGGTTGAGAAGTTGCTTGCGGAGCGGGCTGTGGCTTTTGTCAAGCGGTCCGAGCTCAACACCGGAGTGGCAAAAGCAAACCAAAAGCGAGAGGTGGTGCTGCTGGACTCCATGGGAGAGCTGGCCACGCTCTACGCCCTCGCCGATGTCGTTTTTATTGGCGGAAGTCTCGTTCCTACCGGCGGGCACAACATTCTGGAACCGGCGCTGTTCCGGAAGCCGATTCTTTTCGGGCCTAGCATGAGCAATTTTCGCGAGATGTCGGAGGATTTCCTGCATGAGCAAGCGGCGGTGCGCGTCGAAAACTGGGCGGAGCTGGGAGACGAGCTCGTGCGCCTGTTTCACGACGCGGGCCGTCGCCAACGTCTCGGCGATCGCGGCTATGCCATTCTGATGGCTAACCGAGGCGCTGCCGGCAAAATCGTCGATCGAATCGCGCATTTAGAGCAGCAGTGCAAGGCTGGCGCCTAATCTCGACCTGGCGACTCGACATTCACCGTTCGCGCATGGACCCGCTTTCTCCGATTGCTGTGTTGTATGGGGCTGTCGTCCGCCTTCGAGGCTGGGCTTACGCCGCCGGCGTTTTCCCGTCCACCAAACTGCAAGCGCCGGTGATCAGCGTCGGCAACCTGGCGATGGGTGGCACCGGAAAGACGCCAACAACGATCGCCCTTGCGAAGAGGCTGCTCGACTCTGGCTGCCGCGTGGCGATTCTTTCGCGTGGATACATGGGCAAGCATCGGGATGGGCCGCTCCTGGTTTCCGATGGCCAGCGGATTTGCGCGACAGCAAGCGAAGCAGGAGATGAGCCGCTGGTCATCGCGCGCAACCTGCCGCGGGCCGTGGTGGCGGTTTGCAAGCAGCGTGCAAAGGCGGGCGCCTGGCTGGAGCAGCACTTCAAAGTGGATGTCCATCTTCTCGATGACGGATTCCAGCATCTGCAATTGCATCGCGACCTGAACCTGCTGGTCATCGATGCGACGGATCCCTTTGCTGGAGGCCTGCCGCCTCGGGGGCGTTTGAGGGAACCGCTCGACGCGATCTCCCGAGCGGATGCTGTTGTCTTGACCCGAACTGAGGCTGGACAGAGCTACACCGGACTGGTCGGCGCGATTCATCGCTACAAGCCAGGCATTCCTTGCTTGCGAGTTCGCCAGAAGCTGGCCAGCCTTCGCAGGTTGGGCGAAGACGAGGATCTGCCAATGGACTTGCTGCACAGCCTTCCCGTCATGGCTTTCGCGGGTATTGGAAATCCACCTCAGTTCTTGGCCGCCTTGCGAGAGGCTAGGATCGACGTTGCGAAGTCGGTCTTCTTTCCCGACCATCATCCCTATCGGGCCCAGGACTACAGGCGCCTGGAGCAGGAATGCGAGAAAGCGAAAGTGAACACATTGATCACAACCGAGAAGGATGCCGAGAAGCTCTCTGCGCCACAGTTCGAGCCGAGAGCCGTGTTTGCAGCGCGAGTGGCATTCGAGTTTGACGACGTAACCGAGCTATCCAGGCTGCTTTCCCAACTGGTGGAGGTGGCAGCACGGTGAAGGCATTCGATCCGCACAGTGTGCGCAGCCTGCTCATTCGCGGAACCAACTGGGTCGGCGATGCCGTTTTGAGTTTGCCCGCATTGAAGCGTGTGCGGCGCGAGTTTCCAAACGCCACGATCGCGTTGCTCGTGTTGCCTTGGGTTGCAGGCATCTACGAAGACTGTACCGCAGTCGACGAAGTATGGTTGTTCGACCAGCGTGGCCCTTACCGCGGTTGGCAGGGCAGGCTGCGGCTGATTCGCGAAATGCGCCAGCGGCGGTTCGATGCGGCGCTGTTGTTTCAGAATGCCTTTGAAGCGGCTCTGTTGGCCAGATTGGCAGACATCCCTGTGCGGGCCGGCTACGACCGCGACGGCCGCGGCTGGCTGCTTTCCCACAAGATTGCAGTTGACCCGCGCGTTTCGAAGCTCCATCAGACTTACTACTACCTGGACTTGGTCGACCAGCTTCTGGGGAGCCCGCGCACCACGCAGGATCTCGAGCCGATGTGGATGTCGGAGTTTCCTCTCGAGGCGATGCCCGACATCACACTCGACGTTCGCCCGGAAAGGAAGCAGTCCGCCCGGCTACGGCTGCAGACCCAAGGAGTTGATTTCGCTCGGACCGTGATCGGCGTCAATCCCGGAGCTTTCTATGGTTCAGCCAAGCGCTGGCCGGCCGACCGCTATGCCGCTGTTTTGGACCGGCTGATTGGCGAGCGTGAGGCTTCGGTCGCGATCTTCGGTTCCCCGAATGAAATTGCGATTGCCGAATCCATCCGGGCTGCGATGCGGCGCCAGCCTGCCATCCTTTCGGGTAGGACAGATCTCAGCGAGCTGATCGCCATGATCGCGTGCTGCGACCTGTTTCTAACCAACGATTCAGGGCCTATGCATCTCGCCTCGGCGTTGCGCGTGCCGACGCTGGCGATCTTCGGTTCAACCGACGAGATGGCCACCGGACCGATGAGTCCAGCCGCCGTTGTGCTAAATAAAAGGGTTGAATGCAGTCCGTGCCTTTTGCGAGAATGCCCGATCGACCATCGCTGCATGACCCGTTTGAGCGCGGAGGAAGTAGTCCATCAAGCGTTTCGGATGATCGACGCGCCGGAAACGGCGAGAGTTGAGGACGAACGATAGAGCACAAAGGAACGATCGGTTCTTATCCCTTCTCGGTCCTCGACGGCTTTCCATCACATGCCCCAGAACATTGGCGTTTTCATCGACCGGGATGGCACCATCAGCGAAGAGGTGGGGTACATCAACCATGTCTCCCGTTACCAAGTGTACCCATGGACCGGTGAGGCCATACGCAGCCTCAATAAAGCCGGCCTGAAGGTGGTTGTCGTCACCAACCAGGCGGGGGTGGCTCGCGGCTACTTCACCGAAGGACTGCTGGGCCAGGTCCATCAGAAGCTGATTGCGGAGATGACGCGCGCCGGAGCGCACTTCGATGCGATTTACTACTGCCCACACCATCCGACGGTCGGCGAGCCTCCCTACCGCCAGGCGTGCAACTGCCGAAAACCCAAGACCGGCATGGTGGATCGCGCAGCGGCGGAGTTAGGGATCGACGTATCGAAGTCCTTCGTGATCGGGGACCGGTATGGCGACATCGAACTCGCGCACAACGCAGGCGCGCGGTCCGTCTTTGTGTTGTCGGGTTACGGGCTGGGCGAGTACGAGTACCAGCGCCACAACTGGAAGCAGCAACCCGAGTGGGTTGCCAGGGATCTGCTCGACGCGTCGCAGTGGATTCTCCAAGCAATCACGGCCTAGAATGACTGCGTTCTGTCTGATGCGGGCTCTTTGGATGGCGCGCGCAGGGCGCAGCCTGCCAAGTATTGCGCCACTCAGGAAATGACTCGACAGCAGTACGAGGAAGCTGTATGGACTCCCAATGGTCTTCCTTGGTGACAGCCCCCGCCCTAACTTGCCGAACCTCAATTCCAGACCCACTCAAGCCGATGACTGAGAACCCGGGTTCCAAAGAGCGGCTTCTAGAAATCATCCAGCAGTTTCGGGAATGTCCGATTGGGGTGTACGGCGATTTGGTGGCGGACCAGTTCGTTTTCGGGGAGATTTCTCGTGTTTCCCGCGAAGCCCCGGTGCTCATTCTCAGCTACCGAGAATCACGCATCGTACCAGGCGGTGCAGCCAACGCCATCAACAATCTCCACGCACTGGGCGCGCGGCCTGTTCCTCTCGGCGTTCTGGGTGTCGATGAAGCCGGCAAAGCGTTGCGGAGGCAGTTCCGGCAGGCGAAGATCGGGCTTTCGCACGTTCGGTCGGTGAAGGGCTATTCGACGCCCACCAAAACCCGCTTCTCGGCGGGCTCCGCCCATTCTGCACGGCAACAGGTTCTCCGCCTGGACCGTGGCTATCCGTTTGCCCACACACCGGACAGCATCAGAGCGACCGCCAGCGAACTGGCCGCCCTGATGCTTGATTGCAAGGGCGTGGTGATTTCCGACTATGGCTTTGGCTTCGTGAGTCCGGAAGTGGTTGCGCACGCTGCCAGGACGAGGACAGCCGGCCCCGTCACACTCGATTCCCGGTTCGACTTGCTTCAGTACCGAGGCCTCACGGCTTGCACGCCCAACGAACCTGAGGTTGAGCAGGCCCTGGGTATCAAGATCGGCAACGACACGCGCCAGCTCGAGAAGGCTGGCGGGCAACTATTAAGACAGCTGCAGGTCGAGGCCGTGCTGATTACGCGCGGGCGCGACGGGATGGTGTTGTTCGTCCGCAACCAGAAGCCAGTCCACATCCCGATCGTTGGCAGCGCCGAGATTGCGGACGTCACTGGCGCAGGCGACACAGTGATTGCGGTGTTTACGCTGGCCTTGGCCGTTGGAGCCAGCTTCGAGGAAGCAGCCAGGCTCTCGAATGTCGCGGGCGGCATCGTGGTGATGAAAAGAGGTACGGCCACCGTTTCGGCAGAGGAACTGGGGCAGGCAGTGGCCCACAGTTGAGTCTTCTCAACCTGGGCTCGGTCCGCGACGGGATTCACACCTAGCATGTCTGGCAGGGCGCTTCAGCAAACAGGATATGACTGCTTCCGCTCCATGCAAGCTGGCCACACTCGATCTGTTGAAGCCTGTCGTGGTGGCTCTGAAGGCTTCCGGCAAGATCGTCGTGCTGGCCAATGGCTGTTTCGACTTGCTGCACGTTGGGCATATCCGCTATCTGCAGGGGGCCCGTGAACTGGGCGATGCTCTGGTCGTCGGGTTAAATAGCGACGAGTCGGTGCGCCGGTTGAAGGGTCCTCAGCGGCCTTTGATGCCAGAAGGCGAACGGGCCGAAATCCTCTCGGCTCTCGAATGCGTCGATCACATCGTCATCTTTCAGGAACCCACCGTGGAAGCCCTCCTGTTGGCTTTGAAACCGGACGTTCACTGCAAGGGCACGGACTATACTGAAGAATCCGTTCCTGAGCGGGAAATCGTTCGGTCGTACGGGGGCCGGGTCGCCATCGCCGGCGATCCAAAGGACCACTCGACACGCGACTTGATTCAAGCGATTCTAAGCCAACACCGCCGGTAGCAGCCCAACGGCGTAGGCGTATTCAGAGCTTGGGCCCCCACGGGTCCCGATAAGCTTCGGGTTCTGCGCTCACAGCCGCGCTAGATCGGGGAAGCTGAACACTTCCCGAGTTAGTCCGAGGCAAAGAGCGTCATGGCTGCCCCAACTGTATGCAGATAGCGCGCCGAATTTTGATCGTCAAACTCGGATCGATCGGCGATGTCGTGCACACGCTGCCTGCCTTAGCCGACTTGAAAGCATCTTTCCCTGAGGCTGAGATCGACTGGCTGGTTGAAGCGAAAGCGCGGGTGATTTTGGACGGCAACCCTTGGTTGCATGAGGTCGTCCAGATCGACACACAGAGGTGGCGGCGCTCCTGGTCATTGGCTACGCTGAGCGAGATGCGACAGCTCGCTGCCAGGCTGAGAGCGCGTCGCTACGACGTAGCGATCGATTTCCAGGGGCTGTGGAAATCGGCTGTGCTTGGACGTCTGGCTCAGCCACGCCGGCTCGTTGGGTTCGATCGGATGGCTCTGAAGGAACCTGGTTGCCGAATGTTCTATGACGATCCGGTCAAGCCGGCTTCGACGGCGCACCACGTTATCGACATTTATAAGGAACTGGTACGCCATCTCGGCGCTGCACTTGGACCTCACCGTTTCGATCTGTCGATACGGGCCGAAGACGAACAGTATGTTTCGGAGCAACTCTCTTCTCGTCATATCTCAGACTTCCTGGTCTTGCATCCCGGGGGCGGATGGGACACGAAGAACTGGCTGCCAGAACGCTATGCGTTGCTGTATGACCAACTCCACCGCGAGACTGGCTTGACTGGCGTTCTAACTTGGGGCCCGGGCGAAGAAACCCTGGTGGACAGCGTCCTGAGAGCCGCCGCCGGCCCGAAACCCGAGAAGATTCCAAGTTCGTTGCCCCAGCTCATTGCTCTGCTGAAGCGTGCCCGGCTTTTTGTCGGGGGTGATACCGGCCCGCTGCATCTGGCCGCCGCTTGTGGAACACCCATCGTCGGAGTATTCGGCCCGACCGATCCTTTCCGGAACGGACCGTTTTCGCCGGACGACATCGTGGTCTCGCACCAGGTACCGTGCGGGCCGTGCTACAAACGGATTTGCCCCATCCGCACCAAGGAGTGCCTCGATTTGGTACAGGTGCGAGAAGTTGTCGACGCGGCGTTACACCGGCTCGCCGTCGAACGCGAGAGGCGTTCCGCCCGCACCGAGCCGAGGTCAGTACAATCGCCTTGAATTTGCCCGATTTGACGATATCTAATACAGCCCGATGATGAGATCGATCCAGGAGGCAAAACCGATGCGTTCCCGCTTTGGCATTCTATGGATCTCTGCGCTGCTGCTGGTTCACGTGGTTGTTCCGGCCCGTTCTGACGCTCAGGCAGGCCCGGCCGCACCGGCAGAAACAGCTTGTCCAATGGTAGCCGCGATCTGAATGGCGCGAGTGTACTCGAGCTTTAGAGCTAGGAGGGCGCGCAGCACTCGTCCGCCGTCCGTCGGAAACGCTGGCAACAGATTGAACAGGACTAGAGACACGTTGGCCGCAAGGAGGCGTCCAGTCAGCGAGCCTGAGCTCAGGCTCAGCTCCGACAAAGCACCCGACGTGGAGATTCCCATCCAGAGGAACAGACCGATGGCAATCACCAAATTCACTGCAGGCCCGGCCAAGGCAACCCACAGCTCCTGCCGGGGGCTTTCTGGGATTCGCTCGAGCCGGGCAACGCCGCCAATGGGCAGCAACGTGATGTCTCGTGTTTGAATGCCGAACTGCCGCGCGGCCAGAGCGTGACCTAGCTCGTGCAGAACGACGCATCCAAAGAGCAGCAGCATGAAGCCGGCCGCTGCCAGAGCAGGACCGAGACCCGCGCCGCCGAACCAGCTACCCAGCACTACCCAGCCGATGAGCACGAGAAACGTTGCGTGAACGAAGACATCGACGCCGGCCAGACGGCCAATCCTCCATGCCCACCTCATTGAATTGTTACCCGTGCGCTGAACTATTTCGTTTGAACTCATCTTCTTTCTCCTTGCCTGTAGACCGCAGCGATTTTTTCCTTACTAAGTGAGTCGTTTGTTGCTCTTCTCTGATTACCAGGTTTGTGGCTCGCGCCTCCCTGTATCGTTTTTGCCAGCCCTCGGATCTTACGGCTGCACCGCCGCGACCTGCACCGCCGCGCGCCCTGGAGCCGGCCGAGCGCCAGGCCATCCTCGATCAACTCAATTCCCAACGGTTCGTCGATCAAGCTCCGGCTCAGGTGTATGCCGCCTTGCTCGATGAAGGGCAGTATCTCTGCTCCCTGCGGACCATGTATCGCATCCTGGGCCAACACGCTCAAGTCCGACAACGGCGCAATCAGCTCCGTCACCCGGCTT
>Ga0194132_10007727_pt1 | contig 15830 bp, 16 predicted proteins | sample TA2KigOf80mmetaG_FD_148612 | JGI IMG/M metagenome (GOLD analysis project Ga0194132, IMG submission 148612) | Freshwater microbial communities from Lake Tanganyika, Tanzania - TA2015054 Kigoma Offshore 80m | ecosystem: Environmental > Aquatic > Freshwater > Lake | place: Tanzania: Lake...
CCGACTCGAAAACTTGCATCGATGGCAAGCAGCCTCCCGCTGCGGCTACGAATGCGCCCGAGATAAAGAAGCCCTCCGCTCCGACTCCGAGCGCTTCGGACGCCAAAGCGTCCATTCCGGAAAAATGCCGCATTCCAGCGCCTATTCAGCCTGCATCAGAAACCGAACTGGACCGCAGAATACGACGCAACCAGAGACTCGGCGTCGTCGATCAATGCTTGGAAGAACTCGCCCCATTGATTATCGAACAGGATAAGGAAATCGGGAAGAAAGAAGCGCAGCTCAAGACACTCGAAACCACGGCGGAAGAGCTCGCCAGGAACGCCCGCGACTACGCGGTCAAGAAGAGCCCGCTGGTCGGGGAAGCCGAGCGCCGCGCCAGCGCGGCGCTCGGGAGCATTGCCAGTGCCAAGGCGGATTTGAAAACGGCGGAGGCAAAAAGGCGAGCCTAAACGACGTAAAGATCAGAAAGACTGCGGAGCGGACGGCGCTTGATGCGGGGCTGGATTCAACGCCGCCAGCGACAGCGGCTCCCGCCGCTTCAACAATCGACAATGCGATTCAGTCGGTCACCCAGAGTCTTCTAGGACTGATAGTGCTCGCTGTCGTTTGCGGAATGCTGCTCGAGCCACTCAACCGTGCGCTGATTGGGCTAGTTTTTAACGACCAACTTGCCGGAATATTGAATCAATTGTTCGGACGCGCTGTGATGTACTCCGCCGCGCAGGTGCACGCGAATCCCATAGCGTCGGGACTCGATCCGAATGCGATCTTGTACCCGCAATACGCAGTCGGCAAGAAAATAATCTCGCGGGCGGAGCTGGAAGAACTCGAGACTTCGTATTTGCGGCAATCTGACATCTCGGCTGGAATGTACTTACCTTTGATCGGATTGGGCGTAAGCTGGCACCTTCGCCAAGGGTGCTGTGTTCCATCGCAAGCTTCCGCCATGAACGCGCTCCTGGGCCTTACATCGTTTGGTGCCCTCTTTGCGTTCGCGGCAATGGCGGACAGCAGCGAGGGTAGCCAAGAAAGCCGCTCGAAGCGAAAGCGCGCCGGGGAAAAGTTTCAACTCTTAATCTTAGTCGCTCTACTATTGCTCCCGTTCCTAATATTTTGGCTGGTCTCGGTGCAATCGACCTGGCATTGGTTCGCAGTCTTGCCAACGCTCCTGCTGGTCGCTGGAATCGAGCGATTTCATCGATTCCGCTCGGGCGTACAACAGCTCGTTCTGGGACGCCTGGTCGCCGCGAAGGAAGACGAAGCAAAAGCGCAGGAACAAACGCTCACGCTGAAAGACGCGCTCGCGAAAGCGGTGAAGGAGCAGGTTAAGGCCAGCGTCGACTTGCTGACCGCGGCCCAAAAAGAAGCGGTCGCGAGAAGCGAGGCGGCGATGGCGCTCGACATCGACCAGAACAAAGCGGTTCTCAGCCGGCTTGAAGAGATTCTGAAGAAGATCGAGAAGCCGCAATGATACTGGCCATAGGAATCGAGTCGCGAATGTTGGACGTGTTTGGCCCGGATGGGACCGAACAAATACAACTTCAGGCCGAAAGGTGGAGCGGAGCGTCAGTTGGACAACGAACCATGCTGGTCTATATCGACAGTCACCGGTCACTGGGCGCCAACGGCCTCCCCGCCGGGTTTCGTTGCACGGCATTTGATCCAAGTCAGATCGCCGCCTCCATCCGGAATATTGCCGGGGTCTTGGAAGGTATCGAAGCGGTAGTCCTCCTCGGCGGCCCGCGACTCATCCCTCATTTTGTCGAACCGAATCCGGTTTCGAGCCGGATCATCGATCCGGATGGGTTCGTCGCCAGCGATCGGGACTACGGAAGAATTTCCGAAACGGGAGTACCGGTTGGGCGCATCCCGGACGACGGCACGAACCGAAGCGGGGGATTCGTTCGGATATTGGAACACGCCGAAAACAACCGCGCGCGGCGGCCGTTTTCGACCGGGTCGTTCGCGCTCACCAATCGGGAGTGGGCGGCGGCGGCAACGATCGCGGACGCCATGCCGAGTCCCACCAACCGGCAGTACGCGCCTGGGTGGCGGCTGGCACCGGGGAATCAAGCGGAGATAGAATGCCGGTTCGTCCACATCAACGTGCACGGGTTTAGCGACGACCCGAATTGGAAGGGCTTCAGCGATGCGCGCGGGGAATTTGTGACGGCGCTCGATCCGGCCGCGATTCGCCGGGCTGTACTACCGGGATCGACGGTATTCGCCGAAACCTGCTATGGCGGCGTTTTGGATGGGAAGACGGCATCTACGTCGTGCGCGTTGGCGATGATGGAAGCGGGCGCGGCCTGTGTCGTGGCGGGCACAGGGTTGGTCTTTGGATCGCAATTGGGCCCGGACCAAGATCCGTCAAACGCCGACCACGTAGCAAGGGAATTCTGGAATCTGGTAGCGGCGGGATACCCAGTTGGGCGAAGTCTTTCGGAAGCGCTGGAGCGCTTCGCCGGCACCGAGCCCTATCGGACAAAGACGCAGCGTCAGTTTATTGTGCTGGGAGATCCAACTCTGCAGTAAGTACGAGGAAACCATTATGAGCAAAGTCATTTACAAGATTTGCGGCTGGGCCGCGCTGGCGGCCGCACCGGGATTTGCGCAACAGCCGGAGTTTACGAAACGTTTGGTTGTGTGCTTCGACGCCTCGGCGGCGACGATGGTTCAACAAAAATTCGTGGTGACACCAACGCCCGCCTGCGGCGCGCCGTTGCCGGTGGCAACGGCTACTCGTAAGGCGTTTGACGTACGTGTTGTAAACCGGAGGTTTGGCGACAAATACACGGTCGTCGTGAAAAACGTGATCTCCATTGGTAGCGGGACCATCGAAATTCGTGGCATCGATCCCGCGCAGGTTAAGGCACTCGAGGAGAACACGGGCGCAGCGCCGGGAACACGTTCCGGCAGCCCGACGGCCGCAGTGACGATACCGGAGGTCAAGTTCGCGGATGTGCTGGTGGAATTGCTCAACGAAAAAGACGAAAAAACGACGTCTGGAAAACTCAGGCAGGCGCACCAAGAGATGGCCTCAGCAGTAAGTACGCTCAACGAGCAGACGGCGGACCTCGTCGCGCGGATAGCCGAGCTAAGAGGAACGCAGGGCATCGCGCGGACCACTAGCCAGACACTCGAGGGCTTAATCGACCACATTGCCGCGCGAGGTACGCGCGTGACCGCACTCTCGTTGGTAAACGAGGCGCCGTTTGTCGACGAACTGCGCCTGCTCGATGTTTTGAATTCGGACTTTCGGCAATTTCAGGTACGAGTCGCCGCAACGTCTTTCCAGACGGAGTTAGACGCTCTGTTGGCGGAGATCCGTCTCTATGAGCGCAAGGTAATTCAATGGAGATCCGCAGTGGAGATCGCTTCGGCGGCGAGCGCGCAAGCGAGCGCCTGGTTGGCAATGGCCGGAAATTTCCAGGGCGGAACGCGATTTCTTGAGCTGCGGAAGGAAATTGCCGACAAGCTCCGCACGACCAGTCCGGGCAACATTGACGATGCCGAGCTCAACACTTTGATGGCATTACTGAACAAGACTAGTCTCGGTACGCGGATTTCATCGGCGTCCGCGGCCGAACAGGATGGGATCAGCACGGTTGCCGGAATGGCGCTACCGCCGTCGCCGAGGATTGCCTGGGGCGGGGCGAATACCGCACACTTGAATTTCGCAGGTCGTTTGCGCGTGGCTAACAATGATCTCGCGGACCTTTTTGGAGCGATTAATTCAACGTGGACCCGCAGCAGAGTGAGCGAGCCGGTGCTTATTCCGGGCACGCTGACGGATAGCGGGAACCTGGAAGTGACGTACGCGCTGAAGAAAGAAGAGACATTTAAGCTGTTTCGAATGGAGACGTCGGGTGTTCGAACACTGGGAACGGTGGCGGCGGGCGGCGGCGGAAATCTGAATCCGGCGGTGCCGCCACCCGCGAGCGGCTCGGCCGCGCCAACGCCCAAGGTCGACGAGGTCGCTTCGGGCCGGGTGGACGTACATAAACTATGGCACGCCGCATTGGTCGGCGGATTCGGATTCAGCTCATTACAGCAAAGGACGTTCGCGAATCAAAACTGTCCAGCGCCCAATGCGACGGTGCTGTGTGTGGTCGAGGCGTCGGCAACGCGCCCACAAATCCACTACATGGTGGGAGTACACTATTATTTGGGTCACGCGAAGGATAGCTTTCCGGGAGCGTATAAGAACAAGTGGAGACCTGGGGCGTTCGGAGGCGTTTCGGTGAATAAGACCAATAATTATTATATTGGCGCGGCGGTTGAACCGGCGCTGGGCGTCCACATCGCAGCCGGATACCACCTTGGAGAAGTGCAAAAACTGGCACAGAACGTCGATCTGACCAAGCCTCTGCCACTAAGCGGGAACACGCCGGTTACCGCGGTTCGAACGCCGCCATCGGGTGGATTTTTCGTGATGACCGGGTTCGACTTCAAGATTTTCGGCCAGGTCTGGCAGGGTGTCAAAGCAATTTCACCAACCCCCTAGCGGATCGAAGGAATTCGTGTCAGCCTGGAGAGGGACGATGGCGAATTTCATGTCGGCGTGTATTGCGGGGTTATTGTTATGAGCTCTCTTCGAGAACAGGCCGCCGCGGCGGCTGCGGTCGTACGCAGGCAGATCGGCGGCGTGGAACCGGCGGTGGGGATGGTGCTGGGCAGCGGGCTCGGCGCGTTCGCCGATGAGCTGACGGCGCGTGTCGAAGTTCCGTACGGCGACATTCCGCACTGGCCGGGCTCGACCGCGATTGGCCATGCCGGCAAGCTGGTGTCTGGCCTTCTCGGCACGACGCCGGTGATCGTGCTTGCGGGTCGCGCGCATCTGTACGAGGGCTATTCGGCGCGGCGCGTTTCGTTTCCAACACGCGTGCTGCACACGCTTGGCATACATTCGCTGGTTCTGACGAACGCGGCCGGCGGGATCAACTTAAGCTACAGTCAGGGCGCGCTGGTTGCGCTTTCCGATCACATCAACTTGCAAGGAACGAACCCGCTGATTGGGCCGAATGAGGACGACTGGGGTCCGCGGTTTCCGGACATGAGCGAGGCGTATTCGAAGGAGTATCGGGCGCTGGCTAAGGAAGCGGCGGCGGCACTGGGCTTCACGTTGCCGGAAGGCGTTTACGCGGCGCTATCGGGACCTTCCTACGAGACGCCGGCGGAGATCCGGTATCTGCGGGCGATCGGCGCGGACCTAGTCGGCATGTCGACAGCGCCAGAGGCGATCGTGGCGAATCACATGGGCCTGAAGGTGCTAGCGATCTCTTGTGTCACAAACATGGCGGCGGGTGTACTGGATCAGAAGATCGATCATGAAGAAGTTCTGGAAACGGGGCGCCAGGTGCGCACGCGGTTTACGGAACTGTTGAAGGCGGTTGTGCCGCGGTTGCGGGGCTGAGATGGAATCCGCCGTCGACGCCGCGATTCGGGCGCGTGAGAATGCATTCGCTCCCTTCTCGAAGTTCAAAGTGGGCGCGGCGGTGTTGCTGCGGAACGGCTCGGTGGTAAGTGGTTGCAACGTGGAGAACGCCAGCTACGGGCTGACGATTTGCGCGGAACGGGTAGCGGTGTTCAAGGCGGTCAGCGAGGGTGCGCGGCCTGGGGATTTCGCGTGCGTCGTGGTGGCGACCGATGCGGCAGCATTGACGCCGCCGTGTGGCGCGTGCCGGCAGATCTTGTGGGAGTTTTGCGGCGATGTGCCGGTGGTGCTGGTCAATTTGCGCGGCGAGAGGCGGGAGTTCTTGATGAAGCAGTTGTTGCCGGAGGCGTTCGATGTTTCGAATCTTGGTTAGTCTGGGGTTGTCGCTGTATGCCGCGGAGCCGGTGGATTTGATTGTCTCGGGCAAACATGTCGTCACGATGGATGGCGGATATCGGGTGATCGACGGCGGCGCGGTGGCGGTGCGCGGGGAGCGGATTGTCGCCGTTGGCGCGCGCGCTGAGATCGATAAGGCGTACAAGGCTCGCAAGCGCATTGACCGTCCAAATGCGCTGATTACACCGGGGCTGATCAGCACGCATACCCACGCGCCCATGAGTTTGCTGCGCGGCGTGGCCGACGACTTGCGTTTGCAAGAGTGGCTGGAGAAGTACATCTTTCCGGCAGAGGCGAAGAATGTCACGCCGGATTTCGTGCGCGCTGGCACCAACCTGGCCGTGTTGGAAATGCTGCTCAGCGGCACGACGACGTACACGGACATGTACTACTTCGAAGAGGTCATCGCCGACGCAACGGCGAAGGCAGGAATGCGCGGCGTGTTGGGGCAGACGATCATTCAGTTTCCGGTGCCGGATGCGAAGACGCCGGCCGAAGGGCTGTCACGGACCGAAGCGTTTCTCAAGCAGTTCGCCGGACACCGGTTGATTACGGCCGCGCCGGCGCCGCATGCGATCTACACCAACGCCGATGATACGCTGCGAGCATCGAGGGCTCTGGCCAATAAATATGGGGTTCCGCTACTGATTCACGTGTCGGAAACCAAGCGCGAGTTTGATGAATCGAAGGCCAAACGGGGGCTGACTCCGGTGGCGGCGCTGGCGAAGCTGGGAGTGTTCGACGGCAGGACAGTGGCGGCGCATGGCGTCTGGTTGGAAGACGCCGACATCGGCACGCTGGCGGCGAAGAAGGTGGGAGTCGCGCATTGTCCGTCGAGCAACATGAAGCTGGCCAGCGGAATCGCGCCGGTTGCGAAGTTGCTGAAGCAGGGGGTATCGCTGGGCTTAGGGCCGGATGGGCCGGCGGGCTCGAACAACGACTTCAACTTGTTCGAGGAGATGGATCTAGCGGGCAAGTTGCAGAAGATTGCGACGATGGATCCGGAGACGCTGCCGGCACGGACGGTGGTCGAAATGGCGACGATCGGCGGGGCGCGGGTTTTGGGAATGGAGAAAGAGATTGGATCGATCGAAGCGGGCAAGCGCGCGGACTTGATCGCGGTCAGCCTGGATGCGCCGCATGCGTATCCGATGTTCAACGTTTACTCGCAGTTGGTGAACGCGCTGAAGGGATCGGATGTTACCGATGTCGTCGTGAATGGGAAGCTGCTAGTGGAGCAGCGCAAGGCGTTGACGCTGGACGCGGCGAAAGTGCGATTGGCGGCGGAGCGCTATGCGGGCGCGGTTCGGAATAGCGTGGTGCGTTAACCGTGGCCGAGTTTCATCAGCCAAGCCAAGCCAAGCAGCGTGGCCATGAAACAGGCGAAGCAATACACGCCGTAGTGTAGCCGATCTTTGTCGGTTTTCTTGGTCACGACGCCAAGGACGATGGAAATCAAGAAGCCGAACAGGATCGACGCCTCGAAGTGCGAGAGTGTGAGTTTCGGCATCGAGTTAGTCCTTCTCTCCCGTGGCGATTTCCCAAGCGTCTACCATACCGAGAATGTTGAGCAGGCCGGCGCCGACGAGGAACTTAGTGCCGTAGTCATGCACGTGACCGGCGACATCGGGCTGATCGTAGCCAAGCCAAGTAGCGAGGAAGTACGGGACACCGGTGCAGACGTTGGCTACGTAGCCGCCCCAGGTGATGAGCGTGATCAGCAGGTCGCCTTTTTGCGGTTCGAAGAAGGCACCTCGCATCATCAGGCCGAAGACGAAACAGATGACGGTGGCGGCGCCGATGAGCAGGCCGCGGTGCAGACGTTTCTGATAGATATGTCCGCCGCCGGGAATGATCCAGGCGATGAGGACTACGGGAAGCCATGTGGCTATCGAGACAGCCGGTTTGATCGGCTGCGGTTGCGGCTGAGCCGGCTTGGCGGTATCTGCGCTCATGAGTGCAGATTCCATTGTAGCGAAGTGGGAAAATGAAACGGCGCCAATGCTAAGACCGGCACCGTCTCATTCGTTGTCTGTCGCGCTATCCCGCGGAAGTTTCGCTCGGGTTTACCTCGTCGGGCTGCGGCGCGGGTGTTGGCGCCGGGGCCGGAACGGCCTTCTTCACAACTTTCTTCTTTTTCGGGGCGGCCTTCTTTGCCGGCGCTTTCTTGGCGGCTTTTTTCGCCGGGGCCTTCACGGCCGCTTTCTTCGCCGGCGCTTTTTTGGCGGGCGCCTTCTTGGCCGGAGCCTTCTTCGCTGGGGCCTTCTTGGCTGACTTCTTCACTGCAGCTTTCTTGGCTGGTTTTTTCTTGGTGGCCATCAACAATTCTCCCTTGCGCGTATTTTCCAGCAATGCTGGGATTCCAGTGTAAGGCAAGTTCTTGCGCTTGCCAATGATTTTCTCAGCGCGGTGCGACGACTTCGAAATCGATCCATTGTGAAGGCCGAGGCGCCCGCTTTTTCGCTTTGGGATCGAAGAGCGTGACCTGTGCCAGATACTCGCCAGGCGCGAACTTTGCACCGAGGCGGAGGACACCGCCGCCGGCATGATGCGCGGGATCGATGATCGCGCCGTCGATCAGTTGAAGTTGCCCGCCGGTGAAGATCAACTGACCATTGCGATAAATCTTGAGCCGGGTAGTCATCGCGGGCCGCGGGTTAATGACCGAGAAAGCGTAGACGATGTCCTGGCCCGGTTTGAAGCGGCGCACGGCGGGGTTGCCCTCGGCCCAGGGCTCGATGTCCAGGCCGAAGCCAGGCTCGGCCGGCACGCCGCCGAAGCCGGGCGGCAAGAGTTTGAGTCCGATGCCGCTCATGGCGAGTTTCTTCTTGCGGGCGTCGGGCACTTCGACGACTTGGGAGGCCGAGCCGATTTTTCGCGAGGCCGCATCGCGCACGACAGCGCGGAGCAGAAAAAAACCGGGCTCGGGAATGGGGTCGTAGAGACGGAAAAGAAAACCTTCGCGCAGCGAACGCTGGTAGACGTCGTCGGGAAGGCGGATGTTCTCGATGCGCTCCCGCTGGCGGAGCGGATGTTTCGGCCCGCGGTAGGCCGACGTAATGATGTCGACCTTAGCCGTCCAGAAGCCGTCGAGGCCGCGATGAAAACTGAGCTGTTTGGCGTCGAAGTGAATTTGCGATGCGACACCTTGGCCATTTTGCGCGGAGTGCACGAACGCAGACGTGAGACGCACGCGGAGCGCGTCAGAGCGAAAAGGAGAAGCGAGGGCTTCGAGCAGTTCCTGTTCGCGGGATTTTTCGTGCGTCTCGCTCAGGTCGACCGGCTGATCGTCGAGCGCTCCGAGGAAGCCGCTCTTCCAGCGAACGCGCAAGCCGGGGCGTTTCACACGAACCGTAATCTTGTGGAACTTGGGTTTTACCGTATTTTCGAAGGTATCGCCGTCCGGCGAGAAACCGAGGAGGAAGTAGCCGAGCTGGTCCTTGGCCGCGCGTTCGATAGCGCCGGGGATATCGTTGTCGGCGAACAACAGACCACCGGTGCGTGAAGCAAGATAACGCAGGCCTTCGTTCTCGCTGTAAGCCGCAACGCCGAGAGCGTCCCCAAGCGAGGCGAAGAGGCTGTCTTCGCGTTCTTCGGCGGATGCGGGAAGTTTGGTTTGCAGTCCGCGAGGATCGATGGAGTAGATCGACACGGCGGCGCGATTGGCTTTATCGACGATGCGCTCAAAGGCGGCCGCGGTGTTGAACTGCATGTTGAGGGCATCGGAGATGAAGACGATCGATTTGCGGCCTGGAAGTTTTTTCATCCCGGCGAGGACGTTTTCGAGCGTCGCGGTGGCGCCCAACTCATGCAGGCCCATATCGTGATCGAGAACCTGCGGGCCGTCTTTCGCTGCGACGATCTCTTCTTCCGGATCGATGGGTTTGATGCCAGTGCGGCCGGCGTAGCGCCACTTCAGCAGATCGGCCGCTGCGAGGAGATGGCGGGGATCGGCAGTGAATTGTTCGAGTACGGCGATTCCGCCTCCGGTGCGGATCAGAGAGACGAGATCGCCGTGACGCATGGCGGTGGTGGCGTACTTCTTATTGAGTCCCGCATAATATAGAGTGCTCGAGAAGCTGAGCGCGAGGTCGTCGACGACGATCGCGACGGTGCGCTTGACGTCACGTGGCGAGACTGGGCCGGAGACGAGCGGGGCGTCGGCGGTTTGCTCGGGAACATAGGAGAAGGCGGTGATCGGGCGATCTTTCCCGTTCTGCTTGATCTCGAAGTCGTCTTTCGTAAGGCCCGTTACACGGCGGCCTTTGGCATCGGTGACGACTGCGTCGATCTGGACGAGGTTCACCGTGACGCGGATGGGCGGGGCGTCTTGCGCGGCCAGGGCGATCGTAAGTGCAAAACAGCGGAACCGCATGCCTTTCGAAAAGTGTACTATCCATCTATGCGGTGCCTGGCCGTGGTATTGATTTGTAGCGCGAGCGCGCAGGTGGTGCTGAATCCGCCAAAGGATGCGGGCACGTTGACAGTAGACGTGAATGTCGTTGGCGTGTACTGCTCGGTGCGCGATAAATCCGGCAACTTCGTAATCGGGCTGAAGAAAGAAGACTTCGACGTTCGCGATGAGGGAAAGAAGCGGGCGATTTCGTATTTTTCCGGAGAGGCATCGACGCCGTTGACGGTCGCGCTCATGATCGATGTGAGCGGGAGCGTGGCGTCCTTCTTGGAAGAAGAGAAGATCGCGGCGGGGCGTTTCTTTCGCGAGGTGTTACAAGCGGGCGATCAGGCGATGGTGATAGGGTTTGGCGCGCGCGTTGTGGTCTGGAAGGATATGACCCAATCGATAGACGAATTGGTGGCCGGGCTGGCCGATGTGAAAGACATGCCGCCACCGCCGAGCGCGGCCTGGCGCGGGGGCACGCAGTTATACAGCTCCGTGCATTTGGTTGGCACGCGAAAATTGCGAAGGACGCCGGGGAGGAAGGCAATGATCCTGATTACAGACGGCGTCGACTCTGGAAGCGCGGTGAATCGCGAATCGGCGATTCGCGCGGCGCAGGAGTCGGACAGCATCGTCTATGTGATTCACTACGGCGACGAGGCGTTGGCCGAAATGGAGAAACTGGTGGAACCAACGGGCGGGAAAGTGTTTTCCGTTTCGAAAGACGCGACGCTGCGGAAGGCGTTTACGACGATCGGCGATGAGCTGCGGCACTTGTACGCGCTAGGGTATGCGCTGCCGGAGGACGCGAAGGCGGGGCAGTATCGGAAGCTGGACGTGAAGACACCGAAGGCCCAAGTCCGTGTGCGGGCCGGATACTTTGTTCATCGCAGAAGTAGCCACGCGATCATCGCGGCCATCGCCTTACCGCGGTGGCTGACAAGGAGTTTCTTCTCGGGCGGCGCTTCGCCGAAGGTTGTACCAAAGGGCGGGTAATAGAAAAACGGGTCATAGCCAAAGCCGTACGGGCCTTTGGGTTCGTCGACGATACGGCCCTCAACGAAGTCTTCGAATGTAGCGACGGTGTTGCCTTGTTCGGCGACGGCGATGGCACATACGAAGCGGGCGGCTCGGTTGGAATGAGGCGCGATTTCGGCGAGCAGCCTGGCGTTGTTGGCGGCGTCAGTGGCGTGTTCGCCGGCGTAACGCGCGGAGTAAACGCCGGGGGCGCCGTTGAGGGCATCGCAGGCGAGGCCGGAGTCGTCAGCGAAAACGGGGCCATCAGCAAGGCGGCTGTAGTAACAGGCCTTGATGGCGGCATTGCCCGCGAATGTCGTTTCGGTTTCCTCGGGCGCGGCGACAGCCTTCAGACCGGGCACGGACTCAACGGTGATTCGGCCCTGGCTGTAATGCGCGACGATCAAGCCGAACTCTTTCAACTTGCCGGGATTCGTTGTGGCACAGTAGATATTCACGCGATGTTGACGTATTGCTTCTGCAGTCCGATCATTTCGCCGACGCCCTTTCTGCCTACCGCGAGCAGAGCGGCGAGTTGAGCTTCGTCGAATTCGTTGCGCTCGGCGGTGGCTTGCAGTTCGACAAATTTCCCGGCGCCGGTCATTACGATGTTCATGTCGACTTCGGCCGCGGAGTCCTCTTCGTAGCAGAGATCGAGAACCGCTTGGCCCTTGACGATGCCTACGCTGGTAGCGGCAACGAAGTCGCGCAACGGATTCGTCTTCAGAACGCCGCCGTCGACGAGTTTGCCGATGGCCATGCCGAGCGCAATGAAAGCTCCGGTAATCGCAGTTGTCCGCGTGCCGCCATCGGCTTGCAGGACATCGCAATCGAGGATGACGGAGCGTTCGCCGAGCGCTTTGAGATCGATGACGCCCCGGAGGGCGCGGCCAATCAAACGCTGGATCTCCATGGTGCGCCCGGTTTCGCGGCCTTTCTTCACTTCGCGCGCGGTGCGCGTGGTGGTTGCGCGCGGGAGCATCGCGTATTCGGCGGTCACCCAGCCCTGGCCGCTATTGCGCAGGAAGGGCGGCACGGAGTCTTCGACCGATGCCGCGCAAAGCACGCGAGTGTGGCCGACCGAAATCAGCACGCTGCCTTCGGCGGTGAGTTGAAAATCGGGCTCGATGGTTACGGGCCTCATCTGATCCGGGTTTCGTCCGTCGATTCGCATGGATTACCTTTATGTCGCCGACTTCAACATCGCCGAGAACAACATGCCGATGAGGACGATGATGCCGAGCACGAGAAGCAGGCAGGGGACCGCACCTTTCGCGTCTCGCTTCCAATCCGTTTTTTGTTCTTTGGCCTTCGAGGCCTTTAACTTCGCCATAGACAACGCAACACTCTGTTCTACCATGGAAAGCGAATGGACTTGTTACGACGAACTGTTTTGACCGCGGCCGCGGCCGCGATGATGTCGTGCGGTAGCGGGCCGGCCGCGACCGAGCCGCCGAAGATGATTCACGGCGGGTGGGTGCGCTTCGCGATGGACGAGGCAGGGCCGGAGGTAGTACCGGAGAGTGTGCGCGGACTACGTGCGGAGAAGATTTGGAAAGCCACGTACAAGGGCCCGCAAGATATCAGCGGCGTGTGGATTCAGTATCCCGGTGAAACGGTCGCGTTCGAAGCATTTCAGCGATTCGCGAAGAATCCCGCCCAACGTCCGTTCTTCCGCGGCGCGTTTTTTGTCGTGTTGAATGCCGAGGGCGTGCCGCCGCAGGCGCTCGGCGATTTCCAGGAGGGGGTCGCCAAGGCGATCTACTAGAGATGTACCGCGCCGCGCCCGCAGACCGGCTGTTTGAAGGCACGCTGCTCGGCATGCTGTTGAGCGGATATCTGGCGCTGGCGTTTACGGGGGAGTTACCACCAGTGGTGTTGTTTCTGGTCCTGGCGGCGTTCGTGCTGCGCGGGTTGAAACTGAATCCGCTGGAGCGAGTGCCGGGGCCTTACTTGAGCGCGGCTGTGATTGCCTTCTGCGGTTACACGGCGGTGGATGTGTACTGGTTGTCCGGCGATTTTCTAAGCGCGACGATTTGGCTGATCTGCTTTCTCGTCGTCGCGAAAGGCCTGACATTCCGAACAGACCGCGATGCGTTCTGGACGGTGATGATCTCGTTCCTGGAACTGGTCGCTGCGGCACTGTTGTCGTCGAGTTTGCTGTTCTTTCTGTTTCTGGTTTCCTTTGTTGTCTGTGGCGTGGGGGCGTTCGCGGCTTGGGAGATTCGCCGGGGCGCCCGCGGGGCGAGGGTTTCAACGGCGGGGCAGCGCGCCGGCTTTTTCCGGCGCACTGTGACGGTGAGTTTGCTGGCTGCGAGCGGGATCATCGTATTCACGGTGGTGCTGTTTTTTGTGTTGCCGCGAACGGCGCGAGCGGCATTGCAGAGCTTCGTCACCCCGCGCATTCATCTGCCGGGTTATGGCGGCGAGGTCGATTTGCGCAAGATCGGCGAAATACAGGCGAGCTCGCGCACGATCATGTTTGTGCGGATCGCGGGGCAGCCGCATCAACTGCCGCTGTATTGGCGGGGATCGGCGATGTCGAAATTCGACGGGCGGCGTTGGACGACGGCGGGCGATCTGGCCGAGCAAGTGCGGCTGCGATATGGCACGGCGGGCATCCCGATTCGGAATCATCAAGGCCGGCGCGGCGTGCGCGCTCGCTACGACGTGCAACTTGCCGAGACGGGTATGAACGCGCTGTTTGTCGCTGGCATTCCCGAGTTTTTGGAAGCGAACTTGGGGACGATCGCGGTGCTGTCGAACGGGACGCTGCGAAGTCTTTCCGAAATGCCCCCGGTGCTTCGCTACAGCGTGACGGCGTTCTTCGATTCGTATGGCGCCGATGGGACGGCAACACTCGACCGCGATGCGCGGCGGCGGTTGCTGGAGGTTCCGTTCAATTTCGACATCCGCGTGCTGCAGTTGACGCAGCAGGTGGCGGGATCGGAGAATAATCCGGCGCTGCAAGCGCGGCGAATCGTCGAATACCTGCGCACGAATTACACGTACACGCTGGAGTTGCCGAGCGAAGAACGGGACGATCCGGTAGGGCATTTCTTGCTCGAGCGCAAGCAAGGACATTGCGAGTATTTCGCGTCCTCTATGGCGTTGATGCTGCGGTCCATCGGCATTCCGGCGCGCGTTGCGACGGGCTTTCGAGGCGGTGTGTTTAATCCGGTGAGCGGGTGGTACACGGTAAAGGCTTCGGACGCACATTCGTGGGTGGAAGCGTTTATTCCCGGGCACGGCTGGACGATTTATGACCCAACACCAGCTGCGGCAATGCCCGCGCAATGGGCGGCCATGTCGCGAATCGCGCACTTGGTCGAGGCGGCTGATCTGTTTTGGCAGGATTGGGTGCTGCAGTACGATCTCGACCGTCAGTTTCGATTGGCGGCGCAGTTGGAGACGACGCGAATGGGCACGCGCGGTTGGTCTGTCAACGCGGTGCTGCGGAACGCGGATGGGTGGCGTGCGGCCTCAGCGAAGTGGGTTCGCGAGCGCGCGTCGTGGCTTATCGGCATGGCGTTGACTCTCGCTCTGACGTGGGTTGCCGGGCCATATCTCGTGCGGCGGATGCGCGAACGCAAGCAGCGCGAGAGGTTGCGAGCGGGCGAGGCGGCGGCATCGGACGCGACGGTGTTGTATCGGAATTTGCTCACGCTTCTCGAGGAGCACGACATCCACAAACCGGAGTGGTTCACACCGATTGAGTTCGCGCGCAAACTGCCGCCGAGCGAACTATCCGCGCAGATTGCAACGTTCACGCACGCCTACAACCGGCTGCGCTACGGCGGCGACACGGCCGCCGCAGCGCAAATGCTGGCGGTGTTCGACGCCATTCGCGCGACGCTTTACCATTCGGCGACGGAGCCGTCTTCGTGAAAGACGCGGGCCATGGGACGCGTTCCGCCGAAGGGATACTTCTTAAAGGCGTCTTCGCTTAACTCGAAGCCGAGCCCTGGTTTTTGCGGGAGCGGGAAACGTCCGTCGACCATGCGCATGGCTGGGAATCCGAGCCACTCTTCCCAGGCCTTTTCCTGCGGGCCCGGCTGAACGCCGCTGCAGATTTCCTGCACGAGGAAATTGGGCATGGCAGCGTCGACGTGTACCGTCGCGAGCGCGCCAATTGGGCCTTCGCACGCATGCGGGGCCATGGCAACGCCCGAGGCTTCGGCGAGCGCGCCGGCCTTCCACAGAGCCGTGATTCCGCCGACGTGGTTGATGTCGGTCTGGATGATATCGACGACGCCAAGTTCGATCAACTCGCGGCACGCGTAGCTGGCGACGAGGCGTTCGCCGGTGGCAATCGGCGTGGTCGAGCGCTTGGAAATTTTCTGCATCGCCTTGACGTTTTCCGGCGGGCAGGGTTCTTCGATGAAGAGAAGATTGAGCGGCTCGACTTCCTTCACGAGAACCGAGGCGACAGCGGGCGAAGTCTTCGCGTGAAAATCGACGCCGATGTCGATGTCGGGGCCAAGGCCTTCGCGCACGTCGGCCATGCCCTGCACCGCGCGAGCGATCTTTGCGTGGCTGTCGATCCATTCGTAGTAGCCCGGAATTCCGGTCTTGAAA
>Ga0194132_10007732_pt1 | contig 15823 bp, 12 predicted proteins | sample TA2KigOf80mmetaG_FD_148612 | JGI IMG/M metagenome (GOLD analysis project Ga0194132, IMG submission 148612) | Freshwater microbial communities from Lake Tanganyika, Tanzania - TA2015054 Kigoma Offshore 80m | ecosystem: Environmental > Aquatic > Freshwater > Lake | place: Tanzania: Lake...
ATCCCGCCAACGCCGGGCAGGCTCCCGCGCCAGGCGGCCCCAAAAAAGGTCCAGGCGGATTCGACTTCGGTCCGAAGGGGAAGGTGCAACTGAACCCGAATGCCGTTTCGCCACAACAGCCCGCCCAAAAAAAGCGCCCCGAGGCTTCGCACGTCATGATTTGCCTCGAACTCAAGACCGGAAAGATCATTTGGCAGAAATGGATCGACAGCGATGTCATGTCGGCCCCTGTCGCCGTCGACGATGAAGTATACGCCACGTCATTTGCCGGAACCGTCTACAAGTTCAAGCAAAGCGATGGCGCCATCGTCTCCGCGCAGCGCAGCCGCGCGACCTGCGCCCCGGTCGTGGTAGGCGGCAACGTTTATTGGACTCGCCGGGCTGACAAAAAGGGCGACAAGGTTTCCGAGGAGATCGCCGGCATCGATCGGTCCAAGGGAAGCGACAATTTCGCCACGGCAAAGCGTGAAGCCATCTACCTCGATGAGAAGGTGCAGCGCACCAGCGAATTGGCCAAGAAAGGAACGGCGCTCGATGCCGGCAACGGGTTTGCCGGAGGCGCGCCAGCAGCCGCCAATCCGCAGGCGGGATTCATGAACGTCGGCCAGGGAAATGTCTCCACAATGCAAGCCTTCCAAGGCTCGCGCATCCTCAACTACCGCGACGCCAACTTCAATTGCATGGGCGATGAACTGGTCAACACCGACCCGAAAGACGGCAAGGTCCGCTGGAAGGTCAAGCTCAAGGGCGATCTCGCCAAACGCGGCGGTCACCTCGCGGCCCCTCCGGCGGCGGCCGGCGGACTGCTTTTCTTGACCACGGTAGAGGGCGACGTGCTGCTCGTCGATCCCGAGAAAGGCGATGTCACCAAGACATTCAAAGTCGGCTCGTCGATCCGGTCCCAGGCCGCGATCGAAGGCGGCCGCATCTATGTCGGCACGGACGATGGCCGTGTCGTCTGCATCAACACCGGCGACGCCCGCTTCACCGGCTGGCCCACCTGGGGCGCCAACATGGCGCACACCAACGTGCCGGCGAAGTAAGTCCCCTTCTCCATTTAGCGTTCGCGCGGCGCCGCGCGGACGCTAAATGAAATCCTCGGAGCACTCCAATGCCCGTCGGATATTCCGGCACGCCGCTGGCCAAGAAGCTCGGTTACCAGCCGGGCCTTCGGGTTTTTCTTGACAACGCGCCGGCGAACTACCTTGATCTGCTCGCGCCCCTGCCCGACGATGTGACGTTTCTCTCCGGACCCGACAAAGACCTCGACCTTGTCCACATCTTCACCGACAGCGCCAAGACGTTGGCCGGCAAGTTGAAGCGCTATCTGAAGCAGATCAAGTCCAACGACGTCATATGGGTGTCCTGACCCAAGAAGGCGTCGAAGGTCCCCACCGACATCACGGAGAACGTGATCCGCGACATCGCACTTCCCCTGACTCTGGTGGACGTCAAGGTGTGCGCCGTCGATGAAATCTGGTCTGGCTTGAAGCTCGTGATTCGCGTAACCGAGCGATGATCCGCCGCGAAAAAACGCACAAGCACAAAAAAGCGAGGCGAAGGAATTTCCGTGCGTAAAGCGGGGCGGTCTCCTCCGCCCCGGTGGTTGCGGTGCCTAGGTGATTGGCCACTCCCTTCTTCCTTTTGTGCCCTTTGCATTTTCTTGCGGCCTATTCCAATTCCTTTCGCAGCGTCTCCCATCGGCTACGCAAATGCCGCAACGTATCCTGATGAGCAGCCCCCGCAACGAGATTGCGTTCCTGCCAAGGATCCGTTTGTAGGTCGTAGAGCTCTTCCACGGGTTTGCTCGCGTCTTTCATCCAGCGCAGGTACGTCCAGCGATTCGTACGGACCCCCTCCGACTCCGGAATGATCTTGATCGCGGTGTGATGCTCGTAGAACCAATCGTCGCGCCACTTGGGTGATTCGCCACGCACCCAGGGACGCAGGCTCTTGCCCTGCATCGATTCCGGAATCGCGACACCGGCGTAGTCGAGCATCGTCGGCGCCAGGTCGATGTTGAGCGTCATCGCGTCGACGGTGCGATTCCGGCGTTCCTTGGGCAAGGACGGATCAAAGACGAGCATCGGCACGCGAACCGATTCCTCATAGAGGTACCACTTGTCGGCCAAGCCGCGCTCGCCGAAGAAATACCCGTTGTCCGACGTGAACAGGATGATGGTGTCGTCGGCAATTCCCAGGCGGTCGAGTTCATCGAGGATACGTCCGATCTCGCGGTCCATCCCGGTCACGAGCCGATAGTAGTCGCGCACGATTTCTTGGAATTTCTCCGGCGTCTTGAAGCGGCGTTCCCAGCGCTTTCGGCTCTCGGATTTTTGAACGAAATCGGGGAGCGCCTGAAAGAACTTTGGATCGGCGGTTTTCGGAATCGGAAAGGTCACGTCCTTGAAGAGATTTTCATCGCGCGGATCGGGTGGATACTCGCGCTTCGCGGCGTCCATCGCGTGCGGACATTTGAAGCTCAGCGACAGGCAGAATGGCTGGTCTTTCTTGCAACCCTGCAAGAACTCCAAGGCCTGATCGCCCATGCGATGCGTGAGATGGACGGTTTCGCCCTTGCCGAAGTATGCGCCTTGGCCAGGAAACCCTTTCCAGAAGTCGAAGGACGCAGCCTGCATCTTGGCGCCGACGCCGAACTTTCCGATGAATCCGATGCGATAGCCGGCCCTCTTCAGAAGCATCGGATAGGTGCGCGCCCACGCTTCCGGCGTAAAGTCGGTCACGAAATCGTTGATCTTGTGCCGTCGCGCGTATTGCCCGGCGAAGATGCTGGCGCGGCTGACGGCGCAAATCGATGTCGTGACAAAGTGGTTGCGAAAAACGACGCCGCGCTTGGCCAGCTTGTCGAGGTTTGGCGTCTTGGCAAGCTTGTCGCCCATGAAGCCGACGGCGTTCCAGCGCAAATCGTCGGCGAGCAAAAAGATGATGTTGGGCTGCTTTTTCTTGGGCGCATCCGCATGCGCAGTGCCCGCGTACAATGTGAAGATCGCAAGACCAACCGCGATCGCTCCAATTCTGCAATTCGCCATGGCATCATTCTCCTCGCCTTGCCATTTGGCCCAAGACGATCTCGTTGGTGTCGGCGGAATAGACGCGCGCACTCATGTCGGCCAAGAGGAACATGCAGACGCGACTGTGATAACTTCCAAAGTTGTTGTTGAACGGTGCATCGATGCTGCCGGCGATCGGGAAGCCCGGGCCGGCGACGCGCGAGAAGCTGGCGGGATGCTGGCCGTTGTAGAGCGATCCATCGCCAAACTTGACCTCGCCCTGCTGATCCGCCGGCACATGCTTCTCGCCGACCAGCAGCGTGTACGACAGTCCGCGCGTCAGGCTCGCCAGGCTCGTTCGGCTCTGCCACTTGATGACATGGTTCTTGCATTCGGTCACCTCGGCCATGACGAAGGGGCCATTGGCACTCGGGCCGGTCCAGTCGTGGGCGGCGCTGCCGTCGCCGGCGACGCAGGCATAATCGCCAAGCCCGCCTGGAAAATGCGTTTTGGCAGCGTCAAGGTCGCCCGCGCGGCTCAACGTGTCGGCTCGATGGCGTGTCGGGCAGAAGAAGAAGACCAGACGGGCGTGGCGGACGTCGTCGGCTTGCTCGAAATAGCCTTTCTTCTCGTCCCACTTCTGCAATACGTGTTCTTTGGTGAGGTACGGCGCGAGCAGAACCGCCCAGGTGGCATAACCGGCCGCGATGCGCGAAGGCGGCAGGCGACGCGCTGCCTCGTTGACGGAGGACGCGTCGTGGTAGGCCTGAATGCCCTCGCCAATGCGTTTGAGATTCAGCTTGCACTGTTCACGCAGCGCATACTCTCGGTTGCGCGTGATGAGCATGACACCGACGCCGACAGCGACCACGCCGACGAGCAGAATGATAACCACTTCCAGCAACGTGATGCCGCGACGCATGCCGGGTTGCCGTCGTAGGGACAAGCTGCCAGCTTGATCCCATTGGGGCCACGGAAAACGCAGTTCCGGGGACAAGCTGGCAGCTTGTCCCTACGGAATCTATCGGGCAAACTCGACCGAGCGGGTCTCGCGGACGACAGTGACTTTGATCTCGCCGGGGTAGTTCAGGTTCTGCTCGATGGCCTTGGCGATCTCACGGCAGGTCTTGAGCGCCTCGCCGTCGGAGAGTTGGCCGGCGTTGGCGATGACGCGCAACTCGCGGCCAGCCTGGATGGCGTAGGCGTGTTCGACGCCGGGGAACCCTTGGGCAAGCGCTTCGAGTTCTTCGAGCCGTTTGACGTACTTCTCCAGCGTTTCGCGCCGCGCCCCTGGGCGTGCGGCGCTGATGGCGTCGGCGGCGGCGACCAGCACCGTGTAGATGTGATCGACGGTGACATCGTCGTGATGGCCGATGATGGCGTGCAAGACCTCCTTGGACGTTTCGCCATAGCGCTTGGCGAGTTCAGCGCCGATTTTGGGATGGCCGCCCTCCATCTCGTGGTCGGCCGCCTTGCCGACGTCGTGCAACAGTCCGCAGCGCCGCGCCAACCGGCCATCCAGGCCCAACTCATCCGCCATCAGGCCCGTCAAGTAGGCTACCTCCAAGCTGTGATTGAGCACGTTCTGGCTGTAACTAGTGCGAAATTTGAGCCTACCGAGCAAATGCACAAGCTTGTCGTTCATGTGACCGACGTTCGCCTCCATGACGGCGGCTTTGCCGATCTCCATGATGTTGCGATCCATCTCCTCCTGCGTTTCCTTCACGACCTCTTCAATGCGCGTCGGATGGATTCGGCCATCTTGGATCAGTTTGGACAGCGAGATGCGTGCAACCTCGCGGCGAATGTTGTCGAATGCGCTGACGATGACCACTCCCGGCGTATCGTCGACGATCACGTCCACGCCCGTCGCCTTTTCGAAAGTTCGGATATTGCGGCCTTCGCGGCCGATGATGCGGCCCTTCATGTCGTCCGACGGGATGTCGACGGTGCTGACCGTGGTATCGGCGGTATGCTCGGCGGCGTATCGGTGGATGGCGGTGGCCAGAATACGCCGGGCTTTTTCCTCGCTGACTGCCTTGATTTGCTCTTCATTCTTCTGGATGCGCGACGCCACCTCGTCGGCAAGTTCGCGATCGATGCGTTCCAGGAGCAGTTTCTCGGCCTCGGCCCGGGACAGGCCGCTGATCTCGTGCAGCCGGCGCGTTTGTTCCTCGACAACGCGTTCCGCGTCCTTGATTTTCTGCTCCAAGTGTTCGCGCCGTTCCTGAAGTTTCTTTTCGTTTTGCTGGTGGTGCTTTTCTTTTTTGAGAAGTTCCCCGTGCGTTTGTTCCAGCGTATCCTCGCGTTTTTCGAGTCGGCGATGTTCGTCCTTTTGCTCGTTGCGAACCTTCTCAGCTTCGCGATTGAACTCCTCGCGGCGTTTGAACAACTCGTCCTTGGCTTTGAATTCGGCATCTTTGACGATGTTCTCGGCGTTTTTTTCGGCCTGGCTGATGAGTTCCTTGGCACGCACCTCGGCGCTGTGCAGGTTTTCGCTATCGAGCCGGCGAATCCAGATGTAACAAATGACGGCGCCGAGGGGCGATCCAACCGCCAGCCCGACGAGGCCACCCAGAAAATATTCCATGTAGGCCACTCCTGATCGTGGCCCGCGCGCGAGTTGACCGTGGGAAATGGAATCCATCCCAGGGGCTCGGAGTACCTCGCCCCTGGGCTTCATGTGGCTTCAACGCCGAAACCGGTGACATTGGGTTGGGTCGGTTCGTCCCGGCGGCGCCATAATTGAATAAAGCCCCCAGGGAAGGATCGACGACAAGAATCGTCGCGTCGGCCGATCCGCTAGGCTCAGGATCGACGAACACACGTGGCGAATCATTTTCTCGCAAGCGCCGGGTTCCAGCCAGCGCCAAAGCGCGGCCAAAACCAGAAGCGCCCACAAGAAACCCAAAAGCGTCATAAGCATCGTTAGTAGCTCGGTGCAGGTTTCAGCGGTTGACGGATTCCCACGGCAATCGCGGTTCCCATAGGCGCCGAACAAAATCCGACGCCACCGGGGAGTCGCGGGCCGCTCGATACGTTTATCAACCACCCCCATCCGTGGACCCGATTCGGGCCGTTCCGCGAACGACCGCCGGCTTTCCTGCCTCCGTGGGAACGCCATTTTGTTATTATGAGGAAACCGTGAATCGCACGTCAACAAGAAAAGCAAGGAATCCGACAAGATTCCCGGCCCCTCTTTCGGGCGTCACCTAAAACCAACCACGGATTGCAATGATGGCACGGATAGGTGACGCAGGAATGACCGCGACCAAGTGAGAGGCTTAGACACAGAGCAAGCCTCTTCATTTCCCTTTTCGTGCCATCAGTGCGATCCGTGGTTTCATGGTTTTTTTTCATTGCGTGTTTGGCGTCAGGCATCTACGATGCAAGTACGTGGCATGCTGTGCATCCGGAGTTTTATCATGCGTTGGGCCTTGGTATTCTCGGTTCTTTTTGGCATCGGCATCCCGACATTCGCCGGGGACGCCAAGACGCGCGGCCTCGCCGTCTGGGACACGCGTACGCCGGCGCCAGCGCTGCTTCGCTTGAACGGCAAGAACAACTGGCAGCAGCTGGACAAGGCAAATGACGTGTTCAAGGGCGATGCCATCGTCAGCAACGGCCGGATCGCCGTCGTCTTACGCCGTGGCGACGCGATCATGGAGATTCACGCGATTCGAACCGATGGCGCCGTGGCGCGGAGCCGTGCCCGGCTTCTCTCCGCCGCGGGCGAGCCGGCCGTCAGCGTCGACCGGCTGATGTTAGTCGAGAACGGCAAGACGGCCATCACGCTCGACGCTACCTTCAGAACCGCCAAAGGGGGCGCGATCTCGGCCAAGTTCCGCATCAAACGCGGTGACGTCGCCCTCCAGGTCGAGCCCGGCGCCGGCGCCTCCAAGCTGCGCGTCGATTGCCCGGGACGCTTCGTCATCCTCCCCGATTTCTTTGCCGACGACATCACGATTGACGCGACGCGCTTGCCGCTCGACTCGGTTGATCTGCCCAGCGAGAACTTTGTGCTGCACCCGACGGCCAACGGCGACGCAATCACGCTGTGCGTCTTCGAGAATCGCGGGCAGGATATCAAAGTGACCATGACGGGCAAAGGCGCCGAACGCCAGGTCACCGGCTCCGAAATCACCTTCGACAAACGCAAAGTTTGGGTCGCCGTCCTCGACGCTCCGCAAGTCTGGCATGCCACGCCCGATCTCACTCCCGCCGACGGCGGCAAGATCATCAAGCTCGACTGGCGTATGCCCTACGTCGCCCAGTGGCGCATCGACTTTCACCGTGACAACGACCTCACCGATAGCTGGGAAATGCTGTTGCAAGAAAGAGGATTTCGGACCTACACGCGCCACACCTGGCTCGGCGCCGCGGACCCGGAGACCGTCGCCGCCGATCGCGAGCACTGGAACACCGTGCTCGGAAGTTTCCCCTATCCGGTCTGGTCCGACTCGGACGGCGTCGGCTACATCCAGCCGATCAAGAATCGCTTCCTCGTTTTCACTGGCCCCGCGCTCATCTATCCGATCCACCGCATCAAGGAGACGCCGCTCGACGCCTACACCGTCGTCGATGTCATGCGCAACACGCTCGGCGTCGGACCGTGCGAGCACATCCTCGACGTTCCATCGCACAAGGAGAACTATATCGGCCAGGCGACCTGCGGCGTGCGCGATATCCTCAACCCGATCTACGAAAGCAAGCAGCAAAAGGCACGCCGCTCGGAGATCAACAAGACGCTCGACGACGGCCTCATCTTCGTCAAGCACATCCGTACGCGCATCAACGATTACATCGCCTTCGGCAAGAAGATGCGCGTCTATCTCGCCGAGCAGCGAAAGAAGCATCCCGACCTGACTGAGTTCATCGATGAGATGGACAAGCTGACGGCGGAAATCGACGCCAAGCATGCGTTTCGCGTCGATCGCATCAAGACGCCGGAGCACGTCGCCAAGATGATGGCCGAGTTTCGCAAGAACGTGCTCGACTACACCGGCGCCGACGCGGTCGATTGCTGCAAGGACTTCACGAAAGCCCTGGTCGTGATCGGCGACAACCAGGACGAGCTATCGGGCGAATGCCGCTGGGTGGTGAAAACGCTGCGACAGCGCGCCGGCATCCGCATGGCCCTCGACCCGCGCGTGACGCCCATCGCCACCGAGATCCGCCTTCGCACTCAAGAAGTCATGCGCAACCCCGCCTGGCACGAGATGCCACGGCATTGAGCGAGCGATCGTCGTCATGATAGAATGCATGAGCAATGATTCGCTCGAAAGGACGCTACTATGACTGAGACCGTCCAGTAAATGCACCTGATGCCCAAGCGTGGTTCGTCGTACCGGCATCTCTACGTTCACGGGCGCATCCGCGCGGAAGCCATCTATCGCGAGACAGTCGGCCTGGAACCGATGGCACCGGAAGATGTGGCCCGCGAGCACAACATCCCGGTCGAAGCGGTGCACGAAGCGATCGACTACTGCATCCGCAACAAGGACCTTCTGGACGCGGAGCGAGCGGAGGAAACCGCCCGAATCAAAACCGCGGGACGCGACAAGTGGCCCTGTGCGCCGAAGGACTATCAGCCCGAAGAATGAACGTCTACGTTGACGACAACTGTGCAAAAGAACTGATGGTGTCTTGGCATAGAGTTCAAGTGGTCGGTGACGCCGACGTCGGACGGGACAAGCAAGCTCGATTAATTTAGGAACACCGCGAAGATCAGATTCAGCGGAGAGCGTGCGGAACAAACGCCCGACACATAGAAACATGGCCGCTGTACGGCGGAAGGCATCGATCATATCATCCCCTGGGCAGGGTGCCAGCTGTGTCCTTGCCGGCGGCGTATTCGTTGCAGCATGACGAGCAAACGTTTCGATCCCAACGCTCATTCCACAAAAGGTCGCAACCATGAGGAACGCATTGTCACATCTTGGGATGGCGGGGCTATATGCCTTGCTGTTCGTGGGGCTGCTGCCGGCGCCGGCGCACGAGGCGACGCCGCCCAAGACCGTTGCCGAGGCGCTCAAGCCGTTCGTCGACAATCAGACGCTGGCCGGCGCCGTGACGCTGGTGGCCGATCGCGGCAAAGTGTTGCATCACGAAGCGATCGGTTACGCCGACGTGTCGGGTCAGCGTCCGATGCTGGTCAACGCGCTGTTCTGGATTGCTTCGATGTCGAAGCCGATCACTGCCGCCGCCCTCATGATTCTCGTCGATGAAGGCAAGGTGAAGCTCGACGATCCGATCGAAAAATACCTGCCGGAATTCAAGGGGCAGTGGGTCATCGCCGAGATGGGCAAGGATCAACTGGTGTTGCGCAAGCCGAAACGCCTGGTGACGGTGCGCGACGTGATGAATCACACCAGCGGACTGGCGTTTCGCTCGGCCATGGAGACGCCGACGATCGACGTGCTATCGCTGCAGGACGCCGTGCGCAGCTACGCGTTGACGCCGCTCAATTCCGAGCCGGGCACGAAATTCGTCTACTCCAATGCGGGCATCAACATCGGTGGACGAATCATCGAAGTCGTGAGCGGCATGGCGTATGAGGATTTTCTCGACAAGCGTTTATTCGGACCACTCGGCATGAAGGACACCACCTTTTGGCCCAACGGCGAGCAACTCAAGCGGCTGGCGAAATCGTACAAGCCGGGCAAGGACAAGACCGGGCTCGTCGAAACGCCGATCGTTCATTTGAAGTATCCGATCGCGGATCGCAAGCGAGGTCCGTGCCCTGCCGGCGGATTCTTCTCGACGGCAAGCGACATCGGCGCGTTCTGTCAAATGGTCCTCAATGACGGCGAGTACAACGGAAAGCGCATCCTGTCCGAAAAGGCGGTCAAACAGATGACGAGCCGGACGACCGAGGCCGGCGTCAAGGCGAACTGGGGCGTCGGCTGGAGCATCACCGGCGACGGCGAGTTCGGCCACGGCGGCGCGTTCGCCACGAACATGAGCGTCGACACCAAGCGCGGCCTGGTCTTCGTCTGGATGGTCCAGCACAACGGCTTCCCCGGGAATGGGGGCCAAAGCCAAGCCGCCTTCCGCGCCGCCGCCCGCGAACTGTACACCGCGAAATGAAGAAGCTCCGGGGTGAGGTACTCCGAACCCCAGGGCTCGGAGTACCTCACCGTGGGGCTTCCGCTTCGCATTCTGCGTTTTTTCGCTGCTGCTGCTTCGTTCTGGTGAAGTCATGGCCAAGACGGTTCTTTCGATCCTTGCCCATCCGGACGACGCGGAGTTCTTGTGCGCGGGAACGCTAATTCGCTTGAAACGCGAGCACGGATTCGTCGTGCATATCGCGTCGATGACGGCAGGCGACTGCGGGTCGGCTGAGCATGACGCTCGGGCGATCGCTCGCATTCGTCGCGCCGAGGGGGCCCATGCCGCCGCGCTTCTCGGCGCGACGTACCATTGCCTCGAAGAATGGGATTTGCGCGTGTTCTACAACGAGCGCACGCTCGAGAAAGCAACGCGCCTCCTGCGACTCGTGCAGCCGAGCATCGTGTTAACGCATAACCCGGCCGACTACATGGTCGATCACGAGATGACAAGCCTGATTGTGCGTGGAGCGGCGTTCGCGGGGCCGATCCCCAATTTCATGGCCGATCGACAAATCGGTCCGGTGTTGCCGGGCATTCCACACCTTTATTATTGCGATCCGATCGAGGGCAAGGACGCGCTCGGTCGCGAAGTCGTGCCGACGTTTCGCATCGACATCAGCGGCGTGATCGAGGACAAGGCTGCCATGCTCGCTGCGCACGCCAGCCAGCGCGATTGGCTCTTGAAGCATCACGGCATGGATCAGTACCTGCAAGCCATGCGCGACTGGGGCAAGCATCGCGGGGCCGAGTGCGGCGTCGCGTTCGCAGAGGGCTTTCGGCAGCATCTCGGCCACAGCTACCCGCAGGACAACGTGCTCGCGCAACTTTTGGGTGGACGCTAACCCATCGACTCATCTGCGCGGCTGGCCCGACAATTACCAGTGAATTCCCTTGACACGGGGTGTCGCCACGGCAACAATGCTCTGCAACTGGCGATACGCACTTATTGTCATTTCCCTGATGTGACGCCTCGCCAGCGACTATTTTCGCGGTCTTTTTCTTCATCTCATTCGGAGGCTGGCGATGGACGTTCGCAAATGGGGTCGGCGCCGCGGGTTTACGCTCATTGAGTTGCTGGTGGTGATCGCCATTATCGCAATTCTGATCGGGCTATTGCTCCCCGCGGTTCAAAAAGTTCGCGCGGCAGCTGCGCGTATGCAATGCGGGAACAACCTAAAGCAAATCGGTCTGGCCATACACGGCTATCACGACACAAAAAAGGAACTCCCGCCGGCTCGACTTGACTACAACGGCGGAGCAACATGGTGCATCCTGATATTGCCATTCCTGGAACAGGAACCGTTGTACAAGCAGTGGGACATCACGAAGCAATACTACCAGCAGTCGGCTGCGGTTCGGCAAACCGCGCTGCCGGTTTATTTCTGTCCGTCGCGGAGAAGTGCCGGTGATACGCCCCTGAGCACCAGGGATGTGCCCGAGGCCGGTTGGAGCTCGGCCAACTTCCCCGGCTCGCTGGGAGACTACGGCTGCTGCGAGGGGGATAACAACAACGGGCAATACAACACCGATCAAGCCGACGGCGCCATGATCCTGGCGGCCTACAACAGTGCAACCAATCCGGCCGGCGGCTGGTTCATCACCAAGTTTTATTCGCGCACGCGGTTCGCCAACATCACCGACGGCTTGAGCAATACACTCTTGGTAGGAGAGAAGCATGTGCGCCTGGGAACGTGGGGCACCACCACGGGGGATGGATCGATCTATAACGGCGATCCCGGCAATCAAAACGCCGGCCGTGTCGCCGGGGCCAGCTATCCTTTGGCGCGTTCCCGAACCGACAGTTACAACCTGCAGTTCGGCAGCTATCACGACGGCATCTGCCAGTTCGTTCTCTGCGATGGCTCGGTGCGATCGATCGACAATTCGATCAACGGCACAACGCTTGGGCTGCTCGCAGCGCGCAACGACGGCCAGCCCGTCACCTTGCCGTAGTCGATGCCAAACCCCGGGGTGAGCGGCGGCGAACCGCTGGGATACAATTCTCGGATGAACCTTGAATGGAAACAGTGGCTCGTGACCGCCCTCAAGATGGTCGCGGCGGTCGCGGTACTGTTCTTCGTCGGCCGGCGTTTTCATGCCGACCTCGAAAATCTCGAAACGGATCAACTCGATCTCGACGTTGGCTGGCTCATCGCGGCAGCTGGCTTCTATCTGCTCGCCATGCTCCCGTCGGCCTGGTTCTGGAGGCATGTGCACGGAGTCTTCGGCTATCCGATGTCACTCTACGCCGGCATTCGCGCCCATTTCATCGGTCAGCTCGGCAAGTACGTCCCCGGCAAAGCGATGGCCGTCATCATTCGCTCGCACCTAGTGCAGCCGTTCGGCATTCCGTACGGCGTCTCGGTCATTACTTCCTTTTACGAAGTCTTCACCGGCATGACTTCCGGCGCCATCATCGCCGGCATCGTGTACCTTTTCGATCCACCGGGTGATCTGGGCTTGCACTTCCACCCATTAGCGATTGGCGCTGTGCTCATCGGATTATGCGGTATTCCGCTCATCCCGGGCGTTTTCAACTTCGTCATTGCCCGGATGACCGAAAACATCCAGACGGTGGAGGAGTACCGCCTGCCTCCGATGAGCTTTGGAACGCTTGTCACCGGCCTCCTCGCGACCGGCGCCGGCTGGTGGCTGCAAGGCCTGAGCGTCTGGGCGACGTTACAAGCCATCGTCCCCAACGCCCCGGAGTTCTCGTTGTCCGTATGGGCTCAGTGCACGGCCGGCATCGGCTTCGCCACGGTTGTCGGCTTCGCCCTGTTCTTCATTCCCGCCGGCCTGGGGGTGCGCGAGGATGTTCTGAAAAACTTGTTGAGCGGCATGGGAGCGCCTGCGTATATTGCCATAGCCGTCTTGTTGGTGCGCCTGACGTGGGTCGCCGCCGAGGCGGCCTTCGCGGCATGCACCTACTGGGTGAGACCGGCCGGAGAACGCAGTGAACCTGCGGGGTGACCCCAACGGACCTCTATGATCTCGATTGTTATCCCCGTCTTCAATGAGCAGGAAAGCCTCGCCCTTCTGCATGGCGAACTCGTCCGCACCGCGCAGGCCGCCAGTCTCCAGGTCGAAATCCTCTTCATTGACGACGGCTCGACCGATGGCTCCTGGGACGTCATCCGCGGCCTGGCCGAGCAACATCCCGACGTGCACGGCATTCGCTTTCGCCGCAACTTCGGCAAGGCGGCGGCGCTCTCCGCGGGCTTCGCGGCGGCGCGCGGCGACGTCATCATCACGCTTGACGCCGACCTGCAAGACGACCCCGCCGAGATTCCTCGCTTCCTCGCCAAGCTCAACGAGGGCTACGACGTCGTCAGCGGCTGGAAAGAGAATCGTCTCGATCCGTGGCACAAGGTTTGGCCTAGCTGGATCTTCAACGCCATGGTCAGCTGGCTCACCGGCGTTTATCTGCACGATCATAACTGCGGCATGAAGTGCTACCGCGCCGAGGTATTTCGCGAAATCCGCCTTTATGGCGAACTGCACCGCTTCATTCCGGTATTGGCCGAAGCGCGCGGCTTCAAAGTGACCGAGATCACCATCAACCATCGCGAGCGCCAATTCGGCTACTCCAAGTATGGCGTGCGCCGTTTCGTCAAAGGATTCCTCGACCTGCTCACCGTCAAATTCCTCACCGGCTTCGGACAACGGCCGCAGCACTTGCTGGGAAGCATCGGCTTGTTCAGCTTTCTGGGCGGCAACCTCGCGATGCTCTATCTGGCGATCACTTGGCTCCTCCGGCTCTACGACGACAAATGGTTCCCGCCCTTGCACGAACGGCCGCTCTTGACCTACGCCGTTGCCGCACTGTTGCTTGGCGCCCAAATGATGTCGATCGGGTTTCTCGCTGAGTTGATGACGGCGTATCTTAGCAAGGATCAGGAAAGCTATAGCGTCAAAGAACGAACCGGGGACGGGACGCAAGCCGCGATCCCGCGCTCGCCGGAAGCGAGCGGCTAAACGCTTAACAACAACCAACGACAGGAGATTTCTCCATGCTTGTACACAACGTGTTCTTTTCGTTGATTGACGCGTCCGATGCCGCCAAGGCGAAGCTGGTCGAGGCGTGCAAAAAGCACTTGACCAATCATCCGGGCACGGTGTTCTTTGCGTGCGGCACTCTGGCGAAAGAGCTGGATCGGCCCGTCAACGATCGCGATTTCGATGTCGGACTGCACATCATCTTCCAAACGCAAGCCGACCATGACGCTTATCAGGTGGCGGCGCGGCACGACCAGTTCATCGCGGAAAACAAGGCGAACTGGAGAATGGTGCGCGTATTCGACTCAGTAGCGTGAGCGATCTGGCGAAAATTTGGCGAGCCGAGCGACGTAAGCCGCCGGGTCGTGGTTTGAGCTCAACCCGGCGGCTTACGCCACTCGGCTCGCCGTGCAAGAAATATCCGGGTGCACGACATGGTCTGCGTGGCCTGCTTCCGGGAGGGCGAGGCTCCCGCCGAGCCGGAAGCGACAGGATACTCGTCCGAAATCGAGTATTTCGCGGGCTCCCGGCTCGGCGGGAGCCTCGCCCTCCCGTGCCGCTTGCACACCATGTCGTGCACCCGAAATATCCATTGTTCATGAAAATGCCTTGACAGCAATTCCCCGTTCGGTAAAAGCCCTGTCTCTCAGTGCAAGATTTCGTTCGCAACTGCGCAGCTGGCCTGCCGTCTGGGGGAAAGACGGCGCCTGCGTTGTATTGTTCCAGGGGAGAACAGGCATGAATTGGCTAAGTGTCTTGCGTCGCTGGACCATGCAGACCCTTCACGCCGCGGTACTCGGCGCGGCGTTATTGGGACCCGCAAACTTCGCGGCCGCCCAGACGTCGGCCACCGCAGCCAACAAGCTGCCTCCGATCAATTACACGCGCAGCTCGTCGTTCAACCTGCCCATCAACATGGACAAGGACGATCGGGCCAGGCTCAGCGAGATTCGGCTTTACGTCAAGACGCCGACGACCGGGTGGCAGATTCAAGAGCGCGGCGGTCCCGAAACGACGCAGTTCAACTGCCGCGTGACCCAGGATGGCGAGTACTGGTACACGCTCGCGCTCGTGGACAAGGGCGGACGAATGACACCGGCTGACGTCAATCTCGAAGCGCCGCACCAGCGCGTCGTCATCGATACCAGTTTGCCTGTGATCACGGTCGAGCCCTCCAACGCCGATGGCGACTTCTGTATTCGCTGTATCGTGCAGGACGCGAACCCGGATTACCCGACGCTCAAAGCTACCTGCCGAACGCCCGCAGGGGACGTTCCACTGGAAATCGTGCCGAATCAGCCGGGCAGCTTCCGCGTAAAGGGCGCGGACATGATGCGCTATCCGATCGTGGTCAGCGTACGCGATTTAGCGGGCAACGTCGGCGCCAAGGAAGTGTACGTTCGCGACATGGTCGGTTCGGCGCTCAATTCTTCGCCACCGACGCCAAAAGGCGCCGCGACGGTCGACAACAAGCTTGTTCCGCCGCCTCCGCCTCGGGACGATCTGCCTCCACCGCGCGGCGACACGCTGCCAACGCTCCCCAAGAACGACAACCCGCTGCCGCCCCCCTTGCTTGGCACCGAAACAAAGCACGCCGGTGTGCAACTGATCAATACGACGCGCGCCTCCGTCGATTTCCGCATCGATCAGGAAGGCCCCAGCGGCATCGGCAAGGTCGAAATCTATGTGACTCCCGACAAAGGC
>Ga0194132_10007736_pt1 | contig 15806 bp, 13 predicted proteins | sample TA2KigOf80mmetaG_FD_148612 | JGI IMG/M metagenome (GOLD analysis project Ga0194132, IMG submission 148612) | Freshwater microbial communities from Lake Tanganyika, Tanzania - TA2015054 Kigoma Offshore 80m | ecosystem: Environmental > Aquatic > Freshwater > Lake | place: Tanzania: Lake...
TCACCTGGCCCATCGCAGTCTCACTGCTCATCGTTTGCTCCTTCACTCTAGAAGAAGCCACCATTCCCGAAAGTGCGAAAGATTCTGTACGTTATCGCAGCTACTCCTCCGAGGGATGACTAGGATGGATACGCCCCTGACCGAGAAGATGTTGTCGCGGAAGGAGGGCAAGGTCGGGATCCTGACCTTCAACAATCCCGAGAAGCACAACGCTGTCTCCTTCGAGATGTGGGCCGCGGCCGAGCGGATCCTTCAGGACTTCCTCGCCGACAAGGAAGTGCGCGTCGTCATCCTGACCGGCGCCGGCGGCAAGGCTTTCGTCTCGGGCGCCGACATCTCGAAATTCGCCGATGAGCGCCAGTCCGAGGAGGCCGTGCAGCGCTACAACGCGCTGGTCGAGCGGCTCTACAGCCACATCTACGAGTTCCCCAAGCCGACCATCGCGATGATCCGCGGCCATTGCATCGGCGGCGGCCTCAACCTCGCCATCTGCTGCGACATCCGCATCGCGACCGAGGGCTCGCGCTTCTCGCTGCCGGCCGCCAAGCTGGGGCTGGGCTACGGCTATCCGGGTCTCAGGCGCTATGCCGAGACCATCGGCACGCCGGCGACCAAGGAGATCTTCTTCACCGCCCGCCAGTACAACGCCGCCGAAGCCCTTTCCCGCGGCATGGTGCATCAGGTGGTCGCCGATGCGGACCTCGAGCCGACGGTGATGGACATGGCCAACACCATCGCCGGCAACGCGCCGCTGACCGTCGCCACGATCAAGCAGTCCCTGATCGAGGTCCATCACGACGCGGACAAGCGCGACCTCGACAGATGTGCTGCAATGGTCAAGGCGTGCTTTGCCAGCAACGACTATATCGAGGGCCGCAAGGCCTTCCTCGAGAAGCGGAAACCGGCCTTCACCGGGAGCTGAGAGGCATGAATACGGCGCAGAGCGCGATCGGCTTTCTCCGCAGCACGTCGGTCACCACCCTCGTGCAGGAAGAGATCGTCCGCATGATCCTCTCCGGCGAACTGGATGCCGGCGCGCAGGTGAAGGAATTCGCGATCGCCGATCGCCTCGGCGTCGGCCGCTCCAGCGTCCGCGAGGCCTTCCGTGCGCTGGAGGAAGCCGGCCTCGTGCGGCTGGAGAAGAATCGCGGCGTCTTCGTCCGCCAGATCAGCGACGACGAGGCCGAGGAGATGTACTCGGTCCGCGCCGGCCTCGACGAGCTTGCCGGCCGGCTGCTCGCTCCGCGCATCACGGATGCCGAGCTCGACGAGCTGCGCCGCATGGTCGAGGAGCTGGAAGCCTGCCTCGCGCCCGAATCCTTCGAGACGTATTTCCCCCTCAACCTCCGCTTCCACGACCGCATCGTCGAGATGGTCGGAAACCGCAAGCTGCTGACCATGTACCGCCGGCTGATCAACGAGATGCATCTGCTGCGCCGGCGCAGCCTGCTGAAGGGCGGCGGGCTGCTCGTCTCGAACGAGGAGCACCGCGCCATCGTCGCCGCGCTTGCCAGCCGCGACGCCGATGCGGCCGCCGCCGCCATGCGCGATCATGTGCGCTCGGGCCGCGACCGCATGCTGGCCGCGAACCCGGCCTCGCCGCGCTCGGCCGCCTGATGGCCCATCTCGAGCTCCGCGGGCTGAGCAAGCGCTACGACGGCAACGCCGTCGTCGACCGCATCGACCTGACCGTGCCGCCGGGCAATCTCGTCTGCCTGCTCGGTCCCTCGGGCTGCGGCAAGACGACGACGCTCCGCCTCGTCGCCGGATTCGTCGAGCCCAGCGACGGCGAGGTCCGCGTCAACGACCGGGTGCTCTCGGCCCGAGGCTTCGCGACGCCGCCCGAGCAGCGCCGCATGTCGATGATTTTCCAGAGCTACGCGCTCTGGCCGCATATGACGGTGGCCGACAATGTCGCCTACGGCCTCAACCTGCGCGGCATGCCGAAGGCCGAGATCGGCAGGCGCGTGGCCGAGATGCTGAAGGCCGTCAAGCTCGGCGCCTTCGCCGAGCGCTATCCGGGAGAGATGTCCGGCGGCCAGCAGCAGCGCGCCGCGCTTGCCCGCGCGCTGATCGTCGAGCCGGAGATCCTGCTGCTCGACGAGCCGCTGTCCAACCTGGACGCCGCGCTGCGCGAGGAGATGCGCTTCGAGATCCGCCGTCTCCACGACGCCTATCGCTACACCACCGTCTATGTGACCCACGACCAGGCCGAGGCGATGACCACCGCCGACCTGATCGTGGTGATGAACCAGGGCCGCATCGAGCAGGCCGGGTCCGCCGAGGACGTCTACAACCGCCCACGCTCCACCTTCGTCGCCGCCTTCCTCGGCGGTGCCAACATCCTCAAAGGCCGCGCGATCGACAGAGCGCGCCTCGATGTCGGGCCCGCGATCCTGCGCTGCGCCGAACCGTCCTTCACCCCCGGCGGCGAGGCCTCGCTCTCGATCCGCTACCACGAGGTCAAGGTGCGCGCCGACGGCGCCGCCGGCGACAACCGCCTCGAAGCGCGCGTCGTCCGCCAGACTTTCCTGGGATCGCTCCGAGATCTCGCCCTCGAGCTCGCCGACGGCACCGTCATCCGCGCCTCGGCCCCGCCCGATCTCGCCGTGCCACCGGATGCGCGGGTCTGGGTCGACCTGCCGTCCGAGCGCTGCCGCCCCTTGCCGTCGTGACCCCGCCGCCGTAGCGGCCAAGACCAAGAACAAGACGAAGAACAACGACAGGAGGAAATGATGAGACTGCGCGACATCCTGACTACCGGCTTCGCGGCGCTCTTCGCCCTCGCCGGAACGGCGCTCGCCCAGCCGGCGCCGACATCGATCACGCCCGACCTCATCGCCGCGGCGAAGAAGGAAGGCAAGGTCGTCTACTACACCGCCGTCGACGTGAAGGTCGCCGAGCAGATCGCCAAGGCCTTCGAGGAGAAGTATCCGGGCATCAAAGTGCAGGTCGAGCGCTCGGGCGCCGAGCGCGTGTTCCAGCGCATCGGCCAGGAGTATTCGAGCAAGATCTACAACGTCGACACCGTCAACAGCTCCGACGCCGCGCATTTCGTGCACTGGAAGCGCGAAGGCTGGCTCGCCCCGGTCGTGCCGGAGGACGTCGCCAAGCATTACGCGCCCGCCTACAAGGACCCGGACGGCATGCATGCCGCCTGGCGCATCACGCTGGCGCCGATCGCCTACAACACCAAGCTGGTGACCGCGGCGGAAGCGCCAAAGAGCTATGCCGACCTGCTCGACCCGAAATGGTCGGGCAAGATCGTCAAGGCGCATCCCGGATACAGCGGCACGATCCTGACCCAGACCTTCCAGGTCTCGCGCGACATCGGCTGGGGCTATTTCGAGAAGCTGGCGGGGCAGCGCGTCATGCAGGTGCAGTCGGCGACCGACCCGCCCAACAAGGTCGTCTCCGGCGAGCGCCCGATCATGTCGGACGGCACCGAGTACAACGTGCTGCTGCTCAAGCAGACCGGGGCGCCGATCGAGGTCGTCTACCCGGCCGAGGGCACGCCGCTGGTCGTCGGCCCCTCCGCCGTCATGAAGAACGCGCCCAACCCGAACGCGGCGCGGCTCTTCCACATCTGGTCCTTCACGGTCGAAGCGCAGCAGAAGATGGTCGATATCGGCGCGTTGCGCTCCGCCCATCCCGGCGTCAAGGAGCCGGCCGGCCGCAAGCCGCTCTCCGAGATCAAGCTGATGAAGGACGACCCGGCCGAGGTCGACAAGCAGTCCGAGGAACTGAAGGCGCGCTACACGCGCAACTTCAAGACCTGATCTGGAAGTGAGAGCACTTTCGTGCCCCCTCTCCCGCGCGCAGCGCGGGGGAGGGTTGGGGTGGGGGCCGAGCGTAGCGAGGGCTTTCTTCGCACGGCGACGTTCCCTCGCTTCGCTCGGCCCCCACCCTGCCCTCCCCCGCTTCGCGGGAGGGGGAGCACGACGATGACCGCTGAAACGCTCGCCACCGGCGTCGGGCAACGAGTCCGTCATCGCCTCGGCAGGCTCGATCTGTCGCTGCCGGTGCTGGTGGCGACTGCGATCTTCCTGGCCCTGCTGATCGGGCTGCCGGTTGCCTGGCTCATCGTCTACGCACTCACCAACCGCTCCGGCGCGGTGACTTTCAGCAACTTCAGCACGCTTGCTTCCGACCCCGCCTTCACCGAGCCGCTGGTCACGACGCTGATCCTCTGCTTCAGCGTCGCCACTGCCGCGGCCGTGGTCGCCTCGCCGATCGCCTGGCTCGTCTCGCGCACCGACCTGCCGGGCCGCCGCACGATCCGCGCGCTGATGACGGCGAGCTTCGTCACCCCGCCCTTCCTCGGCGCCATCGCCTGGGAGATCCTGGCCGCCCCCAACTCGGGCATCCTGAACCAGATGTGGCGCGGGCTCACCGGCTCGCCCGATCCGCTCTTCGACATCTACACGCTGCCGGGTCTGATCTTCGTCATCGCCTGCTACACCTCGCCTTACGTCTTCGTGCTGGTGGCGAACGCGCTCGACCGCATCCCGGCCGACCTCGAGGACGCCGCCGGCATCCTCGGCGCCAGCCGCTGGCGGACGACGATCACCGTCACCATCCCCCTCGTCGTGCCCGCCATCCTCGCCGGCGCGCTGATCGCCTTCCTGCAGGCGATGACGCTGTTCGGCTCGCCGGCGATCCTGGCGCTGCCTGCCGGCTTCCACACCGTCACCACCAAGATCTTCTCGCTGTTCCAGTACCCGCCGAAGCCGCAGCTCGCCGCCGCCGCGGCGCTGCCGCTGCTCGTCATCACCGTCATGCTGCTGGTGACGCAGGCGCGCCTGCTCGGGCGCCGCGGCTACACCGTGATCGGCGGCAAGGCCGGCGAGCCGCGCCGCCTCGCGCTCGGGCGCCTGCGCATCCCGGCGCTGATCCTGGTCCTCTGCGTGCTGTCGCTGCCGCTGACTCTGCCCTATGCGGCGCTGCTGAAGGCATCGGTCTCGAGCTTCCCTGGCGCGCCGCTGGCCGCCGAGTTCCTGACCTGGCGCCACGTCAACTTTGTCTTCATCGAATTCTCGCAGACCCGGACGGCGTTCTGGAACACCCTGGTCCTCGCCCTCGGTACCGCGACGCTCGGGACCATGCTGGCGCTGGCGATCTCCTATCTGACCGCGCGCCGCGCCATCGCCGGCTCGCGCTTCCTCGAGTTCCTCGCGACCGCGCCAGTGGCGATCCCCGGCATCGTGCTCGGCGTCGGCCTGTTCCTCTCCTACACGCGCCCGCCGCTGGCGCTCTACGGCACGCTCTGGATCCTCTTGCTCGCCTTCCTCACCATCGAGCTGCCCGTCGCCTTCCAGCAACTGCGCTCCTCCTTCCATGCCGTGCATCCGGAGCTGGAGGAAGCGAGCCGCATCCTCGGCGCCGGTCGCCTCACGACGCTGGCGCGCATCACCGCGCCGCTGCTCAAGAGCGGCGTCGTCGCCGCCTGGTGCTTCATCTTCATCGGCGTGGTGCGCGAGCTTTCGGCTGCGATCATGCTGTTCACGGCGAATACCAAGGTTCTCTCGGTCGTGATCTATGATCTGAACGAGAGCGGCGATCTCGGCGCCATCGCGGTGCTGGGAACGACCATGCTGCTGATCACCTTCGCGGTGGTCGGCTTCGCCAACTGGATTTCCGGCGTCGGTTCCGGCGTCCGGCTCAGAGGGGGATAACCCCGGCAAGCAAGGAGGAAAGATCAATGTTCAAGCTATTCGCAGCGGCAGTGGCGGTAGGACTCGCGCTCTCGCCGACCCAGTCCATGGCGCAGGCCAAGTATCCCGTTCCAACCGTCACGCTCGCCACGCATTCGAGCCCCGGCGGCGGCAGCGACGTGTTCCTGCGCGAGCTGGTCAAGCATGTGCAGCCGATCCTCGGCGCCAATCTCGCGGTCACCAACGTCACCGGCGGCAGCGGCGCGCGCGCCATGGCCGAGCTGGCGAAGTCGCCGGCAAACGGCAGCATCTTCTATGCGACGACGCCCACCTACATCCAGACGACGCTGCTCTCGAAGCCGGCGGTCGGCTTCGACCAGCTCGACCCGATGGTGATCGTGTTCTTCGACCCGACCATCATCTACACGCGAGCGGAGTCGCCGCATAAGACCTTCGCCGACGTCGTGGCGGACGCGAAGAAGAACGTCGGCAAGCAGAAATGGGGCGCCGCCAACCCGGCCTCGCTCGAACGCATCGCCTTCGAGAAGCTGAACAAGATCACCGGCGCCAAGGCCGCGATCGTCAGCCACGAAGGCGGCGGCGACCTGATGATCAACGTGCTGAACGGCACGCTCGACATCGGCGTCGGCGAGGTCCAGGAGCTGCGCTCGCAGCTCGAGGCGAAGAAGGTGCGGATGCTGGCCGTGCTCGGCGACAAGCGCCTGCCCGAGTTCCCCGATCTGCCGACGGCGAAGGAACAGGGCGTCGACCTCGTCGTCAGCAAGTTCCGCGGCCTCGCCGGCCCGAAGGGCGTGCCCGACGACGTCGCCAAGGCCTGGGAGGACGCGATCAAGCAGGCGCTGGCCAGCCCCGCCTACAAGGCGATCTATGCCAAGGAGGCGCTCGAGCCGGTCGGCATGGGCCGCGCCGAGGCACGGGCCTTCACCGCCAAGTTCGCCGAGGAGGTGAAGGCCTCTCTGACCGAGCTCGGAGTCATCAAGTGACGTTGAGCCGGGACGATCTTCTCGGTCTCGGCATGATCGTGCTGGCGGCGGCCTATTGGGCCGCCGCCGACCAGATTCCTGTCAGCCTTCTCTCCGACGCCGTCGGCGCCGACGGCGTACCGAAGGTTCTGGCGGTCGCGCTCGCCATCTGCGGCGCGCTTCTGCTCCTGACGACGCGCCTCAAGCGGCAGCCGGCCGAGGCACCGTCATCCGACCGCGACGAGAAGCGCGCGCATCTTCGCGCCGCCGGTCTGCTCGCCGGCCTCGTCGCCTATATCTTCCTGCTCCCGGTCCTGGGCTACCCGCTCGCGATCGCGCTGCTCATCGCCGCCGTGGCGATCTATGGCGGAACACGGATCCGGCCGAGCGTCGCCGCCGTCGCGGTCGCCGGCAGCGCCCTCTTCTGGGTCTTCTTCGTCAAGATACTCGGCATCGGCATGCCGACCGGGATCTGGGCCGCGGGGTTCTGAGGCATGGACGCGTTCATCTCGGCCCTGGCGACGCTGACCAATGGCTGGGTCATGCTGGCCGCGCTCGGCGGCGTGGTCTGGGGCATCTTCGGCGGCGCCCTTCCCGGCATCTCGCCCTCCATCGCGATGGCGCTGCTGCTGCCTTTCACCTACGGCATGGATCCGACCGTCGCGCTCGTCATGCTCGCCTCGGTCTATGTCGGCGCCGAGTATGGCGGCTCGATTCCGGCGATCCTGATCCGCACGCCCGGCACCAACTCCGCCGCGGCGACCACCATCGACGGCTTCGAGCTGGCGAGGCAGGGCCGCGCCGGCGAGGCGCTCGGCATCTCGTTGATGTCCGGCCTGGTCGGCGGGCTGTTCGGCCTCCTAGTCCTCGTGATCGCGACCGAGCCGCTGGCGCGCGTCGCCCTCGCCTTCACCCCGCCCGCCTATTGCGCCCTCGGCATCCTCGGCCTCTCGGTCATCGCCAGCCTCTCCGGCCGTTCGCTGGTGAAGGGGCTGATCGCCGGCATCCTCGGGCTGATGATCGCGACGGTCGGCACCGATCCGGTCTCCGGCGTCTCGCGCTTCACCATGGGTGTTCCCGATCTCCTTTCGGGCATCCGCCCGATCCTGATCATGGTCGGGCTCTTCGCCGTCGCCGAGATGCTGGAGCAGATCTCGGCGCCCGCCTGGAACAAGGCCGACCGCCGCGACACGCGCCTCAAGCTTCCCGGCCTCGCGGTGTGGCGGCGCCTGTGGAAGCCGCAGGCGATCGGCTGCGCCATCGGCACCTTCGAGGGCGTGACGCCCGGTGCCGGCGGCACCATCGCCGCGTTCATGGCCTATAACGAGGCGCGCCGCTGGTCCTCCAAGCCCGAGGAATTCGGCAAGGGCTCGGTCGAAGGCATCGCCGCACCGGAAGCAGCGAACAACGTCGTCACCGGAACCGCGCTGGTGCCGCTGCTCAGCCTCGGCATTCCCGGATCGAACTCGGCCGCCATTCTTCTCGGCGGCTTCCTGATTCACGGGCTGGTTCCGGGTCCGATGCTCTTCGTCAAGGCGCCGGACGTGGTCTACGGCCTCTATGTCGGGCTCTTCGCCGCCAACATCCTGATGGTGCTGGTCGGGCTCGTGATCCTGACGCCCTGCATCTGGCTGGTGAACCGGCCGAAGCCCTGGCTCATCGCCTTCATCCTCGCGCTCGTCATGTCCGGCGTCTATGCCATCGACAACAGCGTCTTCGATCTCGGCATCGTGCTGACCGCCGGCGTCGTCGGCTACGTCATGCGCCGCTGCGGCATGCCGATGCTGCCGATGGTTCTCGGCGTCGTGCTGGGATTCCTGGTCGAGTCCAACTACCGCCGCAGCCTCGTGCTCTCGCGCGGCGACCATTCGATCTTCATCGAAGACCCCGTATCGCTCGGCCTGCTGCTGGCCGCCGTGGCGCTGACCGGCTATTCGGTCTGGCGCGAATACTTCAAGCCTCAGTCCAAGGAAGCCATCGCCTGATGCCGGATTCTTCTCGCGCCGAACAGCTCGCCGAAGCGATCGAGCGCATGTCGCCTGTCACGCCCAACCTCAGGAATGTCTGCGAGATGCTAGTGGTCGACGTCGCCGGCCTCTGCGTCGCCGCACGCGGCCTCGACTACATCGACGCCGCCAAGGCCGCGCTCGATCCCGGCGGCCCCTGCACCGCGATCGGCCATGCCGGCGGCTTCGATCCGGCGGGCGCGGCGATCCTCAACGGCACCGCCGCGCATGGCGAGGATTTCGACGACACCTTCGAAGGCGGCCCGGTCCATGCCGGCGCGGTGATCCTGCCGGCGGTGCTGGCGACAGCCGAGCGCCACGCGCTCTCAGGCGCCGATGCGCTCCGCGGCATCGCCGTCGGCCTGGAAGTCACCTGCCGGCTCTCCACCGTGATCCCGAAGGCGGTGCACAAGGCGGGATTCCATCCGACCGCGGTGTTCGGCGCGATCGGCGCGGCGGCCGGCGTCGCCGCCGCGATGCGCCTCGGCCGCGCCGAGACCGTCAACGCGCTCGGCATCGCCGGCAGCATGGCGTCCGGCATCATCGAGTACCTGACCGAAGGTACCTGGACCAAGCGACTGCATCCGGGCTGGGCGGCGCAGAGCGGCTATCGCGCGGCGATGCTGGCGAAGACCGGCTTCATCGGTCCGCGCACCGTGCTCGAAGGCAAGCACGGCCTGTTCCAGGGCTTCGCCCACGCCAAGGACGGCGATTGGAGCGCGCTGCTCGACGGCTTCGGTACACGCTGGGTCAGCGAGACCATCGCCTTCAAGCCCTATGCCTGCGGGACGATGACGCATCCCTATATCGACTGCGCGCGCAGGATGAAGGCCGAGGGCATCAAGGCCGAGCAGGTCGCCGCCATCGACTGCGACACCGCCGAGGGCTATGTCCATCGCCTGTGGGAGCCGCTCGCCGACAAGCAGCGCGTCCCCAACGGCTATGCCGGCAAGTTCTCGATCCCCTACTGCATCGCCGCCGGCCTCGTGCTCGGCGATGCAGGGTTCGATGCCTTCACCAACGAGCGCGCCGCCGATCCCAGGCTCCAGTCCGTCGCCGCCAAGGTGCGCTACCGCATCGACCCGAACGACCCCTACCCGAAGCGCTTCACCGGCCATATCCGCGCGACGCTGACCGACGGCCGCGTCGTCGAGCACCGCCAGCCGCACTTCCGCGGCGGCGCTTCCGAGCCGCTCTCGCGCGAGGAGATCGAGGCCAAGTGCGTTTCGAACGCTGTTCATGGCGGCTGGTCGAAAGACCGCGCGCGCTCGCTTGCCGCCTTCGCGCGCCGCGCCTTCTCGGGCGAGCACCTCGATCTCACGCCGTTCAGGGGGTAGTCATGCCGGAACTCGACGGATTCGTGGCGCTGGTCACAGGCGCCGGACGCAATATCGGCCGCGCCATCGCGCTCGACCTGGCCCGCGCCGGTGCCGCCGTGGTGGTGAACGCCAGGTCCAACCAGGTCGAGGCCGATGCGGTGGTGAAGGAGATCGCCGATGCCGGCGGCAAGGCGGTCGCTGTTCTCGGCGACGTCGCCGATCCGGACGCGGCCATGCGCATGGTGGGTATGGCGACGTCCCGCTTCGGCCGGCTCGACATCCTCGTCAACAACGCCGCGGTCCGCGGCGAGGTGCCCTTCGCCGAGCTCGACTTCGCCAGGTGGCGTGCCGCGCATGCGGTCTGTCTCGACGGCGCTTTCCACTGCACCAAGGCGGCGCACATGGCGCTCAAGGCGAGCGGCCAGGGCGCGATCGTCAATATCGGCGGCGTAAGCGCGCACCTCGGTGCCTCTGAGCGCGTCCATGTGCTCGCGGCCAAGCTCGGACTCGTGGGATTCACCCGAGGGCTCGCGCACGATCTGGCGCCTGACGGCATCACCGCGAACTGCGTCGTCCCCGGCCAGATCGACACCGCGCGCGCCGCCGGCAAGCAGCCGAGCCACCACGCGACGCACAAGCCGCTGGTCGGCCGGCGCGGGCGGCCCGAGGAGATCGCCTCGACCGTGCGCTGGCTCGCCGGTCCGAACGGGCGCTACATCACCGGCCAGACCATCCATGTGAATGGCGGCCTCTATCACGGCTCATGAGGAGCGGCGGATGAAGCTCGAACTCAAGGACAAGGTCGTCCTCGTCACCGGTGGCTCCAAGGGCATCGGCCTCGCCTGCGCCAAGGCCTTCCTGGACGAGGGTGCGAAGGTCGGCATCACCTCGCGTTCGCAAGCCAACATCGACATGGCGCTGGGCGGTCTCAAGGGTGCTGTCGGCATCGCCGGCGACCTGATCGATGCGAGCCAGGCAGAGACCGTGGTCGACGGCATCGAGAAGGCGCTTGGGCCGATCGACGTGCTGGTGAACTCCGCCGGTGCAGCGAAGCGCACAGCGCCCGACGATCTGACGCCCGCCGCCTGGCGCGCGGCGATGGACGCCAAGTACTTCTCCTACGTCAACGTCTTCGATCCCGTGGTCAAGCGCATGGGCAAGCGCGGCGCGGGCGTGATCGTCAACATCATCGGCAATGGCGGCAAGATTGCGAGCCCGACACATATCGCCGGCGGCGCCGCCAATGCCGCGCTGATGCTGGCGACGGCAGGCCTCGCGAATGCCTATGCCGGCAAAGGCGTGCGCGTCGTCGGCATCAACCCGGGTCTCACCAATACCCAGCGCGTTGCCGAAGGTCTCAAGTCGGACGCGAAGCTCAACAACATCACCGAGGACGAGGCGCTCAAGCGCGCCATCCAGCGCATCCCCATGGGCCGCATGGCCGAGCCCGAGGAGATCGCCAACCTCGTGCTTTTCCTGGCCTCGCCGCGTGCGAGCTACGTCAACGGCGTCATCATCTCCATGGACGGCATGGTCGCCCCCATCGTGGTCTGATCGCACCTTTCGCCATCCTTCGCCCAGGCTTGCCCCCTTCCCGACTCGCCGCCAAGCTAGCGGCCGAGAGAGGGAGCCCGATGCCCGATATCCGCGATCCGATCGCTTTCGAGCTGTTCAAGAACGCCGTCTTCTCGATCGCCGACGAGATGGCGCTGACCGTGTTCCGCACGACCTATTCGGGCGTGCTCAAGGACAACATGGATTATTCGACCGGCCTCGCCGATGGGGACGGCAAGCTGGTCGCGCAGGGCCTCACCCTTCCCGGCCATCTGGGGTCGGTGCCGACCGCGCTCGCCTCGATCATGAAGCACTACGGCGACGATATGGCCGAAGGCGATGTCTTCATCATGAACGACCCTTTCGACGGCGGCATGCACCTGCCGGACATCTTCGTCTTCAAGCCGCTCTACCACCGGGGTGAGCGCCTCGCCTTCGCCGCCACCGTCTGCCACCACACCGATGTCGGCGGCCGCGTCGCCGGATCGAACGCCTCCGACTCGACCGAGATCTATGCCGAGGGCCTGCGCATCGCGCCGCTCAAGCTCTACGAGGCCGGCAAGCTCAACAAGACGATCATGACCTTCATCGAGCGGAACGTGCGCGTGCCGGTGAAGGTGTTCGGCGATCTCCGCGCCCAGCTCGCCGCCTGCCACATCGCCGAGAAGCAGTTCGGCGAGCTGGTGTCCAAGCACGGGGCCGCCGATACGCGGCTCTACATGAAGGAGACGATCGACTACGCCGAGCGGCTCACGCGCGCCGAGCTCAGGAAGCTCCCCGACGGCGAATGGAGCTTCGAGGATTGGATCGACGATGACGGCGTCGATTACGGCAAGCCGATCCGGCTCTTCGTCACGATCAGGAAGAAGGGCGACCACATGGTGGTCGACTGGACCGGCACCAACAAGCAGGTGAAGGGCGCGATCAACAACACGCTCTCCTTCACCAAGGCCGCCTCATATTGCGGCGTGCGCTCGGTCCTGCCGCAGGGCATCCCCAACAACGAGGGCGTGTTCCGCGCCATCGAGGTGATCTGCCCGCCCGGCACGGTCGGCAACGGCGTGCTGCCCGCGGCCTGCGCCGCCCGCGGCCTCACCGGCTTCCGCATGACCGACTGCATGTTCGGGGCCCTTGCGATGATGCTGCCCGACAAGGTCAAGGCGGCCGGCGACGGCGGCAATACCGGCGTCTCGATCGGCGGCTACGACGACGCGCGGAAACCCTTCATCTATGTCGACTTCACCTGCGGCGCCTGGGGCGCGCGTCCCTGGGCCGACGGGCTCGACGGCAACTCGCACATGTTCGCCAACATGGCGTCCCAGTCGGTCGAGGTCACCGAGGCCGAGAACCCGATCCAGCTCCTCGCCTACGAGTTCGTGCAGGATCATGCCGGCGCCGGCAAGCATCGCGGCGGCGTGCCGTTCCGGCGCGACTACCGCTTCCTCGAGACCGAGGGCACGCTGCAGGTGCGCTCCGACCGACGCGACCACCGGCCTTTCGGCCTCTATGGCGGCAGCCCCGGCGCGTCCTCGGCGAACTATCTCGATCCGGAGGGCGAGAACAAGCTGCTCCCGGGCAAGCTGACCATGACGATCCGCAAGGGCGACGTGTATCGCCATGTCGTCGCCGGCGGCGGCGGCTGGGGCGACCCGCTGGAACGCGATCCCGCTTCGGTGCTGCGCGACGTGCGCAACGAGTTCCTGTCGGCCGGCAAGGCCGAGGCCGATTACGGCGTCGTCGTCGACACGAAGAATTGGCAGGTCGACACCGCCGCGACCGAGGCCAGGCGCAAGGCAATGCGTGCCGGGCGCGGCTGGCGCGAGGTGCCGAAGGTGCAGTGGCACGATCCCGTGATCGCCGCAGAACCCGAGAGGCGCCGCGCGTGACTACCTACCGGGTCGGCGTCGATGTCGGCGGCACCTTCACCGACATCGTCCTTCTGGGCGATGACGGCAGCATCCACACCGCCAAGATCCCCTCCAGCGTCGAGAACTACGCCAACGCCATCGTCGACGGGCTGAGCCAAGTCTTCCGCGAGACCGGCCTCGACGGCAAGGTCATCGAGGAGGTGCGCCACGGCACCACCGTCGCCTCCAACGCGATCCTCGAGCACAAGGGTGCCCGCACCGGCCTCGTCACCACCAAGGGTTTTCGTGATGTGCTGGAGATCCGCACCTTGCGGATGCCCAGACTTTACGACATCGGCTGGACCAAGCCGCCGCCTTTGGTCGAGCGCTATCTCCGCCAGGTCGTCGACGAGCGCGTCAATGCGCAGGGCGTCATCGAGCGCGCGCTCGATCCCGCCGATGCCGAGCGCGCCGTCGATGCACTGCTCGCCGAGAAGGTCGAGACCATCGCGGTCTGCCTTCTCAACTCCTTCGCCAATCCGAAGCACGAGCTGGCGATCGCCGATATCATCCGCCGGAAGGCGCCCACCCTGCCGCTCTCGGTCTCCTACGAGGTTTTGCCGGAGATCAAGGAATACGAGCGCACCTCGACCGTCGTGGTGAACGCCTATGTGATGCCGATCGTCTCGAGCTACCTCCGCGCGCTGCGCAAGGGGCTCGATGCGGCCGGCATCCCGGCGCGCCTGCTGCTCATGCAGTCGAATGGCGGCCTCACCACCGACAACGCCGCGGCCGAGCGGCCGATGAACATCATCGAGTCCGGCCCCGCCGGCGGCGTCGTCGGCGCCCAGGCGCTGGCCAAGGCCAAGGGGCTCAAGAAGATCCTGACCTTCGACATGGGCGGCACCACCGCCAAGGCTTCCATGGTCGAGGATGGCGAGGTCACGCGGGCATCCGAGTATTCCGTCGGCGCCGGCATCATGATCGGCTCGCGCCTGCTCACCGGCGCCGGCTACACCCTCAAGGTTCCGGCGATCGATCTCGCCGAGGTCGGTGCCGGCGGCGGCTCGCTGGTCTGGATCGACGGCGGCGGCTCGATGCAGATCGGGCCGGAAAGCGCCGGGGCATCTCCCGGCCCCGTCTGCTACGACAAGGGCGGCGAGACGCCGACGGTGACCGACGCGAATGTGGTGCTCGGCTATATCAACCCGCAGTATCTGGTCGGCGGCGCGGTGAAGCTGAACGCCGCCAAGGCCAAATCGGTCTTCGCCGAGAAGGTGGCGGCGCCGCTGAAGATGTCGGTCGAGCAGGCCGCCTATGGCGCGCATCAGATCGCCGGATCGAACATGATCCGCGCGATCAAGGCGGTCTCGACCGAGCGTGGTCGCGATCCGCGCGAATTCGCGCTCTTCGCCTTCGGCGGCAACGGCCCGCTCTTCGCCGGCGGCATGGCCAAGGCGCTCGAGCTCTCCCGCATCGTGGTGCCGCCCTCGGCCGGGCTCTTCTCCTCCTTCGGCCTGCTCTATGCCGATGTCGAGCATCATTATGCGCGCACCTTCCGCCGGCTCCTGCGCAAGGCGGACCTCGCGGAGATCGAGGCGGCGTGGAGCGAGCTTGCGCGCCAGGCGCTCGACCAGCTCCAGGCGGAGGGCTTTACCGGCGCGCGGGCGAAGCTTCGCCGTTCGGCGGCGCTGCACTATGAAGGACAGAGCTACGAGCTGACCGTGCCGATGCCGGACGGCCCGATCGACCAGGCGATGGTCGCGCATCTGGAGGAAAGCTTCGGGCGCGAGCACGAGAAGACCTATGGCCACCGCGCCGGACCGGAGGAGCCGGTCGAGCTGGTGGCGATGCAGGTTGTGGGCTTAGGCTTGCGCGACGGCGGCGGCGTGCCGGAACGCGTGCGCTCCAGCCGCGCCGAACCGACGCCTCCCCCGCCGCGCAAGGCCTATTTCGGCGCCGAGACCGGCTGGCTCGATACGCCGGTGCTGCGCCGCTCCGATCTCGCCGGCGGCAAGACAGGCCCGCTGATCGTCGAGGAGTACGACGCCACCTGCGTCGTGCCGCCGGGCGCCACGGCGAGCCTCGACAGCGCGGGCAACATCGTCATCGAGCTCTAGGCTACTCGCCCAGCAGGTGCAGCACGAGTTCCCTCCGGTGCGGGCGGCGGCGGTGCTCGAAGAGGTAGATGCCCTGCCAGGTGCCGAGCGCCATGCGGCCGCCTGTGACCGGGATCGAGAGCTGCACCTGGGTCAGCGCGGTGGATAACGTACAGAATCTTTCGCACTTTCGGGAATGGTGGCTTCTTCTAGAGTGAAGGAGCAAACGATGAGCAGTGAGACTGCGATGGGCCAGGTGATCCAGATCGACGAGGCTCGGATCAGGGATCATCTGGGAGAGATGGTGCGCGGCACGGTCGAGGAGACGCTGAATGCACTCCTTG
>Ga0194132_10007738_pt1 | contig 15804 bp, 15 predicted proteins | sample TA2KigOf80mmetaG_FD_148612 | JGI IMG/M metagenome (GOLD analysis project Ga0194132, IMG submission 148612) | Freshwater microbial communities from Lake Tanganyika, Tanzania - TA2015054 Kigoma Offshore 80m | ecosystem: Environmental > Aquatic > Freshwater > Lake | place: Tanzania: Lake...
TCCCCGCCGCGCGAGTCAAGCGGCCGATGCCACATCAGCAGTACTGCGTGCAGCGCGATCGACAGCGTGATCCACCACGCCAGCCTGCGCAACGCAGCTGTATCGCGTTCGAGCGTGAGTGGTTCTCCCGCAGTGATCATGCGCTAGCCGTATCCTATTGCGCGCAATAAAAAATCAATAAAATCAATTACTTATATATGAAATGGTGGTAAACCAGAGGGTTCGCGCAAGCCCACGTTCAACAGCAGCACCCGTTCGCCGCGCATGATCACGCCGCCTTTTAAGCGGTTATTGCCGGTGTCGCTGTATTCGAAATCATATGCGCGCTGAAGTTGCACGCGGCCTTTGTCGTTGCGCGCGAGTTTGACACTGACGATGCCGACGGTGTCGTCCAGAAACAGCAGGTTTTCCGCTTCGCACGCCGCGCGCGCGCTGCGCACGGCGATCTCTCGCACCTTGATGCTGTCGAGCCAAAACCAGCCGAGCACGGCGAGCAGTGCGAGTGCGGCGTATTCCATGAAAAGTAAGCGGTGAACGGCGGGGGCTGGGACATGCGCGAAGGTCGCGCCGTGTCTTCCCCGCCCTGCCGCCCCGCATCAACGTCTGTGCGCGTGCGCCTAAACGGCCTTGCGCCCCGCGTGCAATTGCTTGGCGATAAACGCCTTTAACATCGCGTGCGCGCGATCGGTGTCCGGCCCCGGCTCGGCGATCCACTCGTGCGGGCAATTGGCGAATACGGTCATTTCGCATTCGCCGCCCTTGGCGCGGTAAGTGGCGGAAAATTTTTCCTGGATCGCCGGGATTACGTTGTCGTCGGCGCCGCCTTGCATGATCAACATCGGCGGCATCTCCACTTTTTCGCCGCGATCGAGCATCGCCTGCGGATTGGCGTCGTGGATGGTTTCCCACGGGTTGAAAAAAGTGGTGCTGTTTTTGATCATGTTGGCGCGTTGCATTTTTTCCGCTTGTTTAAAGCGCGCGAAAGGGTCGCTGATCGGCGAACGCGTCGCAATATACGCCACGCGCGAGTTAATCCCCGGCGCGCCGGGCAATGCGTGCACGTTGTAGAGCGGAAAATTCGGCCGCATGCCGAGCAACTGCGCCACGTGCCCGCCGCTGGAGGAGCCCAGGACGCCGAGCGTTTGGTTGTCGCCGTTCCACTCGATGCATTTGGCTTTCAACCAGCGCACGCCGTAACACGCCTCTTGCACGCACGCGGGGTAGCCTGCTTCGGGTGCCAACGACATATCAATCGCCACCACCAGGATGCCGCTTTTCGCCGCGGCTTCATCCATCGGCACGTTGGCGAGTCGGTCTTTGTTGTTCCACGCGCCGCCGTGTAAATCGAGCAGCACCGGAAATGGCCCCGCCCCTTGGGGCTGATAAATGCGCGCCTTCAATTGGCGCTTGGGCGTTTTAAAAAAATCGACGTCCCACACCTTGATTTCGAATTGGGCGTTGGGGTTGTAGTTTTTCGCGGCGGCGGACATGGTGTGCTCCCTAAAAGTCTGCGGATCGGTTTGTCTGAATATCGCTAATCGCGAGGGGTGTCAATGTTCTTGCGCGATTATGCTGGCGCGGGCTACACTGCAATCTGGCAACTTTGAAAGGAGGTGATCCCGTGAGAGACGATCTAGGCACGACCACGTTTGCTTTGGTGAACTCGAACAGCGGATCCATCCGCGTGCAAGGACAGTTCGCCGGCTAAGCTGGCGTGTCTGCTGTAAACGGCGCCCCGTGGTGAAAGCCGCGGGGCGTTGTCTTTTGGGAATGGAACAAAATGGCCGTTCACCCTTCGATGCTTCGACAAGCTCGGCATCAGGGCGAGCGGCCATTTTGTAAGCCGTTGGTGCTGATGCCGCCCTGTCGAAGCGTCGAAGCACGACCACACTTTTCTCATATCGCGCAGTGCATTAGGGGCTTACTTCACCGCAATCCCCGCCGCGCGCGTGACCTTGCCCCATTTGGCGATTTCCACCGCGATGAACTTTTCAAATTCCTGCGGCGAGCTGCCCTGCGGCACCAAGCCCTCGTTGGAGAGCCGCTTGATCACCTCAGCCGACTTGGCAATCTCAGCCACTTCACGATGCAGCAGGCTCACCAGCGCCGGCGGCAACTTGGGCGGGCCGAACAAGCCTTGCCAGCTTGACGCTTCGTAGCCCGCTACGCCCGACTCGGCGATGGTGGGAATATCGGGCAGAGCCGGATAACGCTGCGGCGATGAAACGCCCAGCGCGCGCAGCCGCCCGCCGCGCAACAGCGGCAGCGTGCTGGCCATGCTGCTGATGCTGAAATCGATTTCGCCGCCGAGTAAGCCCGCCAACGACGCCGGGGCGCCTTTATACGGCACGTGCAAAACATCGATGCCCGCCATCATGCCGAACAACAGGCCAGTGAGATGGGTTGCGCCCGCGGTGCCGGACGAGCCATAGGTCAACTTGCCCGGCTGTGCCTTGGCCGCGTTGACGAGATCGCGCACGCTGCGTGCCGCGTGATTTTGATTCACCACCAAAATGTTGTAGCCGATGCCCAAGAGCGAAATCGCCCTGACGTCGCGTTGCGAGTCGTAGGGCAGCTTGGCGAACAAACTGGGGTTGATCGCATGCGCGGTGGGTGCGAGCAGCAGCGTGTAACCGTCGGGGGTTGCGTGCACCACCAGTTCGGTGGCGATGATGCCCGAAGCGCCGCCGCGATTATCGACCACGATTTGCTGGCCGAAGCGCTCCGACAAGCGCTGCGCATAGGTGCGCGCCACCATGTCGGAGTTACCGCCGGCGGTTTGCGCGACGATCAAACGTATCGGTTTCGCCGGGTAGTTCGCTTGCGCGTACGCGGCGCCGGCCGACGCGAATAACAGCATGGCGGGCAAGAGGGTGTGCGGCTTCAATGGTGTTCCTCCCTTAAAATTTCGCGTAGTGTAATGGCCACGCGGCACGCTGCCGCGGTGCCGTTCGCATTTTATGCGGCCGTTCAAAAAATATAAATTAAATCAAATACTTATGGTGAATCCCCAGTGGTGCATGGAATGCTCTATGATGCGCGCTGCATCCGTTAATGAAACCAACCTCAGGGGAACGAATCATGTTGTGGCTCATCACTTGCGTTGACAAACCGAACACCGCCGCCATCCGCGAAATGGTGGTGACGCCGCACCGCGAGTATTTGCAAAGCCGGAAAAAAATTCTGGTGCTGGCGGGGGCGACGCAAAGTGATGACGGCAGCACCGCGATCGGCAGTTGCTTCGTGGTCAACGTGAATAGCCGGGCGGAGGCGAAGGCGTTTTCCGACGGCGACCCGTTTACGCAAAACGGCGTGTTCGCCGACATCAAAATCATGCGCATGCGCAAGGGGCAGTGGAACCCCGAGGCGGCCGAGGGTGCTTAATCCGAGTCATTGTCCGAGTCATTGTTTTTCCAACCGTGAAACAAGGAGACCATCATGATCGACGTACATGCCCACTGGCGGCCCGCTGAATTGGCCAACGCACTGCGCGAGCGCACGCGCGAACCGCGCCTCGTTCTCAACGACGCCGGCGCGGAAGTGCTGCGCACCCGCAACGGCGACGAGCCGCTGGATAAAGCCTTCGACGACGTGCAGTTTCATTTGCGGCGCATGGATCGGCAAGGCGTGACCACCAGCGTGTTGTCGCTGGTTGGCGGCTTTTGCTGGATCGAATCGCAGCCGGTGGAAGTGTCCAAACAGTTGTGCCGCATGGCCAATGACGCGATGTCGGGCTTGTCCGAAAAATACAAAGGGCGTTTTAACGTATTCGCCGCGTTGCCGCTGACCGATATCGCTGCCGCCGCCGTCGAATTCGAGCGCGCATTGAATCTGCCGGGTGTGATCGGCACCCAAGTGCCCGGCAATGGTTTTCTCACAAAGAAGGATGCGGAAGCGATGCGCCCGATCATGGAGGTGGCGAATCGCCGTAAAGCGGTGATATTCATTCATCACGGCCCGCGGCCGGGCGACCCGTTCCCCAAGGTGGTGGGCGACACCGACAACGCGCGCCGCCGCAACGGCACACTCGACATGCAAGCGAGTTTGTCCTCGGTGATGGTGACGTTGTGCCTGACCGACTACCTCGCGCCATATCCCGACGCCACGGTGGTGGTGCACAATCTGGGCGGCAATATTCCTTACGAAATCGAGCGCATGGATCACCGCTGCCTGCTCGATACGCCGAAGGAAGAATTGCCCTCGCAGCGCTTTCGCCGCTCCAAGGTGCTGGTTGATTGCAACTCGTTCGGCCCGCGTTCTATCGAAGCCGCGGTGCGGCTCTACGGCGCGGAGCGCATCGTGTGCGGCACCGACGGCAGCGAATTCGGCTGCAAATGGACGGCGGATGCGTTGAGAGACGCCGACATCGGTCAAGACGCGCGCGAGAAAATTTTGTATCGCAATGCCGAGGCGATGATCGCGCGGGCGAGCGCGGCGCAGCAGCAGCGGATTGCGGCGTAGCGGCGGGTGCACAGCGCGAACTTGCGCGCCAACAAACAAAAACCCCGCGATAACCTCGCGGGGTTTTTGTTTGGTATCGCTCTCGTCACGCACCGTCCGGGGACGGATTCTCAAACCCTGGTCCTGCTAGGGTGGTCGCCACTCCCCCGCATCAGGTACACCCGGCGCCGTTGGAAGGCGGGGCGCGCACAACAGCGAAGCTTTAGCGCGGCAACCGTGAGTCAAAAGTTGGGTTGAGAATCCGTCCCCCGACGGTGATGCTTGGTACGTCTTGGTGCAACCTCGTGAATCACTATGCTCACAGTAGACGCTTTCTCGCGGCGCGGGTCAAGGCAAATTCCCGCGCGTCCGTGACGTAAATCACCCCGCGAAAAAAATCGCCTGCAATCAGGCGATTGCAGGCGGCGGATGAACATAAAAAAACAAATCCCGCGTGAGCGGGGCTTGTTTTCGGGTCGGGTAGGGCGGGAGCAGCGAACCGTATCCCGCCGCACGCGAACTAACGCTTCAAGCCTTTACGCCCAATGTCCTTCGCGCGATACAACCCACCATCCCCGCACGACACATAAAGATCGCCAAGATCCGCGCCGCCAAACGCGCAGCGCATGGGCAAATCCGCGGGTGCTTCGTGCGTTTCGAGGATCGTCCCGCCGGGCGAAACCACGATGATATTGGCGCCGCTGCCGCTTTTTTTCCAGCCCATGCAGCAGATGATGTTGCCTGCGCTGTCGAGGCACATGCCGGCTATGCCGCGCTCGCCGAACTGAAAGTTAAGCAGCACTTTGCCGTGGTGAGGTACGCTGCCGTGTTCGTTGATCGGGTAGCTTAACAACTGGCACACGTCGCCGCGCTCGGCGTCACCATCGGCGACGTAAAGCGTTTTTTCATCGGCGGAGAGCAGCACGGCTTGCGGGCCGGCGGTGTCATAGGTCACACGATTCAAACGGTAGTTGCCAGGGCCTTGCGGGTCGGCGCGCAGCACTGCCGCAAACGGCAACATCGGCGCGGTGGGCGGGCCGTAGGGCGCTTGCGCGTTATACGAGTCCGCTATCCAAAGCCGGCCCTTGCTATCGACGACGACATCGCAAGGCTGATTCTGGCGCTCGCCTTCGAGAAACTCGGTAATGGGCCGCGCCGTACCGTCGTTCATGAATTGAATCATGCGGCGCCCGCCTTCTTGCGCGCCGAATACCGAGCCATCTTTCGCGACGGCGAGGCCGTTGACGCGCCCCGTCCAGCGGCGGAAGTTATCGGTCTTATTGGTGGCGGGGTCATAACTGACGACGCGCTCTTCGAGCACGGCGCTGCACAACATGCTCTTACCGTTCCACGCCAGGCCGCCGGTGCGGCCCTTCATCGGGCCGGCCACTAATTCAAAATTCCAGGTCATTTGATTTTCTCCTTTTCCCTGTTAGCGCGAAGGCACGCCGGCGATGTTCAGACGAAACCGCGTGACCGAGCCGATGTTGGTGACATACATGGTCTTCCAGTCATCGTCGCCGAACGCGATATTGGTGGGGTGATGCCCCGGCGTTTTGATGCGCACGATCGGTTTGCCCGAAGGGTCGTGCACCCAGATGCCGCCGGGCGCGGTGCACCACACATTGCCCGCCACGTCGCACTTCATGCCGTCGGGCACGCCGCGTTCGGGCCCGGTGTATTGGAAGAACACGCGCTTGGGGCCGACGCTGCCGTCGGGCTTCACGTCATAAGCGCGGATCACGCGCTCGCGCGAGCAATTAACGTAGAGAATTTTTTCGTCGGGCGAAAAGCACAAGCCATTCGGGTACACCGTATCTTCGGTGATGATCGACAGCGTTTTGCCATCCGGCGCGATGCGAAACACTGGCTGCGTTTCGAGATATCGCTGCACATCAGGCCCCACCATGCCCACGTTATACATGCCGCCCGGCGGATCGGTGAACCAAATCGAGCCGTCGGACTTCACCACGATGTCGTTGGGCGTGTTCAACTTTTTGCCTTGCCATTTATCGGCGAGCGTTTTCCACGAACCGTCGTGCTCCTGGCGAAACACCGTGCGCCCGCCCCAGCCGGCGACGACGATGCGGTTTTCCAGATCGAGTGCGAGCCCGTTGGCCTTCACCGAGGGGTTCAGCAGTGCCTGCTTGCCCACGCCCGGCTTCCAGCTCCAAATCGTGTCGCCGATGATATCGGTGAACACCAGGCGCTTGTTCTTTTTATCCCACACCGGCCCTTCGCCGAAAATAATGTCGCGCGCGAGCAGTTCCACCGGCGGGCTTTTGTCGACAATGCGTTCCCAGCCGGGCGCGCACATATCGACTTCAACGTACAATTCTTCCAATGATCCATGCATCGGTTGCTCCTTTTTGCTTTGATTGCGATTGAGCGGGTTACGGAATTACGGACTGCGAGGGAAAGGTTGAGCAGAAGAATATCATGTCACGTAGGGTGGGTGGAGCGCAGCGCAATCCACCGGTCGTTCGCGTGCACATCATGGTAGTCATCCTTTGCGATGGGTTGCGCTTCGCTCTACCCATCCGTTTCACCTGCGGGTCAATCAAACCACCGCCGCTTATAAGTAACCCCCGGCCCATTCGGCCCCGCCCCATTCGGATCGATCCACATCGTCTTGCCCGCGTGCTTCAACGGCTTGCCTTCGAACCGCTCGCGCAGCCAGTCGCACACAAACGCGTGGATGTCCGCTTCCCACACCGAGCTGCGGCCTTTTTGCGTGATCGAGCCGTTGTGATGTTGATCCGGTAATACCCATAACTCGGCGGGCGCTTTCATTTCGTCGAATGCGCGATACACCTCGCTGATCGGCGCGCGCGGGTCGTATTCGCCGCTGACGATCAACGTGGGGCAGGTGATTTTGTCCATCAGGCCGTCCATGGTCATCTGCTCCCATACCGCATCGAGTTCGGCTTCGGTGGCGGATTGTGTGAGATAGGCGAACAACTGCTTGTAGCGCGGCGATTCTTCGGTCATCAGATAATACTTGTCGACGAATGACGCCCAGGGCGCGGCGGCTGCCGCGATGTGTCGGTTGGTGGCCGCAATGCGCATGCCCCAATACGAGCCGAACGATAAGGCGTAAGCGCCGATCTTTTTCGCGTCGACTTCCTTGCGTTTCATCAAATAGTCGATCGCGGCCGCCGCGGCCTGTTCATAGTTATCCGCGGTTAAACGGATGCCGCGCAGGTTGCTTTCACCTTGCCCGGGGCCGTCGAAGGAAAACGCGTGCATGCCGCGTTGCTGCGCCTGATTGTAGTACGGATGCGGCCAGGCCTCCTTGGTTTGATCGCAGCCGGGCACGTAAAACACCAACGGTTTCGGGTCGTCGCCGGGCGCGAGATGCAAGTTGCCCGACACCACGGTGCCGTTCCACGGAATATCGACGTGCTCGATTTTGTAGGGCGCCAATTCGCGCACCTTGTCGTAGCAGCGCATCAAGCCGCCGTGCAAGAATTTTTTCTCGTCGCCGGTTTCGAACACCACGTGTTGCGCGTCGGCGTATTGCAGCGCGGCCGAGTAATACAGCTCCATCGCCGTTTCTTTGTGGCCTGCTTCCATTTCAGCTTGCGCCAGGCGCTCGGACTTTTTCGCCGCGAGGCCCACATGCTTGGCGATCATGTCGTGGCTGCGCACCGTACGCGGAAAACGCCCGCGGCCATCGGGCTGAAAGTGAAACGTCTTGCCGGTTTCCTTGATCATCCAGTCGAAAAACCATTGCTGATTGTCGCGTGCGAGATGCGGACGGCCTTTTTTGGCGCGGGTGGGGCTGGGCATGAGTGACCTTTGACGGGTGGGGTGATGATCGGAGAGTGCCAATTTTCGCGCAACTGCACGGGCCTGCCACGTGCCGCGGGCATCCAGTATGTGAAATAAAAATAGTTAATAAAATCATATACTTACATAATTTCGTCTAGTGGATTGCGAAATCGGCCTGTGTGGCGGGATACTGTGAGCCAACCTTCTTTCAAGGACGCAACATGACCATCATCATCAACGCCATCACGCCCAACTTTGTCGCCGAAATTTACGACGTCGATCTTGCGCAGCCTTGCGCCGAGGACCTGCACGCGATCAAGCAAGCGTTCTGGAAATACGCGGTGCTGATTTTTGGTGATCAGAAACTCACGCCGGAGCAGCATCTGCGTTTCTCGGAACAATTCGGCACGGTGGAAATGGACCGCGTGCTCGCCGCCGAACACGCCGACCCGCGGCTGGGGCATGCGTTCGCCGACATTTCCAACCTGAACCGCGAAGGCAAAATCTGGGACAAAGCCAGCCGCCAGCGGCTTTACAAAGAAGGCAACAAGCTGTGGCACACCGACAGCTCGTTCAAATACAAGCCGGGGCTGTGTTCGCTGCTCTATTCAACCAGCATCGTGCCCATCGGCGGCCATACCGAATTTGCCGATCAGCGCACGGCCTACGATGCGCTATCACCCGAAATGAAGGCCAGGCTGCAAGGCCTGATCGCCATGCACGGCATCGAATACTCGCGCAAACGCACCGGCTTCATGGAGTTCGAACAAAGCGAAGCCAATCGCCTGCCGCCGGTGCCGCAACTCTTGGTGCGCACCATCCCCGAAAGCGGCCGTCAATCGCTCTACATCGCCTCGCACATCGGCGCGATCCAGGGCATGGGCGCGGCGGAGGCCGAAGCGCTATTCCAGCAACTGCTCGCCCACGTGATCCAACGCCAGTTCGTCTATACCCACCGCTGGCGCGTGAATGATCTGGTGATGTGGGATAACCGCTGCACGCTCCACCGCGGCACCGACTTCGACGACATGCGCTTCGTGCGCGACATGCGCCGCGCGACGGTGAGCGATGTGGCGAATACTTGCGAGCAGGCGGGGGTGGCGGTCCCCGCCTGATGACGGGAGTAGCGAAGCGTATCCCGCCGTCCGCGGTTAAACGATGCCGAGATACATTCGCGCGTTCGCCCCGGGCGGCACGTTCTTCTTCACGGTAAACCTGCTAGAACGCAACCGTACGCTGCTAACCGATCACATCACTGAGCTGCGGGCCGCGTTTAGTTTCGTGCGCAAACAAAAACCGTTTGTAACCAAAGCCTACGTCATCCTACCCGACCATTTGCATTGCATCTGGACATTACCCTCGGGCGACTCGGATTTTTCGTCCCGCTGGCAAGCCATCAAGGCACATTTCGCGCATCGCATTGCTCAAGGCGAACGCTTGTCCGAGCGCCGATTGAAAAAAGGCGAGCGCGGTGTTTGGCAACGCCGATTCTGGGAACACCTAATTCGCGATGAGCTCGATTTCGAGCGGCATGTCGATTACATCCACTTCAATCCTGTGAAGCATCGCCACGTTGAAGCCGCGCGTGACTGGCCACATTCGAGTTTTCATGAATACGTGAGGCGCAGTGTCCTGCCCATTGATTGGGCCGCTGGTGAGGAAGTGCGGAATCTCGGGTTGGAATGACGCGAGCGTCGGGATCCGCTTCGCTCCTCCCGCCCTACGAAATTTCGCGGCTTATGCATTCATGTAGGGCGGGAGAAGCGCAGCGTATCCGCCTTACGCGTTACAACCCCATCATCCCTGTCCACCACTGCAGTTTCCCATTCAACTGCATACCATACTTGCGCGCGAATTCAAGCTTACCGTCATCGCGAATGCGAAACACGCTCATCGCCGCGGGTGCCAAACGCACGCTGTCCCCGGTGCGTGTCCACATGTCCCGAATGCTCGCGGAAACCAGCAACCGCCCGCTCGGATCGATGCTAAACGTGCGCACATGATGCGTTAACGGGTCGACGCTTTGGATGTGTATCGGCTCACCGCTGGTTTGATCGATGGCGAACACCGCGATGCTGTTCTCACCGCCGGCAAAAACTTTTTTACCGTTCATTTCCACCGTGCCGTCGGCGCGGTTGGCGGTGTAGACGAATTTGCCGTTGGGATGCACGTGGATTGCGCTGGTGGTTTGGTGCAGTTTCGGGTCGCGGATGTGCGCGAGCGAGGTGACGGCGAACGCTGGCTTTTCCTCAATGCTGTCACCCGCGGCATTCAGGCGGTGCATGTGCACCTCGTTCTGGCTTTCGATGTTGGCGTAGAGCCACGGTTTCGTCGGGTGGTAATCGACGTGGCGCGGGCGGTAGTCGAAGCCATTTTTGCCGCCGATGATGTTTTGCGCGTTGCTGAGTTCGCCGTTGCTGTCGAGTTTGTAGGCTTTGACCGCGCCGGGGTCTTCCGCTTTGCCGTCTTTCGGGTCGTTGCCGCGCGCGGGGAAAACCACGATGCGATTCGACGGCGCCACCGTCACCTGGTGCGCGTAAACGCCGACATCGACTTTCACTGCTTGTTCGACTTTCGCGCCGATGGTGCCATCGGCGTTGATGCGATGCACGGTGATTTCGCTTGGATTGTTGAACGCGCTCAACGCGAAGTTGCCACTGCGATCGACACAGTGATGAATCGGCCGCGACGGCAGCGGCGCGCCGTCGCCGTGCAGTGCTAACGAACCATCTGCCGCGATGCGCACCGCGCACAGCCGATGCACTTTGCCTTTGTCGGGCGAGTTGCCGGAGGGCGCGTCGCTGGTGGAGACTGTTAAGAATTTTTTCGATGGGTGCGCCCACACATACTGCACCTTGGAGGGCAGCATGATCGAGCCGCGGCGCGTCAATGACGCCGCTTCAACATCCACATCCCAGTGGTTGAGCTCTTCGCCGATGCTTTGATACAGCACAGTTTTGGTTGCCATGAACGCCTCAAACAATATCAATAAAATCAGATACTTATAGATTTCCGATACGTAGCTGGAATTGGATTCAGCGCAACACGATCATTGCCCCGTCAACGGTGCCGCGGATAAACCCGCAACGCCGCTCTTGTTGATCCACTGCTGCACCAGCCCCTCGGCTTTCACCGCTTCGACGAACGCGTTAAGAAACGACTCACCCGCCGCGCCGCGCCCGCGCGGAACACCGGCGGTGTGGCACACGGTCATGAAGCGGCCATCAAGGAGGCGCGCGCCTGGCAATTGCGCGGCGAATTTGACCATTTCGGTTTTAAGCCCCGCGTACGCGTCGAGTTTGTTGTCGACAAAATGTTTGAACGCGGCGCCCGAGCCGGCGATGGGCACGCGCTGCGCGTGTTTCAATGTGCGCGCGAGATACAAGTCATAGCCGCTCTTGGCGCCCAATGCGATGCGCACGCCCGGGCTGTCGACGTCTTCGACCTTCTGCAGCTTCGAGCCGGGCGGCACCATATAGGTGGCTTCGATTTCCGTGGTGGCACCGGCAAAGGCGATATCTTTCGCGCGTTCCGCTTCGACGGCCAGCACCGACACATCCCACTTACCGCTCGCCACCGATTCGGCGAGCTCGCCGGCGGAGTGATAAACGATCACTTCGATCGGCACGTTAAGGCGCTTGGCGAGTTCATGCACCAGATCGACCGCAACGCCGCTTTGCTCGCCGTTGGGGCCCAACTTGGTGAGCAGCGGGTTTTGAAAATTAATCCCGGCGCGCAGTTTGCCGGTGGGGGCGAGGGCGGAGAGGACGGCGGGGGTGATGGGTGGCAGAGACATGGTCATGGTATCCGAAAAGTAGTAAGGGAAAAATCTAAAGTCAAAATCTTGGACGCAGATTTACGCGGATGAACGCAGATTCAAGATGGGTCGTTCCCGCGCAGGCGGGAACCCATACTGCGTTTCCAGTGGCACCGGTGTTATGGGTTCCCGCCTGCGCGGGAACGACACCAGTGGTTTTTAATCTGCGTTCATCTGCGTTCATCTGCGTTCATCTGCGTCAAAAAATCTTGGGGTTTAAGCCAACCCCTCCACCAAGCGCATATCGCGCTCCACCCCATCGCCGAGGATGCGCAGCGCTTCCTGATACGCGGGGCTGTCGTGCGCGGCTTGCGCTTTTTCGAGGCTTTCGAATTCGATCACCACCACGCGCTGGTTCATGCCGTGTTCATACGTCTTCGCAGGCATGCCGCGCACCAGAAATTTGCCGCCGAAGGCGCCCACCGCTGCGGGCGCGACTTTGGCGTAGCCTTGAAATTTCTCCTGATCATTGATCGCCTTATAAAAAACGACCCAATACGCTTTGGCCATCATGTGCTCCATTAAAATGTGTGGGCGGAAGCGTTAAGTGTAACGCCAAGCGTGCCAGATGGCGGTGTTGGCCATGTCTTGCGGTGATTTTTGCAAGTGCCTGATTGTATGGCTATTTACCTCATGGATGATGGGGGTGGTTAAACGCGCGAAGGCCGCTGGGTAAATTTCGGTTGGAGCGAGTTTGCCAACGGCAATTGACCCTGGCTCTCGAACGCCATCGCTTGAGTGAGCAAGCATGTCGCGGCCATGAAAGTGAAACAGCGCCAGTGTTCGCTTCGCCACGTTCGCCAGATCAACGCGGCCGAGCGTTCATCCCGAATCGCCAGCCGCCGATTTCTGATCCGATGAATTGCGATAAGTGTAGGCACCCTGCTAAGCTGGCGGCTTGCTTTCCAGCAAAACCGCCAAGGTAATAGCTCAGCGCGCCGACGCTCGGCAGTCCGATTGCGGTGAACTCGCCGGCGACGCGGCGTAGCGCTGACCCACGGCGCAACCATGCTGAAAGCTGTAATATCACTTTCGCGTTCGACGAGCGCGGCTGATATGTATTGCCTTCGAACCCTAATAATAGATCCAAAGGAGGACCAACATGGCTATCGATACGATTGATCGCCGTTCGGGTGCGCGGCGCGGATTGGACGTATTGCGCGACCCGCTGCTGAACAAGGGAACGGCATTTTCTGAAAAAGAGCGTGTTGCCTACGGATTGCGCGGGTTGTTGCCTGCGCATGTATTAAGTCAGGCGGAGCAGTCGCAGCGCTTCCTCGCGAATCTGCGCAAGTTGAGCGATCCGCTGGATAAATTCGTTGCGTTGAACTCGTTGCATGACCGCAACGAATCGTTGTTTTTCCGCATACTCTGTGATCACATCGACGAGATGCAGCCGATCGTTTATACGCCGGTGGTGGGCCTCGCGTGCCAGAAATTCGGGCAGATTTTCCAGCGCCCGCGCGGCATGTTTATCGGCATTAACGACCGCGGCAGCATTGCCAATGTACTGCGCAATTGGCCTCATCCGGCGGGCATCATCGTGGTGACCGACGGAGAGCGCATACTCGGTCTCGGCGATCTGGGCGCCAACGGAATGGGCATTCCCGTGGGTAAACTCTCGCTCTACACGGCGTGCGCGGGTATTCACCCCAAACTGTGTTTGCCGATCACGCTCGATGTGGGCACCAATAACGATGCCCTGCGCGACGATCTGAATTATGTTGGGTTACGCCAACGCCGTGCGACGGGAGCCGAATACGACGACTTTATCGAAGAGTTCATGCTGGCTACGCAGGAAGTGTTCCCTGGTGCGCTGGTGCAATTCGAGGATTTTGCCAATCACAACGCGTTTCGATTGCTGGAAAAATACCGTGACCGCATTTGCTCGTTCAACGACGACATCCAGGGCACAGCGGCGGTGGCGCTTGCGGGGCTGTTTTCAGCGCTGCGCATCACTGGCGCGCCACTGATCGAACAGAAGATTCTGTTTCTGGGCGCGGGCGAGGCAGCGACCGGTATTGCTGATTTGATTGTGTCGGCGATGGTCGCCAACGGACTTACCCGCGAGCAGGCCTTACGCCAGAACTGGCCGGTGGATTCACAAGGGCTGGTGGTGAAAAGCCGCACCAATCTTGCCGATCACAAACTCACCTATGCCCATGAGCACCCGCCAGCGAGCGATTTTCTGGCGGCGATCAAAATGCTCAACCCTACCGCCATTATCGGCGTATCCGCGGTAGGCGGCACTTTCACGCAAGCGGTACTGGAAGAGATGGCACGTATCAATGCCCGGCCTATCGTGTTTGCACTGTCAAACCCGACCTCACAATCGGAGTGCACGGCCGAGCAGGCCTATCGCTGGAGCGGCGGGCGGGCGTTGTTCGCATGCGGTAGTCCGTTCGACCCGGTGAGTTTAAGCGGTAAGACCTTTGTGCCGCGGCAGGGCAACAACTCATATATTTTCCCCGGCATCGGTCTGGGCGTGCTTGCTTGTGGTGCGAAAACCATCACTGACGATATGTTCATGTCGGCGGCCCATGCGCTGGCGCAACTGGTTACGGAGTCCGATCTCGAACAAGGCAGTTTGTATCCGGCGCTTCCACGCATTCGAGAAGTGTCCGCGGCGATAGCCGCCACGGTGGCCGACAACGCATATCGCCGAGGCAGCGCTATCCGGCCCAAGCCCGCGGATACGCTGCGGGACGTGCAGAGCCAGATGTACGATCCCCATTATTAAGGATGCCATGACTGAAACGCTGCTCAAGGTACGCATGACCACGGCGCTGCGCGCGCCCACGCACAGCCTTGCCTGGTGCGGCACCGAAGCCGGCGTGTTCAAACAACGCTGCATAGACGTGAGCTTTCCGGTGATCGAAACCACCGGTCCCGAAGCGGTTCATGGTCTCGCGCGCGGCGAGTGGGATTTTTGCCAGACCGGCACGCTGCCGGTGATGGAGAATTTTTTGAACGGCGGTGACGCCGTGGTGCTGTTTCGCAATGCGTCGCCGCACAACAACCTGTGTCTGGCGTTGCGGCCCGTATTGAAATCGCTGGCGGCGCTTGACGGCAAGCGCGTTGGCGTGCTGTCGGACGCGACCTCCGGGCAAACCGGCATCAACGCGCGTTTAACCCTCGCAAAAGCGGGGGCTACCGCGACGTATGTGGGGCTGGGCGGCTACGGCAATATCTACAAGGCGCTGATCGCGGGCGACATCGATGCCGGGCCGCTGCCGCTACATTTACGTTTTGCCGGCGAGCGGCAATATGGCTGGAATATTTTTGACCTGGCGTTTGGCGGCACCATTCCGTCGGTGTTCGCCACCACGCGCAAACTGATTGCATCGAATCGCGCGCTGGTGCTGCGCGTGGCGCAGGCGTTTATCGCCACGGTGCACGCGTTCAAGACGCAGCCTGACGTGTTTGTGCCGTTGCTGCAGCGCTTTTTGAATGTGACCGACCGGCAACTAGTCGAAGACCAGCAACGCTTCTACGCGCCGCTGTTTCCTCAGGTGCCGCGCATGGCGTTAAGCACCGAGGGCTTGCAATCGATACGCGCTACGTTTGCTGAAAAATACCCCGCCGCGCAGCGCTTGCAGGAGGCGGATTTTGTGGATTCGTCGATAGTCGATGAGTTGGAGCAGAGCGGGTTTATCGCAAAGCTCTACGCCGGAACGGCGGCGCGCTAACGTCTTCGGAGAGTCATTTCGCGCGACACTGCGGTCACGTGCCGCACCATGGCCGAGGCCGCGCGCGTGAGTGGCGTGTCCGCA
>Ga0194132_10007741_pt1 | contig 15797 bp, 13 predicted proteins | sample TA2KigOf80mmetaG_FD_148612 | JGI IMG/M metagenome (GOLD analysis project Ga0194132, IMG submission 148612) | Freshwater microbial communities from Lake Tanganyika, Tanzania - TA2015054 Kigoma Offshore 80m | ecosystem: Environmental > Aquatic > Freshwater > Lake | place: Tanzania: Lake...
GTCGGCGCGCAGGCGGGCGGCGATGCGCGACTTGTGGCGCCCGGCCGTGTTGCGGTGGATGATGCCCTTGGTCACCATGCGGTCAATCAGCGAGACGGTCCTGCTGAGCGACGCGCCGGCGGCGTCGAGGTCCTTCGCGTCGAGCAGGGCGCGCATGCTCCTGAGCGCCGAGCGGAGCTTCGACCGCAACTGGCGGTTGTGTTCACGCCGCTTGATGTTCTGACGATGGGCCTTCAGGCCCGACTTGGTGCGCTTCGCCACGTGTACGAGTCCCCTTCAGTAGAGATCCAGCGATTTCCAGACCCGGCATTGTACTCCACCGACGGGCCGGCCGGCCAGACTCGGGACGCGTCACGCCCCGAGCAGGTGCCGGATGACATCCGGTGCTGCCTGCAGCAGGTCTGCAACCTTCGACGGGTCCTTCCCGCCGGCCTCTGCGAAGTCCGGGCGCCCGCCGCCGCCGCCGCCGACGATGGCCGCCAGTGACTTCACCACCTTCCCGGCCGGCACCCGGCCGGTCAGGTCGGGTGTCACCCCGACGACGACGGCAACCTTGCCGTCGGAGGGGCAGGCCAGGACGACCACGCCGCTGCCGAGGCGGGACCGGTGCTGGTCCACGAGCGCGCGGAGCGCGTCCCGGTCGAGACCGGACACCTCCCGGGCCACGAGCTTCACCCCGTCGACGTCCTGCGCGTCCTCGCCCGCGCCGGCCGAGCCTCCGCCGCCGAGGGCCGCCTTCATTCTGGCGTGCTGGAGCTCGCGGCCCAGTCGGCGCACCTCGTCCGTGAGCGCCCGAACCTTGTCCGGCGCCTGCGCAGGAGGCACGTTCAGTGTCTCGCCGACGACGCCGAGCATCCGGCGCTGGTCCTGGAAGGCTCGAACGGCCACCAGCCCCGTGATCGCCTCGAGGCGCCGGACGCCCGCCGCCACGCCACTCTCGGTCGTGATGGCGAAGAGTCCGATGTCGCCGGTGGCCGCCACGTGCGTGCCCCCGCAGAGCTCCGCGCTGAAGCCGTGGACCGAGACGACCCGCACGCGGTCGCCGTACTTCTCGCCGAAGAGGGCCATCGCCCCGGCCGCGATCGCGTCTTCGGTCGCCCGCACCTCGGTCTGGACAGGCGTGTTCGACAGGATGCGGTCGTTGACGAGGCGCTCGATGTCCAGGATCTGCTCCGGCGTCACGGCGCTGAAGTGCTGGAAGTCGAAGCGCAGCCGGTCGGGCGCGACGAGCGAGCCGGCCTGCTTGACGTGCGACCCGAGCACCTGGCGCAGCGCGGCGTGCAGCAGGTGCGTGGCCGTATGGTGGCGGCGCGTCGCATCGCGCGTCGCACGATCCACGACCGCCGACACCAGCGCGCGAGGACGCAGTTCGCCGCGCACGACCCGCACGTGGTGGGCGCGGGGCAGCCCGGGCTGGATCCGGCGCACGTCATCCACGCTGGCTTCGATCTCGCCCGACTCGGAGGCGATGAGGCCGGCATCCGACACCTGCCCGCCCGCTTCCAGGTAGAAGGGCGTGCGCGCCAGCGCGACGTACCCGTGCGTCCCGGCCGCCAGCACGTCCACCTGTCGCCGGTCGTCGCCGAACAGCGCCAGTACCGGGATCCCGCGCACGGTGGTGTCGGTGTACCCCTCGAAGACATCGCCCGCGTTGGCGAGTTCGTCCCGTGCGGCGTCGCTGGCGAAGGTGAATGGCCGGTCGCCCTGCTTCTGTTCGAACGCGCTGCCGGCCCGCGCCTTCGCGCGTTGCGCCTCCATCGCGTCCTCGAAGCCTTCGCGATCGAACGCCACCCGGCGGTCCTGCGCCATGTCTTCGATGAAGTCGAGCGGCAGGCCGTAGGTGTCGTACAGCCTGAAGGCCTCGACGCCGGGGAGCGTGCCGCCGCTCGCGGCCGCGCGGTCGAGCGAGTCCTCGAGCCGGGGCAGGCCGGCCGTGAGCACGGCATCGAAGCGCTCTTCTTCGCTCCGCACCGCCTGGACGATCGCGTCCCGGCCGCTGACGAGCTCCGGGTAGGCGGCGCCCTGGTCCCGTACCAGGACGTCCACCAGCGTGTGGAGGAAGGGACCGGTCATGCCCAGGCGCTTTCCGTGCCGCATGGCCCGGCGCATGATCTTGCGCAGGACGTAGCCGCGCCATTCGTTCGACGGCACCACACCGTCGGCGATCAGGAACGTCGTCGCGCGCATGTGATCCGCGATGACGCGCATCGACACGTCCGGGGGATCCATCGATCCCCGGTGCGCGGCGCCGACGCGATCGCCGACGGCCGCGAGCAGCGGTGTGAAGAGGTCGGTGTCGTAGTTCGACAGTGTCCCCTGCAGCACGGCCGTGACCCGCTCGAGGCCCATACCGGTGTCGATCGACGGCGCCGGCAGCGGCTGGAGCGACCCATCCGGCTGGCGGTCGAACTCCATGAACACGTTGTTCCAGATCTCGACGAAGCGATCGCAGCGGCACTCGACGCCGCCGCACGGCCGCCCGGCGGCCTCTTCGGCGCAGGGCAGGTCGGCGCCCCGGAAGTAGTAGATCTCGGAGCAGCGCCCGCACGGGCCGGTATCGCCCATCTGCCAGAAGTTGTCCGCGGCGCCGAGGCGCTCGATATGGTCGGCCGGGAGGTGCGCCCGCCAGATGGCGTATGCCTCCTCGTCCGCCGGCACGAGGTCATCGCCGCGAAACACCGTGGCGAACAGCCGGTCGGGCGGCAGCTTCCACTCCGCGGTCAACAGCGTCCAGGCAAACGGGATCGCCTCCGCCTTGAAGTAGCCGCCGAACGAGAAGTTCCCGAGCATTTCGAAGAACGTGTGGTGGCGCAGCGACGGGCCCACGTTGTCGAGGTCGTTGTGCTTGCCGCTGACGCGCATGCACTTCTGGGCGCTGGCCGCACGCGAGTAGGCGCGCCGGTCGCGTCCCAGGAACACGTCCTTGAACTGGTTCATTCCGGCGTTGGTGAAGAGGAGCGTCGCGTCGTCGTGCGGGACCAGCGGTGAACTGGGGACAACGCGGTGGCCGTGGCGCTCGAAGTACGCGAGGAAGGAGTGGCGAATCTCGTTGGCGGTCATGCCTCGTTCATTCTAGTCAACGGCGCGGCTGCCTCGTCTCGCCCGGAGCAGGGCCATCACCCGATCAGGCTCGAATCCCCGCCCGACCAGGAACCGGTAGAGGCGCGCCACGTCACGGCGCCCGGTGATCGGTGCATCGCCGGGCCAACGGGTCGCCAGCGCCGCCGTCATGGCGGCGGCGGGATCGGTCTCCCCCAGTGCGTCCTCGATGGCGCGGGCGGCCAGGTCGCTCGTGACCCCGGCCGCCTCCAGCGCGCGCCGGGCGCGCAGCGGGCCCCGGTGGCGGATCACGATCTCGTGTCTGGCGATGGCGCGCGCCGCCCGGGCGTCGTCCAGCGCCCGTTCGTGGAGCAGCCGCGCAATCGCCGCATCGACCGCCACCGCGTCGTGCCCTGCCTGCTCGAGGCGATCCCGGACCTGCCGAACGGTCAGCTCCCGGCGGGCGAGCACACGCAGGGCCAGGACGTACGGGTCGGCCGGGGGCATCCTGCTATTATCAACAGCATCGTCCCAACAGACTGGCGCACGTCATGCTTACGATTGCAAACCTGACCGAGCCCGGCCGCCCGGACTCGGTACTCGACCCGGCCAAGCTCGAGTTCGGCAAGATGCTCACGCCGAACTTCTTCGTGATGGAGCACCGGAACGGGGCGTGGCGCGATCCGCGCATCCAGCCGATCGAGCCGTTCGCGTTCCACCCGGCCACCGCCGTTCTGCACTATGCCCAGACGATCTTCGAGGGTCTGAAGGCGTACCGCCACGAGGACGGGACCATCGTCCTCTTCAGGCCCGAGCGCAACGCCGAGCGGTTCCGGCTGTCGGCCGAACGGATGGTCATTCCCGCGATCGAGGACGCCTTCTTCCTGGAGGCCGTCCGGGCCCTGGTGGAGAACGAGCGGTACTTCGTGCCCGCGGAGCCTGGCTGTCTGTACATCAGGCCGGCGGCGATGGGGACGGAGGTGGCGCTCGGTGTGAAGAGCTCGAACTCGTTCGTGTTCTTCGTGCTCACGCTGCCGTCGGGTGGGTACTTCGGTGGCATCGGGGCCGGCCCCGGCGCCGTTGACGTGTTCGTGAGCCAGACCTCCGTGCGATCGGCGCCCGGCATCACGGGCAGCATCAAGGCCGGTGCGAACTACGCGGGCACCCTGAAGGTCACCGAGGACGCGAAGAAGATGCGCGGGTGCGCGCAGGTGCTGTTCCTGGACGCGATCCACCGGAAGTACGTCGAGGAGATGGGCGGTATGAACGTGATGTTCGTGCAGCGGGGTGGCCTGCGGACGCCGCCGCTGACCGACACGATCCTCGACGGCGTCACGCGCGATTCGCTGCTCGTGCTCGCGCGCGAGCGCGGCCTGACGGTCAGCGAGGACCCGATCGCCATCGACGAGGTCGCCGCGGGTGTCCGTGACGGCAGCATCACCGAGATGTTCGCCTGCGGGACGGCCGCCGTCGTGGTCGGCATCCGCCGCCTCCACTTCGAGGACGGATCGACGGTCAGCTTTCCGGGAGACGCCCCCGGCCGGCTGACACGGTCGCTCTACGAGCAGCTCGTGGGCATCCAGTACGGCCGGCTTCCGGATACCCGCGGCTGGGTCCGGAAGGTGGCGCAGGTCGAGCCCAGCGCCGCGGCGCTGCCGCGTTAGGGCCCTGGCCGGAATAAGGTTGCCGACTCCCGGGCGGCGAGGCGCCCGGATCGCCAGGCGCGAGGAGGGAGCAGGCCGGGTGCCTGTGACCGACGAGCAACGCCGCGAGGCGGGATGCATCGTCGGCCGAGATGGCAACCTTATTCCGGCCAGGGCCCTTGGCCCGTGCGGCCAGATCGGGCTGGCCGCTACGAACGTCGATCGGGGTGGGATCGAGTCCCGCCTTCCTACTGCGCTTCGCCGCAGAAGGGGCAGCGGTCCGTGCGCGCGTGCAGGGCTTTCCGGCACTGCCAGCAGAACCGGGGCGTCGGCGTGTCGCGCGAGCGGAGGCGCGACTGGATGGACTGCACGCTCTCGGGTGCGCGCATCGGGCCGGCGGAGGGCGTGCGCCGCTCCTTGCCTGCCGAGGCCTTTCTGGCCGACAGCACCTCCTGGAGGAGATCGGCCGCTCGCGCGTAGCGCGCCGTGAGATCCGGTGCCAGCGCGGTCATCACGATGTCGCTGATGGCCGTCGGAATCTTCGTGTTCTTCATCCGCGGCGCGGTGACCAGCTCGCCGCGCATCAGCCGCTCCAGATCGGCCGGTGCCGGCGTGTCGTAGGGGAGCGCGCCGGTCAGCATCTGGTACATCGTCACGCCGATCGAGTACACGTCGCTGGCGAAGACCGCGCGGCCGTGGAACTGTTCGGGCGCCATGAAGGGCGGGCTGCCGATGACCGTCGTGCCGTGCGCCGCGATCTCCAGGAAGCGCGACGTGCCGAAGTCGGTCACCTTGAGCAGCCCGGTCTCCGACACCAGCATGTTTCCGGGCCGCAGGTCCCGGTGCAGCACGCCCGCCGTGTGCGCGTGATCGACGGCGTTGCAGATCTGGCAGGTGAAGTCGAGCGCCCGCGTCAGGTCGAGGGGCCCCTCCCTCAGAATGAGCGACTCCAGCGTCTGGCCCGGCACGTACTCCATGACGATGAAGAACACGTCGTCCTGGCGCTCGGCGGTCAGGACCGTGACGATGTTCGGGTGGTTCAGGCTGGCGAGCAGCTTGGGCTCGCGCAGCATCTCGTCGAAGTCGAGGTGCTGCTTGTGCGGGACCTTGAGGGCGACCTTCTTGTCGATCCAGGTGTCTTCGGCCAGGTAGACCGAGCCGAAGCCGCCGCTGCCCAGTGCCGAGAGGATGCGATACTTCCCGATGGTCTGGCCGCGGAGGAACATGCGCGCAACGAGTATAGCGTCGCCGCTCCCGCGCTTCTATGCACCTGACGCCAGTGCAGGTGCGGCGATCGAACTGCCGGCAGAGGAAGGGACGCACCTGACGCGCGTGCTCCGGCTGGGCGTGGGGAGTCCGGTGCGCCTCTTCGACGGCCGCGGGCACGAGTTCGATGGAACTGTGCAGCGGGCGGGTGCGCGCGTGGACGTGTCGGTCGGACGGAGCCGGACGCCGGATGCGCCGGAGACGCGGGTGGCCATCACGCTCATCCCGGCGGTGCTGAAGGGGGACGGTACGGACAGCGTCGTCCGGGATGCGGTGATGCTGGGCGTCGCCAGGATTCAGCCGATCGTCACGACGCGGACGGAGATCTCGCTCGCATCCCTCGGGCGCGCGCGCCGGCGGGAGCGGTGGCAGCGGGTCGCGGTGGCCGCCGCCAAGCAGTGCGGCCGCGCTGTCGTGCCGGAGGTGGCGGAGCCGATCGACCTGGGCAGTGTCCTGGAGGCGGGCGGTGCCGATCGAGACCTGCTGATGTGCGTCGAGCCGTCGGCCGGGGTGGAGGCGACGGGCGTACACGGGACCGGAGCGCCAGGTGGGCGTGCGTCCCTGCTCGTCGGCCCCGAAGGCGGCTGGACGCCTGACGAGATCGAGCAGGCCCGAGCCGTGTGCCGGTTCGTTCGGCTCGGAGGGCGCAGGCTCCGAGCCGACGCGACACCCATCGTCGCGCTGTCGGCGCTGATGGCGATCTGGAACGAGCTCTGAGGCACGAGACGCGCAGGATCGAGATGCCGGCCGCCGCGGGCGTTCTCAGCGGATGCCTGCGGCCAGGGTGACGACGCCCCAGCCATCCTCCTGCGCTTCGCGTTCGATCGCCCACCCGGCGTACGCACGAATCACGTCCTCGCGCTCCTCGCTGAGGAATCCACTCAGGATCAGGCGGTGCCGGCTCAGGCGCTGCAACGCATCGGTTGCCGCGATGAGCAACGCGCCGGTCAGGTTGGCCACGACCAGGTCGAAGGGCGACAACGTCGCCTGACGCACATCCATGACCGCCAGCGTGACGTCGGCGCCCGGGTTGAGCGCCAGGCTGGCGCGGGCAGCCAGCATGGAGTCCTCGTCGACGTCGATGCCGAGGACCGCGACGGCGCCAAGCCGGCTCGCCGCGATGGCGAGCACGCCCGACCCCGTACCCACGTCGAGAACGCGCGCCCCACGGAGATCGATCGCGTCGAGCGCCGCGCAGCACAGCCGCGTCGTGGCGTGATGGCCGGTACCGAAGCCCATCGACGGCTGGATGACGATCAGCGTGGTGGCGGGCTGCGCGACGCTGCCGGCCCGGGGCGTGCCGGCGGAGCGATCGGGGACGGCCCAGGGCGGGGCGATCACGAACCGGCCTGCACGCACCGCGCCCAGTCCGGCCTGCGAGCGGGCGGCCCAGTCCTCGTCCGCAACCTCCACCGCGTCGATGGTGACACCCGTGCCGGCGCAGAGACGGGCGAGCGTCGCGGCTGCATCGTCGCGCGTCCCGCTGTCCGGGAAGTAGGCCCGCCAGAGGCGTGGCGGGGCGAGTGCGTCTCCCTGGTCCAGGGCCGTGATCGGACAGTCGAGGATGGCCCCCTCGATGGTCTCGGCGAGCTGGTCCTGCTCCCGGTGGGCTTCCGGAAAGCGGAGGTCGAGGGCGGGGTAGGTGCGCACGCCGGTCGGGCCCGCCGTGGTGGGCTCAGCCGAAGATGTCCTTCACCCGGTCGAAGATGCCGCGCTCCGCCTGTTCCTCGCGCCGCGAGGGGGTCGCATCGTGGCGGGGCAACATTCCGGCGAGCTGCTCGATGAGCTTGCGCTGCTCACGGGTGAGCTTCTTCGGGGTCAGCACGCTGACGGTCACGAGCAGGTCGCCGCGTCCCCGGCCCCCGACGTCCGGCATCCCCTGCCCGCGGAGCCTGAAGGTCGTGCCGGTCTGTGTGCCCTCCGGAATCTCCAGCGTCTGCTCGCCGTCGAGCGTCTGCACCTCGACGCGGCCGCCGAGCGCGGCGACCGGAAAGGCGATCGGCAGCTCGCAGAGCAGGTCGTTGCCGTCGCGCTCGAACAGGCCGTGGCTCTGGACGAGGACGACGACGTAGAGGTCACCTGCGGGCCCGCCACCGACGCCGCTCTCGCCCTCGCCGCTCAGGCGGAGACGCTGCCCGGTGGCGATCCCCGCCGGGATCTTCACGGTGAGCTTCCGTTCCCGCTGCACGCGGCCCGCGCCCCGGCACGCGGTGCAGGGGGTGCCGATGATCGAGCCCGTGCCCCGGCACTGGCCGCACGTCCGCGCCACGGTGAAGAAGCCCTGCTGATAGCGCAACTGCCCGCGGCCCTGGCACTGCGGGCAACTGCGTGGCTTCGAGCCCGCGGCGCCGCCCGTGCCCTGGCAGGCGTCGCAGGTTTCCTGGCGGGGGATCTGGATCGCAGTCTCGGCGCCGCGCGCCGCTTCTTCGAACGTGATCTCCAGGTCGTAGCGCAGGTCGGCTCCGCGGCCTGCGCCCGCGCGGCGGCGGCCGCTGAAGGGGTCACCGAACCCGAACAGATCGCCCAGGCCGCCGAGGATGTCCTCGAAGCCGGTGAACACCGTCGGGTCGAAGCCGGCGCTGCCGGTCGCGGCGGACCCGAGGCCGGCGTGGCCGAACCGATCGTAGAGGTGCCGCTTGTCGGTGTCGGCGAGGACGGCGTACGCCTCGGCCGCCTCCTTGAAGAGTTCCTCCGCCTTCGCATCCCCCGGATTGCGGTCGGGATGGTGTTTGAGCGCGAGCTTGCGGTACGCGCTCTTGATCTCCTGGTCCGTGGCGGACCTGGAGATGCCGAGGACCTCGTAGTAGTCGCGCCGGCTCACGAGACCTTCGCGACCTTGACCATGGCGGGACGGAGCAGCCGCTCGCCCAGCAGGTACCCGCGCCGCATCTCTTCCATGACCTCGCCCTCGCGGTGGCGGTCGCTCGGTTCGTGCACGACCGCTTCGTGCAGGTTGGGGTCGAAGTCGCTGCCCAGGGCGTCGATCGGCTTCACGCCGCGGCGGCGCAGCAGGTCGAGCATCTTGCGGTGCACGAGCTCCACGCCCTGACGGTATGCGGCCGTCTCCGTGGTCTCGGCGGCCCCGAGCGCCCGCTCCAGGTCGTCCACGATCGGCAGCATCTCCGCGAGGACGTCGGCGGCCGCGTACTGCGAGAGCTCGCGCCGCTCTCGATCCACTCGCTTGCGGTAGTTGTCGAACTCGGCCGCCGTGCGGAGGAGGCGGTCCTGCAGCGCGTCCCGCTCCTGTTCGAGGGAGGACACCGGGTCCGTCGCCGGCCCGACGGCCGATCGCTCGTCGTCCGGGCGGCGCTCGCCAGTCGCCTGTTCGTCCAGTTCTTCGCGTTCCATGCGCTGTTCGGGCATCTCTCGGGTCGTCGCCGCGGTGCAGCGAAGGTCAGTGCACGTCGCCGAGCACGCGCGAGACGGCCAGGGCCGTCGTATCGACGACGCCGATGGCTCTGGAGTACCGCATCCGCGTCGGACCGATGATCCCCACCGTGCGCGCCGTCGTGCCGTCCATCGACGTGGCAGCCACCAGGCTGAAGGGGCGCAGGTGCGGCGATGTGTGCTCGGCGCCGATGACCACGGTGATGCCGGGGCCGTCGATGCACTGGTTCAACAGGTGAATCAGGCGCGTCTTCTCCTCGATCATCTCCAGCAGCGCCCGCAGCGTCGGCAGCGTGACCACGGCCTCCGCGGCGGCGGCTTCCAGGAGCGACGAGGCGCCCTCGACGTGGAACGACTGCTGGGGCTCGAACTGCTCGAGCGTCGAGCTCGCGAGCCGGAGTGCGCGCGCGACGAGCCGATCGTAGAGGGTCTGCTCCTGCCGCAGCCGCGCGAGAACCGCCTGGCGCACGTCGGGCAGCGCCAGGCCCTCGAACTCGGTGTTCAGGTAGTTGGCGGCCTGCACCAGCTCGGCGTGCGAGACCTCTTCGCCGGCGTCGATCACCTTCTGGGTCACCTGGTCTCCCCGGGAGACCACCACCACGAGCACCCGAGACCCGCCGAGCGGCACGAACTCGATCCGGTGCAGCACCCGTTCATGGCTGGTGGCCAGGGCGAAGGCGACGTGCCGCGACGCACGCGAGACCAGGTGCGTCACCACGGCGAGCAGCTCGTCCGGAAGCGGGGACGGACCGGCCTGCTGACGCAGTTCCTGCTCCACGGCGGCGGCCGCCGCCCTGGACCGGCGTCCGCCGAGCAGCCGGTTCACGAAGACGCGATACGCGCGATCGGTGGGGACGCGTCCGGCCGACGTGTGCGGCTGGTGGACGTATCCCTCCTCTTCGAGGCGCGCCAGCATGTTGCGAACCGTCGCCGAGGAGACGCCGAGGCGGCTTTCCGCCGCGAGCGTGCTCGACGACACGGCTTCGCCCCGCTCGACGTATGCCTGGACGAGCGCCGCCAGCAGCCGTTCCGCCCGATCGGACAGGTGCGCCTCACCCATGTGAACCTTGGGAAAATTATACCGAAGCCGGCGCAGGGTTCCCGGGCGGTCCGTGCCGGGCCCGTATAATCCACGACATGAACCAGGAGGTGTTCGCGGCTCTGGCCGAGGCGCTCAGGGCCGGGGACGAGGTCGCGCTGGTCACGATTACCGCCTCCACCGGGTCCACGCCGCAGCGGGTGGGCGCCAAGATGCTCGTGTACGCCGATGGGCGGACCGTGGGCACGATCGGCGGCGGGTGCTACGAAAACGACGCGTTCGGCAAGGCGCGCGAGGCGATTCGCACCAGGCGCCCCCGGAACGTGCGCTACGAGTTGACGGACGACTTTGCCGAGGAGTCCGGGCTGATCTGCGGCGGCCAGATGGAGGTGTTCATCGAGCCGGTCGAGGCGGCTCCGGACTTGTACGTGTTCGGGGCCGGGCACGTCGGCCAGAGCCTCGGGCGGATGGCGCACGACGCGGGCTTCCGCGTTCACGTGCTCGACGACCGTGAGAAGTTCGCCGACGCGCGCCGCTTTCCCGGTGGGGTCGAGACCATCGTGGACGCGTTGCCGGACTGGCTCGAGGCGCACACGCTGCCGGCGACCGCCTACGCCGTGATCGTGACCCGGGGGCACCGCTACGACCTGGACGTGCTGCGGCGGCTGGCCGGCCGCCCGTTGCGCTATCTCGGGCTGATCGGCAGCCGGGCCAAGGTGAAGCGCGTGTACGACGCGTTGATCGGGGAGGGCGTCAGCCCGGAGGCGCTGGCTGCGGTGCACGCGCCGATCGGCCTCGACATCGGCGCCGTGACGCCCGACGAGATCGCCGTGAGCATCCTGGCGGAGTTGATCGGCGTGAAGCACGGCAGGCTGGCCGCGTCCGGGCGGACGCCCGTCAGCCTGCGCTGGGAAGGCGCCGTCGAGTCCGCCCGCTGATTCAGCGGGCGCGCGCCGGGCCGCGGCTCACCGGATACACGCTGACGTGGTCCCGGAACGCCGCGATGTACAGCAGGTACTGGCCGTTCAGATCGAATGTCGGGATGCGGTCGCTGATCCGCTCCGTGATGTCCGGCGCCGCTTGCCTGATGGCAGCGTGGAGCTGCCTGAGCGCCCGGCGGGCAACCGGCTCGGCGCCGGCGATGTAGCGGGCAACGGTCGTCGTCGTGGCGGTTCGCGGTACCAGGACTCCAGGCGCCAGCGTCACACGTGAGCGCGGCATCAGAGGCCGACGAGCCAGTGCGTGCCGAGGTCGAGCGGGAGATCCAGCAGCCGGTCGACGAGCGCCGGGCCGGCGCGGTTCAGGAAGTACACGCCGCTGAGGGCTCGCTCCTGTGGCACGCCGTCGGGAAACGCCTGCGCCTGCGCGTGGCGGAACTGGCGGCGCAGCGTCTCGTCCTTGCGCTTGGCGGCCTGCACCGTCTTGTTCTGCAGCTTGCGCAGGTCGTCCTGCATGCGCCCGAGCGTCGAACGGACGCTCCCCTCCAGCGTGGGATCGAGTGCCGGCACGACCTCAGCCAGGCGTCCCATCTGTCCTGAGATGCCGTCTTCGGCGTCCTGAAACGCGGCGGTGATGGCCGCCGGGATCTGCGATGCCAGCAGGCGGTTCAGCGCCGCGTCGTCACGCGCCTGCAGCGCGTCGAGCGTCATGTCCGACCGCGAGAGAAAGCGGAGGGCGTTCGAATCGAGCAGCGTCACCGAGAGTCTCGGATACACGAGCGGCAGTAGCACGCCGAACGCGTCGTAGACCTCCTTGAGCTGTGCCAGGTAGCCGAGTTCCCCCGGTCCGGCGACGTAGCAGGCGGTGGGAAACAGGCTGTCCTGGACGATCGGCCGCAGGAGCACGCCGGGGCTGAAGGACGCGGGAGCAGCCAGCGCCGCCTGGCGGAGCGCCTCGCGCGGTTCTTCGCGCTCACCCACCAGGCAGACATCACCTCTGACGAGCACGGGTTCGCGCGCCTCACGCACGCGGAAGAGGGCGGCCGAGCCGTCGGTGGGCGTCACCTGGGCCCGGTATCCCCGCTGCTCGAGCCGTGCGCCCGCCTCGGCCGCCAGCCTGGTCGTGCGTGGGGCGTGCGCGATCTCGTCAGCCAGGACGTCGGCCACGAGCGCCTTGGCGTCGGGATCCGACGGGTCGAAGACCACCAGCCCGTACGGCCCCAGCGTGGCTTCCAGCCAGACCCGAAGGCCTCGGCCATGCCAAACGCCCTCGGCATACGCGCTCCCGAGCGTCTGCAGGAGGGTGGCCGTGAAGTCGGTGGCGGGGAGGTGCCGCTGCAGCGTCTCGAGCGCACGTACACCGCCGGCATCGAGACTGAGGGCCCCGACCGGCAGGCGTCCGGCACCGTGCAGCTCCTCGAGGGACACCGTGACGCGCTCGTCGTCGCTGCCGAGCAGGTAGCAGGAGCGAACCTCCTCCCAGTCGTGATCCTCCGCGTCGATCCAGAAGACGGGGACGGCGGGCACACCGTATCGGTCGTGCACGTCGGCTGCAAGGCGGATGGCCGTGATCGCTTTCAGCAGGGTGTAGAGGGGACCACCAAAGAGCGCGGCCTGCTGCCCGGTGACGATCGCGACGCCGCGCGGGTCCTTCAGACGTGCTGTGGCCTCGCGCGCCTGCTGCGGCGCGGCCCGGCGCTGCTGCTGGGCCGACACGACGTCGGCGATCCGGTCGCGCCGGCCGGTGGCGCGGGTTGCGGCCTGAAGCGGGTTGCGCCACGCCTCGGGCGCGGCCGGATGTCCCGCGAAGAACGGCGCCACGCGCGCGGGGTCGAACGCGTAGTCGCGCGACAGACGCGACGTCCACGCGAGACGGCGGATGTCGATGGGTGCGGGCGTACCCGGATCAATTGTGGCGGGATCGCGGGACATGCCGAGGCCGGGTTCGACTCTCGCAGAGCGGGTGTGGGGTGTCAAGGGACGCTGCCGGCGCACCGCCGCGGCTCGTCCGTGCGACGTGTTACGATCGGGACCCGTTGGCGCGCCGTTCGCAGCCCGCCGGCCTCAGCGTCTCCTTCACATCTGCATGAACGCAGTCCTCGCACTCGAAGACGGCACCTGGTACCGGGGTGTCTCGGCCGGCGCGCCCGGCGAGACGGCAGGTGAGGTCGTGTTCAACACGAGCATGACCGGCTACCAGGAGGTGCTGACCGACCCGTCCTACGCCGGACAGCTCGTCACGATGACGGCGCCGCAGATCGGCAACTACGGCGTCACGGGCGAGGACCAGGAGTCGCGCGGGCCGAGGGTGGCCGGCTTCATCATGCGCGAGACCTCGCCCGTGGCGAGCAACTGGCGGGCCGAAGGATCGCTGCGCGACTACCTCGCACGCCACGGTATCGTCGCCATCGCGGACGTGGATACGCGCGCGTTGACCCGCGTGCTGCGGTCGGCCGGGGTGATGCGGGGCGTGATCGGCACGGGCCAGGTCGATCCGCAGGCCCTGGTGGAGCAGGCGCGATCGGCGCCGAAAATGGAGGGCACGGACCTCGTGCGCGACGTGACGTGCGAGGAGCCCTTCGAGTGGCGGGAGCGGGCCGCGGCCAACGGCGCGGCGGCGGAAGAGGCGTTCGGCATCGCACCCGGGCGCCGGGCCGCGCGGCCCCGTCGCGTCGCGGCGTACGACTTCGGCATCAAGTACAACATCCTGCGGCGGCTGACGGCGTACGGCTGCGACGTGCGGGTGTTTCCCGCCACGGCCCCCGCATCGGACCTGCTGGCCATCGAGCCGCACGGGATCTTCCTGAGCAACGGGCCGGGCGACCCGGCTGCGCTGCCGTACGCGATCGACAGCGTCCGGGACCTGCTGGCGGCGAACCGCCCGACCTTCGGCATCTGCCTGGGTCACCAGGTGCTCGGCCTCGCCCTTGGTGCCGAGACGTTCAAGCTGAAGTTCGGGCACCGGGGGGCCAATCACCCGGTGAAGAACATGGTGTCGGGCCGGATCGAGATCACGTCGCAGAACCACGGCTTCGCCGTGGACCCCTCGTCGCTGCCGGCGCACGTGTCGGTGACCCACATCAACCTCTACGACGGCACGATCGAGGGTTTCCGCCATCGGGATCGGCCGGTCTTCGCCGTGCAGTACCACCCGGAGGCGTCGCCGGGCCCGCACGACGCCGACTACCTGTTCGGCGAGTTCCTCGACGCCATGGAGCGCTGATGCCGCGGCGCACCGACATCCACAGCGTTCTCGTCATCGGCTCCGGCCCCATCGTGATCGGCCAGGCGTGCGAGTTCGATTACTCGGGCACGCAGGCGTGCAAGGCGCTCAGGGCCGACGGGCTGCGCGTCATGCTGGTCAACAGCAACCCGGCGACGATCATGACCGACCCGGAGATGGCCGACGCCACCTACGTCGAGCCGCTCACGCCGGAGATCGTCGCGCAGATCATCGAAAAGGAGCGCCCGGATGCGCTCCTGCCGACCGTCGGAGGCCAGACGGCACTGAATCTGGCAGTCGCGCTGGAGGAGAACGGCGTCCTGGCCGCCAACGGGGTGCGGCTGATCGGCGCGTCGATCGACGCGATCAAGGTGGCCGAAGATCGCCTGCTGTTCCGCAACGCGATGCGGGAGATCGGCGTCGAGGTGCCGACGAGCGGCGTGGCCGGCTCCATGGAGGAGGCGCTGGCCCTGGTCGAGGAGGTCGGGTTCCCGGCGATCATCCGGCCGTCGTTCACCCTCGGCGGCGTGGGGGGCGGCATCGCCTACAACATCGAGGAGTTCCGGGAGGTGGCCGGCCGCGGCCTCGACCTGAGCCCCGTCCACGAGGTGCTGGTCGAAGAGTCGGTCATCGGGTGGAAGGAGTTCGAGCTGGAGGTGATGCGCGACATCGCCGACAACTTCGTGGTCATCTGCTCGATCGAGAACATCGACCCGATGGGCGTGCACACGGGTGACAGCATCACGGTCGCGCCGGCCCTGACGCTCACCGACAAGGAGTACCAGCGCATGCGTGACATCGCGCGGCGGATCATCCGCCGCGTGGGTGTCGAAACGGGCGGCTCGAACATCCAGTTCGCCATCGACCCGGCGTCCGGGCGCATCGTCGCGATCGAGATGAACCCGCGCGTGTCCCGGTCGTCGGCGCTGGCCTCGAAGGCCACCGGGTTCCCGATCGCCAAGATCGCGGCGAAGCTGGCGCTTGGCTACCACCTCGATGAGATTCCGAACGACATCACGCGCCTGACGCCCGCGTCCTTCGAGCCGACCATCGACTACGTCGTGGTGAAGTACCCGCGCTGGAACTTCGAGAAGTTCCCGCAGGCGGATCGCACGCTGACCACGCAGATGAAGTCGGTCGGCGAGGCCATGGCCATCGGCCGCACGTTCAAGGAGGCGTTCCTGAAGGCCGTGCGCTCGCTGGAGCTGGGCAGCCGGGGCGCCAGCCTGTTCCCGGCACCGCCGGGGGAGTCCGGCGACGCG
>Ga0194132_10007745_pt1 | contig 15790 bp, 14 predicted proteins | sample TA2KigOf80mmetaG_FD_148612 | JGI IMG/M metagenome (GOLD analysis project Ga0194132, IMG submission 148612) | Freshwater microbial communities from Lake Tanganyika, Tanzania - TA2015054 Kigoma Offshore 80m | ecosystem: Environmental > Aquatic > Freshwater > Lake | place: Tanzania: Lake...
GAAAGAATTGTTCCAAGACATCGAACCAACGCGTTCCAAAACGCGGAATGGGGCAATCCCAAGTAATGTCATCCCGGTTGTCCACGTCATAGACGCGGATCGTGCAGCGCATTGGATTTTCGTTGTAAGTGTTTTGCATCGAAATGTAAATCCGGTTCGGCCCTTCCAGGATCGCTTTGGTGACGATCACCGGCAGATGAACATCCGGCCGGCCACTGTCACCGATTTCGTGAGTCGTGGTGGTGCTGCGTCCATTGCTCCAATGGACATTGAAGCGGGACGCCCCATAGTTCGAGCGCTTCAATTGAAACAGGAATAGCCCGTAAAAAGGTCGAGACAACGTCTCCTTGCGACTGTCAAAAACAAACGTCTGATTCGTCTTGAATGAATCGCTGCGATGCAAAACCGCGCGACCTTCCAAATCAAATAGGGCGTACTCCAAGTCGGTCGTGCTGTCACAATCGACGAACTGCGGCGGCACGGCATTGGAAGCGTAAATCGTCGATTCAATGTTCCCGTCCGCCACGACCAGCCCTTTCATGAGCCGCATGCCCGGTTTGACGCAGGCCGTTGCACCTGGAACATGACTGTGCTCGAGGACATTGAGATTCTTTGGCGCTTCGCCAAAAAGCGAAAAAAGAGTCAACCGGCAGCCGCCGCACCCCAAACCGGCTTTGGTTTCCTGTTGCAGCAGTTCCATGCTGCCTAATCTTTTGTAAGCCGCCACCAGATCTACAGCCGTCTTGCGATGGCAGAAGCAGACTAAAGAATTGTTTGCAACAGTGGACATCTAAGGGTTGAAGCTATCTGGCGGCAAAAGCGGTCAACGTTTTCGATTGAGTTACACGCAGTAAGCACGTCCTTCTCCCGCATCGATGGGAACCATGCATCCGCCCATCATTGATGCGTCATCAGAACACAAAAGCGACAGCATGGGAATCAGTTCGCGGGCCTGCCCCATCACACCTCGCGGCAACCTTTCTTCAATGAAACGTTTGTAAACCTCGGGCTGGGAGGCTTCGAGTCGCTTCATCGCGTTGGCAGGCCCTGAGAATCCCCCTGGGAGAATCCCGGTGGCGACAATTTGATAAGCTGCCAACTCTCGGCCCAAGCTTCTGACATAGGCGGCCAAAGCCGCTTTCACGGTATTGTATCCCACCGATCCAACTCCTTCACTCGACGCGATCGATCCAACATGCACCAGGTAACCAGTGCGACGCTCTTTCATTTTCGGCGCGACCAAACGATTAATTTCGACAGCTATACCAAGATTCAACGCAAACAATTTGTGAAAGTCGGAATACCCGAGAAGTTCGCTGCGCAACCCTAAGCCACCGCCCGCTGCATGCAGGACAACATCCACGTCGCCCAGAAACTCGACAGCTTTACCGACCGCTTCCTCCAAGCGAGCCATGTCTGTCAAATCGACATCGATACTCAGCAGCTTGTCTGGGTCACGGCAAGACTTCCTGATCTCTTCCAACCGTTCCCTTGAGCGAGCCATCAGCACCAAAGTGGCTCCCTGGTCGGCAAACGATTTCGCCGCCTCTGCACCAAGTCCTCTTGATGCTCCGGTAACAATGATTCGCTTGTCCCTTAAATTGGGCATAGGGCGGGCCTCATTCAACTGCCTTCCTCAACCAACACCAGCCCCAGTGATTCAGCAGTGTTGAACTTATAGTCTCCCGTATATCCAACGTGATTGAGCACCTCAACCCATTCCTCTTCACGCAGGAGGGTCGTACCGAGCAGGCTCCAATACCGCAAGAGCATTAGGTCTTCCTGGGTCTTATAAGCCCCCAGAGTGATAAAGCTCTTGCCCATGCCTACTCGCTGGATTTCCTTCAGACACGCGATCGCGTCCGCCAGGTTCAGTTCATAAACTACGCCCAACCCAATTACAAAATCAAACGCCCCTTGTTCGAAGGGCAGCACGGCGTAGGGCGCTTTTTGAATGTTCTGCTTAACGGAGGGAAGCGCGTGTTGGATCGCGTAGTCGGATAAATCCGTGCCACGAATGTTCATCGACGGATGAAGCTGCAGGAATTCGTGGAGCAGATACCCCATCTCGCAGCCAATCTGCAGCACCGAAGATTGGCCGCTCAACCCATACTCGCGGCACATGTTCGCCGCGATCGGACGCCAACGTCCGTCATAGCGATACCCACCGTGTCCACCCGTCCTATCCCCGTGATAATACTCCGGCCCACGATAGCTCGCGCAGATGCGATGCCGGATGGTGCGAAGCGCAGGACTAACCCGACGGGGTTGGGGCGGCTCGGGATAGCCTTCAAGCGCGTTAAACTTTCTCAAGGTAAAAGTGGATTCACATCAAACTGCGGTTTCCCGTCAAAGCGGGCCGGGGCACTTGGTAAGCCGTATCGCGAGTAAATGTATCAAACACGCGAGAGATATGGCGTAAAAAGAGTCTCCCCATCGGTGTCACGTTGATCGTGTTGCCGGAAAATTCCAAGACTCCATCCGGGACGAATTCGGAGCGCAGCCTGGCGAGTTCGAAATCGAAATACTCTTCGTGATGAATCCCGTAGCTTGAATCGATCTCATCAAGATCAACACGTTGTTCGCAAAAGAGCCGGAAGATGATATCGCGTCGAATCACCTCATCAGCCTTAAGTTTGTAACCCTTGAACACTGGGAACTTTCCTTCATCAATGGCCTTAAAGTAATCAGGAAACTCGAAGAGACTTTGAGAATAATAGCGGCCAAAGGCGCCTGCGCTCGTCGGGCCTAAACCAATCATGTGCTCCGTCCGGCCTGACGTGTAGCCGTTGAACGTACGACGGAGCGTTTTGTTCGCCACAGCCACGGCCAAGTCATCAGGCGGCTTGGAAAAGAAATCTATGCCCACCCACACGTAACCTTGCTCGATCAAAGTTTGCACTGATTCTGTGCACATGAGAGGCAATTCTTCGGCGGGTGGCAGGTCTGCGTCCTTGATCATTTTCATGTGTTTGCGGACGTCGGGGATATGGGCGTACTTGTAAAAGCAAACACGCTCCGGCGCCAATTTCTCGACCAACTTAAGCGTGGTCTGCAAAGTCTCTCTCGTCTGGTGAGGCAAACCATAGAGAAGGTCGAAATTGAAGCCGGTATAGAGCTTTCGGATTTCGGGCGACAACAGTTCATCGACCATTTCGAAAGGCTGCACTCGATTAATCGCTTTTTGGACCGTTGGATCAAAATCCTGAACGCCGAACGAAATGCGATCAACCCCTTGCGAAGCGAAGAAGGCCAAGTCTTCGCGATCCGTCGTGCGCGGATCAATCTCCATCGCAAATTCGTCAAGGTCCTTCAAGTTGGTCAACGTGGAAAGCTTGGCCGTAAGCTGCGCAAACTGGTCGCTATCCAAATGAGATGGAGTGCCGCCACCAAGATGGATTTCTCGAATATTCGGTTTGATCCCGTTCTGGTCGAAGAAGCGTCGAAGCAGATCAATCTCGCGGAGGAGATAATTGAGGAATTGCTGGATCTTCGCCCGGTCGTTGGAAACCGTCATGTTGCAAATGCAGTACCAGCATAGCTTTGCGCAAAACGGGATATGGACGTAAAGATGCAACGGTGCATCCGAACCTTCTTTGGTAAAAAAATCCTTTAAGGCCGCGATGTATTCGTCGTGGCCAAAATCCTTCTGCCATCCCGCCATCACAGGATAACTCGTGTAAAAGGGTCCGCTTTCGCTGAATCGCTTCAGCAAATCTGCGTAGCGGGAACTATCCAACAGTGGTGGGAGTTGCTGAGTTTTCATATGCTTTCCCTAGATATTCTGATTTCGTAACGCCATACCCAGTGTGCCGGTCTTTCGGCACATCCGAGGCAGCGCTGTAAAGGCCGAGGAACCACCGCCCTTTGATGCTATTCCAATCCGTCGGTTGTCCGGGATCAATAGTTCGCACGCCATGCAAGACCGTAGCGTAGCTGAGGTACATATCGCCAAGATCAATGTTGTTTTCGATGTCCACCTCGTTTCCCTTGTCGTCCACGAAATAGAGGCCGCCTTCCTGATAGTCGATTCCGCGAATGCTCATCTTCGTGCCCATGATCGTCCTTTGAAATTTATATGGGTCCGAATGTGTCTCTAACTCTCCCGTGCCCGACGGGTAGTGCGCTATGATAATCCGATCAACGACTCCATCGTCAGGCGTGTTGTTTTCGTATTGATCGAAATCAAAACCACCAATGAGTTTGATCACTCGCCACTTGTCATAAACCTGATCCATTAGACCCAACGGATCATCATTCCAGCGGAAGAAATAATACATGTGCCGAATCGATTCCATGCTGTACTTGTGAGCCAACGATTCGTCGATAATCCGATGAAAATCGGGAGTGCGTCCGAGCATCTTGTGAAAACTAGATGGACGCTGTTTTCCCCATTCAAACGCCTTCACTTTGATATCTTCAATGAAACCGGTGGGATAGGCACCTTGCAGCACCAACACATCCCCTGCGTAAAGGGAATTCACCGTCTGCCGCACGAATTCCGGGTCCTGGGCAAGAGTACGTCGTTTGATCTCGGCAAATGGGATTCGCACATAGTTTCGCAGCCGGCGCGGCCGCGTCTCGTCCCGCTCTATGGCGGCCCATTCTTTCTTAAACAGTGATTCCATGGTTCATTACCTCATTGATATTGATCTGAGTGAATCTCTCCAATAACTCCGCGGCCATGTCGTCGAGACGCGACATATCCTTGTGTCCTTTCAAGTACTGGCAGTTGGCGCAAGCGGGGATTTTCTTTCGCTCTTTCTGCAAGTGAAACATCCGAAACGCGTGCAGTCGAGGGCCGTTCCAAATGTCAACCAACCTCTCCTGACGCGTATCGCCCACCAATGTTCCGTGACTCCAATCGACACAGCAGACCGATACGGTGCCGTCGAAATTGATCGCCAACCCCTTGAAGGGTTCAGGACAAACTTCGATTTCAGCAATGCGAGTCCTTCCATCGATGCCCGTCCGAGGCTTGGAACCCAAGGTCATATCTTTGTCGAACGTGCTGCTCCAGCCCATCAGGCTCTCGATCGTCAACTCGTCTGATATCGGTCCAAAATCGTTTCGGAACTTTTCCAGTTCGATCGAGCTTAAACCTGTATCGACAATCTTCGCGTTGATATGGAGATGGTGGCTTCTCCGCGTCTTCTCCTCGTAAAGATAGCGGACATTCTCGACAATACGCCGATAATCCTCGTATGTCTTCGTTAACGCTTTGTATTTCTCTGGAGTTACGTGCTCGACGGATATTCTGAGCCGGTCAAGTCTGGAATCCAGGATTCCATCGGCGATTTCCTTTCGGATTAACGAAGCGTTGGAAATAATATACACTTCATCAGCGACATCCTTTTGCTTTGCGAAGGCGATCATCTTGATCAGATCGCGGTTTACGAATGGTTCGCCATCTTTGAAGAGACGCAACGATCTCACCTTGCGCGGAAACTCTCTCAAATCCTCAATGATCTTGCAGAAGAGCGGGAAATCCATTTTCCCAATTGGCCGGCCTGCCCGCTTTAACAGAGACTCATCCCCCGTCGGACAAAACGTGCATTTGAAGTTACACACGTTCGTCGGGTCAATCATGAGGGTAAACGGAGTATCGAGCGGCAGTTGGTCGCTCAGTTTGACGTATTTATCCTCGGTGAAAATCATGGCGTCGGAGATTGTTTGTTCACCTGACCAAATCCAATTCCCTTCCTTCCGATGGCTGGGAGTTGAGTTGATCCGAACAAACTGTTGCAGCCACCAACGGCTGCTTCTGTTCCAGAGGACTCGCCTTCAGCAAGGCGAATATCATTCCGCCGTAAATCTGCTTCTGCAAAAACTCATCCGCGTTCTTAAACTCTGTACCTTCCCCAAGCACAAGCGTAATTGCCTTGCGCACCAATGGACTTCTCTCCGAAAAATAGGCCGGGAGGTCAAATCTCAGATGAAGCACATGTTTGTTCGTACTGGTCCAAGTCGGAATGACAGCTTGCTGATAGGCATACACGTCGTCGTACGCTTCGCGATCGATTTCCTGGCCGTGAAGCGTTAAGAAGCTGTCGACGCATTCGCGCACCTCGGCATAAAACCGCGCTTTGTCCGAGAGCATGCAGACGAGTGCGGCCGTTTCGGGATGAAGTGAAGAAGCAACACCTTCCAACTTGATGGTTTCGTTCCCGTCGCCGCTCAGGATTTGCTCTTGCAATTGCGCCAGTTGCTTCAAAACTCGGGATAGCACGGTGAAAGTCGGATCGTCCGACGCTCGTCGAATGATGAACTCGATCAGGGCAACTGGGTCGATCTCATACTCCCGCTTGAGGTAATTCAGAATAAAGAACCCGGCTCTGAATCCGTAAATCGCCTTCGTGAAGTATCCGAACATGTGGGCCTTCTTCCAGTCCTCAATCGGCATGGTCGAAGTTCCCACCACGATGTCTTCGTATTCAGGAATAGAGTCTAGTTCATGAACAGTCTTTCCAAGGTTCATGATGCAACGCCGGGTCTGGATTTGATAGCGCGCGACATATGCCGGGTCAGCCATCTCGGTTCCAGGGATCAAGACGCACTGATAAAGATTGAAGTGGTAGTGCAAGTTGTCCGAAAGAACTTTGCGGACGCCATCCACGAAGGTTCGATAACTCTCTAACGGCAACCCGAGAATAAGTTCGGAATATGTGTCGAAGTGTCGCTTGCTCGCCTCTTCAAGAATCCGCTGGAAGCTTTCCAGCCGAATGTTCTGCCGCTTGATCGCCTGGAGCGTCTCGGGATTGTGCGACTGGACCGAGGTCGTCATCATGAACTTGACCCCGGAATCCTTTAAGGCATCCACAATCTCAAAAATCTTTTCGGTAGAGTTCTTCGTCCAATTGATGACAAAGTATTTCGGATACCCAGTCTCCCGGTTTAGTTTGGCCATGTAGCGCGCAATGTCCAAATCACGCCTCAAGATTCCAAAATTTGCATCGGCGCCGAAAATGTACGAAATCCTGTTGCGGCTAATCCAATCCAGCTCGGCGTACACGCGTTCAATTGGGAATTGACTGATCTTCGAATCCGGGCCGCCCCAAAAACAAAACGTGCACGTGAAGGGACATCCTCGATTGGTTTCCCAAACGACACCCGTCATGTGTTCGCCGAAGCGTTTCAGCAAATCGTCAAATGTGCCATCGAGGAAGGGCGATGGAACTACAGCGATGTCCCGAATGTACTCGCGCTTGTTCTTGAACAGTACACTACCATCCTTGCGTCGCACCGAGAGCCCATCAACTGTCTCGAGTCCTCGACCTTGCGCCAGGGCCTGGAGCATGTCCGCAAAGACAATTTCTCCTTCTCCAGCTACTACGGCATCCACATACGGATGCTTGGAAAAGAATGAACGCGTTTCCTGTTCGTGAAGCGGAGCTGACGGACCGCCAAAGATCACGAGCGCATTGGGATGCCGCGCCTTGCTGGCTTGGGCAACCAGGATGCTCTGATTGAAATTCCAAAAATACGTCGAGAACGCTAGGATGAAAGGGTCTTCATACTTTTCGGCCACCATCTCAGGCGGCTCACGCATGATCTCGATGTGGAAACGGTATGCTTTTTCAATCTCGGGAATCGAGCGAGCATACGAGTACAATAAGCCGGCCGCCAACGGCATCAGGTTGCGTGCGGATGGCGTATTGAACTGCGTAATGTACGCGTTTTTTCGAGGACAGATGCTCATTCAACGTTATCTCGCCTGGTCGAATGATCATATTCGAGGGCAATTACCGAAACCGGGCAACCGGTTGCAGCCGCCTCAATTTTCTCGACTTGGCTTAAATCAGCGTTTTCCAGAACAACCATTTTCTCAGGGACATAGAAGACGTCAGGGCAAGTAGTCTGGCAAAGCCCGCACATAGTGCAGTCTTCTCGGCTCTCATCAAGCCACACTCGCGTTATTTTCTTCCGAACCGGCACACCATTGGTGGCTCAAAGCCATGTTTATCAGGGCCAAACCGTGCGGAGCAGCCGTCATACCATGCTTCAGTCTTCCACTGATGGGACGAGGCATCTTGTAAGAGCCTGAATGACAGCCAGTTTTGAAATGTCACGAAACGAATCCACGACTGCGTCCGCTCTCTTTAGCAATTTGCGATCAACAGTTGAACATACGGCCACACAGAAACAACCGGCTGCTTTTGCCGCTTCCACACCAATCGGAGCATTTTCGACAACGATGCATTCGGAAGGCTCTAACCCAACCTGTTCTGTCGCTTTAAGGTAAGGATCAGGATGGGGTTTGCCTCGCGCCGTCATCTCGCCGGTGATAATCGTGTCAAAACTGGCGAGGAACGCCGGTGGAACGGACTTCTCGATTCGGCCTCTGAGACCTGCCGTCACGATAGCCAAGCTGACCTTGTGGTGCTTTAAGTCGCTGACGAGTCTTTCCACGCCGGGATAAAGAGAGAATTGGTGGTGCTTTAGATAGTACTCGTCTTTTAATCGAGAGAGTGTCCGCGCGTCAGCACCAACCAATGGCTTGCTACGAAAAAGCCAGGGTACGAGTTCCTCTGCGCGCAAACCTTCGTACGGATAATAGTCTTCAGGCTGAAGATCCAAGCCGTAATCCTTAGTGATGGCACGCCACGCCCGATAGTTATCCTCCATGGTCCGCGCCAACGTCCCATCGAAATCGAACAGAATCCCTTTATGCTCGGGCATGGCTGTTACGTTCGACTTGCTCCAGAACCTCTTTCATCCAAGGACCCAGATGCTTGTAATGCGGACAGCTCACTATCCGGTCATCGGTAACAGAGGGCGCATCGACATATGTTGCTCCTGCGTTCTCAATGTCGTCCTTGATGCTGTAGTAGCCGGAAAGTTTTTTGCCTTTGACGATTCTGGCCGAGATCAGCATTTGACTTGCGTGACAAATCGCCGCAATGACCTTCTTGGCCGCGTGAAAGTTTGCGATGAAGTCAATGATTTCCCGGTCTTGCCGCATGTATTCCATCGCCTTCGCGCCACCCGGAAGAACGAGCACGTCGTAATCCGCGACCTTTAGTTCGGGTATATCCTTGGTCGGAACGATTTTGACACCGATGCTTCCGAGCACCGTTTCACGGCCGCGGACCGCGACGTCCACTTCGTAGCCCGCTTCCTGAAGACGATAGTACGGATAAACGAACTCGTGATCCTGGACGAGTTTACCGGTTATAATAAGCGCTCGCTTCTGATTTGGCATCATTAACTTGAGTTTGGTCGCATTCAGCGATCATGTTGGCCTGGATTTCTTCTCGGTCCAGAAACGGATATAAGTCTTCGTAAGGTGTCGATTTGGTTGTGCCGTCTGCCATGCGTCGATTGATCAATTTGGGAGCAAGCTCCTGGTCATGATTGAGCATTAGTTCACAGATGCCCATGCCTGGAGAATCCAAAAAAGCAGATACACGGTCTTTCAGGTTATCCTGGGATGTCAACCTGACCGATGGGATTCCGTGAGCTTCACCGATCTTGAGCATATCCGGGAACGATAGCCCGGTCTCGCCGTTGCAGCCCATCAATCGGCCCTCAAACCCTAATTTCTGCGTGTGCTTGATCGTGAGGTAGCCCCCATTGTTGTAGATGAACAGTTTGATGGGAAGTTGGTGGTGCATCACGGTCGCGAGTTCTTGAAGGTTCATCAGCAACCCGCCTTCTCCAGCAATGCAGATTGTTCGTTTCTTTTGGTTCGCGAGGCAAGCGCCTACGGCAGCCGGCAACCCCCAACCCATCGGAGCGAACCCAGAATTCGTCATTACCCTCTGCCCTTGCTTTACACGAAAGGCTTGATGAGTGCATTGGAAGGAGGCGCCCATGTCTGTAACTACAATATCGCCGGCATCCAACAAGTCCGAGAGCAAATCCACAAAGTAATAGGCGTTGATCGAACCTTTCACGTTCCGATACTCAGGAAGCACGACAGGATACTTCGCCTTCCAAGCTTGGCACTGCGCCAGCCATTCCGGAATGCGAACACAGTTCGGGGCCAATTGCCGGTTCAGCTCTGTCAAAAACGCTTTCGCATCCGCGTGGACCTTCATATGCAAGCTGAGCGTTTGTTTATCCAATTCGAGCTTGTCGATGTCCACCATTACCCGGAAGGCGTTTCTCGCGAAATCCTTCGAATTGTACCCTGTCACAGGCAGCGAAAGCCTCGTTCCCACCGCCAAATAAAAATCGGCGTTTTGAACCGCGAAATTAGCACCGTGCTGTCCGAACACGCCGGGTCGGCCGACAAAGAGATCGTAATCTGAATTGACGATATCATTGGCATTCCACGCGGTGACAAACGGCAATTGATTCTTCTCCACGAATGTCATGAACTCGTTTGCGCCACCGGCGATCTTGATGCCTTGTCCTGCATGAATGAGCGGGCGTTTCGATTTGCGCAGGCGCTCGATAATTTGGGCGACGCTACTTTTGAGGTCCGTCTCAAATTGCGCCGGTTGTTCATGCAAATCGAACGCGGCCAACTTCGTCTCATCAACCTGAGCATTCTGAACGTTGGCCGGAATGTCCAGCCAGACAGGTCCCGGGCGCCCGGTCGTAGCGAGATGAATAGCCTTCTGAAGATGGTATTTGATCGTACTTGGATCGGTGACTAAGACTGCGTACTTAGTGATCGGCCTGATTAGATCGATGATGTTTAGCTCCTGGACGCCGACCTGGCGAAGTCCGGAATTGCCCACCGTCTGGCTAAGATAAGATTGCCCAGAGAGAACGATCTGCGGCACCGAATCAATCCAACAGCAGGCCACACCGGTAATCGCGTTGGTAGCTCCAGGACCGACCGTAACCAACGCCGCTCCCAAACTGCCTTTCACGCGCGCATAGCCCTCTGCCGCCATGGAAACAGCCTGCTCGTGATGGCAGCAGTAGTAGCGCATGCGCTTCGCGCGGGCCACGGCGTCGCACAGAAAAATCGAACCGCCTCCGCTGACGGTGAAGATATCTTCGATGCCTGCGTTTTCAAGAAATGCAATTACGTAGTCTGCTAGTCTAATCATGATCTTGGCTAATGTTCGCTCCAGAGGTCAATTGTCATCGCATCTTGCAACGTGTTTCGATCCAGGAAAGGATACATATCCTCCAAAGGCTTCGCGAGCCATTTCCCATCTTCTCGCACTGTGAAACCCATGCGCGGTATCAGTTCTTGATCGCTGTCCACATTGACTTGACACAAGATCGGTCCCGAATAGTCGAGGACTTGTTTGATTTGATTCTCGGCTTCATCGGGATTGTCTATTTGGCGGACGGGAAGACCGTAGTTTCGTGCCACCTCGATCAAGTCCGCCGCACCTGAAAGAATCTCGTCATCCGTTCCAACATAACGTCCGCCAAAGAAATCCTTTTGAATCTTTCGCACCGTTGAATTACCCCTGCTGCGGAGATTAAAAATCTTCATCGGCAGACGGCTCCTCGAAATCGTTTGAAGCTCCGGTAAACTTACATGCAGGCCTCGATCCTCGCACAGGCAGATCACCTCGCGCCGTCCACCGCTAATGCTGACTCCGATGGCGCCGGCGAGAGCAAACCCCGGCAATTCCAATCCAGTCGAACTGATGAGGCGCTGACCAAACTTTACCTGGAACGTCTGCATCACGTAGTTCATAATCGAACCGCCATCAACGACAATGACTTCTTGCTCTCGCAAGCACCGAGAAAGTTCGCGCACGAACAGATAGGGGTTGATCAGAGCACCGTGGCGGTAGCCTTCGGCTAAGGCCGAAAACTTAATCGACCACTCTTCGCAGCGCTTGATCCAGTCCGGCCACTCTCCTCGAAATCCAGCCAGCGCTTCATTTATATCTCGCATGAATGCTCCGGCATCCATTTCGATTGCCACGTCGGGTTGAATCGTTTCCTTTTCCAATTCATTGCGGTCAACATCGACAACTATTTTCCGGGCCGCGCGAGCGAAGGCTTTGGCATTCCGGCCAATCAAGGGAATTGAAAGTCGCGAGCCGATACTAATAAGAAGATCGGCGTTCTGCAGCACGAAGTTAGCCCGCCGCTGACCGTACACTCCGGGCCGGCCACAGAAGAAAGGGAAATCCTCGGGCAAGAGGTCGGCGCCGCAACGACTCGTTAACACGGGGGCGCCCAGCAACCGCGCCAGCCTCGCGAATTCCTTCTCACTGCGAGAAAGGCGGATGCCATTGCCGCCCAGAAGAACGGGCTTTTGCGCCTTCGCAAGCATCCCCAGAATCTGATCGCGCTCACGCTCCGTTAGCGCACTTCTACGGCGCGATTTCCATTTACGAAATGGCTTCAACTCGCGCTCATCGATTATCATTCCCTGGAGGTCAATCGGAATGTCCACCCAAACTGGACCAGGCCGTCCATCGCGCGCCAGGTGAACGGCCTTCTCCAAGTGATAACGAACGGTCGTCGGATCAGTGATCTTGACTGCGTACTTCGTGATGGGCTTTACAACATCGACAATATTCAAGGCTTTGTTCCCGAGCTGCCGAACCTTTCCATTGGTATCCTGGTCTGTTCGAGCCTGACCTGAAATGACGAGAATCGGAGCGGAATCAATCCATGAATTTGCTACGCCAGTGATAGCGTTCGGCCCGGACCCTCCGCATGAAATCACCAGCGCGCCTAAATCTCCGAACGTTTTGCTATACCCTTCAGCCGCCATCGAAGCGCCCTTTTCCATTTGGTTGCAGACAAAGCCAAGCCCCTCGTGTCGCCCAATGGAATCCAAGAGATGCACGTTGGCGTCACCGGGAACAAGAAAAACCTCGCGGACATTTTGCGCCTTCAGAAAGGTTGCGATGAAGTCGGAAATCTTGATCAAGCGATCAATCCGTCTCATCACCAACAAATCGATTTCCTCGTCCAGGCCGTAATCCTTTGACTTTCGGAATTCGCCTGCGGTTATGGTATCACCTTCCGCAATCACAGTAGCGCCTGCGCTATTCTCGATTCGCCCTCGCAACACGCTTACGACATCGTCATCTGCCAGGCTGGATAATTCATCCAATTCTTCGGTAGATTTCAGTCGTTTGAAAGAAAGTGAACACTGGCCGAATCGTTTCCGGAAGTTTGCGGGGGCGCCGCTATAGTTTAGTGAAACGTAGTTATAATTCTGCAAATTCGGGGAATACATCTCCGGCCCCTCGTAACCTTTTCCTTCCCTGCCGTATTTGTCCTGAAGCCGAACTAAGTCCCTTTTATTGGTCGGTGTCTCGATCTCCATGACAAACGCCCCCATCGGAGTCAACGCCTTCGTCTGATGAAACACCCCTTTCTCAATTAACACGCCTTCACAAGCGTTGCGCTCGAACGAAGCATTCAGTGTCGTGCAACTCACTTTGCCTTCGAGCACAATTAATGACGTCTTCTTCTTAGGATGGCAATGCATCGAGGTCTCGGCGCCTGGCTTCAGGTAAAGCACCCAGACAGCAGACGTCGCGTTTTCGAATGCTAAATACTCGTAACCCCATGGTTTTCGGACAACGACCTTGGAGTAATCGCAGAAGTCATCCGCTGTTTCCACAGGCGCGATTTTTGTTTGCGCCAGCATCGTGGCATCAATCGGCGAGAAACGAACGCTGCGGATGATATTGCGGCTATCGTCGTCTCCGTTCGCCGAATCAATCGCACTTTTCGCCGGCCAAGCGGTCTGGACCTGATCCCTCGTGCTCTGCGCGGGAAGTCTCTGCGCCGTCGGCGTGCTGTGTATTTGTGAAGACATCTTCGATCAACAGTCCGGCTGCGCGTTTCCCAATGGCAATGAAACGAACTTCAGGCCGTCTTGCTAAAATCCCCAAACGCGGCCGGAAGTGTTTTATTCACGATGGCGAGGTCAGAAGCATAGGATGCGGCAACCTGCCTGTGATTTCACTGCGCCGTTGCGCTGGCCAAAAGCTGCGCCATCCAGATCCTCGTGGTGTATGGAATTTCAATCAAAGGAGCCTCAAGGCCCCTCAGGAATGATTCGATCCGCTGAATGATCAATAGAAACTTTTCTCCAGCCTGCCGCTGCAGCGTCGCATGAGAGCGCCACGCTTCAATACAATCATCGATTGTTTGCGAATGCCGGACTGTGCCTTGCAATGCGGCCACTTCGTTGAATAATCCGGAGCTTCTAATCACATCCGTTTGATCATCGCGTCTTGCGCCATAGTCATAATCAGCGATTTCTTTGCGGATGATTGCCTCGATCTGCTCTTGAATCGGATCCCTGAGGTCGCGATGATTCCACATGCAGACAAACCAACCCGTCGGCTTCAAGATACGGGCCGTCTCTTTAAGAGCCTCCTGACGATTTGTCACATTAAATGATGAACCAAAGCTAACAAGGTCGAAACTTCGATCAGGCTGCTTCGTACGCTCGGCCGTGGCCTCACACCATTGCACAAGGGGACACTGAGCCGTCCGTTCGATTCCAGAACGTCTCATTGCGTCATTTGGTTCCACCGCGGTAACGGCATGTCCGCGCGCGGCTAACATCAATGTGAGGTGGCCAATGCCTGCGCCCACGTCGCATACCCGCGCGGGCGGCCGCAAATCGGCACGACGAAGCATCTCATCGATCGCATCGGCGGCGTAGTCGGGACGCTTGCTATAGGCGCGAGCTAGATGAGTGTAATCCCATTCGGTTTTCATATCGTGACGTTAAGGCTAAGGTCACTAATGCTGTCGAATTCCATCCATCCGCCATCAATCATAACCGCTTGGACCGGCATCAGATTATCAATGACAAGCTGAATGAAAGAGGTCATATACATTTGAGCGAAGGTTTTTCCATCGTAGAGCCGCTGACGATCAAGCGAATGATACATCTGCCGAATCTGTGGCCAGGCCTGAGCGGAGATTTTTATCAGGCCAACGTACTGACCCTGAATCTCGGCGTAGGACTTTGGCTTCTGACCGAGCTCGATAATATTGCCCATCGGATCGAGCCTGAGAGTCTCAGCATCCGAGAGAGGATCTTGCATTCGGGCTTCCCATAGGGCCCGCCATTGACGATCAATCACTACGCAGAAATCACCGGGAGCTTCTTTGAGCCGAGTAATATGGTTGGATCCATAGATGATGTCGGCATATGAGATGATGACATCTCCGTGCAATTCGTCCTCTGCACAAAACAGTGTATGGACCATGTTCGTGGCATCATACTGTTGATTGATGCACGTCCTGACGCCTGGACGACTGAGTTTTTCGGCCTTGCATCCCTTAACAATGACAATGTCCGAGATACCCGCAAATCTGTGCGCATCCAGGATATAGTCGATCAGGGCTTTTCCCTTGTACTCGACCAGGCATTTCGGGCGGTCATCGGTTAGAGGCCTCAGCCTGGCGCCTTGACCAGCAGCAAGAATTATCGACTTCACTCGATCGTCCTAACACACCGATTGCCGCAATCTATGTCAAGAATCTGCGAGCGAGACCAGGAACGGAAATTATGCTCGCCACATCCAATGACCGCGGGAATCTTCATCTCCGCGCAGCGAATGGCCATGTGTGAATTCGCTCCTCCGTACATAGTCACCAAACCCGCGATCTGCTTGGCGAAAAGCCAATCGTAACCGGGATCTGAGCTTCCCCCCATTTTCAAACCACGGGGCGCAGAAAATAAGTAAGACTTTCTGGGCCTGCTACGGTTCGTTTTTTCATGGTTTTCTGCGCCGCTAATCCAATTTGGAAAGCAGAAGATGACTGCACCGAGCCGTCACCTTCCCCCTCCCGTTTCTTGGGGTCATCGTTCCTACCACCGAAAGCGGTCGGGATTCAAGCTCTGAACCCAGGCCGCCGGTTTGGCTCCGTAGCTCTCCGG
>Ga0194132_10007747_pt1 | contig 15789 bp, 8 predicted proteins | sample TA2KigOf80mmetaG_FD_148612 | JGI IMG/M metagenome (GOLD analysis project Ga0194132, IMG submission 148612) | Freshwater microbial communities from Lake Tanganyika, Tanzania - TA2015054 Kigoma Offshore 80m | ecosystem: Environmental > Aquatic > Freshwater > Lake | place: Tanzania: Lake Tanganyika...
TTCTTCTTGGTCATTGCCTGTTCCTCGCGACCCAACTGCACGCCAAGCCGCTCAAGGTCTTCGTCCTCGCCGGTCAGTCCAACATGGAGGGACATGCCGCAGTCAGCACTTTTGACTATATCGGCAAAGATCCGCTTACGGCACCCATACTCAAGGAGATGCGCAATCCCGATGGAACTCCACGGGTATGTGACAAGGTCTGGATGTCCTATTTGACCGGCCCTTATGATGGCAGTGCAAATGGCGAGGGGCTGGGGAAATTGACCGCCGGCTTTGGCGCACGGGGAGATCAACCCACCAAGGATGGCGGCAAGATCGGTCCCGAGTTCACCTTCGGAATCTACATGGAGAAGGGGTTGAACGAGCCCATTCTGATTATCAAGACCGCCTGGGGCGGCAGGTCACTCAACACTGAATTCCGTCCGCCCAGTGCCGGGCAATACAAGCTGCCCAAGGAGATTCAGGACCAGTGGGACAGGCATCCCCAGGGCGCCCACGGGATTCCCAAAGCCGAGGACCGGAAAGCGTGGCAGGACAAAAAGGATGCCGCGTCGGGTGTGTTCTACCGAATGATGATCGAGCATGTCAAAAAGGTGCTGGCCGATCCCAAGCGGGTCTGCCCCGCCTACGATCCCAAGGAGGGATACGAACTGGCCGGTTTTGTCTGGCTGCAGGGCTTCAACGATCTGGTTGACGGGACCACTTATCCCGGCCCCAATAAACCTGGAAAATACGATGTCTATTCAGACCTGCTGGCCAAGTTCATTCGCGATGTTCGCAAGGATTTGTCGGCCCCGAAGATGCCATTCGTGATCGGCGTGCTGGGAGTCGGCGGTGAGAAGGACAATGAAGTTTTCCGCAAGGCGATGGCCGCGCCGGCCGATCTGCCCGAGTTCAAGGGCAATGTGATCGCCGTTGAGACAGCTCCCTTCTGGGATCATGCCATTGACGCCGCAGAACCCAAGAAGGGCGAGTACGACAAGATCGTCGGCACGGCTCACCGATTGAAGAAAGACGGAACCTTCGACCACGAGTGGAAATGGGAGAATTACTGGAAGCCGGTTGGCAAACCTCTGCCCGACGAGCGCGGCTGGCGTTTCGTGACGGTCGATGCCACCGAGGCGAAGGACAAGCTGGAGAAATACACCGACCGGCGATTCCGTGACATCAAGCTGCCAGCCGGGATGGAGAAATGGTACATGCCCGACTTCGATGATAGCAAATGGACGGAAGGCAAGGCCCCCATCGGAAAGGGCGTCTGGAAACACAGCGGAGTGACCCTGGACAAATTCCCCTCCACATGGGAAGCGGGCGAATTCCTGCTCATGCGCACAACTTTTGAAGTGGAGGACCTGAACTACGATTCATACCGCATCGCGATTTTGGCGAGACAGGGGTTCCATGTGTATCTGAACGGACACAAGATCCACACCTACATCTGGTGGCAGGACTCTCCGCGTTACAGTTCCATCGTCCTCAAGAACGAACAGCTCAAGCATTTGAAGAAGGGAAAGAACGTATTGGCGGTCTATGCCAATGACCAATATTCCCTTAAATCTCCGGAACGTTATGCGGCGATGGATCTGCGGATTGAGGGTATCACCAAAGCAGATCAGGAGAAGCTCGACCTCGCCCTGGAGGAGGTCCTTTCGCCCAAAGACCGGGAGGCCCTCAAGGGCGCTTCCAATGGCGGTTACCACTATTTTGGCAGTGCGAAGATCTTTGCGCAGATGGGCAAGGCCTTTGCCGAAGCAAACCTGCGGATGCTGCGCGTCCCAAGCAAACCGTGACGACGAAACCCTTTCCCGGCAACCGACCATGAGAACCGCTGCCTTCAAAGCGATCCTTCGGTGAAGGACAATTTGAAAATGGTGAAGGGCGAACTTCTCCTGCTGGATGGAGCCACCGGCACGGAATTGAGCCGGCGCCGGGTGGACACCGGCTTGCCGTTGTGGTCGGCCAATGCGCTCACCACGGATACCGGTTTGACTGTGTTGCGCCAGGTTCATCTGGACTACCTGAATGCGGGCGCGGATATCCTCACCGCCAACACCTTTCGCACCCATCGCCGGGCGCTGGCGGGCAAAGGGCACGACGCGCGCGAATTGATCCGGCGCGCGGTGGCGACCGCCCAAGAGGCTGTCGCTGAATTTGGCCAACCTGCACCAGTGGCTGGGTCGGTGGCCCCACTGGAGGATTGTTATCGCCCCGACCTGGTGCCGCCTGATGACGAATGCCGCGCCGAGCACTGCGAGCGCATCCAGCATCTCGTGGAAGCGGGCGTTGACCTGCTGTTGATCGAGACGATGACTTCAATTCGGGAAGCCGTTATCGCGGCCAAACTGGCGACAGCCACCGGCCTGCCTGCCTGGGTCAGTTTTGTGTGCGGCCGCGAAGGCCGAATCCTGTCGGGCGAGTCCGTGGCAATTGCCGCGGAAATGTTGATGCCGCTGGGCGTGAAGGCCCTAGGCGTGAACTGCGGCCCGGCCCACACTCTGGCTAAATCACTGGCCGAGTTGCGGGCGGTCTGCGGCCCCGATTTTCCGCTCATTGCCTATGGGAACATTGGCTATGCCGACGAGGAGCAAGGCTGGATCAACACGGACGCCGTAAATCCGGAGAGTTACCTGCAATATGCCCAAACGTGGCCGGCGCAGATTGTGGGTGGCTGTTGCGGCACCACGCCGGAGCATATTCGCAAGCTAAAAGATTGTAGAAGCCTCGGCGCAGCGGTGGCAGAACAAATCGGATCTGGACGTGGCCAAGAGCCTCAAGGTATCGTGAAATTACAACCTGACTCCACAACGCTGTTCAGCCCTAATCTATGAAACGCAGAACCTTCCTGAAAACTGTCGCCGGTGTCGCAGCCGGCCTGGCACCCGTGCCCTTCGCCATCGCCAAGCCCGGCAAGTCCGCGAATGGCAAACTCAACATTGCCTTAATCGGTTCCGGCGGTTGGATCGCGCAGCAGCCGTACCAACAGGGTTGCTCGGAGGAAAACCTCGTCGCCTTCTGCGATGTGGACCGCGACACCTGCGCGGAGAACATGAAGAACTGGCGCACCAACCAGCCGTTCTACGACGACTTCCGCGTGATGCTCGACAAGCTGCACAAGGAGATCGACGCCGTGGTGGTTTCGACACCGGACCACACGCACTTCGCCGCCACGCAGATGGCGATGGAGCGCGGGATTCACGTGTACACGCAGAAGCCGCTGGCGCATGACATCTGGCAGTGCCGCACGCTGGCCCGCTCGAAGGAGCGCTACAAAGTCATCACGCAGATGGGCAATCAGGGCCACGCCGACGAGGGCATCCGCAACTCGGTCGAGGCGGTGCGCGCCGGAGTGATTGGCGAAGTCTCCCAGGTGTTCTGCCGCAACAGCGGGCCGCAGATGGGCGGCGCGCACTTCGGCAATCCCGCCACGATGCCGCCGCCACCTTCAGCGGTGCCGGACGGACTGGCGTGGGACCTTTGGCTTGGGCCGGCGGCCAAGCGGGATTTTTGTCGCGATTATCTGCCGCTGAAGTGGCGCGCGTTTTACGACTTCGGTTGCGGCATGCTCGGCGACTTCGGTTGCCACACGCTGGACACGCCGGTGTGGGCGCTCGATCTCGATCCGCCCACCGCGGTCGAATGCCTGCGTCGCGAGAAGTCGCTCGAGGGCGTGATACCCACCGCGAGCCATGTCCGTTTCCACTTTCCGGCCAAGGGCGCGCGCGGACCGGTCACGCTCGACTGGTTCGATGGTCCACAGGATTGGAAGAAGGTTGGGCGCATTGATGCTTTTGGTGCCGAGCACGCGGCGCACATGGGCCGCGCGTGCTGGCTGGTTGGCACCAAGGGACTGCTCGGTTGCGGCACGCACGCCGGTCCGCCGACGATTCTGCCGGAAGAAGTCGGTCAGGGATGGAAAGCCAGTCCGCCGCCGAAGACGATTCCGCGCGTGCAGGGCGGGCCGTTTCGCGAGTGGATTCGCGCCATCAAAGGCGAGGGCCCGGAGCCGGGCTCCAATTTCAAGGTCGCGGCCAATCTCACGGAGATCATTTTGCTGGGCGTGCTGGCACAGCGTTTCAACACGCGTATCGAGTGGGACGCGAAGGCCGGGCGCATCACCAACCGCCCGGAGCTGAACGCCTTCGTCAAGGAACCCGCTCGCGAAGGTTGGCGCTTCGGTGAGACGGTTTGACGCCGGGAACAAAAGACAACTCATGACACACCTGATACCAACTGCTGATGTTGTTCGGTGGCATCGTCTGCGCTCCTTTTTCATGAACCGGACAAACGACAGAAAGACAGGGGCAGAAATAAGGGACATTTTTTCTGCCCTCTTCTTTCTGTCAGCCAGCGTGGATTCCAGGGTGCAAAGCGCGATCAGTCTCGGGGCGAGGAAGAACGCCACATTGAATTTCACCGATGAACAAAAAGAGTTGGTCTGAGTCTCAAACCATTATCCCATGAAAACATCATTCGCCTACTGCCTCTGCTCCATGCTGAGCGCCATCACCTTCGCGGCGGCGGCCGCTGAAACGCGCGTTCCCAACAAGGTGTGGACAGATCCCGCGGCCGCATCGCGTGAAGACGCGGACTTCACCATCCAGGGCGAGTACGCCGGTGACGGGATGGGAATGCAGGTGGTCGCGCTCGGCGCGGGCAAGTTCGACGGCTACCTGCTCGAAGGCGGCCTGCCCGGCGCCGGCTGGGAGCCGGGAAAAGCGCGGCGCGTTCTCAAGGGTGGCCGGGAGGCGGACACCGTCGCCTTGAAGGACGAGGTCGGGAAATTCACCGCCGCAATCGCGAACGGCCGGCTTGTCTTGAGCGAGACGGGCGGCGCGAAGAAGGAATTGAAACGCACCGAGCGCAGCAGCCCCACGCTGGGCGCGAAGCCACCACAAGGCGCGGTGGTGCTCTTCGACGGATCGAATGCGGACGAATGGGAGAAGGGCAAAGTGGACAACGGCTTTTTGCAGGCCACGGATTGCACGAGCAAGCGGCGCTTCACGGATTACACGCTGCATCTCGAATTCCGCACACCCTACATGCCCGCCGCGCGCGGCCAGGGTCGCGGCAACAGCGGCGTGTATCACAGCGGCCGCTGGGAGACGCAGATCCTCGACTCGTTCGGGCTCGAAGGCAGCGATCATGAATGCGGCGGCATCTACTCCGTCTCCAAGCCGCGCCTGAACATGTGCCTGCCGCCGCTCGCCTGGCAGACCTACGACGTCGAGTTCATCGCGGCGAAATTCGATGAGGCCGGCAAACGCGCCGCCTGGCCGCGCATCACCGTCAAACTCAACGGCGTACTGGTCCACGAGAACCTCGAACTCCCGAAGGACTTCACCACCGCCGCCCCGTTCTCGCGTCCGCTCACGGCACCTGATGGGCCGGTGTTCCTGCAAAACCACGGGAACCCCGTCGTTTTCCGCAATATCTGGATCAAGCCGGGCCAATAATTTGCAGGACCAATTCCCAATGAAGACTGACACCCTGATCAACAAATCCCTCGCACTTGTCTGCGCCGCGTGCCTCGGCCTCGGCTTCGCTTCGTCCGCGCTCGGCGCGAGCGGCGGCAAAACGCTGACCATGCCGGATTTCACCAAAGGCGACATCATTCCCTCGAATGCCAAGCACGACTGGAACCTCGGCCCCACCGGGGCGCGCGGCTGGATGTTCTGCGACAAGATGGTGACCACCGACGCGCGGCAGGTGAAGATCACCACCGTGGACAAAGGCTCGCCGGCGGACGGCGTGCTGGCGGTGGGCGACGTGTTGCTCGGCGCGGGTGGAAGGGCGTTTTCATTCGACCCGCGCACGGAGTTGGGACGCGCCATCACAGCGGCGGAAACGGAAGCGGGCGGCGGCAAACTGGCGCTGACCCGCTGGCGCGCGGGCAAGACGGAAGAGGTCGTGGTGACCCTGCCCGTGCTCGGCGCCTTCAGCGCCACCGCACCGTATGATTGCCCGAAGTCGAGCCGCATCCTGAAGCAGGGTCTGGAGGCGCTCGCTCACCGCATGAGCGCGCCCGATTACGGCCGCGGCATGGACGCCATTCCGCGCTCGCTCAACGCGCTGGCGCTGCTGGCGGGTGGCGACACGAACCATCTGCCGCTTGTGAAACGCGAGGCGCAGTGGGCGGCGGCGTTCAAGGCGAACTCCATGCAAACCTGGTATTACGGCTACCTGTTGATCTTCCTCGCCGAATACACCACCGCCACAGGCGATCAATCCGTGCTGCCCGGTCTGCGCTGTCTGGCGCTGGAGGCGGCGAATGGGCAGAGCGCGGTCGGTTCGTGGGGACACGGTTTTGCGAAGCCGGACGGACGACTAGGCGGCTATGGCATGATGAACTCGCCCGGACTGCCGCTCACCATCGGACTCATCCTGGCGCGCGACGCCGGGGTGAAGGAGCCTGAGCTCGCCCGGGCCATCGAGCTCAGCGCGCGGCTTATGCGTTTCTACATCGGCAAAGGCTCGGTGCCCTACGGTGATCACGCCCCGTGGATGGAAGGTCACGAGGACAACGGCAAGTGCGGCATGGCCGCCGTGCTCTTCAACCGGCTCGGCGAAGCGAACGGCGCGGAGTTCTTCACCCGCATGGCCACCGCCGCGCATGGCAATGAACGCGATCAAGGCCACACCGGAAATTACTTCAACATGCTCTGGTCGTTGCCCGCCATCGCCCAGGCCGGGCCGCAGGCGACGGGCGCCTGGATGAAGGAGTTCGGCACCTGGTATCACGATCTCGCCCGCGGCTGGAACGGCGCCTGGCCTCACCAAGGCCCGCCCGAACCTGGCTTCGACAGCTACAAGGGCTGGGACGCCACTGGCGCCTATCTCCTCGGCTACGCGGTGCCGTTGAAAAAGATCACGCTCACCGGAAAGAAGCCCGGTTTCGTCCAACCCTTCACCGCTGAGACCGCGCAGAACATCATCGCCGATGGTCGCGGCTGGACGAACAAGGATCGCACGAGCTTCTACGTCGCGCTCGGCGAGGCCGAGTTGCTCAAGCGCCTCGGCTCCTGGTCGCCCATCGTGCGCGAACGCGCGGCGACGGCCCTCGCGAAACTCAAGGAACGCCCCGTCCAGGCCGTCATCGCGCTGCTCGATTCGCCGCAACTTGAAACCCGCCTCGGCGCTTGCAGCGCGTTGGAGGCGTTTGGAGGACAGGCTGCGGCGGCCGTGCCGAAACTTCGCGCGACCTTGCAACATCCAGACCTCTGGCTGCGCGTGAAAGCAGGCGAAGCCCTTGCCGCCATCGGCAAGCCGGCCCTGCCCGCGCTGCCGGAGATGCTGGAGCGCGTCAATGCCGGCCCCGTCGAAAGCGATCCGCGCGGCATGGAGCAGCGTTACTTCTCCTTCGCCGTTTTCGGAAAGCTGCTCAAGCGCCACCGCACACTCGAAGGCGTGGATCGCGACAAGCTCCGCGTCGCCATGACCCGCGGCTTGCAGAACCAGGACGGCCGCGCCCGGTCGCAAATCAGCGAGATTTATCCGCTCCTCAGCTTCGAGGAGATCCGCCCGCTGCTGCCGGCGATCCAGGAGGCGATCGTCAAACCCGCGCCGAGCGGCGAGATGTTCGCCGACGATGTCCGTATCAATGGACTGAAACTAGTCGCACAACATCGGGTGGAGGAAGGCATTCAAGGCTGCGTCGATTACCTGCTCACGCAGAATCCGTGGGCGAGCGAAATTCGCACGCCCGAGATTTTGGAAACCTTGCTGAAGTACGGCGGACAGGCCCGGCGCATTATCCCGCGCCTCCAGGAAATCGCCGCGAACTTTGACAAGGGCGAGCCCGACTTCCCGCTGTCACTCAGCCAGAAAAAAGCCGCCGCCGTCCGCGATGCCATCGCGAAAATCGAAGCGTCACAAGAGAGGCCAGAACTGCGCCGCGTCACACCTTGATGCTGACTGGAACCCTGATGACGCAATGAAACCCGCAAACAATGCCTGCTCGCCAGTTCATTGCGGCAGCAAACCTGAATGACCACTCGCCCAAACTTTGAGCCAGAAAAAAGGGGACAGAAAGAATTCTTTCTGCCCCTTTCTTTCTGTCAGCATCAGTCGGCCATGAAACTCCTCTTCCTGCTCGCCTGTCTCGCCTGCTCCGCGATTCCTGCGCGCGCGGCGGAGCGCCCGAAACTGCAATTCATCAACGGCAGCGCGCAGACCATGGACGTGTTCTGGCTCAAGTCCGACACGGAGCGCGTCTCGAATGGCTCCGTCGCGCCGGGCGAGAACACCGTTATCACGACCACGTTCGGTCATCGTTTCGCGGTCGTGGGTCGCGATCACAAGGCCGAGCGCGTTGTCACCAGCGAAGTGCCGGTGCAGGCAATGCGGTTCGATCCGCCGGACGCGGACGGCATCCCGGCGTTTTACACGCAGCGGGTGAAGGCGGGTGGGCTTCCCATCGTCGCGTCAGCGAAGGTGAACTCCTACGCGCTCAAGGAAGCCGCCTACCTCGTGGACCTGATGCTCGCCAAGCGACCCGACGTGCGGGAGGCGATGATCAAAAGCGGTTCACGACTCTCGATTCTGGCCTGGAATGAATTTACCACGGACCAGCCCGAGTGGGCCTCGCTGGCAAATGCGCCAGATGCCGAGGCTCCGGGGGTTCCCGCCCGAGACTACTGGGACGCCCGTGCCCGCGGCCTGGGCGGCAGCGAAACGGATCCGTTCTGTTCTTGTGGCGAAGAAAATCTCCTCGCCTACGCCGGTGACCCGTACTCAGCGGAGAATATCTTGATCCACGAGTTCGCGCACAACATGCACCTGCGCGGCCTGGTCAACGTGGACCCCACGTTTGACACGCGCCTGAAGGAAACTTACGACGCGGCGATGAAGGCGCGGTTGTGGAAGGGGAAATACGCGTCGGTGAATCATCACGAGTATTTCGCCGAGGGCGTCCAGAGCTGGTTCGACGACAACCGTGAGAACGACCACGACCACAACCACGTCAACACCCGCGCCGAATTGCTCGAATACGACGCCGGTCTCGCCGCGTTGTGTCGCGAGGTTTTTGGCGACACGGTGTTGAAGTACACCAAGCCTGCGACACGCCTCCGAGATCACTTGGAAGGTTACGATCCAACGAAAGCGCCGAAGTTCGAATGGCCGGAGCGGCTGCAACAGGCGAAGGCCGCCATCCGCCGCCAGGCCGAGGAACGTTCGCGAACGGGCGCGACGGTGTCACCACGTGCTCAAACTGCCACCAACGATCCCTCGCTGCTGACCGTGGAACGAATTTTTGCCGACGGTGAGTTCCGCGAAGAAAAGCCCGCGTCGATACGTTGGAGTCGGCGCACGTCCGATTACTTCACACTGGAAGCTCCGGCGGCGGCCGGCCCGGGCCGTGATCTCCTGCGCAACGACCCGGCTACCGGCCGGAAGGCAGTGGTTGTGCCGGCCGGCGCTTTTATCCCGGAGCGGCGGACGCGACCGCTGTCGATCGAGGCGTTCGAGTTTTCGGCGGATGAATCAAAGCTGTTGCTTCACACTGATAGCCAGCGCGTCTGGCGGCGGAACACGCGCGGCGATTACTGGGTGTTGGACGTGGCCACGCGCGCGTTGCGCCGGCTCGGCGGGGATGCCGCGCCGTCCACGCTCATGTTCGCCAAGTTTTCGCCCGACGGCTCGCGGGTGGCGTACGTGCGCGAGAACAATCTTTACGTCCAGGAACTGCGCCGGATGCGGATCACGGCCCTGACCAGCGACGGCTCGGCCACGCGCATCAATGGCACTTCAGACTGGGTGAACGAGGAGGAACTGGACATTCGCGACGGCTTTCGCTGGAGCCCGGACGGACGCTCGATCGCTTTCTGGCAGTTCGATCTCAGCGGCGTGCGCCAGTTTCATCTCAGCGACAACACGGCGGGCAACTATCCGAAGATCACTTCCTTTCCCTATCCCAAGGTCGGTGAGACGAACTCCGCCACGCGACTGGGCGTGGTCGCTGCCACCGGAGGCAAAGCGCGCTGGCTACAAATCCCGGGCGAACCGCGCGAACATTACCTGCCGCACCTCGAATGGACGCCCGACGGCCAGCTTCTTCTCCAGCAGTTCAACCGGCTCCAGAACGCGAATCTCGTGATGGTGGCAAATCCGAAGACCGGCGCGACGCGCGTGGCGCTGCGGGAAACGGACGCTGCATGGGTGGACAACCTGAATCCGTTCCGCCTGCTGAATCCGGCGGATGGGTTCGTCTGGCTGAGCGAGCGCGACGGCTGGCGGCACGCTTACCGCGCGGGCATGGACGGCAAGTCCTTCTCCCGGATCACCGGTGGCGACTTCGACGTGATCGAGATCGAGGCGCAGGACAACGCCGGCGGCTGGCTTTACTACGCCGCCTCTCCGGAAAATCCCACCCAGCGTTATCTCTTCCGCACTCGACTGACCGGCGGCCCGACGGAGTGCCTCACGCCCGAGGGGCAGCCCGGCTGGCACACCTACGACATTTCGCCGGATTGCCAGTGGGCCGTGCATACCTATTCCACTTTCACCACGCCACCGGTGGTGGAACTCGTCAGCCTGCCCGATCACAAGGTGGCGCGGGTGCTGGCGGACAACCGGAAGCTGCGCGAGAAATTGTCCGCGCTGAAAAGGCCCTCGACGGAGTTTTTGAAGATCGACATCGGAGAAAACGTTTCGCTGGATGCCTGGCGCATTCGCCCGCCGGAACTGGATCCGGCCGGCAAACATCCGTTGTTCATTTACGTCTATGGCGAACCGGCCGGGGCGACCGTGAAGGATTCGTGGGGCGGGTCGACCGCCTTATGGCACTGGATGCTCGCGCAGCAAGGCTACCTCGTGGCCAGTGTGGACAATCGCGGCACGGCTGCGCCGCGCGGACGCGACTGGCGGCGGAGTGTGCATCGGCAGATCGGCATCCTCGCGACGCACGACCAGGCCGCCGCTGTGCGCTCCATGCTCGAACGCTGGCCGGAGGCGGATGCCAGGCGCGTGGGCGTCTGGGGCTGGAGCGGCGGCGGCAGCATGAGTCTGAACGCCATTTTCCGTTACCCGGATTTGTATTCCACCGCCATCGCCGTCGCCCCGAACGCGAACCAGCTTCTTTACGACACCATTTATCAGGAGCGTTATATGGGATTGCCCGGCGACAACGCTGAGGGCTATCGCGACGGTTCGCCGCTGACGCACGCGCGGCATTTGCGGGGCAGCCTGCTCGTCGTTCACGGCACGGGCGACGACAACGGCCACTATCAGGGCACGGAGATGTTGATGAACGAACTGATCGCGCACAACAAGGCGTTCACGGTCATGCCCTATCCCGGCCGTTCGCATGGGATCTCGGAAGGCGCCAACACCGTCCGGCACTTTTACGGCACGCTTACGCGCTACCTGCACGAGCATTTGCCCGTCGGTGGGCTCACGGATTTGCGACAGAAAGAAGTGGGCAGAAAGAATTGAGCATGATGAGAAAGAATCTTCTTCTGCCCCCTTCTTTCTGTCAGCTCTTCATCTGCGCCATGACGAGTGCGATGCTGCACGCGCAGCCGCCGTTCGTCGCCGGGTTCGAACGCGAGGGAACGGAGAAGTTCGCCGGTGCCGTGCTCGTGAGCGAGTTGGGCTGCACCGCGTGCCATCCCAGTGGACAGAATGCGTTTGCGGCGAAGCCGGGGCCGGACTTGTCGACAGTCGGCGCGCGGGTGAATGGAGCGCATCTGCGGCGGTTCCTCGCGTCGCCGTCGGGCTGCACGACGCTTGTCTGGGGACAGCCGCTCATGGGCTGCCGGCCCGATGACTCGCCGAACGAGAAGCTTGAACCACTCCCCGTCGCGTGGGTGAAGCGCTGGCAGACCAGCGACGGCAAAACCGCGCGCGTCTTCCACTCCACGATGGGCAGCGCTACTGATTTGAAAAGCGCCGGCCTGCGCCGCCTCATTATCAACGCCGCATACTGGGGCATGGGCATCGAGTCCTCCATCAGCGCCACTCGCAGCGTTGACCTTGTCGGCGACTACCAACCGCTCGGCAGCGGCTTTAATTATGAGACGCTCGGCGTGAAGCCGCGCCCCGTCTCCCACTATCGCTGACATTCCACATGCCCAAGCCGGCGGACTTCACCGAGGAAACCGATGCGGCCAAGCTGGCGCCCGCGGGCAAGCATTGGGACGCGTTCATGAATCACAACTGGCTGCCGTCGCTGGCAAAGAAATATGGCGCCGAGCTTTGCGACCAGCGCGCGTTGTGGAAGGCGTATCTCCGGGAGAACAACCTCGCGCCCAAGGCGCTGCTCAAGGACAACGTGCATCTCAACGCCCACGGCGAAAGGTTCATGGCCGAGTGCGTGAAGGCGTATCTCCGCTACGATCCAACCCTCGGCCCATCGCCCGCCGAAGACTGGGTCAAGACCTACGCAGTCGGCAAGGATGTGCGCTGGATGGATGGCAAACTGCGACTCGAGTTCGAAGGCAATCGCGTCGAAGTCGTCTGCAAGCCCGGCGCGGCCCCGCCCGCCGCCGTGCGCCTTGATGGACGCAAGCCGTCCGAGTTTCCCGAGTTGTATGGCTTCACCCGCGCCGTCACCCAACCTCCCGGCAAGTGGTTGGTGAAGTGGCCGGTCATCGCGCCGATCGGCTCGACCAAACCGCTGCTGGCCGAGGACTGGACGTTGGCGGCAAAGCGCGTGGACGCCGCGAACGACAAGCTGTTCAGCTTCGCGCTCACTGGTTCGAAGTCCGGCCCCGACGGCGAAGGCCGCAGCGACGAGCGGTTTGTTTCCAAGTCCGGCCGAGTGGTCATCGAGACCAACGACTGGAACGTCACCTACGCCCTGAGCCTGGGCGGCATCAAGCCGTTGCCGGACGCCTTTGAAGTGAAGTGGCAAGTCAAGCCGCGCTTCGTGGACGAGTTTGTCTCTCCTGGCGTGACCGATACCGCCGTGGAAACGCGTGTGACGTTCGCCAGCGGACTGTCCAACGGCAAACACACGCTGGAGACTTCGGGCAGCGAAGCCACGCCCATCGCGGTCATCCGTGTGTATCGGCCGGGGTTGGCTCAAGCGGGGCGCTGAGTCTCCTGATCTCCACGGCCTCCAGTGCACCGTGGCCACGGACTTCCGTCTCCAAACAACCGCGAACCACACTTCCAGCTTCCAACGACACAATCGAAAGCTGTATCTGAAACATCTCCTTGCGGAATCCATAGAATCAAACGACGGCGCGCTCGGGTGAGAAGCACTCGGTAAGTGTTCAACAAATACCGCCGGTCAATTTGATTGTTCAAAACTCCCCAACGCGTGCCGCTGAAATTGCGATACGCCCAGCTTCCGGTTGGTCCATCGAAAGAGAAAGCTCCGCCCCAGCAGAGGTCAATCCAATCGAGTTCCAAACCTTGGCACTCGAATTCTGACGCGGCGACTTCCAGTTGATTTGATGAGCGCACGTCCGGCGCGCTCCAGGATTACTGTTTCGCCGCGCAACTCGCAAACGGCGAGATCGTCTCGACTCAGTTCTTCCTGCCACCGACCCCGAACGTCACCTGCTCCGCTTGCTTCGTGGCACAGATCGAGGAAATGATGGGATATCTATGGCAGCATCGACGAGCTGTGACGAGGGCGCCGGAAGGGTTTTTCTTGTGGCAAGGCTTCGGAACGGTCAAGGTCGGGCTCAGCCGTGAAAAAGCGAATTCCTCTCAGTCAGACATCAAGTCTGCTTGCTCGCCGCAGCCTGCTGTCGGGACTCGGCGCGGCAGCGGCTGGGATCGCTTTGTTGAATCAGTCGGTCGGCCAAGATAAGAATCCGGCGGCGCAGGTGGATGATCGATCGTCGAGCATCCGCATCACCGGCATCAAGACGTACTGGGTCGGGCCGGTCGTCTATGTGAAGATCGAGACGAACCGCGGGATAAGTGGCTGGGGCGACTTGAAAGGAGTCGATCCGAGGCCGGCGAAGGCATTGGCCGAATCGCTGTTCGAGCTGCTCGAGGGCGAGAACCCGACGCGGATCGAGTTCCTTTGGCAGAAGTTGTTTCGAGCTCATCGCAACATGCGCGGCGGAGCGCTGATGGTTCACACGATCGCCGCGATCGACATAGCGTTGTGGGATCTGGCGGGCAAATTGTGGAACGTGCCGGTCTATCGACTGCTGGGCGGGCCGACGCGTGATCGGATTCGCGTCTATCACACCGACAAGGCTCAAAAGGTTCCGCCGCACGGCATCTACGAACATTCCGGCACTCCCGCCGACATCGACCGCATGGTGCAAGCGATCGCCCGAGCCCGCCAGAAGGTTGGGCCTGACGGAGCGGTCATGTTCGACGCGCACTCGGCCGTCCCGCCGGCCACGCTGATTCAACTCGCCGCCGCGCTCCGGCCCTACGACGTCCTTTTCATCGAAGAACCGGCGGTGCCCGGCAACATCGAAGTCTTCAAGCGACTCAAAGAACAGATTTCTATCCCGCTGGCGACGGGCGAGCGCGATCGCACGATCTGGGGAGTGCTGCCGTATCTGCAAGAAGGCTGCATCGATATCTTGCAGCCTGACTGTTGCCATACCGGCGGCATCAGCCAGATGAAAAAGATCGCCACGCTGGCCGAGGCCTACTTCGTGCCCATCGCGCCGCACTGCACGGCGACGTTTCTCGGTATCGCGGCAAGCTTGCATGTCGTCTCGTCGATCCCGCTGTTCTTGATCCACGAGTTCTATCCGCAGAACGCCGGTTTCAATGTGCCCGGGCTGACACGGATGGCGTTTAAAATCGATCATGAAGGATACATCGGCCTTCCGCCCGGCCCCGGACTGGGCGTCGAAGTTGACGAGCCGCGGATGCAGGAAGAGGCCAAGAAGCCGCAGAGCTACCGCTTCCCCGGCGCGACGCTTAAGGACGGTTCGGTCGCGGATTATTGAAGGAGAAACCAGTGACCAATCGACGTGAATGGTTGACCGCGATGGGCGTGGCGGGCGGCGGCTTTGGGCTGGCGTTGTCCGCCGCGTTTGGCGCCGACGATGACAACAATCCCGCGGCGAAGGTCGCGGACAAAACGTCGGCCATCAAGATCACTAAACTGACCGCCACGCCGATGCAGCGGAAGGTGTTTCTCAAGCTGGAAACCAATCTCGGCGTTGCCGGCTGGGGCGAGATCGACCAGTTGGAGCCTTACGTCGCCGCGACGCTGGCACGGTCGCTTTTCGAATTGCTCGACGGCGAGAATCCGACGCGGATTGAACATCTGTGGCAGAAAATCTATCGTTCACATCGCGATATGCGCGGCGGGCCGTTCATGACGCACACGCTGGCCGGGATCGACATGGCGCTGTGGGACATCACCGGCAAGTTGTGGGGCGTGCCGGTCTATCGGCTGCTCGGCGGTCCGACGCGCGACAAGCTGCGATTTTATCCCACGCCCAATGCCACCAAAGTCGGCATCGGGCCGCAGCCGTTCTCGGGCACGCCGCAACAGATCGAAGCGGTCGTGAAAAGCGTCGCGAACGCCCGCAAGCAAGTCGGACGAGATGGCATCGTCATGTTCGACGCTCACTGCGCCATGCCGCCGCCGTTCCTGATACAATTTGCCGCGGCGATCAAGCCTTTTGACGTGCTCTACATCGAAGAGCCTGCCGTGCCCGGCAACATGGAAGTCTTCAAGCGGCTGAAGCAACAGATCAGCATCCCGTTGGCAGTGGGCGAACAGGCTCGCACGATCTGGGAGGTGATCGGCTACTTGCACGAAGGCTGTGCCGACATCTTGCAGGTCGACTGCGCGCACACCGGCGGCATCACACAACTGCGCAAGATCGCAACGCTCGGCGAGGCGTATCACGTGCC
>Ga0194132_10007749_pt1 | contig 15782 bp, 13 predicted proteins | sample TA2KigOf80mmetaG_FD_148612 | JGI IMG/M metagenome (GOLD analysis project Ga0194132, IMG submission 148612) | Freshwater microbial communities from Lake Tanganyika, Tanzania - TA2015054 Kigoma Offshore 80m | ecosystem: Environmental > Aquatic > Freshwater > Lake | place: Tanzania: Lake...
GCGGCGGTGTCACGACCGGCGGCGGTGCGGCGACCGGTGGCGGTGTCACGACCGGCGGCGGCGGCACCACGGGGGGCGTCGCCGCGCCCGGCGGCGGTGCCGCGACCGGTGGCGTGGTCCCTCCACCGTTGCCGTTGCCATTCGCGCCTCCGGCGTTTTCGGCGCCGTTCGGCGGACCGTTGGCGTTCCCGGGGTTCGGCGCCTGGCCCGGTGGCGTCACGATCGGCGGCAGCGTCACGACCGGCGGCAGCGTGACCGGCGGCGTGCCGCCGACACCGTTGCCGTTGCCATTCGCGCCTCCGGCGTTCCCGGCGCCGTTCGGCGGACCGTTGGCGCTCCCGGGATTCGGCGGCGGTCCCGGCGGCGTCCCCATCGGCGGCAGCGTCACGACCGGCCGCGGCTTTTTCCTCGGTCGCGCCGCGGCGTGTGGCCCGCCGCCCTGCGCGATCTGCGCCGTCGCGCTGTCGACGGTCGGGCGCGCCGACTCGATCGCAGACGGCCCGACCGCGCCCGGCCCGCCGGTTGCGCTCACGCGCCCGTCGCCCGCGAGCGCACGCGCGGCCTCGAGCTCGGAGACCATCGCCGCGAGCTGCTCGTGCAGGTCGCGGTCCTTCGCGGCCTGGAGGTTCGCTGCCATCGTGCGCAGGAACGCCGGCGGGGTCGTCGCCGCGGAAGTCGCCGCGCTCGTGCGCGCCTGAGAGCGCGAAATGCGAGAGGACATCTGGAGCTTGTAGCCGAGCGCCGCGAAGTTCGTGAGGTTCGTCATGCCGCACGTCAGGGCAAGTTCAGTACCAGGGCGGTGCCTGGTGTTCGGGGCGGCGTTCCGTGCCGCGGGGCCGTGAGGTCTGGCGCCGACGCCAGAGCACGGGTGAGGCCGCCATGGGAGTGCCGCGCTGGAAGGGCAGGGGCCGCGGGGTTCGCGGCGGGCGCGCTATCAGCGCCGCGCGGGCGCGACGGCGCCGGGCTGACCGGCGTAGGCGTCGCTGCTCGCCTTCGCGAGCTCGACGGCTTCAGGCGCGTTCAGCGCGCGCAGCCGCTCGAGCCGGCCGCGCGCGTCCTCCAGGCGTCCGAGCTTCACGTACGCCTCGCCGAGATACTCCAGGGCGGCGGCGTAGTCGGGCCGCAGGCGCAGCGCTTCCTGGTACGCGCGCCCGCCGCCTCGGCGGGGCGGCGACCGGCCCGCCGTCGACGGCGCCCGCAGTGGCGGGGCTGGTCGAGCGCGCCGACGCCGAGCGTCCGGAGATCGCGGAGGCGAAGGCCTTCCTCGCGAAGCCCTGACCTCGCGGCCGCCCGCGCCCGCGGTTACTTCGCGGGCGCGAGGCGGCTGCGCAGCACGTTGAGCGCGACCCGCAGCCCGATCGGCAGGCCGGCTTCGTTCATCTCGAACTCCGGCGCGTGGTGCGGCACGCTCCGGCTGTGCGTCGGCGAGATCCCCACGCGGAAGTAGCAGCCCGGCCGCTCGCGCAGGAACAGGCTCATGTCGTCGCTCGCCATCACCGGGTTGCCCTCGAACACCGCGTCCGCGCCGAGCTCGTCGACGCAGCACCGGCGGACGATCTCCGCGCCCTCGTCCGGGTTGATCACCGGCGGACAGCCCATGGTCAGGTCGACCTGCGCCTCGGCGCGATACGCCCGCGCCATGTCGGAGACGAACGACTGCAGGCGGCCCAGCATCTGCTCGCGCACGTTCAGGTCGAACGTCCGGAGCGTGCCGTTCATCATCGCGGTCTCGGGGATGATGTTGTTCTTGGTGCCGGCGACGAGCTGGCCGACGGAGAGCACCACCGTCTCCTTCGCCGCCACTTCCTTGGTGACGAGGCTCTGCATGCCGATCAGGATGTGCGCGGCGGCCGTCATCGGATCGATCGAGAGGTGCGGGTAGGCGCCGTGGCCGCCCTTGCCCTTGACTTCGACGCGGAAGCCGTCGCCCGACGCCATCGTCGGGCCGCGCCGGATGTTGACCATGCCGGCCTTGTCCTGCGTGGTGAGGTGCAGGCCGTAGATCTCCTCGACCCGCGGGTTGTCGAGCACGCCCGCCTCGATCATCGGCTTGGCGCCCGAGAGCAGCTCCTCCGCCGGCTGGAAGATGAAGACCGCGGTGCCGGGCAGCTCGGCGCGCCGCGCGGCGAGCACTTCCGCCGCGGTGATCGCGATCGCCGTGTGGCCGTCGTGTCCGCACGCGTGCATGACGCCGGGCGTGCTGGACGTGAACGGCGCCTGGAGGATCTCGGTGAGCGGCAGCGCGTCGATGTCCGCGCGCCACGCGATGGTCCGGCCCGGCTGGTCGCCGCGCAGGATGCCGACCACGCCGGTCTTCGCGATGCCGGTCTTCACCTCGAGGCCGGCCTTCTTCAGGCGCTCGGCGATGATCTCGGACGTGCGCTTCTCCTCGAACGACAGCTCCGGATGACGGTGGAAGTCCCGACGCAGCGCCACCATCGAGTCGAGCCGCTTCGCGACCTCGTCGCCCCACGATCCCTTCGTGCTCACGCGAATGCCTCCCAGAGTTTCCTGGCGAACTCCATCGACGTCTCCACGTCGTCCTCCAGCAGGTAGCCCTCCGCGACCAGCCGCGTCGCGGCGGCGCGCACGCGCGCGAGATACTCGTCGCGCGAGCGATAGCGCTCCTCGATCGACAGCCGCGGGTCGCCGGTCTGCTCACGCTCGGCGCGCGTCTTCGCGAACGGCAGCGTGGCGCCGGCGAAATACAGGAGCTGGTCGGCGCCGCCGATGTCCGGATGGCGCAGGTTCCAGCCCGTGTGGGTCGCGAGCGGCACGCTGACTTCCGGCACCGGAATGCCGCTGCGCTCGTTGCCGTCCTCGTCCACCGCGGGCACGCGCGTGCCGTACGTCGGCCCGTCCTTCGGCGGCAGCGTGGTGAAATCGCGACGCTGCGGCCGGTCGTGGTGCACGGGATAGCGCGCCGTGGGGATGCGCGCGAACTCCTTGCCGAGGTCGGAGGGATCGACGGCGGTGCCGTCGGCGATGCGCGGCACGCGGCTGGGCGGCGGCGGCGTGCCGTCGGCGGCCCAGCGGTCGAGGTGCACGAGCAGCGCGCGCATCGTGCGCCCGTAGTTCACCACGCTGCGGAGATGCTGCGAGACCTCGAGCAGCCCGCGATGATCCGCCGCGACCGTCGTGGTGGCGGTCGGCGGCCAGAGCCCGGTGCCGTGCTCGGTGCCGGTGAAGTGGTAGACGCGGACGTCGGGGCCGGGCTCGACGTCGCGCATGCCGCCCGGATCGGTGTGGATCAGCGAGGCGTCGCCCCGGTGATACTCGAACGACGTGTTCGTGTAGAAGACCTTGAGCCCGCCGCGCGGCTCCACGTGCGTCGGCTCCATGTGGTTCATCATCGACGGCCGGTCCTTCGAGTTCTGCCCGAAGCGGTCGTTGAACTCGCCGAGCATCGCGCCGGCGACGTTCGCGATGATCCCGTCGAACGCCCGGCGCCCCGACTCGTCGACGTTCACGTCGTGATGGACCAGCGTGCGGAGCAGGCGGCCCGTCTGCGAGCGTCCGTACGCGTGCGCGCGGCGGATCGCACCCGGCGCGGGGTTTCCCTCCGCGGCGCTCCCGTGCTTCATCCACGCCGCCGCCTCGCGCAGCGCCGCCATGCCGAGGCCCAGCACCTTCGCGCCGACGGCGGTGTACACGCACTGATAGATGCGGCCCTTCGTGAAGCCGCCGTCGAGCGTGATGTGGCGGCTGTCGCGGAAGCGCCACCGCTCGCGCGGGATCACGGTGATCTCGCCGTCGAGCTGATCGCGCACGATCAGGACCGCGTCGGGCTGCGCGAGGTCCACCGCCTCGTACGGCTCGTGGCCGCGGTCCGACAGCATGAACGCGTCGACGTCGTTCGGCGCCTGGAGCTGCACGTACACGCGTCCGGTCAGGCGCTGGCCGCGCGGGTCACGCGCCTCAGGCGCCTCCAGCCGGAACAGGCCAGGGATGCCGGGCGGCAGATCGCTCTGCCAGCCGCACGAGAGGACGGCCCAGCCGTGGCGCATGAGCCAGCCGTCGCCCGTGTCGATCGGCGGATTCGGGTCGCTGCCGGGGCCGAACGCGGGGCGCGTGGCGTGGTTGAAGTTCGGCACGCTCACGGTGTTGCCGCGGTTGACCACGTCGACGAGCACGCGCCCGGTGGCCTTCGCGCGGTCGACGGGGAGCAGCAGCGAGACGTCCGCGGCGAGCTCCACGCGCCCGGCGGCGTTCCGCGGCGCGAGCGGCAGGTCGGTGATCGCGCGGTTCGCCGCGTGCGCGGGATCGACCGCCATGTGCAGGCGGCCCTTCAGCTCTTCGTAGGCCCCGGCGTCGCCGAAGGTGCGGCCGTCCGCGAGCGGCCGGCGCAGCGTGATCTCGAAACGGGTGACTGGCATGGCCGCACGGTAGCACGACCGTCGGTCAGCGAACCTCCCGCGCCAGATACTCCACGGCGGCCTGCACCCCGCCCGCGCCGTGGGGGATGCCGAGCGCCGCGAGCCCCATCTCGAGGGAGCCGAGCACCCCGAACATCATCGGCGCGCTCACGTGGCCCATGTGGGCGATGCGGAACGCCTTGCCGGACAGCTCGCCGCAGGCCCTCCGCGAGCAGCAGGTCCAGCGCCTTGCGGAGCGCGAACAGCAGGTGCTGCGGCGGCGTGCCGCCGTATTTCTGGTAGTGGACCTCGCCCATGCGGAAGGTCCAGTCCCAGTAGCGCGTGCGCAGGTCGGCCTTCTGGTGCGTGGCGATCGCGCGCTCGTTGGCGGCGACGAACGCCAGGCCCGGCGGCGTCATCAGGCCTTTCTGGGAGCCCGCCATCGCGACGTCGATCTTCCACGCGTCCATCTCGAACGGCATGCAGCCGAGCGAGGCGACGCAGTCGACCATGAGCAGCGCGGGGTGGCCCACGGAGTCGATCGCGCGGCGGATCGCGGGGATGTCGTTGACGACGCCGGAGGCGGTGTCGATCTGCACGACGAGGATGGCCTTGATCTCGTGCGCGGTGTCGGTCGCGAGGCGCTGGGCGACGGCCTCCGGATTCACCGCGCGCCGCCAGTCGCCCTTGAGCACCTCGACCTTGACGCCGAGCATCCGCGCCATGTCGCCCCAGCCGACCGCGAAGACGCCGGATTCCAGGACGAGCACGGTCTCGCCGCGCGACAGGACGTTGGTGACCGCGGCTTCCCAGCCGCCGTGGCCGTTCGCCGCGTAGATGAACGTACGCCCGCTGGTCCCGAACATCCGCGGAAGGTCCTCGAGCAGCGTCCGGGTGAGGTCGACCATGTCGCCGGAGTAGATGTCGATCGCCGGCCGGTGCATGGCCTGCAGCACGGCGTCGGGGATGTTCGTCGGTCCGGGGATGCTCAGGAACTCGCGGCCGTTGCCGACTGTCATGCGCGCCTCCTTGCTCAGAGCCTGATGCTACTGCTTCTCTCCGCGCGCCCGGCGCTCCCTGAAGATGTCGACGATCCACCGCGCCACCCGGCGCACGCGGGGGACCGCGCGCAAGTCGGGGTGCTGGAGCAGCCAGTAGTCCGCGGCGAGCTCGTCGATCGGCGGCGTCAGCCGCACGAGCGTCCGCTCGGCGTCGCCGAGGAAGCACGGCAGGATGCCGAGGCCGGCGCCCGCGCGGAGCGCCTCGAGCTGCAGCGACAGACGCGAGGCGCGGACGTGCGGCTTGCGCTCGCCCAGACGCTCCGCGAGCCAGGCCATCGTCCCGAAGTACTCGTGCGGCGCGTCGTAGGCGACCCACGCGCAGCGTCGCCAGCGCGCGTCCGTCCGCGCCTCGGGGTGCGCGTCGACGTAGCGCGCGGCGCCGTAGATCGCCGCCGTCAGCGTGCCGAGCCCGAGCCGCACCGCGTTGCCCCGCGCGGGAAGGCCGTGGCGGATGAAGAGATCCGCCTCGCGCCGGTCCAGATCGGGCTCGAGATGACTCTCCGCCAGCGACACCGTGACGTCGGGATGCGCGTCGGCGAGCTCGCCGAGGCGCGGCGCGAGCAGCCGCGCCACCCACTCGTTCGCCACCACGCGGACCGTGCCGCCGGGCTCGTCCGCGAACGTCGCCCGGCGCCGGTCGATTGCGCTCGCGGCGTCGGCCATGGTCCGGCCCAACGGCACCAGGGTCTCCCCGGCGGCCGTGAGTCGGTGCCCGTCGCGCGTGCGCTCGAAGAGGCGGGCGCCCAGCGCCTTTTCCAGCTCGCGCACGTGGCGCGCGACCGTCGGCTGGCCCAGGCGCAGGACTTTCGCGGCCCGCCGCAGGCTGCCGGCCTGCGCCACCGCGAGGAAGACCTTCAGATCGTCCCAGCGCACGCCCCGAGCTTAGCAACCGCCGGGTGGGTCGGGCGCGCGCCGAATTCGGCGCACCCAGTCCCGGATTCGCCGCCTCCCGCGCGGGCGCATCCCGGGGTCCACTCGAGACATGGTGAACGAATACCTTCTGCACGCCGACGTCCTGGGGCGGCTCACGGACGCGCGTGCCGCCGCGCGGTCGGCGCGGTGGCTTCGCGGCGTGGGGCGCGGTAGCCTATCGCCGGTGTATCTCGACCCTCGCCTCTGGGCCTTCACCCGCGGTGTGCGCGGCCGCATCGCGGCCACGGTCGGCCTCGGCCTCCTGCAGGTCGTCGCGGGCATCGCCCGCCTCGCGCTGCTGGGCTGGGTGCTCGCGCGCATCTTCGCGGGCGCGTCGCTCGCCGATCTCGTCGTCCCGCTCGCCGCCACCGCCGCGGCCATCGTCGTGCGCGGCGCGCTGGAGTACGCGCGCACGGTGATGGCGCACCGCACCGCCGCGCGCGTGCAGGCCACGCTGCGCCAGACCATGTACGAGCATCTCGTCGCGCTCGGCCCCGCGCACGTGGCGGGCTCGCGCACCGGCGACGTGATCGTGTCGATGGTCGAAGGCGTCACGCAGCTCGAGACGTACTTCGGCCAGTACCTGCCGCAGCTCGCGATCGCCGCGCTGACGCCGCTCATCATCTTCGGGTTCGTCGCGTTCGTCGACCTGCCGATCGCGCTCGTGCTCCTCGTCGCCGCCATCGTCACGCTGCTCGCGCCGAGCTTCCAGCACCGGATGGACAGCGCGGCCAGCCTCGCGCGCTCGAAGGCCTACCGCGCGTTCGCCGCGGACTTCCTCGACTCGATCCAGGGGCTCGCCACGCTGAAGGCGTTCGGGCAGAGCGGCGCGCGCCGGGAGCTGCTGGAATCGCGCGGGTGGGCGCTGTTCACCAGCACCATGTGGGTGCTGCGCACGAACACGATGGGGCGCGGCATCACGGACACCGGCATCGCGCTCGGCGCGGCCGTCGCCCTCGGCTGGGGCGCGTATCGCGTGGCGGCCGGCCAGATGGAGCTCGCGGCGCTGCTGGTGATCCTCATGCTGGGCATCGAGGTGTTCCGGCCGCTGCGCGAGCTGCGCGTGCTCCTCCACAACGGGATGCTCGGGCTGTCGGCGTCGCAGGCGATCGCCACGCTGCTCGACGCGACACCGGCGGTTCGCGACGATGCCCCGCGGGATCCCGGCGCCGCGCCGCTCACGCCGAGCGTCGAGTTCGAGGCCGTCCGGTTCTCGTATCCCGGCGGACGGCGCGCCGCCCACGAAGGCCTGAGCTTCGCGGTGGCGGCGGGCGAGCGCGTCGGCATCGTCGGTCCGAGCGGCGCCGGGAAGTCGACGATCGCGCGGCTGCTCCTGCGCCTGCACGATCCGCAGAGCGGGCGCGTCCTCGTCGGGGGCCGCGATATCCGCACGCTGCCGCTCGCGGACCTGCGCCGGCAGATCGCGGTCGTGAGCCAGGACACGTACCTCTTCCACGGGACGGTCGAAGACAACCTCCGCATGGGCAAGCCGGACGCGACGGCGGCGGAGCTCGAGGAGGCGGCGCGCGCGGCGAACGCGCACACGTTCATCGCCGCGCTCCCGCAGGGCTACCACACCGTCGTCGGCGAGCGCGGGGTGCGGCTGTCCGGTGGGCAGCGCCAGCGCATCGCGATCGCGCGCGCGCTCCTGCGGGATGCGCCGATCCTCATCCTCGACGAGGCGCTCTCCGCCGTGGATGCGGAAAGCGAAGCCGTCATCCAGGAAGCGCTCGACCGGCTGATGCGCGGACGCACCACCCTGATCTTCGCGCACCGGCTCTCGAGCGTGATCGGCGCCGATCGCATCCTCGCCCTCGAGGACGGGCGCGTGGTCGAGAGCGGGCGGCACGACGAGCTGATGGCGCGGCGCGGGGCGTACTTCCGCTTGATGGCGGCACAGGCACGCGAGGGCGACGGCGCGGACGCGCGCCTCGACGAGGCGGCGGCGGAGCCGGACGCCGTCCCGGGTGTCGCGCGCGTGACCGAGACCGCGAGCGCGGACGCCGTCGGGCAGACCGCCACGCTCGGCTGGGGCGCGGTCTTCCGGAACCTGCTCGGCATGGTGCGGCCGTATCGCGGCCAGCTCGCGCTGACGTTCGTCCTCGGCGTGTCGCGGGTGATCGCGCTCATCGGCGTCGGCGTGCTGAGCGCGCTCGTCGTGCTCGCGCTCAAGCGGGGCGAGCCCTTCGGCGGGCTCCTCGTCGCGCTCGCCGTGGTGGCGCCGCTCGCGGGCATCCTGCACTGGCTCGAGTCGTGGCTCGCGCACGACATGGCGTTCCGCCTGCTCACGCACATGCGCGTCGACCTCTTCCGCAAGCTCGACGCGCTCGCCCCGGCGTACCTCACGCGGCGCCGCTCGGGGGAGCTGGTCGGCACCGCCACGCACGACGTCGAGCTGGTGGAGTACTTCTTCGCGCACACGATCACGCCGGCGTTCGTCGCGGTCCTGATCCCCGCCGCCGTCCTCGCCACGCTGGTCGCGTTCGGGTGGCCGATGGCCGCCGCGGTGGTGCCCTTCCTGCTCTGGGCCGCGCTGGGTCCCGTCTTCGGGCGCGGGCGCATCGACCGCCTCGGCTCGCGGGCCCGCGAAGCGACCGGCGAGCTGAACGCCTTCGCGGTGGACTCCGTGCAGGGGCTCGCCGAGATCGTCGCGTTCCAGCAGGAGCGCGCGCGGGGCGTGGCGTTCGCCGCCCGCTCGCAGGCGTACGCCGACGCGCGCCTGCCGTTCCTGCAGGACCTCACGCGCCAGGCGGTGCTGCAGGAGTCGGCCTCCGCGCTGGGCGGCCTCGCGATCGCGCTCGCGGGCGCCGCGCTCGTGAGCGCCGGACGGCTGGACGCGGGCGTGCTGCCGCTGCTCACGCTGCTCGCGATGTCGGCGTTCGTGCCCGTGTGGGAGATCGCGCAGGTCGGCCGCCAGCTCGCGGACACGCTCGGCGCCGCGCGCCGCCTGCACGCGATCGACAGCGAGCCCGTCCCGGTCACCGACGGCCCCGGCGTCAGCACCGGCGTGCCGGGCGCGCCCGCGCTCGCGATGTCGGCGGTCAGCTTCGTCTATCCCGGGCGGACGCAGCCGGCGCTGGACGACGTCACCTTCGAGGTGCCCGCGGGGAGCACGGTGGCGCTCGTCGGCCCGTCGGGCGCCGGCAAGACGACGGTCGCCGCGCTCTTCCTGCGCTTCTGGGACCCGCAGGCCGGCGTGGTGAAGCTCGCGGGCCACGACCTGCGGCACTACCGGCTCGACGACCTGCGCGGCCGCATCGCGCTGGTGGCGCAGGACACCTACCTCTTCAACGACACGCTGAGGAACAACATCCTCATCGCGCGGCCGTCGGCGACGGAGCCGGAGCTGGCCGCGGCGGTGTCGAACGCGTCACTCGACGACTTCGTGCGCTCGCTGCCGGACGGCCTCGACACGGTCGTGGGCGAGCGCGGCGCGAAGCTCTCAGGCGGCCAGCGCCAGCGCGTGGCGATCGCGCGCGCGTTCGTGAAGGACGCGCCGATCCTGATCCTCGACGAAGCGACGTCGCACCTCGACGCGGTGAACGAGCAGGCGGTGCGTGAGTCGCTCGCGCTGCTCGCGAAGGCGCGCACCACGCTCGTGATCGCGCACCGGCTGTCCACCGTGCGCGATGCAGACCGGATCATCGTGTTGGACGGCGGGCGCGTGGCCGAGATCGGTGACCACGAGAGCCTGCTCGCGCGCAACGGCCTCTACGCGCGCCTGGTCTCGCGTCAGCTCGGCGGCGTCGCCGCGCGGGCGCTGACGTAGCCGAACCAGGTCAGATACCCGCCCACCGCCAGGCAGACGCCGACCACGACGGTCAGGAATCCGGCGTCGCCGAGCGCCGCCGCCTTCGCGACCACCACGTGCGGGAACAGGATGAGGGCGGAGGCTTTCACGATGCCGCCCCAGGCCATGACGCGGATGATCAGCGCCGCGAGGCTGCTCACGTCCGCATGGAGGACCACGAGCGCGAGGCACGCCATCAGGAGCGCGATGGGAAACGCCGAGAACGCGATCGTCGAGACCTCTCGATCGAGGCCCGCCAGCACGCGCCGGAAGTGTTCGACGTCGACGAGAATCGACAGGCCGCGCAGCAGGAGCACCGGGCCGATGATCCTGGCGATGACCGACGTCGTGCGCATCGCCCGCGACGCTAGCGCGGCGGCGCCGCCGCCGCGCGCTCGTCGACGTAGACCCAGGCCTCCGTTCCGGACGCCAGCACGGCGGCGATGCGCTGGTAGCCCTCGCGCCGCTCGTAGACGTCGGCGGCGGCCAGCTCCGCATCGGTCACCTCGAACGCGGTCCCCGGCACGCGGTCTGAGGGCCGTCCCGTGAGCGTGACGTTCGCGTGGCGTCCGTCGGCGCTGCGGACGATGTCGTAGCCGGCCAGCATGTCGTCGGTGCCGCGCAGCCGACGCCCGAACGTCGCGAGCTGGACCTGGGCCTGCTGGAGCGAGCCGTACGAGAAGATCAGCGGCACGAGCCTAGCCGCGCGCGCCGTCGGCGAGAGCCTGGAGCTTGGCGAACGCGACCTCGCGCGCGAGGTACTTCATCCCGCAGTCGGGCGCGGCGACGAGGCGCTCCGCGGGCACGTGCTGCAGCGCGGCGGCGAGCCGGCGCTGAACGATCCCGGGCGTCTCCGGCGTCGGGTCGCCGAGGTCGAGCACGCCGAGCACGATCGTCTTCGAGGGGAGGGCGCCGAGCACCGAGAGGTCGAGCTTCGGCTGCGCCGCCTCGATCGAGATGCCCCAGGCGCTGCAGCGGTCCAGCTCGGGGAGGAACGAGTAGCCGCTGGGCTTGTCCTTCACGGTCGCCGCGTAGCCGAAGCACAGGTGGACGATCGCGGGCTTGGCGACGCCCGCCAGCGCCCGGTCGATGGCGGCGATCGCGTAGGCGCGCGCCTTGTCGGGCCGCGCCTGCAGATAGGGCTCGTCGAGCTGGACGACGTCGACGAGCGGCGCCACCTCGCGCAGCTCCTCGTTCACGGCCGCCGCGTACGCCATCACGAGCTTCTCTTCGTCGCGGTAGTAGTCGTCCTGCGCGAGCGCCGCGAGCGTGAACGGCCCGGGCACGGTCACCTTCGTCCGCCGCGCGGTGATCGAGCGCAGGAGCACGGCGTCCTCGCGCACGATCGGCCGCACGCGGCGGATCGGTCCCACGATGCGCGGCACCGGGATCTCGCGCCCCGTGCGCGCGATGCCGACGCCGGGACGCGTGAGGTCGACGCCCTCCAGCGCGTTCGCGAGCTGGTTGAAGTAGCTCTCCCGCCGCTGCTCGCCGTCCGTGACGGTCTCGATGCCCGCGCGCTCCATGTCGGCCACGGCCAGCCGGACGGCATCCGCCTGCGCCGCCGCGAGCCACGGCTCGGCCACGCGCCACACCTCCGGCGTCCGCACGCGCGGCACGCCGGCCACCCTGAGGCGGTCCTTGTCGACGAGCCAGTCCGGCTGCGGATAGCTGCCGACGACGGTGGTGGGTATGGGGCTCAGGCGCCGCTCCCGCCGACCAGCGTGCGCGCCAGCTCGATCTCGCCGACGTGCATGAAGCCGTGCGCGACGCACACCTGGGCCAGCGCCCGCCCCACGGTCATGTCGCCGAGCGGCTTGATCGTGACCGGGCGGTCGAGCGCCGCCGGGTCGAGGCCGCGGACGAATTCATCGGTGCTCGCCCACACCTTCGTCATGTACTCGCGGAACATCTCGAGGTTGTCGAGGCGCAGCGCGTGCGCGTCCGCCGCCGACATGCCGGTGCCCTGCGCCACCGGCGGCAGCCCGAGCTTGTCCGCGTAGCCGCCGTCCGTCCACACCGGCGTCCGCCGGTTCTGGAGCACGAAGCGCCCCACGTTGTCCTCGGTCCGGACCACGTGCCACAGGCCCCACGCGATCGTGTTCGCGGTGGCGTGGCCGCCGGGCACCGCGTGGAGCTGGGCGGCGGTCAGGCCCTCGATCGACGTGGTGAGCATCGCGTGCAGGCGCGTCAGCTCGGTCTGGATCAGCTCGGCAGCGGTCATGGCCTCTCCTCTCGTGCAGCGTCTTGCACTATATACGGTGGCCGCCGTGTTGCTTAGATGGAGGTGCGCTGATGGGCCTCGCCTACGTAGTCGTCGGGATCGTGTCCGCTGCCGTCGCCGTCTTCGCCGTCCAGAACAGTCAGTCGATGGCGCTCCGGTTCCTCAACTGGTCGTTCGCGGACGTCCCGCTCGCGGGCGCGCTGCTCGGGGCGCTCGTCGCGGGGTTCGTGCTGTCCGCGATCCCCCTGTCGATCGCGCAATGGCGCTGGCGCGCGCGCGCCCGTGCGCTCGAGTCGAAGATCGACATGCTGGAAGCGGCGCTCGCCACGCGGGAGAGCAACAGCTCGCTGCTGACGCCGCGGCCCGCGGCGCCGGCGCCGGTGGCCCGCACGGCCTAGGCAGCCGCCTGCGGCAGTTACGCAGGCCTGAGACGTAGGGCGAGCACCGCGGCTGCAAGGGCGGCGGCCGCGCTGCCGCCGAACAGCGCGCGCCCCGTGGCCGCGGCGACCGCCGGTGAGGCCTCGTGCGTGAGCCCGATCGCGCTCGCGACGATGCCGCAGAGGGCGCCGCCGAACGCGACCGCGAAGAGCTGGGTGTTCGGGATCAGCGCGGCGGTCGCCTCTTCCTCGTCCGCGCGCGCCGCCCCGAGCACCACGTTGCCCATGTGCGCCCAGCACGTCCCGATCCCGATGCCCTCGATCACGATCGCCACCGCCAGCGCCGCGACGGGCCCGCGACCCAGCGTCAGCGCGAGGCCGATGAAGCCGAGCACCATCAGCACCGGGCCGCCGATGAGCGCCATCCGCACATGGGCGGCGGGGAGGCGCGTCGTGACGATCGCCGCCGCGGTCCACGCGAGCGAGTGCGCCGCGAAGACGTAGCCGGCGACGGTGGGCGTGGCCGCGTGCACGGCCTGGACGAACAGCGCCATGTAGATGGCGAACGGGCTCGTCGCCATCGCGACCAGGAAGATCATCAGGAACGCCTTCCCGAGCGGCCGGCGCAGCGACAGCAACCCCGAGGGGAACAGGCGGGCGGGCGCGCGCGCGTCCAGCGCGAACGCCGCGGTGATCGCGACGGCGGTGACGATGAAGAGCAGCGCGCGCCCCCGCGCGCCCGGCGTGTTGGCGACGAGCGCGAGGCTCAGCACCGCCGCGCAGATCAGGAGCAGGCGCCCGAGCGGCGCGCGCTCCCTGCCCGTGCCCGGCCGTCGCGGCGGCAGCAGGCGCCACGCCAGGAGCGCGACGAGCGCCACGAGCGGGAGCATCAGCCAGAACGTCGCGCGCCAGAGGCCGCGCTGCGCGAGCATCCCGCCGATCAGCGGGCCCGTGAGCGCCGCGACGCCCCACGCGACCGAGATCGTCGCGAGCATGCGCGGCCACAGGTGCGCCGGGAACACGACGCGGACCGTCGCGTGGACGACGCCGATGATCATGCCGCCGCCGAGGCCCTGGACCGCGCGCCCCGCGACGATGACCGCCATCGTGGGCGCCAGCGCGCACGCGAGGCTGCCGGTCACGAACAGCGCGCTCGCGACCGCGAGTCCCCCGCGCAACCCGAAGCGCCGCGCCGCCGCGGAGCTCGCCGCGCTCCCGACGATCGACGCCACGGAGTACGCGATGGTGGCCCACGCGTAGAGCGCGAGGCCGCCGATGTCGGCGACGACCGTGGGAAGCGCGGTGGCGATGATGAAGAGGCTGGTGGCGGGGACGAGGATCGCGAGCAGGACGACGGCGCCGGCGACCCGCATACCGCAGCCATTCTAGCGGGCTGGAGTACACTCCACGCGTGCCCGCGTTGGACGGACTGCGCGTGATCGATCAGACCCAGGTGATGGCGGGGCCGTCGTGCGCGATGCTCCTCGGCGACATGGGGGCCGACGTCATCAAGGTCGAGCCGCCCGACGGCGAAGCGAGCCGCAAGCAGGGCTACCAGCTCGCGCCGGATGTCTCCGCCGCGTTCGTCGCGATCAACCGCAACAAGCGCGGCATGACGCTCGATCTCAAGCAGCCGGAGGGCGTGGCGGTGCTGAAGAAGCTCGCGGCCACCGCGGACGTGCTCGTCGAGAACTACCGTCCCGGCGTCGCGCAGCGGCTCGGCGTCGACTACGAGACGCTGAAGGCCGTCAACCCGCGGCTGATCTACTGCTCGATCTCGGGCTTCGGCCAGACCGGCCCGTACGCGGCGCGCGGCGGCTACGACCTGATCGCGCAGGGCATGAGCGGCATCATGAGCGCCACCGGGCATCCCGGCGGGCCGCCGGTGAAGGTGGGCATCCCGATCGCCGATCTCGGCGCCGGGCTCTTCGCGACGTTCGGCATCCTGTGCGCGCTGCGCGCGCGGCGCACGACGGGCCGCGGCCAGCTCGTGGACACGTCGCTGTTCGAGGCGGGCCTCGCGCTCAGCGTGTGGGAAGCCGCGGAGTACTGGTTCACCGAACGCACGCCGCAGCCGATGGGCTCCGCGCACCGCATGAACGCGCCCTACCAGGCGTTCCGCACGAGCGACGGCTACGTCACGGTCGGCGCGGCCAACGAAAAGCTGTGGCCGATGTTCTGCGAGCTCATCGGCCGCAAGGACCTGCCGGACGACGAGCGCTTCCGCACGAACGCGCTCCGCGTCAAGAACCGCGCGGAGCTTCAAGATCAGATCGAGCGCGCGACGATGCACCAGCCCCGCGCGCACTGGCTCGAGCGCTGCGAGCGCGCCGGCATTCCCGCGGGGCCGATCTACTCGGTGCCCGAGGCGCTCGACGACCCGCACGCGCGGGCGCGCGGCATGGTGCAGGAGCTCGAGCACCCGGTGGCGGGTCGCGTGAAAGTCCTCGGCAACCCGGTGAAGATGTCCGCGAGCCCGCCGGTGATGCGCAAGGCCGCGCCCGAGCTGGGCGCGGATACCGACGCCGTGCTCGGCGAGCTCGGCTACGACGCGGCGGCGATCGCCGCGCTGCGCGCGAAAGGCGTCGTGTGAAGCCGCTCGAAGGCCTGCGCGTCATCGACCTCACCCAGGCCATGGCCGCGCCGTTCTGCACGATGAACCTCGCCGACATGGGCGCGGAGGTCATCAAGGTGGAGCCGCCGGGCACGGGCGAGATGACCCGGGTGCCGGGCCCCGCGCAGAAGAACGGCCACGCGGCGACGTTCCTCGCCGTCAACCGCGACAAGAAGAGCCTCACCGTCGATCTCAAGCGCGCCGAGGGCATCGAGATCGTCCGGCGGCTCGCGAAGGTCTCGGACGTCTTCGTGCAGAACTACCGGCCCGGGGTGGCCGAGCGGCTCGGCGTCGGCTGGAGCGACCTGCGCGCGGTGAATCCTCGGCTCGTCTACTGCGCGGTGAGCGGCTTCGGCGGCACCGGCCCGTACGCGCCGCGCGGCGGCTACGACCTGATCGCGCAGGGCATGAGCGGGATCATGAGCGTGACCGGCGAGCAGGGGAGCGAG
>Ga0194132_10007750_pt1 | contig 15781 bp, 15 predicted proteins | sample TA2KigOf80mmetaG_FD_148612 | JGI IMG/M metagenome (GOLD analysis project Ga0194132, IMG submission 148612) | Freshwater microbial communities from Lake Tanganyika, Tanzania - TA2015054 Kigoma Offshore 80m | ecosystem: Environmental > Aquatic > Freshwater > Lake | place: Tanzania: Lake...
GTCTATTCCGATTGCTGGAAGGGCTACAACGTGCTCGACGTATCCGACTTCAAGCACTTCCGGATCAATCACTCCGAGCTCTTCGCTGATCGGCAGAATCACATCAACGGCATCGAGAACTTCTGGAACCAGGCCAAGCGCCACATGCGCAAGTTCAACGGTGTCCCGAAGGCCCATTTCGGGCTATTCTTGAAAGAGTGCGAGTGGCGCTTCAACACCAGTGACCCGTCCAAGCAACTAACCCAGATCAAACAATGGGTTAAGCGTCATCTCAGGTAGTTATCTGGGACAGCCCCTATTGAATTAACCCATCGTATCGTTAGCGGCTCCTGCATGCCTCAAAGCCTTGCTTAAGCCATGCTTTGTCGAGATCGCGGCCGATGAAGACGAGGCGGCTTCTCCGCGGTCCATCCGCCGGCCACGCGCGGGTAAAGGTCCCTTCCTTCAGCATGTGCACGCCCTGATAGACGAACTGGCGGTCCTCGCCGGCAATTGAAAGGATGCCCTTCGAGCGCAGGATGTCCTGGCCGCGCTCGGCCAGCACCATGCCGATCCACATGCCGAACCGCGTCATGTCGAGCGGTTCCTCGCAGCTGAGCGAGAGGCTGGCGATCTCGTCGTCGTGCTCGTGATCGTCCTCCTCGAGGAACTTCGGCTCGATCTCGAGGATCCGGTCGAGGTCGAAGGCGCCGCGGTCCAGCACCTGGGCGAGGTCGATCTCGCAGCGCGCGGTGCGGTGGATCGGCGCGAAGCCGTTGATCTGGCGGATGCGCCGTTCGACCTCTTCGAGCTCCGCGGGAGACACGAGGTCGGTCTTGTTCAGAAGGATCGTGTCGGCGAAGGCGACCTGCTCCTCCGCCTCATGGCTATCCTCGAGCCTGAGGAGGAGATGCTTGGCATCGACCACGGTGACGATCGAGTCGAGGCGTGCGCGCTTCTGCACCTCCTCGTCGACGAAGAAGGTCTGCGCCACCGGTGCCGGATCGGCCAGGCCCGTGGTCTCGACCAGGATCGCGTCGAACTTGCCCTTCCGCTTCATCAGGCCGGCGAGGATGCGGATCAGGTCGCCCCGCACGGTGCAGCAGATGCACCCGTTGTTCATCTCGAAGACCTCCTCATCGGCGTTGATGATTAGGTCGTTGTCGATGCCGATCTCGCCGAACTCGTTGACGATTACGGCGTATTTCTTGCCGTGCTCCTCGGTGAGGATGCGGTTCAAGAGCGTGGTCTTGCCGGCGCCGAGATAGCCGGTCAGCACGGTGACGGGAACCTGGGTCATAGGAGCCTCTCAGTCGTGAAGGGTGACGATGTCGGCGGACGGATCGAGACGGAGCAGGAGCCGTCTGCCGCCACGCCGGCGGATCGGGGGCGAGCGGTGGACGATGCCGAAGCGGTCGTCGCCATGCGCCGATCCCTTGAAAAGGCCGACCCAGAACGGCCGCAGCCGGCGGATCTGCGAGCGGTCGCGGCAGATCGCGTCGTTGCTGCCCGCGCCGAGAGCCGCGCGGTTGACCGCGGCTTCCGGAAGCCACTCGGTCCCGTCGCCGTGATAGGCCGTCAGCAGCCGGAGCGTCCGCCGGTCGACATGGAAGAGGCTGCAGGCGTCGTCGTCGATGCCTTCCAGATGCAGGTGGATCGACGTCGAACCTGTCAGCGTCGCGAAGCGCCGGACGAGCGCGGACAGGTCGGCCGCAAATCGGAGGCGCGCTCGCGGTCGTTCGCGCGCAGCGCGTTTCAGGACGGACCGAAGGCGAAACCCCAGCACGGCTGGCGTGCCGTGCAGGCATGCGTCAAAACCCGGCGTGTTCACCAGCACCGCCGCCACGCCAGCAATCCCACGGTTCGGCGAGCGGCGCCAGACAACGAGGTTGACGTCCGGTTGATGGATTTGGGCGAGGTCCGACGCCGCGGCCCCGGACGCTTGCCGGACCGCGGGGTTTTCCTCCGGTCGCCCCGAGCGGCTTTCGCGCCGGACTGAACTGATCGCTGCGGACACGTCCCAACCTTCCTTGATCATTGACTGCAACATTATAACATAACATTTTGAGGTCAAGTTTCATGCGTTGGCCTCGCGCGCGGCGCCGGAAGCAGGAAGGTCACGTCAGCCTCTTATCCGCGGACCGATAGCCGCCGTCATCATCGACGCCGGTCATTCGTCATATCGATCACCTCGTCGGCGGTCGCCCTTGCCAGCGCGAGGTCGTGGCTGATGAGGACCATGCCCATGCCGCGCTCGTCGACGAGGCCGCGGAGGAGGCCGATCACCTCCTTCTGCACCAACGGATCGAGGCGCGAGGTCGGCTCGTCGGCGACGATCAGGCTCGGCTCCATCAGGAGTACGCGGGCGAGCGCGAGCCGCTGGGCCTCGCCGCCGGAGATCTCGCCGGGGTAGCGCCCGAGCAGCGCCGGTGCGAGCTTGAGCCGTTCGAGGAGCGGCGGCAGCACGACGGTGACGTCGAAACCGGGCATCACCTGGCCGAGATCGGCGAGCTGGCGGCCAACGGTCCGGTGCGGGACGAAGACCGAGACCGGGTCCTGGTGGAGCTTCTGGTAGCGCCGCCTCAGGCGTCTGAGAGCCGCCGGATCGCGGAAGGGGTCGGCTCCGGCCCAGGTGACCTCGCCCGCGGCCGGCGCCTGGATGCCGAGAAGCACGTTGCCGAGCGTGGTCTTGCCGCAGCCGCTGGGACCGGTAAGGGCCATTACGCCGCCTCGCGGCACATGGAGGTCGAGCGCGTCGAACAGTGCCGGTCGGCCGGGATAGCCGAACCGGAGGCCGTGCGCCGCCAGCACGAGATCGTCCATATCGAAGCAGCGCCGGCAACCCGCCCAGGTGGATGGGTCGGCGGCGAGCCAGGCGCGCGTGTAGGGATGGGTCGGCTCGCTAAAGACCCGCGCCGCGGGGCCGCTCTCGACGATCCGGCCGTCCTTCATCACCGCGACCGTTCCGCCGAGGCTGCGCGCCAGCGCGAGGTCGTGGGTGATCGCGACCAGAGCGCGGCCCTCCCGCACCAGCGACTTCAGGAGATCGGCGGTCCGGGCGACCCGGGCCGCGTCGAGGCCCTTGGTCGGCTCGTCGGCGATCACGACCGGCGAAGCCCCGACCAAGGCGGTTGCGACCAGGACGCGCTGGGCCATGCCACCCGACAGCGAGAAGGGGTAGAGGCGGGCGACACTGGGCTCGAGGTCGACTGCCATTAGCGCCGCGCCCGGTCCCTCGCTCCGGTCGACGGCCGCTTCGGCGAGCTGGCGGCCGACCCGCATGATCGGGTCGAGCGCCGCGCGCGGCTCCTGCGGGAGCAGCATGATGTCGCGGGCCCATGATCGCCTGAGATCGTCGGCACGGTCTGCGGCGATCGGCGCGCCGCCGCCGATCGCGACGGTGCCGGCGACCGTGAAGCCGCGCGGCAGCAGGCCGAGGATCGCCTGGGCCACCAGGCTCTTGCCGCTGCCGGTCTCGCCGATGATCACCAGCGGCTCTCCCGATCCGGCCGAGATGCTAGCGTCGGTGACCAGGGCCCTGCGACGGGCATCGTGGATCGTAAGATTCCTGACGTCGAGCACGGTCACGGCGCCGACTCGCTGCGGACGGTTTCGTCGGCGACTGCCTGGCCCGCGAGGGTGAAACCGAGGACCGCCAGAAAGATCGCAAGGCAAGGTGCTGCCATCTGTGCCGGCGCCTCGGAGAGATACGGCAGAAGCTCGTTGATCATTGCGCCCCACTCTGGCGTCGGCGGCTGCAGCCCGAGCCCGAGGAAGCCGAGCGCCGAGATCGACATCACTGCCGATCCGAGCCCGAGCGTGGTGAGCGTCATCGTTTGGCGCAGCACCGGCGGCAGCACGTGGCGGGCGAGGATGACGTGCTTGGAAAATCCCGCGAGCTCGGCCGCCTCGACGTGCGGCTCCTGGAGCACGCCGATCGCGACCGCGCGCGCCATGCGCGCGAACTGCGGCCACAGCGTCAGCTTGATCCCAATCAGCATGGGGACGATCCCGCCGCCGAGGAACCCCGACAGAAGGAGAGCGAGCAGGATGCCGGGAAAGGCCAGCATCAGGTCGGAGAGCCGCATGATCACGGCATCGGCGAGCCGGGTGCCGTAGGCGGCGGCGAGGCCGAGGGCGACGCCGACGCCGGACGCGGCCAGGACGCAGAGGAGCGCGATTCCGAGCGACCTCGGGGCGCCGTGGACGACGCGGGCGAGCACGTCCCGGCCGAGATGGTCGGTGCCGAGCGGTTGCGCCCAGCTCGCGGGCTCGAGAACGCGGAGGAGATCCTGGGCATTGGGATCGGTCGCGACCAGGAAGGGCCCGACGGCGGCAAGGGCGGTCATGGCGCCGACCAGCGCCAGGGACGCCGAGGGAAAGCGTCGGGCGCGCGGCCGGCCAAGCGTGACGGACGGCGCGGTCATGCAGCGGCCTGCGCCGCCCGCCGCGGATCGAGCGTGAGGCAGACGAGGTCGGCGATGAGGTTGGCGGCGGCGTAGAGCAGGCCGATCATGAGCCCTGCGCCCATGATGACCGGGACGTCGCGCGCCAGCAGCGCCTTCACCAGGAGCTCGCCGAGGCCCGGATAGTTGAACAGCGTCTCGATCACCACGAAGCCGTCGACCACGTAGGCGAACTGCAGCGCGGCGAAGGTGGCGACCGGAATGGCAGCGTTGCGGACCCCGTGCGAGCGGAAGGCTTGCCGCACGCCCAGGCCCTTGATCCGCGCGAAAGTCATGTAGAAGGCGGAACGTACCTCGACGACGGCGTTCCGGATGATGCGGATCGAGAAGGCCGCGAGCCCGAGCGCCAGCGTGACCGCCGGCAGCACCATATGCGCGCCGGTGCGGAAGCCCGCAGGGGGCAGCCAGCGCAAGGTCAGAGCGAAGAGCGAGATCAGGCCGATCCCGACCAGGAACGAAGGCAGCGAGGCGATCCCGACCGAGACGGCCGTGGACAGGCGGTCCACCCAGCCCTCGGGCCGGAAGCCGGCGAGCACGCCGATCGGAAGTGCCACGGCATAGGAAAGGAGCCAGCCGATCGCGCCGAGCCCAAGCGTGAAGCGACCATGATAGGCGAGGTCGTCGGTGACCGGCCGCCGCGACACGAGCGAGCGGCCGAGGTCGGCGACCGCGAGACGGGCGATCCAGTCGCCGTACTGAACGACGATCGGCCGGTCGAGGCCCTCCTCGCGGCGGATCCTATCGGCGGTCTCGGCGGTGACGCGGTCCTCGCCGACGCGGGCAGCTGCGATCCTGAGCGCCGTGTCGCCGGGAAGCGCGTGGACGAAGGCGAAGCAAAGCGTCGCCAGCACCCAGGCGGTCAGCAAAGCCTGCAACGCGCGCGTAGAGACAGCTTGGACGATCGGACTCATGACGCCGGACGCTCGCCCGGCCGCAGCGCGGCGAAGATCCTGTCGCCGAAGGCGACCACCGCCGCCGCGGCGACGATGACGAAAGCGCCGGCGAGGCTGATCGGCGCCGGCAGCAGGCCGAACACCAGGAGGTCGAACGCCAGCGCCCAGATCATCGCCGTGTACTCGAAAGGCGCCAGCGTCGAGACCGGCGCGCGGGCAACCGCCTCGTTCATGGCGATGTGGGCGAGACCGCCGAGAAGGCCCGCGCCGACCAGATATGCCAGCGCCGACGGCGACGGCGTCGCCCAGCCGAAGGGCCAGGTCAAGAGGCTGACGACGCTGCAGACGACCGCGAAGTAGAAGGCGATGGTTCCGGGCGGGTCGGTCATCGTGAGCGCCTTGATCTGTATCTTGGCGCCGGCGGTGGTCGCGGCCATGGCGAGGCCGGCGGCGACGCCGATCACGGTCCCGCCGTCGAGCGCCGGGCCCTCGAAGGCGGGCAGCAGCATGATCGCCACGCCGGCGAATCCTGCGAGCGCCGCGACGACGATGACGGCGCCCGGCCGTTCGCTAAGGAACAGCACGGCGAAGGGGACGACCAGCAGCGGTGCCAGGAAGCCGAGCGCGGCGGCGAGCGCCAGCGGCAGGTAGGCCAGCGAGACGAAGGAGAAGAAGGTCGCCGCACAGCCGAACAGGTTGCGCTTGATGTGGCCGCCGGGATTGCCAGTCTTTAGCCCCTCGGGAAACTGGCCTCGCCAGACAAGGTAGAGGACGATCGGCACAAGGGCGACCGCGGCACGGAAGAACACGATCTGGCCAACCGGGGCCTCGAACGAGGCGAGACGGACGCAAAGCGTCATCGCGGCGAAGAGGCCGGTCGCGGCAAGCCTGAGGCCGATGCCTACGGCCTCCTGACGGTTCAGCTGCGATGCAATCCCGGTCATGCGGGTCAGGATTTCACAGTCAGACGCTCGAGGCGAAGGCAATGCTCGAAGGGATCGACGTCGAACCCCTCGATCCGGTTGCCGACTGCGACGATCTGGTCGTACCAGACCACCGCGATCACCGGCAGCTCTTGCTGGAGGATCTCGACGATGCGGCGCCGGATCGGCGGCCGCATCGACTCCTCGGTCGCGCCGAAGTAGCTGGCGACGCTTCGCCGGAGATCGTCGTTCCGCCAGTTGGTGGCGCCGGTAGCCCCCGACGTCGGCACGTCGCTTGTGAAGTCGAGAGTGATCGTCGAGACCGGATCCGGGACGACGGTGGTGTTACGGGAACTCAAGCCAAGGTCCAGCGTCCCATCGCGCTGGCCTTCGGCGATCGCCTGAAACTCGCCGATGCTGATCGAAAGGTCGAACCCGATGGCTTTGAACTGCGACTGAAACGCCGTGGCGATGACCGGAAGCTCCGGTCGGTTGACGAAGGTGCGGACGATGCCAGCGAAGCGGATGCCGTCCTTGGCACGCACGCCATCAGCGCCTGGCACCCATCCGGCCTCGTCGAGCAGGCGTCGAGCCGCGACGACATCCTGACGCAAAGGCTCGACCTCGTCGAAGCGCCAGGCTGCCACCGTCGACGGCAGTTAGTGGGTCGCCGCGAGGGACGGGTTGCGCATGATGCTGCCGGCGATGCCCGCACGGTCGATGGCGAGGCTGAGAGCACGGCGCGTTCGCGCATCGGCGAACTGCGGCTTGGCGCAGTTCGGCATCAGGATGTGGGTCCGCGGGATGACGGCGCTGGTGGTTCGCATCCGTCCGCCGGCACCGACCCGCGCGAGGCTCGGCGTCGGGATGTTGAGGACCAGGTCGGCGTCGCCGGCGGCGGCGATGTTGGCGCGGGTCTCGCCGTTGGAAACGGCGTCATATTGCACCTGGGCGAAAGCCGGCTTCCGGCCCCAGTACCCGTCGTGGCGCGCCAGCATCAGCTCGCGCGGAAGATTGGCGCGTGCGATCCTGAACGGGCCTGTGCCGATGACGGCGGCGACTTCGCCTTGTGCGCTGAACGACGCCGGAGCCAGGACAAAAACCGAGGTGTCCGCGAGGTAGGCGAGGAAAGGCCCGAAGGGACGCTCGAGCCGGAAGACGATCTGGCGTCCTGTCGTCTCGATCGAGCGGATATCCGCCGACTTGAGGAAGAGCGACTGCGGCACCAGCTTCTCGAAGGAAGCCTTGACCAGCTCGGCCGTCATCGGCGTGCCATCATGGAAGACGACGCCCGCCCGAAGCGTCAGCCACCACTCCAGCCCGTCGGGACTGGAGACCCAATCCTCTGCAAGGGCCGGCACGATGCGGCCATCGAAGTCCGTCGCCACCAACGTCGCGGCGACTCCCGTCCGCGTGAAGGTGAAACCGGTCTCGGACGGTCGAAGGGTCCGGAACTCGAAGGAGTTGACGACGCGAAGAAGTCCTGGCGCCTGCGCGCGGACCGGCTCCGCAAGGCCGATACCCAGGGTGGTGGCCGCGCCGAAGATCACCTGGCGTCGGGAATGCTGGCAGATCGAAGACGCAATGCGTGCGATCCGCGAAGACATCGGATGAAGCTTCATGCCAAGCGATCCCTGCTTTGCCTGCTATCGCCTGATCCCAGGCGGCCGTCGACCGCCGTCACCGGAACCTGACCCGGTCGATCAGGTAGCGCATCTCGTAGGGATCGATAACGACGTTCTCGACGCGCTTGGAGACCGCGACCGTGAGCGGCGTCCAGATCAGCGGCATCACCGGCATCTCATCCAGAAGGATCTCGGCCATGCGCTTTCGCAGGCGAGCGCGATCCGCTTCCTCGAAGGTCGCGAGGTAGGTCCGCCCGAGGGTACGAAACTCGTCGTTCCTCCAGTTCATCGCGCCCCATTCCGTGCGGTCGCGGGCGAAGTCGGCGAGGATCAGCGGGATCGGGTCGGCGACCAGGCTGTAGCCCCGCGACATCAGCGCGGCCTGCAGCGAGCCGTCCTTTTGCGCCTCCGGAACGATGGTCCATTCCGCGGACCGTATCGCCACATCGACGCCGACCGCTTTGAGGTCTGCCTGGACCACCGTGGCGGCCACGGGAATCTCCGGCCGGCTGGTGTAGCTGATCAGCTCGAAGGCGAGGCGCCGCCCGTCCTTGGTCCGTACGCCATCGGCGCCCACCGCCCAGCCGGCCGCATCGAGCGCCCGGCGCGCGGCGGCCTGGTCCTGGCGAAAGGGCTCGCTCGCCGCGACGTGCCAACCCGGCATCGATGGCGCGAACACCTGAGGTGCGGCGACGGTCGGATCGCGCATGATCGACCGCGCCATCCCCTCGCGGTTGAGGGCGAGGCCGAGAGCCTTCCGGACCTCCTTGTCGCGGAACTCGGGACGGTCGAGGTTCATGATGACGTAGAGGACCCGCGGGATACTGACGGAGCGAACCTACATCTGCCCGCCCTGGACCCGCGAGACCGCCGACGGCAACAAGTTGAACACCATGTCGGCGTCGCCGGCAGCGGCGATGTTGGCGCGGGTCTCGGGATTCGTGGCGGCGACATAGGTCACCGCCTCGATCGACGGAGCGGGGCCCCAATAGGCGGTGTGTCGGCGCGTCTCGACCTCGACCTTGCCTTCGATCTTGGTCACGCGGTACGGCCCGGTGCCGATCACCGCCTGCGTCCGACCGTCGGCGCCCACCGAGGATGGCGCCAGGATGATGGTGCCGGCCTCGGTCAGCAGCGCCGGCAGAACAGCGTTGGGCGCGCTCGTCCTGAGGACGACCTTATCGTCGCCGTCGGCTTCGATCGACGTGATGCCGGCGAGCTTGATCCCTTGCGAACCGTCGGCGATCCGCTTGAGGGAACCGACGACTGCCGATGCACGCAACGGCGATCCGTCATGGAACATGACGCCCGGCCGCAGCGCCAAAGTCCAGGCGCGGCCCTCCTCCGAAGGCGTCCACGAGGCAGCCAGGCCCGGCCGGATACCGCCATCGTCGGTCATCGCGACCAAAGTCTCACCGACCCCGAGTCGGAGAAAGACGAAGCCGGCACCGCTGGTCGGCTCCAGGCTCGCGACCTCGTTGGGCGCGACGATCTTCAGGACCTTCGACATCTGTGCGTATGCCGGCGACCCCGAGGTACCGGTCATCGCAAGCAGGAAGGCGAGCGCGGCGGCCGGGCGAAGAAACTTCATGGGACTTGTCCTCTAGTTGCTGGTCTCGTCCGGATCACCGGAAGCGCACGCGGTCGATCAGGTAGCGCATCTCGTAAGGGTCGATCTCGACGCCCGTAACTCGCTTGGACACCGCGACAGTGTGCTCAAACCAGGAGACCGGGATGACCGGGGCCTCGTCGTGGATGATCTTCATGATCTCGCGGCGTAACGCCGCCTTGCGCGCGTCATCGAAGCTCGTGACGTACTCTTCGGTCAGCGGGCGGATGCGGTCGCGGCCCGGCCAGTTCATCGTGCCCCAGGTCGAGCGCTCGCGCGTGTAGTCCGGGATGATGGTGGCGATCACCTCAGGCACGTTGACGTAGGTGCGCGCGAACATGGTCATCTGCATCGTGCCGTCCTTGATGGCGGCCGGAATGATCGCGGCCTGGCCCGCTTCGATCGCGATCTCCATCCCGATCTGGCGGAGCTGCGCCTGGATCGCGGTCGCCATCACCGGCAGCTCGGCTCGCCCCGAAAGCGTCAGCATCCTGGCCGCAAGCCGGACGCCGCCCTTGGCGCGGATGCCGTCGGCTTCGGGGACCCATCCGGCTTCGGCCAGCAGCTTCTTCGCGCCTTCGACGTCATAGGCGATCGGCGGGAGCGAGGGGTCGTGCCAGTCCTTCATCAGCGGCGGCAGAAGCTGCGTCGCCGCCGAGCCGGGGTGGCGGAGGATGGCGGAGGCGATCCCGGCGCGGTCGATCGCCATCGAGATCGCACGCCGCACCCGCACGTCCTCAAACTGCGCAAGCCCGCTGTTGAAAGCGATCGGCCGGATACGCGGGATGGTGACGCTCTCGACCTTCATCTGGCCGGCGGCGTCGATGCGCGAGATCGCGGTCGGCGCCACGGTGAAGACGAGATCGGCGTCGCCGGCGACCGCGATGTTGGCGCGCGTGTTACCGTTGCCGACCGCGGTGTAGCGAACCTTGGCGATCGCCGGCTTGGTGCGGGCATATCCGTCGAACCGCTCGAGGTCGAGGATCGTCTTGCCGTCGATCGCGGCGATCCGGTAGGGGCCGGAGGCGACAATCTTCTGCACCTTGCCGTCCGATCCATAGGACGACGGCGCCAGGATCACCGAGGCGTAGTCGGTGAGGAAGGGCGGCAGGACGCTGAACGGCGTCCTGGTCCGTATCACCACCTGCTCGCCCTCGGCCGCAACGCCGTCGAACGGCACCGCCGACAGGCTTTCGCCGGCGAAGGCCGCCTTGAGGCTGGTGGCGACCGCGGATGCTGTGATTTGGCTGCCGTCATGGAAGGTGGCGCCGGGCCGGAGCGCGAAGCGCCAGGTCAGCTTGTCGGCGTCGATGGTCCAACTCGATGCGACGCCGCCGATCAGCTTTCCGTCCGGCTCGACCTGCACGAGCGTGTCGGCGATGCCCATGCGGGCGAGGATGTAGCCGGTGTCCGTCGGATCGTTGGACGTGTACTCCCAGGGCGCCACGACGCGCAGCAGCGCATCGCCCTGCTGAGCGTAGGTCATGCTCGGCAAAACAAGCGTGGTCAGCGCTACGGCGCCGGCCAGCAAAGCGCGACGTAAAATCTGTCTTGAATCCATGGCAGCGGGCCTTTCGAGGGTCGCGATTTTTCCGGCTGAAATACCGCGGTGGGCGGTTCGATCGAAAGCGGGCGTTACCCCGAGTCGAGGGGAACACGTTTTGAGTGAAAGACCTGTCGATGCACGAGGTCGGACGCCGATCCGAGCGGAGGAATCCGCGCGAGGATACCGGCGCGGAGTACATGCGGTCGCTCGAAGCGGGCCATCAACCCCGTCTCGCCGCATGCGGTAAAGGTTGACGGCTTCGAAGAGCGCCTCGACGTCGCGCTGCGGAGCCAGGTCGCCGAACAGTGAGGTGAACTTCCCATCGCACGAGAGCGCGGCGACGCAAGGACGGTTGCATTGGCTCATGCATCGGATCTCGCGCAGGACGATGTCGCAGACGCCATCGGCCACGCAGCGCCGGTCGATTTCCTCGGCCAGGACCGCGCCCGGCCGCCGGTCGTCGTCGCCCGACCAAGCGGACGGCTTGCAGCGCATGCACACCGACAGGCAGATCGGCGGCGACATCGTCGTCATGCAGCGTCCTTTCGCCGCCATACCGGGAACGGGTCCGGCAGATCGCGATAGCGGGCGAGAACGAGCCTGTCGGTGCGAGGATGGTCGAGAAGGCATCGATCGAGAGCTTCGCGAACAGCTCCCTCATCGAGATCCGTTCCGATGAAGACCAGCTCCTGCCGGCGGTCGCCCCAAAGACGATGCCAGTGCTCCTTTATCGCGCCCCGCCACTCCTCGTCGTCCGGCCAGCGTTTCCGCGGCACCGCCGCCCACCATTGGCCCATGGCGCCGGTTCGCGAGATCGCCCCGGCGATCGACATCTCGCCGACCCAGTCCGGTCGCGTCGCCAACCAGAAGTGCCCCTTCGCACGGATCAGGCCCGGCCAGGTCCGAGCCAGGAACGCGTGGAAGAGCTCGGGATGGAAAGGGCGGCGCGCGCGATAGACGAAGGACGAGATGCCGTATACCTCGGTCTCGGGCACGTGCTCGGCATGGCCATAAAGCTCCTTGTGCCAAAGCGGGTGGCTTTCGGCCTTGGCGGGGTCGAAAAGCCCTGTGTCGAGCACGGCGTCGAGCGGAACGCGGCCGAAGTCGGCCTCGACGAGACGGGCGTCGGGGTTAAGCGCCTTGATGACCTTGCGGACCAGATCGAGCTGCTCGGCCGCGACATCGGACGCCTTGTTGATGACGACGACGTCGGCGAACTCGATCTGCTCGACCAGGAGGTCGACCAGCGTCCGGCCGTCGCCGTCGCCCGCAACCTCGCCCCGATCGCGCAGCAGGTCGCAGGAGCCGTAGTCCATCAGGAGATTGATGGCATCGACCACGGTGACCATGGTGTCGAGGCGGGAGGCGTCGGAGAGCGAGCGGCCGCTCTCGTCGCGGAAGTCGAACGTCGCCGCGATCGGCAACGGCTCGGCAATGCCGGTCCCCTCGATCAGCAGGTAGTCGAAACGGCCCTCGGCGGCGAGACGCCGGACCTCGGCCAGGAGATCGTCGCGCAGCGTGCAGCAGATGCAGCCGTTCGACATCTCGACCAGCTTCTCCTCAGTCCGGGAGAGGTTGCCGCCGGCGCGCACGAGGTCGGCGTCGATATTGACCTCGCTCATGTCGTTCACGATCACAGCCACGCGACGCCCATCGCGGTTGTTAAGCACGTGGTTGAGCAACGTCGTCTTGCCGGCGCCGAGGAAGCCCGACAGCACGGTCACGGGAAGGCGTGAAGGAGCGGCAGAAGCGGTCGGACCGGCGGCAGCCATTGAAAATCTCAGAGTTGATAAGACGACGCACGTTATGTTATAACGTATCCACTATGTCAACGCCGAGTTCCCGCTTGAGAAGAAAAAATGAGCGACTGAGCCTCGACGGGCACAGCGCGCGGCCGCCTGCCATCGCTGTGACGTCGGACCGGGCTGAGCGGGCACTGTCACAGCGCGGGTTGCAGTTCACGCCGCTCCGGCGGCAGATCCTGGACATGCTTATCGAAGCCGGACGGCCGCTCGGCGCCTATGACTTGCTCGCTCGGCAGCGGGAACGGGCCGGCAAGCCGTTTGCACCGACCCAGATCTATCGCGTGCTCGACGTCCTGCAGGCGGCCGGCCTGATCCATCGCCTGGCCACGCAGGGCACTTATGTCGTCTGCGACCACGAGCATGCGGCAGGCGAGACGCCCGTGTTCCTCGTCTGCGGCGCCTGCGGTAGTGTCGCCGAGGCCGCGTCGACCGCCGTTGAACAAGAAGTCGAGGCCGTCGCCGCCGCTTCCGGCTTCAAGCCGATCCACCCGGTCGTCGAGGTCGAAGGCCGTTGCGCGGCGTGCCGGGCAGGACCGTGACATGCAGCACGACCGCGTCAAGCATCCCGCTCCGGGCGAAGCTGCCGACCTCTTCGCCTCTCGACGCTCCGTCGCCGATGTCGAGGAGGGTCAGGTCTTAGCACCTCGGTTCGACGCCGGGGGCTTGCTTCCAGTGATCACGTCTGATGCCGGAACGGGCGATGTCCTGATGCTGGGATACATGAACGCCGACGCCTTGGCGCGGACGCTTGCGACCGGCGAGATGCATTATTGGAGCCGGAGCCGCAATGTGCTGTGGCGGAAGGGGGAGACCAGCGGACTCGTTCAACGTGTCCAGGAGATCCTGGTCGATGACGATCAGGACGCGCTTTTCGCCCGCGTTAGGGTCGAGGGCGAGTCCGGTGCGAGCTGCCATGTCGGCTATCGCTCGTGCTTCTATCGGTCGATTGCCCTCGACGGCGCGGCCGCTCGTCCGGCGCGCCTGATCTTCGCGGAGCAGGGCAAGTCCTTCGATCCTCGGCTCGTCTACGGCGATGCGCCGAATCCGACGGTGCTTTAGGAGGAGCGATCGGCGCTCTTGTGGTAGTGTCGAGAAAGCACGGTTTTGGAGTTCAGCATGATCGATCGCCGCCACGCGCTCCGCTTGTCGACCAGCGTCGTTGCACTCGCGGCCTTTGGCCTCGGCGAAGCGAAGGCGGGTCCCGCCCGCGTCGCGCTCGAGGAGATCCACCGCCAGCCGGAACTCCCGGGCATCGAATACTCCGCCAGGGCGAGGGCTCTCGCCGGTCAGCGCATTCGCGTCGAAGGCTTCCTCGCTCTTCATGCCGGAGGCCGCCCGGCACCGTTCATGGTGCTGGCGGGCCAACCGATGAACGGCTGTCCGCATTGCCTCGGCGCCTTGGACCTGCCGGGAGACAGCTTGGTCGCCTATTTCGGAAAGTCTCCGGGCCTTGCGGAAACCGGCATGCCGCTGGCGGTCGAGGGCGTCCTCGACCTCGGCTCGCGCACCGACGCCCAGACAGGGTTCGTCTCTACGATCCGCCTGTTCGACGCCCGCGTCGTCCGGTGACCTCCGATCGGAGGACGATCCCAGCGGGATAGGCGCCAGCACCCGAGAAGCAAAGCTGGCCCGCCCCTGCCGTTCTATCATTGCGCTATGACCGTCGCCCCGAAGCCGCACCCCTCGCCGCCGCCGGCTCCCGCCTTCCCGACCACCCGCATGCGGCGCATTCGCATGCAGGGCTGGACTCGGCGGCTGGTTGCCGAGAACCGTCTCTACGCCGATGACCTGATCTGGCCGGTCTTCGTCCAGGAAGGATTGGCGACCTCGACCGAGATCGCGGCTATGCCGGGCGTCCAGCGCCACACCATCGACCGGCTGGTCGACGCGGTCGGCCGCGCCTGGGATCTCGGCGTGCCGGCGGTCGCTCTCTTTCCCTGCACCGACCCGGCTCGCAGGGACGCCGACGGCACCTATGCGACCGATCCCGACAACCTGATATGCCGAACCGTGCGGGCACTGAAGAAAGCTTATCCGGAGATCGGCGTTATCTGCGACGTGGCGCTCGACCCCTACACCAGCCACGGTCATGACGGGCTGCTCCGCGACGGCCGCGTCGTCAACGACGCCACCGTGGAGGTCCTGGTTCGCCAAGCGCTGGCGCTGGCCGAGGCCGGATGCAATGTGATCGCGCCGTCCGACATGATGGACGGCCGCGTCGGCGCCATCCGCCGGGCGCTCGACGACCGCGGGCTCGCCGAGGTCATGATCCTCGCCTACGCTGCCAAGTACGCGTCTGGCTTTTACGGCCCATTCCGCGACGCGATCGGCTCCAAGGGCAATCTCGGCGGCGCCAACAAGTCGACCTACCAGATGGACCCGGCCAACAGCGATGAGGCGATCCGAGAGGTCGGCCTCGACCTCGCCGAAGGCGCCGACATGGTGATGGTGAAGCCGGGTCTTCCCTACCTCGACATCGTCCGGCGGGTGAAGGACGCCTTTCACGTACCGACTTTCGCCTACCAGGTCTCGGGCGAGTACAGCATGATCCTCGCTGCCGCCGAGCGCGGCTGGATCGACGTCGAGCGCGTGATGATGGAGTCGCTTCTCGCCTTCAAGCGCGCCGGCGCCGACGGCATGCTGACTTACTTTGCGGTCGAGGCAGCGGCCAGGCTCAAGGCCGGCTGAAACTCAAGAGCGCGCCGGACCGGTGCTTCGCTGCAGGCGAGAAAGGCGTTCAGAGCTGGGCGGATTGGTCGATGTCGGCCTACGCTAGTACCCGGAATCACAATTGGCTGATACGTCGGTCTTTGAAGCGGCGTTGATGGACGTTTGTCTTGGTCCAGACGAACGGCTTGGCGTTCTGGTTGTAGGTTTGGATGAAAGCATCGATGTGCTCCCGGAGCTGCTTGATCGAGACGAAAGAGGTGCCGCG